>ERZ778025.1245-NODE-1245-length-20223-cov-3.798245_pt1 | contig 20223 bp, 21 predicted proteins | sample MGYA00375755_ERZ778025 | MGnify/ENA primary metagenome ERZ778025 (study PRJEB29350, sample SAMN05389825) | bioreactor metagenome | isolation source: Thiocyanate bioreactor | place: South Africa: University of Cape Town | collected 2014-03-17 ... | reverse complement strand
TGAAGGCGTTCATGCCGAGGGCGATCACGAACGCGATCACCATGCCTGTCTGACCGCCGGCCAGCCCGCCAATGGCCACGAAAATCGCGGTCAGCAGAGCAAGCAGCATTGCGGTCTTGGCGTATGACATCGAGCACTCCTTGATTTCCGTCGGCCCAGGCTCAAATCGGGGTGGCGGAACATGCACATGCTATATGGTAAGTGTTGCCCGAAATGCCAGATGGAACAGGCAGTCAGGAAGCCGAAGTGACCACCAAAGAAACCCCAAACGCACCGGAGGCGGCTCCCGAGGCGCCGAAGCGGCCTCTGAGCCCCGAAGCTCAGCGCGCCTTGGCCGAAGCCGAAGAACGCCGCCGGCAGCGCGATGCCGAAGCCCGTGAGGCACCGGCCGAAAAGGGCGGCCAGCCCGGCCCCGATCCCGCGCGCTACGGTGACTGGGAAAAGGGCGGCATCATCTCGGACTTCTGAGCCGCGCCGCCCCGAGGTGGCGATGCCGAGGTTCCTCAGCTCGCATCGTCCCGCAGCCGGCTCAAGCGGACGGCGGCAAGGAATTCCGACTTCCGGTTCTCGTGGCGCCGCGCCGCTTCGGCATCCGTGCCCCACTGCGCGATCTGCCAGGATTCATCTACGTGCGCGGCATTCCAGGCGTCATCCGGCGTGAGGCGCCCCGAGAGCGTGGCGAGCATCAATGCGACCGAGCCGAGCAGCGTCGTCATCACATGTGCCGAAGCAAGACGGAAGGGCTCGAACGGCGCCACAGCGCGCTCGATGGCAGCGCGCGAGGCCGCTGACTGATCCACCGGCATGAGCCCGGCGCAAACAGCAAGGTCGGCGCCGTGCGCCTCGCGCAGCCAGGAGAGCACGGGATCCCAGGCGGCGGCCTGGGCGTCCACCAGCCCCGCCGGGCCATCGGCGCGATAGCAGAGAAGGTCGCTGCCGGCGTACTTCACGATGTCCGCGCGCACGGCTTCCTCGCGCCCCTCGACCTGATCGCGGACGCTGTTGGCGAGGCGGGTGAGCGGCATCGTCAAAGGATCGATATGCTCGCCCTGCGTGGCCCACTCCTCGGCAATGGCTTCGGCCATCGCGGACGTCGGCAGGACGAGGACGAGCTTGCCCGGTGTGCGAAGCGGGCGGCCATCGAGATGCACGGCGTAGCCCCCGCCGCGTGGTGCGACCGTTGCCTCGCGATAGAAGCGCTTGGGCAACTGACGCACCTGTCCGGTGCGCGCGAGCTCGACGGGATCGGGTTTGCCGCTCGTATTATCGCTCATGATGCGGCCTCCTGCTGGGCCGCGAGCTGCAGTTCGATGGCGTCCAAAAGATGCAAGCCTTTCTCGACGATCGCATGGGCGCCCGCGCCTCTCAGGCGCTCGCTCGCGTGATAGCCCCAAGAAACGCCGATTGCGCCCACGCCGGCATTCAGCGCCATCTCCATGTCGTACGTCGTGTCGCCGATCATGATGGCTTCATGGGGCGCTGCGCCGGTCTCGGCCATGGCCTGCAGGAGCATCGACGGATGCGGCTTGGAGGGGTGGTCGTCGGCGGTCTGGATGGTCAGGAAATGGCTCTCCCAGCCTTCTTGCGCAAGCAGGCGTGCAACGCCGCGCTTGGATTTTCCGGTCGCGATGCCAAGAACGATGTCCGGGCGGGAGGCGAGCGCCGCCACCGTCGCCGAGATGCCGTCGTACAGCGCTTCCTGATGATCGGGCCGGGCACGGACACCCACAAAGCCATTTCTGTAGGCATCAAGGAGCTCGAGGCGCACGGCCTCGCTCTCCCTGGGGGCCAGGACCGCAAGAGCCTCAGGCAGCGACAGGCCCACTATGCCGAGCACGTCGGTGCGCGAAGGCGACGGCAGCCCGAGAGCGCCGAATGCCTGGGACATGCTCCCGTAGATGGCGTGCTGACTGTCGATCAGGGTTCCGTCGCAGTCGAAAATGACAAGTCGCATCGAACTTTCAATTTGTTTGCATTTGCGTGCGGCCTTGGCCCGGCCCGTGTGCCGCCATCCCGCCGTTCCAGTTCACCGACGGCGCTCGCGCGATCTCGGGCGGCCATAGCACACTAGCCTAATAGTTCATGTCGGCCACGCTTGCAGCATGGCGCTTCGAGAAGTAGCTCTTGTTAAGTTTCTTCTGGTAGCAAGATGAATTATGAACAACCACCAGTTGCAGGATATCATGTCCAAAGAGCAACTCAGGCAGGCGCAGGACAGCAAAAGGCGCCTCAGCCGACGTCGGGTTCTCATGACGGGGATCATCGCTTTCAGAAATCATCAATCGACGGTTCCATGTCAGGTGCGGGACCTGACCGATGCGGGAGCCCATCTGCGCTGCGATACCGTCGTGCACGTCCCCCATCACTTCGATCTCATCATCGAAATGGACGGCTTGGAGGCGGCCTGTGAGGTCGCATGGCGCAAGGACAAGGACATCGGAGTCCAATTCCTTCAGCCGCCGGCAAGAACGGCGACGAGGCGCAAGCAAATCGTCAATCCTCTCGGGCCCCAGACGGCGCCGACGCTGAGGCGAAAGCGGCCGGCATGATCCAGGACACGCGAGCGCGGCACCTCGCGCCACGCCCATTTTTTCGCTGGCCACGGCGCTGTGGCGAGATCCGGCACGGCGGCACGAACTGGTGTCAATTTCCCGAAAAGGCGCGGCGCCGAGTTGGGAATGTGTTGTCGGTCGAGCGTGCTCGCGCTTGAGCCCGCCCGAGCCGTCCTGACAATTTGCGAATAGGCGACGTGAGCAGTTTCTTCAAAGCTCAGACAAGGTCACTAGCTCATGCTCAAGGGTCTCGGATGGCTTCGCGGGGATGACCTCATTCTGGTGGCCCGCATTGCTGCTGTCGTACTGGCGATCGAAATACCGGTAGCGGTGGTGGCGACCACATTGCCCGTTTCGCAGTGGGCGATGTCGCTCATCGATGCCGCGCTGCTCGTGCTCATTTGCGCGCCCGTGATCTTCTTCTGGGTGGTGCGGCCCTACGTCCTGGCCCGCGATCTCGCGGAAAAGGCGATGAAGAAATCGGCCGATCAGCTACGCGTCCGCAATGAGCAGTTCAACGCGGCCTTGCAGAACATGCAGCATGGCTTGGCGATGTTCGATGCGCAGCAGCGGCTCATCGTGTGCAATGCGCGCTACGCGCACATGTACGGCCTGTCGCTCGACGATGTGCTGCCGGGAACCCCGCTTGGCCAGATCGTGGAGGCGCGCATCCTGCGCGGGATCTACGCGTTCGGCTCTCCCGAGGCGTACCGCCGGGAGCTTCTGGGCCTCGCCAAGGAAAGAGCGTCCTCCATCGAGCAGCTCAGCGACGGGCGCTGGTTCGCGATGTCGCGGGAGCCGCTGGCGAGCGGCGGGTGGGTTTCAACTCATAAGGACGTGACCGAGCGATACCGCGTCCACGAGAGGATCGCTTTCATGGCGCGCCATGACGCGCTGACCGGCCTGCCCAATCGGGTGCTTTTCAACGACACTCTGGATCAGGCCTTGTCGCGTGCGCGGCAGAATGAGCTCGTTGCAGTCCATCTCCTCGATCTCGACCGCTTCAAGTACGTGAACGATACGCTCGGCCACGAAGCCGGCGACAAGCTCCTCCAAGGCGTGACCAGCCGCCTCAGGGGCGCGGCAAGAGAAAGCGACGTGATCGCGCGGATGGGCGGCGACGAGTTCGCGATCGTCCAGAGCGCGCTTTCTCATCCGGCAGATGCCGCCGCGATGGCCCAGCGCATTGTCGAGGCCATCAGTCAGCCTTACGAGATCGATGGTCAGCCGATCACGATCGGGGTCAGCATCGGCATTGCGCTCTTTCCGCGGGACGGGCATCTCGTGGATCAGATCATGCGCAATTCCGATCTCGCCTTGTACCGAGCCAAGGGGAAAGGGCGCGGGCTCTGTGAGTTCTTCGAGCCGGAGATGGAAGAACGGCTCCTCGAAGAGCACACCATGGAGCGGGATCTGCAGCGCGCCGTCGCAAACGGCGAGCTCGAGCTGTTCTTTCAGCCGTTCGTCGATCTCGAGCGCTGCAAGGTCACGGGCTGCGAAGCTCTTCTCCGCTGGCACCATCCTATCAAGGGCCTCATCTCGCCTGCGGACTTCATCCCGCTCGCCGAACGGACCGGGCTCATAAATGCCATCGGCGAATGGACGCTCAGGCAAGCGTGCGCGATTGCGGCGGGCTGGCCGGAGGAGATGCGTGTTTCCGTGAACATGTCGGCGGTGCAGTTGCGTCACCACCGGGCGCTGGAGATGATCGTCAGCGCGCTTGTCGCGTCCGACCTGCCGCCGCGGCGCCTCGAGATCGAGGTTACGGAGACTGCGGTTCTCGAAAGCACAGCGGAGACCCTCAACGTGCTCCGGAGCCTGCGCGAGCTGGGCGTAAGCATCGCGATGGACGACTTCGGGACGGGCTATGCGTCCTTGAGCTATCTGCAGAAGTTCGAGTTCGATCGCCTCAAGATCGATCCCTGCTTCATCAAGAACATCATCACGGATCCGAGCTCGTACGAGATCGTGCGGGCGGTGGCCATGCTCGCCAATGGCCTCGGCATGGATTTGACTGTGGAAGGCATCGAGACGCACGAGCAGTTGGAGGCCGTTCGCTCGGTCAATTGCACCGAGGGACAAGGGTTCCTGTTCAGCCGACCGCGGCCGGCTCACGAGATCGGGCCATTGCTGAAGGGCGAGGAATTGCAGCTCAAGGACAAGATTGAAGCTGCCGCCTAGCACGGGGCAGAGCCACGCGCATCCGCCTCGATTGATTTTGCCGCGCCTTGCCCACTGGCGCCCGCCCCCGAAGCCCGTAATGTAGGGCGCCCGGATTGCCCGGGCACGGGCGAGGGAGGCGGCATGAACCTGTCTTACACATTGCAGCGCGTGGCGGAATACCAGCCCGATCGCCCCGCAATATCGGAGGAGGGGCGCACACTCTCCTATACCGCGTTCGAGGACCAGGTCGCGCGAATTGCGGGCGCGCTCCGCGCTCGCCACGGCCTCAGGGCTGGCGATCGGGTGGGCCTCTGGATGGAGAACTGCCTCGAATATTTGCCGCTCATGTTCGGCGCCTGGCGGGCGGGCCTCGCGGTCGTGCCGATCAACGCGAAGCTCCATGCCAAGGAGCTCCAGTGGATCCTCGATAACTCGGGCGCGAAGCTGTGCCTCATCACGCCCGACAAGCTGTCCCAGCTTGCCGAGCTGCCGAGGGGCGTCTCACTGCCGCTGATCATCGAGACGGGCTCGCGGGATCATGCGGCGCTGCTCGCGGGTGAAGCCATCAGCGAGCGCCCGGTGGCGATCGATGATGAAGCGTGGCTCTTCTACACGAGCGGCACGACCGGGCGGCCCAAGGGCGCCATGCTCACGCATCGCAATCTGCTGTTCTGCGCGCACGCCTACTGCACGGACATCGACCATATCGATCATCGCGATACGTGCTTCCATGCGGCGCCGCTGTCGCACGGCTCGGGGTGCTGGGCCGTCGCCTTCGCGGCGCGGGGTGGGCACAACGTCATCGTTCCAGGCTCTTTCGAGCCTGAGCGCATTCTGCGCGCCATGCCGTTGCACTCGAACATCGCCATGTTCGCCGCGCCGACCATGGTGACGCGCCTCGTCACGCATCCACTCGCGGGCTCTGCCGATACGCGCAACCTGAAGACGATCAGCTATGGCGGCGCGCCGATGTACGTCGCCGATATCAAGCGCGCCATGGAGGTCTTCGGACCGAAGTTCTACCAGCTCTTCGGTCAGGGCGAGTCGCCGATGACCATCTCGGGCCTGCCGAAATGGATGCACGCCGACAGCGAGCACCCGCGCTACGACGAGCGGCTCGGCTCGACGGGCATCGCGCGCACGGGCTGCTCGATCAAGGTCGTGGACGATCGGGGCCGTGAGGTGCCGCGGGGTGAGGTCGGCGAGATCGTCACGCGCAGCGACGCGGTGATGAAAGGCTATTGGGCGAACCCCGAAGCGAATGCCAAGGCGCTGCGCGACGGTTGGCTCTGGACGGGCGATCTCGGCACCATGGATGCCGAAGGTTTCCTCACCATCAAGGACCGCTCCAAGGACATGATCATCTCGGGCGGCTCGAACATTTATCCGCGCGAGATCGAGGAAGTCCTGCTGACGCACCCCGCCGTGCTCGAAACCGCGGTCGTGTCGCGGCCGCACGCCGACTGGGGCGAGGAGGTTGTCGCTTATATTGTCCTGCGTCCGGGTGTTCAGGCAGGGCCGGGGGACCTCGACCAGCTCTGTCTCGACAATATCGCCCGCTACAAGCGCCCTCGCGGCTACCGCTTTGTTGCCGCACTGCCGAAGAACAACTACGGCAAGATCCTGAAGACCGAGCTGCGCACGTGGCTCATCGAGGAAAGCCGCGACTAGTGTGATGATCGAGAAATTCGCCACCTCCCGGGGCACGGCATCGAGCGAATTTCTCGATCTGAATCACACTAGCAAGTTTATGATTCTAGTGCCCCTTTTGATTCCGAAGTTCGCTCGGGGCGCTAGCATCGACGTGTGGCGAACTTCGGAATCGGGACACTAGGCACTAATACCCATGATGATAGAGCGTTTGGCCAACTGGGTGCGGGGACGCACGGGATGGCAGCGAGCGGCGCTGGCGTGCTCGGCTGGTGTCGTCTCCGTGCTGGCCGTGGCGCCGTTTCACATCTGGCCCGTGCTGTTTGTGACGTTCGCACTGCTCGTCTGGCAGATCGATGGGGCGCTGGCTCTCCCGGCGGGCGTCTCGTGGCGCCATAGGCCCGCGGCGCGCGCGGCGCTGGTCGGCTGGTGGTTCGCCTTCGGTTATTTCTTCGCGGGCCTCTTCTGGATCGGGGAAGCCTTCCTCGTGGAGGCTGAAAAGTTTGCCGCGCTGATCCCGGTTGCGGTCACCGTCATGCCGGCTGGCCTCGCGCTCTTCTGGGCGGGCGCTACTGCAGCCGCCTCCTTCGCATGGCGGCCGGGATTGGTGCGCGTCCTTGCTCTCGCGCTGGCGCTTGCCGCGGCTGAATGGCTGCGCGGGCACGTCTTCACCGGCTTTCCGTGGAATGTGATCGGCTATGCGCTCACCTATCCCGAGAGCCTCATGCAGACCGCGGGGCTGATCGGCATCTACGGATTGAGCCTCGTCGCGGTGCTCGTGCTCGCGGCGCCGCTCGTGGCATGGGCCGACGGGGCGCCGTTTCGCGGCATGGCAATTTCAGTCGGGACCATCGCCGCCCTCATGGCCTATGGCCACTGGCAGCTCGCGGCAGTCCAAGCCGCATCGACCGAGGGACCGCGTGTCCGATTGGTCCAACCAAGCGTGCCCCAGCGCGAAAAGTGGCAGTCCCAGCACCAGCGGCGGATCTTCGATCTGCACCTCGCGCTGACGTCCCGAAATGCCGCGGGAATTGAGGATGGTGCCAAGGGCGTCGATCTTGTGATCTGGCCCGAGGCGGCCATGCCGTTCCTGCCGCTCGATACGCCCACGGCCCTCGAAGAGCTGGGCAAAGCCCTGCCGGCTGGCACGCACCTCATTTCCGGTGGCCTGCGCGCCGATCCGCCCGACGCAAGCGCGCCAGGGGGATCGCGCCGCATCTACAACAGCCTGATTGCCTTCGGTGCCGGAGCAAAACCGGTGGCCATCTACGACAAGATCCACCTCGTACCCTTCGGCGAATATCTGCCGCTCAACGCATTGCTCGATGCCATAGGGCTCGAGCCGCTGACGCGCCGGCGCGGAGGCTTCACCCCCGGTCCGAACCCGCGTCCGCTCATGGCGCTGCCACGCATGGCCAGCTTTGCCCCGCTGATCTGCTACGAGGCCATCTTCCCTCGCGCCGTCGTGCAAGGTGAGGAACGCCCGTCGTTCCTCGTGAATGTCACCAATGACGGGTGGTTCGGCAACACGACGGGGCCGCGCCAGCACCTGCATCAGGCGCGTGTGCGTGCGGTCGAGGAGGGGTTGCCCCTGCTGCGCGTGGCCAATAATGGGATCTCCGCCGTCATCGACGCCCGCGGCCGCGTCCTGCACCGCCTGGACCTCGATGTGGTGGGGGTGATCGACGCGCGCGTGCCAGCGGCCATCCCGCCGACCAGCTATGCCCGCTACGGAGATCTTTGGTTTGCGCTCATGCTGTTATGCGGTCTGGCCGTCGTCTTGTCCGGCCGTGTGTGGCAGCCTCGGCCAGCCGGTATTCCGTGATTCGGGGAACACGGCTAAATTCCTCCGGTCCGGCTGGCGGCGGTCGCCTGGGGATGGCAAGAGGGCGCGATCTTACTGATCCTGCCAAACAAGCCATAATGGGGGCCCGGCGGGCCGACCAGGAAGGAAGCTCGGAGTTGGTGCTCGCTCGCGCGATACGTGGGGGTTTGGCTGCAGCGGTGGCGGCGTCCGCGCCCGCAGTGGCATTGATCCTGTCCCTCTCGGCGCCTGCTGCGAGCCAGGACGTCGGCTGCACGCGCCAGGCCTTCGAGTCGGTCGTCGGCCAGTCGGCGGCGGCACTCCGGGATCTCACCAGTCAGAACCGGCCGCTGTTCCAGGCCCGGCTCAGGGCGCTGAGGGACAAGCGCGGCTGGGCGCACGACCAGTTCCTCAAGGAAGCGGCGCCGATCGTGCAGGATGATCGCACCGACGCCTTCGACAAGACATCGAGCGAGCTGCTCGCCGACATCGAGCGCATGGGCGCAGAAGGCTCCGCCGCGCCGACGCCGGACTGTGCCGCGCTCGCCCGTCTGCGGACGCGCATGGAAGCCCTGGTCGAGGCCCAGAAGCAGAAATGGGCCTACCTCATCGAGAAGGTGGATCGGGAGCTCGCGCGATGAGCGAGCCCGCGGCGGCCTCGTCGCCGCGTGAGGGGCATGCAAGCATGGACGGCTGGCCGGCATGGCGGCGAGTGGCCCTCGGCGGCGGGGGCGGCATGTTCGTCGGCATGGGCCTCGGGCGCTTTTCCTATACCGCGATGGTGCCGGCCCTGATCTCGTCCGGCCAGCTCAATGTTCTCGAAGCCGGCCGCATCGGCGCGATCAATATCGCGGGTTTCGCGCTGGGTGCGCTGATCTCGGTGCCGATGAGCGTGCGCGTGGGCGCCTTTCGCCTGCTGACAGTCGTGGCAATCCTCTCCGTGCTGGCGCTCGCGGCCTCGGCGGTCCCGCTGGGTTTCGCCTGGCTCGGCTTCTGGCGCGGGCTGGTCGGACTGACCGCCGGCATCATCATGGTGCTCTCGCTGGCGCTGATCGCATCGACAGCGCCTTCCGCGCGGCGTCCGGTCGCGGCGAGCTTCGTCTTTGCCGGCGTCGGTCTCGCCATCTTCATGACGGGCATTCTGGTGCCGCGCCTGCTCGAGAGGGGATTGGCAACCGCCTGGCTTGGCCTCGCGGCTTGCGGCTTCGCGGCGATGATGCTTGCCATCTGGGGATGGCGGGGTGCGCCGGCTGCAAGCACGCCTGCTCCCGCACGCCTGGGCGCGGCCACCCCGTGGACATGGCCGCTGCGTTTCCTGCTCGCGGGATATTTTTTCTTCTCGATCGCCATCGTGCCGCACACGCTCTACTGGGTGGACTACCTCGCGCGCGGGCTCGAGCTCGGCATGGCCGAGGGCGGCCTCCATTGGAGCATCGTCGGCATCGCCTCGGCGCTCGGCCCATGGTCCATGGCCGCGCTGGGGCTGCTGCTCGGCACGGCCTGGGCGCTTCCGCTCTCTTTCATCACGCTCGGTCTTGGAATCGGTGCGCCGCTGCTGAGCGGTGCGAGCGGCGTACTCTTTCTTTCGTCCGTGCTCTTTGGGGCCCAGCCCGGCCTCTCCGCGCTCATGGCCGCGCGCGTGCGCGACCTCGCCGATGCCCAGCACATGCCGCGGCTCATGCGCGCCATGATTCTGTCGAGCGCAGGCGGCGCTGTCGTTGCCGGCGCTGTGCTACCGCAGATCTATGAGCTCACGCAGAGCCACGTGCTGATCTTCGCGATCGGCGGCGCCGCCATGATGCTCGGCGGCCTGCTTGTGGCACCATGGGGAGGCGTGCGGCGGTGAGGTATCGCGCCTTTGGCGCGAGCGAGGCCGCGGCCTCGCGCTCCGCATCGTGCCGGAGGCGCGTGTCTTCGACACGACGGACACCCCCGGAGCCCCCGTCTTTTGTGGACTTGGTCCCGTATCCCTACAGACCGAATGCGAGCACAGCGTAACGCGCGCACTTTCCGATGGCGACGAGCGGCAGGAAGAGCGCGAATGGCACGCGCAGCACGCCCGCGATGAACGTCAGCGGATCACCGATCACCGGGACCCACGCAAGGAGCAGCGACCATAGTCCCCAGTGCTGGAAGCGCGCGCTGGCAGCCTCGATCGTCTGCGGCGTGAAGGGGAACCAGCGTCGCCCCTCGAAGCGGCGCGCGTGAATGCCGAGCCACCAGTTGAAGACCGATCCGCCGACATTGCCGATGGTCGCAGCAACCAGAAGGGCCCACGCAGGCGCGAGGCCGGCCTTGATCTCAGCGATCAGGATGGCCTCGGAGGGCAAGACCAGCAGTGTCGCCGCGCCAAAGGCCGAAGCGAGCATGATGAGCAGCGGCCAGAGCGCGTCCAACGTCAAGGTCTGTTCCCACCCGGAGTTCGGCTCTCTGTAGCCGAGAATGTGGGCTTCCTGACAGGCGACAAAGCATCCGATAGGATCGTGTCACCGTCCGATGCCGTCCGCCTCCGTCCTGTGAGCCCTCGCATGATCCCCAAGCGGCCCTTCTATTTCCTGCGTCATGGCGAGACGGATTGGAACCGCGAAGGCCGCTATCAAGGCCACGCCGACGTGCCGCTCAATGCGGCGGGGCTTGCGCAGGCCAAGGCTGCCGGAGAAGCACTGGCCGGCGCGGAGATCACCCGCATCGTCACGAGCCCGCTCGTTCGCGCGCTCAAACCGGCCGCCGTGGTTGCGGAACGGCTGGAGCGCCCGCTCCATGTCGATCGGGGCCTGATCGAGCGCAGTTTCGGCGCCTTCGACGGGCAGGTGATCCGCGAGGTGAAGGAACGCCACGGTTTGCGGCCCGATCAGTCCTCGCGGGATGTTCTGCCGGCGGATGCCGATCCGTGGACCGAGATCTTCGAACGCATTCCGCCGGTCATTGCTCGATGGATGATCGCGCACCCGCAGGAAAGACTCTTGTTCGTTGCTCATAGCGGTGTCTTCGATGCCATCCACGAGCACATGCTCGGGGCGCGGGCGGGACCTGAGTCGCGCCATGGAATGCCCTATCTCGCTGCCCCGACAGACGCGGGCTGGGCGCTCGATGCGCTATTGTGAGCCCGGCTCGGAATTGGAGATGCGCGCCAATTGGGCACGCTCTCCCATGGACGCCGGGCTGCCGAGGGCGTATCAGCCGGGAAAGTGCCGGCCTGAAAATCCCTGACTGTTCACCCCGAGGAGATGCCCAATGAGCACGGAGAAAGCCGTCGACATGACGCTCGACGCGAGCGCGGTCGCGACCCTGTCCAAGATCACCACCGCGACGATCACGACCATCCTGCTCAAGAAGGGCCTCAGGAATACCTGGATGCGTGGCACGCGCCCGCTGCGCCCCGACCAGCCGCGCATTGTCGGCCGCGCCTTCACGCTGCGCTTCGTGCCCTGGCGCGAGGATCTCGCGACGCCCGAATCCTGGTCCTCGCCGATCTCGACGCGCGCGGCCATCGAGGCCATGCCGGCGGGCTGCATTGCGGTCGCTGACGCCATGGGCGAGACCGACGCCGGCATCTTCGGCGACATTCTCTGCGCACGCATGGTCAAGAAGGGCGTGGCCGGCCTCGTCACGGACGGCGTGGTGCGTGACGTTTCCGGCGTGCTGAGCACGGGCCTCCCGGTGTGGTGCCAGGGTGGCGCGGCGCCGCCGTCGGTCGCGCGCCTGACGTTCGTTGCGTGGCAGCAGCCGATTGCGTGCGGCGGCGTTGCGGTCTTTCCCGGCGATGTCGTGGTCGTGGACGCGGATGGCGCGGTGCTCATTCCGGCAGCCCAGCTCGAGACCATCCTCAAGGAAGGCCCCGAGCAGGAGCGCATGGAAGGCTGGATCATGGATGAGGTTGGGAAGGGCGCGGCGCTGCCCGGACTCTATCCCATGAACGCCGAGACCAAGGCCCGCTACGAAGCCTCGAAGGGCAAGGGCTGACGTTTCCGGCCCGCTGGGAGGCCAAATGGCATTGCGGGGTAGCTGCCTCTGCGGCGGCTACGAAATCACGGGCGCGCTGACCGGCGCGCTCAACTGCCATTGCTCCACGTGCCGCAAGGCGCATGGCGCGGCCTTCCGCTCGCGGGCGCGGGTCGCGGCCCAGGACTTCCGGTGGGTTCAGGGTGAGGAACTGGTGACCTATTACCAGTCCTCGCCCGGCACGCATCGCGGCTTCTGCCGCGTGTGCGGCACCGCGCTCCTCAGCAAGTTCGATTTCGATGCATCCGCCTATGGCCTGCCGCTCGGCCCGCTCGATGACGATCCGGGCATCAAGCCGGAGCGGCATGTCTTCGTCGGCAGCAAAGCCCCCTGGTTCGACATCACGGACGACCTGCCTCAATTCGAGGAGCTCCCACCCCGGGCGGGCTGAAATGTGTGGCCGGCTTGCCACCTCGAGCCGTCCGGTGGCTGCGGCAGGAGATATAACCTCCTGAAATATCAGCCAGAGCCGCCTTTGTGCGCATGATGCTTGTAAATCTGGCGCCCGCCATCATATGCTTTTGTGTGCCGGCAGAATTCGCCGGCGGTGCGGGGCCTTAATCCTGTAAGCGAGCCCGGCACTTTCAGACCACCTGGTCGCATGACCATAAGGGTCGGATGACGAAGGGACGCTCACCAAACGATGAGAACCACGCCCGAGGGTGCTCGCGCGAGCACACCTCCGACTGAGTTCGTGTCCGAACGACGCGACTCTGCTGCCCTGCTGGACCGCGTAGTCCACTGGCTCGACGACGCCAAAGCCGAGGACGTCGCCGTTATAGATCTCAAGGGCAAGACCTCGATCGGCGATTTCATGATCATCGCGACGGGCCGCTCCGATCGCCACGTCAACGCGATCGCCGAGCAGATCCTGCAGGCCTTCAAGGACGCCGGTTGCGAGCGTGTGCGCGTCGAGGGCCAGCCGCAGTGCGACTGGGTCCTGATCGACACGGGCGATATCATCGTGCACGTGTTCCAGCCTGAGATCCGCGCCTTCTACAACCTGGAAAAGATGTGGTCGGCGGATCGCGGCGCGGAGCCCGTCGCGCACTAGGCTGTCGCTGAGGGCGCCGGCGCGGCGCGCTATCCTGGGAGGGGCGGCCATGCGGCTGGTCATCGCTGCCATCGGCCGTCTCAAGGATGACGGCGAGCGGGCGATCATTGCCCGCTACATGAAGCGCGTTTCGAGCGGGAAGGTGATCGGGATCTCACCGGTCACCATCGAGGAGCTTCCCGAGAGCCGGGCGGGTGAGACCAACGCGCGACAGGCCGACGAAGCAGCGCGCCTGCTTCATGCAACAGCGGATTGCGATCTGAGGATCGTGCTCTATGAGCGCGGGCGCCTGATGTCGAGCGCCGAATTCGCCGAGTATCTCGGCGCGCGGCGGGACGAGGGCGTGAAGTCCGCAGCACTGCTCATCGGCGGGCCCGATGGCCATCCTGCAAGCCTCACCGGCAAAGGGGCGCACCTGACGCTCTCGCTCGGTCGCATGACGCTGCCGCACGGGCTTGCCCGCGTGGTGCTTGTTGAGCAGGTCTACCGCGCGATCACCATCCTTTCGGGCCACCCGTATCACCGCGCCTGACCGCAGCGCTTACTTCTTGCGCTGGGCGCGCTCGGCAATAAATCCCTTCATGATGCGCTGCGGTTCGCCGGTCGCGTAGGCCTCGAGCGAATAGCGGACACCGGCCGCGGTCGCGTCGTCGAAGCCGGGCTGAGTGGTTGTGCGGAAGCGCTCCTTGGTGAGCTGCATGGCAACGGGCGGGACCTTCAGCAGGTCTTCGGCAATGGCGATCGCCTTCGTCAGCACCTCGCCCTCCGGCACGAGATGATCGACGAGGCCGATGGCATGAGCCCGTTCGCCGTTGATGAGCCCGCCCGAGAGCGACAGCTCGCGATTGGGCCCGTGGCCGACGTAGAGGCCCATGAGGTACGTGCCGACGATGCTGGCGAGCCCCGCGCGCGTCTCAGGCTGACCGATACGGGCAGCAGGATGTGCGACGCGCACATCGCAGCAGAGCCCGATCTGCATGCCGGCGCCAGCGGCAATGCCGTTCCAAGCCGCCACCGCCGGTTTCGAGAGGTCGCGCACGGACTGGTACATGGCACGCATGGACGTGCACCAGCCACGGACCTGATCGATGGTGAGGTTGGCCGTCTCGTTGAGGTCCTGGCCAGCGGAGAAGGCCTTGCCCGCGCCGGTGATGACGAGGGCGCCAACGGCCGCGTCGGCCTCGGCCTCCTTCATCGCAGCCGTGCATGCCGCGCGCAGCTCCGGGCTCACCGCATTGAGCACAGCGGGCCGATTGAGCGTCACGATCTGCACAGGCCCACGCATTTCCTTCAGGACCAGTTCGGCCATCGCCATTTCCTCCGTTTGTTGGCCGCATCGTGCGTCACGGAGAAGCCCGGCGGCAATAGGGGACCCGCATGTCGCCCATGCGGCTTGCGCGCTGGCCTTCCATCACGCCATGATCGGCCAGCAACGAGATCCCGGGAGGAGACGGCGCATGACCCTGGCCCAGATCGGCGACTTCGCCATTGACCGTGTTGTGGAGCTGGAATTCCCCGCCTTTGTTGCGCGGGAGTTCTTCCCCGCCTGCACGGACGCCCAGCTCGCCGATGGCAAGGCCCGTCTCGGCAAGCTCATCAGCGCCGACGACAAGCTGCTCATGAGCTTTCACACGTTCGTCGTGCGCACGCCGAAGCATACGATCCTGATCGACACCTGCTGCGGCAACAACAAGCCGCGCCCCGCGCGCGCCGACTTCAGTATGATCCAGACGAATTACCTCGCGGACCTCGCGGCGCTCGGCGTCAAGCCCGAGCAGGTCGACTACGTCATGTGCACGCATCTGCACTGGGATCATGTGGGCTGGAATACGCAGCTTCTGGACGGCCGCTGGGTGCCGACCTTCCCCAATGCCAAGCACATCATGGCGAAGCGCGAGTACGACTTCTGGGATGCCGAGTACGCCAAGGGCGACAGGAACAACATGCACGTGCTGTCGTTCGAGGACAGTGTGCTGCCCATCAAGCGCGCCGAGCAGGCCGTGCTGGTCGACGACGATTTCGAGCTGGAGAAAGGCATCTGGCTCGAGCCATGTCATGGCCACTCGCCGGGGCTCGTGCTGATCAATGTCGAGAACGGCGGCAAGCGCGGCGTCTTCGTCGGCGACGCCATCCACCACCAGCTCCAGCTCCTCTATCCCGATCTCTGCTGCCGCGTGGATACGGATATGGCGCTCTCGGCCAAGAACCGGCGGGCCTTCCTGGATCGCACCGCCGACAGCGACATGCTCGTCATGCCGGCGCACTTCCCCATGCCGACGGCCGGCCGTGTCGTTCGCGACGGCAATGCTTTCAGTTTCAAGGGCGCGTAGTTCGCGCCTTCAACGCCGCCCCAACAGCGACGGTTCGCAAACGATATCTGAAAGGTATGGCCTTGAAAGAGGAACATTCACACGGCGCGTGTCTCTTCTGCCGGATAGCGCGGCGGGAGATCCCAGCGCACGAAGTCTTCCGCAATGAGCGCCTGGTCGCCTTCCTCGATATCGGCCCGATCCGCGACGGACACGTTCAGATCGTTCCCCGCGATCACTACGAGACCTTCGACGAACTGCCGTTGGAGCTCTGCTCGGAGATCATGGCATTGGGCCAGCGGCTCGCGAAGGCGCAAAAGCGGATCTACGGCGTGCAGCGGGTGGCCTTCATGTTCACGGGCGGAGACATCGCTCACGCGCACGCCCACATTGTCCCGCTCGTGGAGAAGACCGACATCACGTCGCGGCGGTATATCGTGGAGCCCGAGCTCACGTTCCGCGCCCTCCCTAGGGCCAGTGACGAGGCGCTTCGCGAGACCGCGGCAGCTTTGGCTTCGCACCTCGGCGGATAGTGCCTGCCGAGGGGGCGCAGCCGCCACCCTCGGCAAATGCCAGTGCACGGCTAGACCGTTGCGCCCGCTTCGGCGAGCGCGACGGGGCGAGAAACCACCTCGTCGCCGTACATGGTGTAGATCGGCGGGTCCTTGAGGATGACCTCATCGTAGAAGCCATAGCCGTTGAACTTGCCAGCGATGGCGCGGGCATAGGCACCCGTATTGCCGATCTCGATGTAGTCGCCCTCGCGGATCGATGCGGGCAGCATGAAGGGGCCCTTCATGTGGTCGATCGAGTCGCAGGTCGGCCCCCAGAACTGAAAGGGCGCGAGCGCCTTCGGGTCACGCACCTCGCGGCCGACCAGGCGCACGGGAAACGTGAAGCCGAGGTGCGCGGCGTCGAACAGCATCCCGTAGCTGCCGTCGTTGATGTAGAGGTCGCCGCCGCGGCGGGCATCGACGCGAACGATCAGGCTCTCCGACTCGGCCGAGAGTGCCCGGCCCGGCTCGCACATGAGCCGGCAGTTGCTTGCGACGGGCAGCGTCGCGAAGCTCTCGCGGATGACCTGGATGAAGTCCGAGAGCGGCGCCTGGCTGTCATCCGAATAGCGCGCGGGAAAGCCGCCACCGACGTCGATGCCGTCGATGACCACGCCGGCACGGGTGATGAGCTTGCGCGCCTCGGAGAGCGCCGAGGCATAGGCCTCGGGTGCCAGCGTCTGCGAGCCGACGTGGAACGAAATGCCGAGCGACCTCGCCACCTGCCGCGTCTTCGTCAGCAGGCGCACGGCCGCCGCGCCCGTGATCCCGAACTTGTTCTGGAGCGGGATGACGGCGTTGATCGCCGGTACGGCGATGCGTACCCAGAGCGAGAGGTCGTGTGCGCCGCCGGTCTCCTCGACGATCTTCTTCAGCTCGTCCTCGCTGTCGAGCGAGAAGGAGCGGCAGCCGAGCGCGAACGCGCGTCGGATCGCGTGCCGCGACTTCACGGGGTGCATGAAGTGGAACGTCACGTCGGGGATCGTCTTCGCGTCCTCGAGCTCGGGGAGCGAGGCGACGTCGAAATGGCGGATTCCGGCGCCGTACAGCGCGCCGATCAGAAAGGGCGTGCTGTTGGCCTTGTAGGCATAGGCGATATCGCCGGGAAAGTTCGCGAGGAACCATCGCGCTGCGCGACCCGCGGCGTGCGGACGCAGGCCGATAATGGGCTTCTCGGGCTTACGGGCTGCAATCAGCGCCGAGGCAGAATGAAACGTCTCCATCCCATGGGACCTCCACCAGTCGACCTGTGACCGGGCGAGCTGCAGGAAACCAGCAGAGATCGCCGCACTTGCGGGTGCACATAAGTTGCGCTGGGTCGCATGTAAAGACCTTTCAAGGCCATAGCTCGAATATGTGCTGGCCGGTGGAGTGTTACCAAACCGACATCTGCGTGTTGCCAATCTGTCATAGGCCCTTGCTAGCGTTTCCGCTGTTGGTTGGGGGGCTTTCCAATGGTGGCGTCGCAGACTGAGACGGATCTCGCTTCTGGGCGAGGTCAAGCACAGTCCATTACGCCGGATGCGGCGGCCGGGGCGGGCAACCGGTCCGGCCGCACATCCTGGGCATTGCCGCTGGCCCTCGTTCTTGCGGCTGTCGCTGCGTTTCGCTTGGCGGCGCTGGCGCTTAACGGCACGGACCTCTTCGTCGACGAGGCGCAGTACTGGACCTGGGCCCAGGCGCCCGCTGCCGGCTACTACTCGAAACCACCGCTCATCGCCTGGATCATCGCGGCTTCTACGGCGGTCTGCGGCGATGGCGAGTTCTGCGTTCGCCTGCCGGCAACATTGATGCATCTGGCCACGGCCGTCGTCATCTATCTGGCGGCTCGGCGCCTCTACTCGGAAGAGATCGGCTTCTGGTCGGCGCTGGTCTACGCGACGCTCCCGGCGGTCTCTCTCTCATCGGGCATCATCTCCACGGATGTGCCGCTGCTGCTGGCCTGGGCGCTCGCCCTCCTTGCCTTCGCGCACCACCTGTCCGCCCCCAGCTACGCGAGTGCGCTCCTGCTCGGAGCGGCCATCGGCATCGGGCTCAATGCCAAGTACGCCATGGCCTACTTCGTGCCGTGCATCGCGATCTACTTCCTCATCGCGCCCGAGCACCGACGCCTGCTGCGGACGCCCCATCTCTGGCTCGCGCTCGCGCTCGCGGTGGCGCTCATCCTGCCGAATGTCGCCTGGAACAGTGCGAACAGCTTCGTGACCGTGGTGCACACGGGTGAGAACGCCAACTGGAAGGGGCTCGTGCTCCATCCGGGGAAGGCAGCGGAGTTCCTGCTCTCTCAATTCGGCGTGTTCGGGCCCATTCTCTTTGCCGCTCTGATCACGTTCCTCTGGCAGACGCGCGGCCGCCTTGGCGCGCTCGCCGCTCCCGACAGGCTGCTCCTCGCTCTCTCCGTGCCCATCATCCTCGCGGTGACCGTCCAGGGCCTCCTGTCGCGGGCGCATGCGAACTGGGCAGCGCCGGCCTACGTGGCCGCGACCATCCTCGTCACGGCCGTCATGATCCGTGACGGCGCCTGGGTGCGCCTCAGAACCTCGCTCATGCTGCACGTGGTCGTCGCGCTCGCGCTCGCCGCGGCAACCTGGCAGGCGGGTCGCTTCACCCTTGCGTTCGTCGGCGACCCTTTTGCGCGAACGCTCGGAAGCCGCGAGATCGCGGCGCTGGTCGGGCGGCTCGCGAACGAGACACAGCTCGACGGCAAGCCGGTGACCGCGATCCTCACGACCGACCGCGAGATCGCGGCGGCACTCGGCTACTACGGCCGCGCCTTGCCCCTGAAGGTCCTTGCGTGGCGCGGCGAGCGACCGCGCAATCACTTCGAGCTGGTCCACCCGTTCACCGAGCAAACGCTGACGCCCGTCCTGCTCGTCTCCCAGTCCGCGCCCGATCCCGCCATCACCGGCCAGTTCAGCCGCATCGTCGTACTCAACACGGCGTCGGTTCCGGCCGGCGCGTTCGCGACCCGGACGCTCCATCTCGCCGTGCTCGACGGTCTTCTCAAGAGGTAATGCATGTCGCTCGTTGACCCGTTACTTCCTGAGGAAGTGCGCTTCAGGCGCAGGTTCATGACGGCGGCGCTCGCGACCGGCGCGGTCCTCGCATTTGTCATGCTCGCCAATCCCGGCATCGACCTCATGCTGTCGGAAGCCCTGCAGAACTTCTGCGCGGGATCCGAGCGCGCGCGCGGATGGTGCGCCGGCTGGGCGGTGGATCTTCCGCGCCAGTTCTTCGTCAGCCTGTACGTGATCGGTTGCGCCGTCGCAGGTGTGCTGGTGGCGCTCGCCGTGTCCATGCGGAAGCGCTGGCTGGCCCTCGATCAGGCGCGCTGCTGGTTCCTCATCGCGGTGCTCGCGGTCGGGCCGGGGCTCGTCGCGAACACGATCTTCAAGGACAACTGGGGGCGGGCGCGGCCGCGCGATGTGGTGGAGCTTGGCGGCACACGGCAGTTCACGCCGCCGCTGCTGCTTGTGACCGAGTGCAAGCGGAACTGCTCGTTCATCAGTGGCGAGGCCTCCTCGATGTTCGCGCTCTTCTTCGCCCCGGCCCTGCTGCTGCCCGGGCTCAGGCTGACGCTGCTCGGTACCGCCATGGTCTTCGGGATCGGGGCAGGCCTCGTGCGCATGATGCAAGGCGCGCATTTTCTCAGCGACGTGCTTTTTGCCGGCGTCTTCATGGCCCTGACCGTCGGCATCCTTCACTTGGCAATCATCGCTGTGTGGCACGCGCGATCGGCGGGACTTGGTCACGACAGCCGACCGTCGCGCCCGACGGAAGCAGGGGAGGCGCGCCTCGGCGCGGACGTCTCATGAACGCAGCCGCTACAACACCCACGCACGCCCACCGCCGACAGGGCGAGACGCGGATCTCGATCGTGCTGCCGGCTTACAACGAGGCGGGCAACCTCGAGCGTCTCGTGCGCGAGATCTTCGCCGTCGTGCCTGAAGAGCTGGTCGGTGAGGTGATCGTCGTCGATGATGCGAGCGATGACGGCACGGCCGCAGAGACGAAGGCGCTCATCGGCGGCTTCCCGCGTCTGCGCTATATCCGCCTCGCAACACGCTGCGGCCAGAGTGCTGCAGTTCATACAGGCGTCCGTGCGGCGCGCTACGGCCTTATCGCGACCCTCGAC
>ERZ778025.1234-NODE-1234-length-20396-cov-4.626665_pt1 | contig 20396 bp, 19 predicted proteins | sample MGYA00375755_ERZ778025 | MGnify/ENA primary metagenome ERZ778025 (study PRJEB29350, sample SAMN05389825) | bioreactor metagenome | isolation source: Thiocyanate bioreactor | place: South Africa: University of Cape Town | collected 2014-03-17 ... | reverse complement strand
CCTGTCCTCGGGCGCTATCATCGGCTGGTGGTTCGGCTGGAGCGTGTACGAGGTGCTGATCCGCCTGTCCGGCCGGCGCTACGTGAAGGACGGCCCCTGGTGGCGCGACCAGTACCGCGTCGCTGGCATCATGGACATGATGAGCTATGTTGGCTTCAAGAACCTGCTGATCGGCGCGGTGCTGTTCCTGGCATTGAAATCCCTGGGACTGCTGCTGGCATGACCGCTCCCACACGTTCCCCCGGGACCGCACCGCGCCTGGCGCGTGGCGCGGAGCGGGCGCCATGAACCCGGCCCTGGCCCGCTGCCTGCTCGCCGGCGCGCTGGCGCTCCTGGGCGTGGCGGCCGGCGCCGCCACCCACCGCGTGCAGCCGGGCCAGGACCTCAGCGCCGCCGTCGCCGCAGCGGCGCCGGGCGACGTGGTCGAGGTGCAGCGCGGTGTGTACCGCGCCAACCTGCTGATCGACAAGCCGCTCACGCTGCGCGGCCTGGACCGGCCCACCATCGACGGCGGGATGCAGGGCGACACGATCCGCGTCACGGCGACCGACGTGGTCATCGAGGGCCTGATCGTGCGCAATTCGGGCGCCAGCCTGAAGGAGCAGAACGCCGGCATCTACCTCTACCCCGGCGCACACCGCGCGGTGGTGCAGCACTGCGACCTGGCCTACAACCTCTTCGGACTGTGGATCGAAAAGGCCAACGACGTGCGCATCGAGGGCAACCTGATCACCGGCAAGCGCGACCTGGCCTCGTCCCAGCGCGGCAACGGCATCCAGCTCTACAACACGCGGCGCGCGCAGATCATCGGCAACAACATCAGCTTCGTGCGCGACGCGCTCTACATCGACGTCTCGCACAACGCGCTGTTTCGGGGCAACCAGCTGCACCACAGCCGCTACGGCACGCACTACATGACCTCGTACCACAACGTGTGGGAGAACAACGACACCTACTACAACCGTGGCGGCCTGGCCCTCATGGAGGTGCGCGAGCAGGTGGTGCGCGGCAACCGCGCCTGGGGCAATTCGGACCACGGCATCATGCTGCGCTCGGTGCAGGACGCGGTGGTCGAGGGCAACATCGTCGCCGGCAACAACCGGGGCTTTTTCATCTACGACGTCGAGTACGCCACCCTGACCAACAACCTGGTGGTCGACAACGTCGTCGGCGTGCATCTCTCGGCCGGCTCGACGCGCAACGTCGTCGAAGGCAACGACTTCATCGGCAACCGCGAGCAGGTGCGCTACGTGGGCGCGCGCGACGAGACCTGGGGCGCCAGGAGCGGCAACCACTGGAGCAACTACCTCGGCTGGGACCGCGACGGCGACGGCGTGGGCGACGTGCGCTACGAAGCCAACGACATGGTGGACCGCCTCAGCTGGCGCCACCCGAGCATGAAGCTTCTGCTGGCCAGCCCGGCCGTGCAGGCGCTGCGCCTGGTGGGCCAGCAGTTCCCGGTGCTGCGCGTGCCTTCGGTCGTCGACCCGAAACCGCGCATGGTTCCGACACACAGCAACTGGAGTGAGTGGCGTGGCAAGCATTTCCCCGGCCAGTAGCGCCGCAGCGGCCGTATCGCTGCGCGGCGTGGCCAAGCATTACGGCGCGGTGCACGCGGTCGACGGCGTCGACCTGGACATCGAGCGCGGCGAGCTCTTCGGCCTCATCGGCCACAACGGCGCCGGCAAGAGCACGCTGTTCAAGATGATGCTCGGCCTGGTGCCACCGACCCGCGGCGAAATCACCGTCGGCGGCGCGCAGGTCGGAGGCCGGGACTTCCGCGCCGCGCGGCGGCACCTGGGCTACCTGCCGGAAAACGTCGTCCTCTACGACAACTTGAGCGGCCTGGAAACGCTGCGCTTCTTCGCCCGGCTCAAGGGCGCGCCGCGGGCGCAGTGCCTGCCGGCGCTCGAGCGCGTCGGCCTGGCGCACGCCGGCCAGCGGCCGGTGCGCGAATACTCCAAGGGCATGCGCCAGCGCCTGGGCTTCGCGCAGGCGCTGCTGGGCGCGCCGCAGGTGCTGTTTCTCGACGAGCCGACCAGCGGCCTGGACCCGCAGGCCATCCGCGACTTCTACGCCCAGCTCCGCGAACTGCAGGCGGGCGGCGTGACCATCGTCATCACTTCGCACATCCTGGCCGAGCTGCAGGAGCGCGTCGGCCGCCTGGCGATCCTGGCCGCGGGCAAGGTGCAGGCCGTGGGCAGCGTGCAGCAGCTGCGCGAGCAGACGCGCATGCCGCTGGTGTTCGAGCTGCAGGTGCGCGCGGCAGATGCACCCGCCGCCGCAGAGGCGCTGCTGCAGGCGACGGGCGCGAGCGCCACGCCCACCGCCACGGGCCTGCACCTGGCCTGCCCGCGCGAACACAAGATGGCGGTGCTGGCCGCCCTGGCCCCGCTGGGCGCGCGCGTGCTCGACATCAAGATGCACGAGCCCTCGCTGGAAGACGTGTTCTTCGGATTTGCCGATTGAAGGATGGCCCCATGGAACTGACGCAAATCCTCACCATCGCGGCGAAGGAATTCCGCGACCGCATGCGCAACCGCTGGGTGCTGGCCGTCGCCCTGGTCTTCACCGTGTTCTCGCTGGTGATCGCCTACTTCGGCGGCGCGCAGCAGGGCAGCGTGGGCTTTCGCTCCATCGAGTTCACCATCGCCAGCCTGGTCAGCCTGGTGATCTACCTCATTCCGCTGATCGCGCTGCTGCTCGGGTTCGACGCCATCGTCGGCGAGCGCGAGCGCGGCTCGCTCGACCTGCTGCTGGCCCTGCCGATCACGCGGCTGGAGCTGCTGCTCGGCAAGTACCTGGGCCTGGCCGGGGCGCTGGCCCTGTCCACCGTGGCCGGGTTCGGCCTGGTGGCGGCCCTGCTCTACCAGCACATCAGCTGGGCGGGGCTGTACCACTACGTCGGCTTCATGTTCAGCTCGGTGCTGCTGGGCCTGGCCTTCCTCAGCCTGGCGGTGCTGATCTCGGTGCTGGCGCGCGACCGCACACGCGCCTCGGGACTGGCCATTGCGCTGTGGTTCTTCTTCGTGCTGGTGTTCGATCTGCTGCTGCTCGGCGCCCTGGTGGGCACCGGCGGGCGCTTCGGCGGCGAGGCCTTCGCCTGGCTGCTGCTGCTCAACCCGGCCGACGTGTTCCGGATACTCAATGTGTTTTCGCTCGACGACGTGCGCACCCTGTATGGCCTGGCCAGCATCGTGCCGACCTCGCTGGGCAGTCCCGTGGTGATGGGCAGCGTGATGCTGGCCTGGATTGCGCTGCCGCTGGCGGTGGCGCGCTGGAGATTCAAATGACAACACCCGCTGTTTTCCCTTCTGCCTGCGGTTGCGGCCGGCGCCGCGTGCTCGGCGTCCTGGCCGGCGCGGCGGCGCTCGGGGCGCTGGCCGGCCTGGCGGCCTGTGGCGACAAGGGCGAGGCCGGCGCCCAGGCCCTCGCGCCGGTGGAGATCGACCGCGCCACCAGCTGCGAGCTCGACGGCATGCTGCTCGCCGACTACCCCGGCCCCAAGGCGCAGGTGCACTACGCCGGCCAGGCGCAGCCGAGCTTCTTCTGCGACACGGTCGAGCTGTTCAACACCCTGCTCGCCGGCGAACAGGTGCGCGCGCCCCTGGCGATCTACGTGCAGGACATGGGCCAGGCCGCCTGGGAGGAGCCGCGCGGCCACTGGATCGACGCCAAGGCGGGCATTTACGTGCTCGGCAGCAAGCGCCACGGCTCCATGGGGCCGACGATCGCCAGCTTTGCGCAGGAAGCCGACGCCAAGGCCTTCGCCGCCGAGTACGGCGGCCAGGTGCTGCGCTTCGGCGAGATCAAGGCCGACATGGTGGACCTGAGCGGCGGCGCGCTGCACGACACGCGCATGTAGGCGGACCGCCCCCTTTGTCTCCCGCATGAACCTGCCGCAGCTCCTCACGCCGCACGCCCTGCAACGCGGGCGCGTGCTGGCCGGCACCCTGCTGGCGGCGCTGGCGCTCGCCGCCCTGCCGGCGGCCAGCGCCTGGATCGCGGGCAGGGCCGCGCCGCCGCCGGCCGACGATGTCTGCCTGGTGGCGCCGCCTTCGCCCTACGACCCGGCCTCGGGCCTCGCGCCCACGGCGGCGCGTCCCGTGCCGGCCGATGCGCGCTGCCCGGTCTGCGGCATGTTCCCGGCACGCGCGCCCGACTGGGCGGCGCAGGTGATCTTCGCCAACGGCGACGCACAGTTCTTCGATTCGCCGCTCAGCCTGTTCATGTACCTCGCCGACGTGGGCCGCTACAGCCCCGGGCGCAGCCGGGGCGACATCGTGGCGAGCTACGTTACCGACATTCCCGGCAAGGCGTGGACCGACGCGGCAAGCGCCTACTATGTGCACGGCTCCACGGCGCGCGGCCCCATGCGCGCCGGCAACCTGCCGGCCTTCGCCTCCGAGCAGGCGGCGCGCCGTTTCGCCGCGCAGCGCGGCGGCGCGGTGCTGGGCTATGGCGACATCGATGCCACGCTCATCGGCCAGTTGGCGGTGCCGCATGGCCATGGGCATTGAAAAGCCATCTTATTGATAGCTACAAACGCTTTACCCATAAGCGCTAGAGGCTTATTTCATTCAAAATTTGGTCGCTGCGCGCTGGGAAGCAGCCATTCACCCACCGGGTCGGCGGGGAAACGCCGCGACACCCCATCCGTCCTCAGCGCGTCGCCAGCAAGGGGAACAATTTGCCCAGCCCCTCGGCCATCACCTCGACGGCGAGCGCCGCCAGGATCAGGCCCATCAGCCGCGTCATGACGTTGATGCCGGTCTTGCCCAGGACGCGGGCGATCGGGTCGGCGAGCGAGAAGCAGACCCAGGTGGCCAGGCCGATGACCACACCGTAGCCGACCAGCGCCGCATGCTGCAGAAAGGTCTGGGCGCTGTTGGCGTAGATCACCACCGTGGACATGGAGGCCGGGCCGGTGAGCAGCGGGATGGTCAGCGGCACCACGGCGATGCTGGCGCCGGCGGCGGCCTTCTCGGCGCCTTCCTCGAGCTCGTTGGTCGCTGGCTTGGCCTCGGCCGGCTGCGCGTTGAGCATGTTCATGGCGCTGATCAGGAGCAGCATGCCGCCACCGACCTGGAAGCTCGGCAGCGAGATGTTGAAGAACTCCAGGATCTGCAGGCCCAGCAGGGCGCAGGCGGCAATCACCAGAAAGGCGCTCAGCGCGGCGGTGCGTATGGTGCGCTTGCGCTGGGCCTCCGAGAAGCCCTGGGTGTAGTGGATGAAGAACGGCACGATGGCCAGGGGGTTGACGATGGCCAGCAGCGTCACCAGGGGTTTCAGATCCATGGCGCGTCCCTGTGGATACCGGCGTTGTGATAGGTCATGGAAATCGGCTCCTGCTGCGTGCGCTGTGGCGCGAGTGTGCCGCATTTCACCGGCCGCAGGCGGCATGCTTTACAGCCGTGGCAAGCTATGCAAGCATGCGTCTCATTCTCCTCCTCGCCCCATGAGCGCGCCCCCCCGCCCCTCGACATGCCGGAAATGCGGGAGCTCGTGCGCCGCCTGGCGCCGGTGCTGGTGCCGGCGCACCTGGGCGTGTGGCAGGTCGATTTCGAGCGCAGCGAGGTCGCGTTCGACGCGCTGCTCCCGCAGCTGCTGGGCACCGAGGCGGATGGCAGCCTGGCGCTGGCGCTTCCGGCCTGGGCAGGCCTGGTGCACCCGGACGACGCGGCACGCCAGCGCGACCTGCTTGAACAATGCCTGCGCGGCGGGCGCGAGCGCTACGAGATCGAGCACCGCCTGCACCGGCGCGATGGCAGCTGGCTGGAATGCACCTTCCGCGCGGTGGTGCAGGAGCGCTCGCCCCAGGGGCTGGCGCGTCGGCTCGTCGGCTCCTACCAGGAATGCTGTTCCGACCTGCACCGCCACGAGGACCTGCAGGTCGCCGCGACCGTCTTCACGCATGCGCGCGAGGGCATCAGCATCACCGACCCGCAGGGCACCATCATCGACGTGAACCATGCGTTCTCGCGCATCACCGGTTACGCGCGCGAGGAGATCATCGGCAAGAATCCGCGCGTGCTGCAGTCCGGCCGCCAGTCGCCCGAGTTCTACGCCGCCATGTGGAAGGCCATCATCCAGCAGGGCCACTGGTCGGGCGAGATGTGGAACCGGCGCAAGGACGGCTCGCTGTTCCTGGAAGTCGTCACCATCAGCGCGGTGCGCGACGAGGCCGGCCTGCTGCGGCACTACGTGGCGGTGTTCAGCGACGTCACGCAGGCGCGCGAGACCGAGCTGCGCCTGGAGAACATCGCGCATTTCGACGTTCTCACCGGCCTGCCCAACCGCGTGCTCCTGTTCGACCGGCTGCGCCAGTGCATGGCGCAGTGCCAGCGGCGCGCGTCCAGCCTGGCGGTGGCCTTCCTCGACCTCGACGGTTTCAAGGAAGTGAACGACCGCTACGGCCACGCCCTGGGCGACCAGATGCTGATCGCCCTGGCGCGCCGCATGGGCGATGCGCTGCGCGAAGGCGACACCCTGGCGCGCGTCGGCGGCGACGAATTCGTCGTCGTCATGGCCGACCTGGACGGCCCGCAGCACTTCGAGCCGCTGGTGCAGCGCCTGCTCATGGCGGCCAGCGAACCGGTGGCGCTCGGCCTGGAGACCCTGCAGCTTTCGGCCAGCATCGGCATCACGCTGTACCCGCGCGACGCGGTGGATGCCGAGCAGCTTCTGCGCCACGCCGACCACGCCATGTACCAGGCCAAGCAGGCCGGCAAGAACCGCATGGCGGTGTTCGACGTCGCACAGGACGCCGCGCAGGCCAACCTGCGCGAAGTCCATCAGGAAATCCGCAGTGCGCTCGAGCGCAGCGAGTTCGCCCTGTACTACCAGCCCAAGGTCAACCTGCGCACCGGCGAAGTGGTCGGCGCCGAAGCGCTCATCCGCTGGCAGCATCCCACGCGCGGCCTGCTGGCGCCCGGCCTGTTCCTGCCGGCGATCGACGACCACGTGCTGAGCACCTTCGTCGGCGAATGGGTGATCGCCACGGCGCTGGCGCAGATGTCGCGCTGGCACGCCGAGGGGCTGATGATCAAGGTGAGCGTCAACGTCGGCGCCTACCAGCTGCTCGACGGCAGCTTCGCTCAGCGCCTGGAGCAGCTGCTGCGCGCCCAGCCCGACGTCCCGCCCGAGTTCCTGGAGCTGGAAATCCTGGAAAGCAGCGCCCTGGCCGACATGGCGCAGATCTCGCACCTCATGCGCCACTGCCAGGCGCTGGGCGTGCGATTTGCGCTCGACGACTTCGGCACCGGCTTTTCCTCGCTCACCTACATGCGCCGCCTGCCGGCACAGGTCATCAAGATCGACCAGAGCTTCGTGCGCGACATCCTGGCGGACACCGACGACCTGTCCATCGTGCAGGGCGTCATCGGCCTGGCGACGGCCTTCCGCCGCGAGGTGATCGCCGAAGGCGTGGAAACCATGGCGCACGGCGAGGTGCTTCTCGCGCTCGGCTGCGAGCTGGCCCAGGGCTACGGCATCGCCCGGCCCATGCCAGCCGCCGCGCTGCCGCAATGGACGCGCGACTGGGCGGCAGCGCACCCCCAAGGTTCTCCCTTGAACGGCCGGGAAGACGGCGCGATAAGCTACTAATTTGATAGCTTTCAGGTCTTGTGCAACAAGCGCCAAGACCCGATTTCCCTGCATCTTTCAGCCTACAGAGGCTGTGCGCCGGCGACTACACCGTCCGCGGGGCGCTTGCATACCATGGGTCGGCGGGTCCCGCCCCCACAGCCTGCCATGTCCGCCGATCTCATCGTCCTGCGCCCCGAAGGCCTCTACTGCCCCGCCGGTGGCTTCCACATCGACGCCTGGCGGCCGGTCGAACGCTGCGTCGTCACGCACGCGCACGCGGACCACGCGCGCGCTGGCTGCAAGGCCTACCTGGCGCATACCGACAGCGCCGGCGCGCTGCGCCTACGGCTGGGGGCGGACATCGCGCTCAGCACGCTGAAGTATGGCGACCGCCTGGTCCTCGGCGGCGTGGCGCTTTCGCTCCACCCCGCGGGCCACGTGCTCGGCTCGTCGAGCACCGCGGCGAGGTCTGGGTAGTGTCCGGCGACTACAAGCTGGAGGCCGACGGCACCTGCGCGCCCTTCGAGCCGGTGCCCTGCCACACCTTCATCACCGAATCGACCTTCGGCCTGCCCATCTACCGCTGGCCAGCGCCGGCGCAGCTGCGCGCGGAAATCGACGCCTGGTGGCGGGCCAACGCAGCTGCCGGGCGCGCCAGCATCGTCTTTGCGTATGCGTTTGGCAAGGCGCAGCGCATCCTGCATGGCGTGGACCCCGGCATAGGCCCCATCGTCGCGCACGGCGCGGTGGAGGGGCTCAACGCCGTCTACCGCGCAGCCGGCGTGCCCCTGCCGGACACCGTGCGCGTGCAGGACGGCAAGCTCGACAAGCGTGCGCTCGCCGGCGCCCTCGTCGTCGCGCCGCCGTCGGCCGCCGGATCGCCCTGGCTGCGCCGCTTCGGCGCGCATTCCGACGCCTTTGCCAGCGGCTGGATGCAGGTGCGCGGCGCGCGGCGTCGGCGCGGCGTGGACCGGGGCTTTGTCATGAGCGACCACGCCGACTGGCCCGGCCTGCTCGGCGCCATTGCCGCCACCGGCGCCGGGCAGGTCATCGCGATGCACGGGCAGACCGCGAGCCTGGTGCGCTGGCTGCGGGAACAAGGCCTCACGGCGCGTGCGTTCGCCACCGAATACGGGGACGCGGAGGGCGGCGAAGACGCGGCGCCCGCGCCCCCGGTCGGGGAAGGGGTCGCATGAAGCACTTCGCGGCGTTGTATGCGGAGCTGGACGCCCGCACCGCCACGTCGGCCAAGCTGGCAGCGCTGGTGGCCTACTTCCGGTCGGCGCCGCCCGCCGACGCCGCCTGGGCGCTGTACTTCCTGGCCGGCGGCAAGCCGCGCCAGATCGTCCCTACCAAGCGCCTGCGCACCCTGGCGCGCGAGGCGGCGGGCCTGCCAGAGTGGCTGTTCGACGAGTGCTACCAGGCCGTCGGCGACCTGGCCGAAACCGTGGCACTGCTGCTGCCCGCGCCGCGCGCCCCGCAAACGCGCAGCCTGTCGGCCTGGATGGCCGAGCTGCTGCCGCTGCGCGGCATGGCGGCGGAAGCAGCCGACGCGCGGCTGCGGTCGCAGTGGAATGCGCTGCTGCCCGAGGAGCGCCTGGTGTACTTCAAGCTCATCACCGGCAACCTGCGCGTGGGCGTCTCGCGCCTGCAGGCGACGCAGGCACTGGCGCAGCTGAGCGGGGTCGACGCGAAGCGCATTGCACACCGGCTCATGGGCTACACGCAGACCGGCAATACCCCGGCCGCCGCCGACTACCTGGCCCTGCTGGCACCCGTGGACGACACGCAGCCAGGCGCGCAGCACGAGGCCAGCGGCCAGCCCTACCCCTTTTTCCTCGCCCACGCCTGGACCGGCGACGTGTCGGCGATGGCGGCATCGCTCGGCAGGCCGCACGACTGGCTGGTGGAATGGAAATGGGACGGCATCCGCGCCCAGATGGTGCGCCGCGGCGGTGCGGCGTGGGTCTGGTCGCGTGGCGAAGAGCTGGTCACCGACCGCTTTCCCGAACTCGCCGAGGCGGCCATGGCCGCCTTGCCCGATGGCACCGTGCTCGACGGGGAGATCCTGGTGTGGCAACCCGGCGAGCCCGGGCCGCGCCCGTTTGCCGAGCTGCAAAAGCGCCTGGGCCGCAAGACCCTGGGCCCCAAACTGCTGCGCGAGCTGCCGGTGGTGCTGGTCTGCTACGACCTGCTGGAGCACGCGGGGCGCGACCTGCGCCAAGCGCCGCAGCAGGCGCGGCGCGCGCTGCTGGAGACGGTGCTGGCCACGGAATGCGAGCCCGGACCCGGTGCCCCCACCCCACCCGACCACGCCCTGCGCCTGAGCCCTCTGCTGCACGGCGCGGACTGGGCCGACCTGGCCCGCCAGCGCGAGGCCGCGCGCAGCCTGGGTACCGAGGGCTTCATGCTCAAGCACCGGGACGCCCGCTACGGCGTCGGCCGCACGAAGGACGTTGGCGTGTGGTGGAAGTGGAAGATCGACCCGATAAGCGTGGACGCGGTGCTGATCTACGCCCAGCGCGGCCACGGCCGGCGCGCCAGCCTCTACACCGACTACACCTTCGCCGTGTGGTCCGGGCCGGTGGGCGACCCGGAGCGCACGCTGGTGCCCTTTGCCAAGGCCTACTCCGGCCTGACCGACGCGGAGATCGCGCAGGTCGACGCCATCGTGCGCAAGACCACGCGCGAGAGTTTCGGCCCGGTACGCAGCCTGGACGCGACGCAGGTGTTCGAGCTCGGTTTCGAAGGCATCGCCCGCAGTCCGCGCCACAAGAGCGGCATTGCGGTGCGCTTCCCGCGCATGCTGCGCTGGCGGCGCGACAAGCCGGTGGCCGAGGCCGACACCCTGCAAACCCTGGCCGCGCTGCTGCCGGCCGCGCGGCCATGACGGCCGACGGCGCGCCCGCGCGGTCCCGGGCCGCCTCTCCCACGCCCGCACAGTGGATGGCGGCGCGCGGCTGGAAGCGGGGCGCTCGGGCCTGCTGCACGCCACCACCGGCGCCGGCAAGACCTACGCCGTGTGGCTGGGCGCCCTGGCGCGGCTGGCGGCGCGGCGACAAGACGCCGCAGAGGCCGGCGCGGACCGCGCGCCGCCGCTCACCGTGCTCTGGCTCACGCCCATGCGGGCCCTGGCTGCCGACACCTTGCGCGCCCTGATGCAGCCGCTGCCCGAGCTGGCGCCGACCTGGACGGCCGGGCTGCGCACCGGGGACACCCCGTCGGCCCAGCGCGGTGCGCAGGACCGGCGCCTGCCGACGCTGCTGGTGACCACGCCCGAGAGCCTGTCGCTGCTGCTGGCGCGCGCCGACGCCCACGAGCGGCTCAAGAGCGTGCGCCTGGTCGTGGTGGACGAATGGCACGAACTGATGGGCAACAAGCGCGGCGTGCAGGCGCAGCTGGCGCTGGCGCGGCTCTCGGCCTGGCAACCGCAGCTCATGGTCTGGGGCATGTCGGCCACCCTCGGCAACCTGGAAGAGGCGCTGGCTACCCTGCTGCCGGCGCCGCTGTTGCCGCGGCCCGATCCGGTACTCGTGCGCGGTCGCGTTGAAAAACCCATGGTCGTCGACGTGCTGCTGCCAGCGCGCATCGAGCGCTTTGCCTGGGCCGGCCACATGGGGCTGTCGCTGCTGCCGCAAGTCGTCGCGCGGCTCGAAGCGGCGGCCACGTCGCTGGTGTTCACCAACACGCGCTCGCAAACCGAGCGCTGGTACCAGGCGCTGCTGGAGGCGCGGCCCGACTGGGCCGGCACGCTGGCGCTGCACCACGGCTCGCTCGACGCCGGGGTGCGCACCTGGGTGGAAGCGGGGCTGAAGGCCGGCACGCTGCGCGCTGTCGTCTGCACATCGAGCCTGGACCTGGGCGTGGACTTCTTGCCGGTGGAACAGGTGCTGCAGATCGGCTCACCCAAGGGTGTGGCGCGCCTTTTGCAGCGCGCCGGGCGCTCGGGCCATGCCCCCGGGCGCAGCGCCCGCGCCACGTTGGTGCCCACGCACAGCCTGGAGCTGCTCGAAGCCGCCGCCGTTCGCCACGCGGTGGCGCACGGCGACATCGAGTCGCGCCACACACCGCGCGCGCCGCTCGACGTGCTGGTGCAACACCTGGTCACCATCGCCCTCGGCGGCGGCTTCCGACCCGACGAGCTGCTGGCCGAAGTGCGGCGCGCCCCGGCGTATGCCGAGCTGTCCGACAAGGCCTGGCAATGGGCACTGGACTTCGTGCGCCACGGCGGCGACAGCCTGGCGAACTACCCCGATTTCCGGCGGGTGGTGCCGGACGAGGAAGGCGTGTGGCGCATGCCGGACGCGCGCCTGGCGCGGCGCCACCGCAGCAACGTGGGCACCATCGTCAGCGACGCGGCGATGCAGGTGCAGTACCTCAAAGGCACGCGCCTGGGCAGCGTCGAGGAAAGCTTCCTCACGCGCCTCAAACCCGGCGACATTTTCAGGTTCGCAGGCCGCCTGCTGGCCCTGGTGCGGATCGAGAACATGACGGCCTGGGTGCGCCGCGCACCGGCCGGCGCCGCCGCGTTGCCGCGCTGGAACGGCGGGCGCCTGCCCATTTCCGAGACCCTGGGCCATGCCATGCTGGAGCAGCTGGCCTGCGCCGCGCGCGGCATCTACGCCTCGCCCGAGATGCGCTGCGTGCGGCCGCTGCTGGCGCTTCAGGCCGCCTGGTCCGCGCTGCCGACACCGGGCCGGCTGGTGGCCGAAACCCTGCGCACGCGCGAGGGCTGGCACCTGTTCCTGTACCCATTTGCCGGCCGGGTGGTGCACCAGGGCCTGGCCGGCCTGATGGCCTGGCGCGCTTCGCACGAGATGGCCAACACCTTCTCCATTGCCGTGAACGACTACGGGCTGGAGCTGCTCTCGGCACGCAGGATCGACTGGGCGGCGCTGCTGCCAGGCATGCTCGGCACCGAGGACACCACGGTCGGGGCACTTTCCGAGGAACTGCTGCACAGCCTGAACGCCACCGAAATGGCGCGGCGGCGCTTTCGCCAGATTGCACGCGTCGCCGGCCTCATCTTCCAAAGCCACCCCGGCGAACGCCGCAGCAACCGGCAGATCCAGGCCTCGGCCTCCCTGTACTACGACGTTTTCGCCCGCTACGACCCGCAGAACCTGCTGCTGGCGCAGGCACGCGCCGAACTGCTGAGCCAGGAGCTCGACGCCACGCGCCTGGCGCGCACGCTGGCCGCCATGCGCGCGCAAACGCTGACCGTCTGCGCGCTGGAGCGTCCGACGCCGTTGGGCCTGCCGCTGATGGTCGAGCGCTTCCGCGAGCGCCTCTCGACCGAAAACCTGGGCCAGCGCCTGCTGCGCATGGTGCAGGCGCTCGAGGCCGCCGCCGATGGCACCGCGGTGCCGTCCGCCCCGCCACGCGCCAACGGTCGCCACAAGGCGGCGCAGTGATGGCTGTCCCAGGCGCCCACCGTCTGGAGGCCGCAGGCCTGTCGCTGTGGCTGCTGCCCGGTCGCGCCGTCTGGTGGCCCGCCGCCGGAACGCTGTTCGTCGCGGACCTGCACTTCGGCAAGGCCGCGACCTTCCGCCGCGCGGGCCTGGCCGTGCCCGAGGGCACTACCGCCGACAACCTTGCGCGCCTCACGCACTTGCTCGGCAGCACCGGCGGGCACCAATTGGTTTTTCTGGGCGGCCTGCTGCATGCGCGCAGCGGGCGCGGCGGCGGGCTGTGGCGGGCTCTGGGCGACTGCCGCGGGGCCCATGCGGCGGTGCGCATGGTGCTGGTGCGCGGCAACCACGACCGACACGCCGGCGACCCGCCGGCAGCGCTGGGTGTGGCGATGGTGGAGGAACCCTGGGCACCGCTGCCGAGCGCGCCGCTGCTCGGTTGCCACCATCCGCACCGCGTGGCGGGCAACCTGGTCCTCGCCGGGCACCTGCACCCCACGGTGAAGGTCTGGGGCGGAGCGCGCGACAGCCTGCGCCTGCCCTGTTTCGTGCATACCGACGGCCAGTTGCTGTTGCCGGCATTCGGCGCCTTCACCGGCAGCGCGCCCACGCGCTGGCCGCAGGATGCGCAATGCTTCGCCATCGCCGACGAACGCGTGCTGGAGGTGCCGGCTGCGCGGCGCGGCGTTTAAAGCCCGTTGGCGGACCCTAAGCAGCCGCCCGCTGATGGGGCAGGCGGGCCGCCACGCTGGCGCCGACCATGCCGGCCGAGCCAACGCCGAGCACCAGAGCCAGCGCCGCGCCGTAGAACACGGCGCTGGTCATGCCCCGATCGAGCAAAGCGCCAAATACCGGCGCGGCCACGGAAAACCCGAGGTCCAGTCCGGAATACACCGTGCCGTAGACGCGCCCGGTGGCACCGGGCGGTGCGGCGCGCTTGATCAGCATGTCGCGCGACGGACCGGCGACGCCGGTACCGGCGCCGGCAATGGCGGCCACCCACAGCGCAGCCACGCCGGGCAGCCAGCCGGTGCCGACCAGCGCCAGCAGCACGGCGCCGGCGCACATGGCGACGCCAATGGTGCGCTCCAGCCGCTGCACGCGCGATACCAGGAAGCCGCCCGCCACCATGCCCGCCGCACCGAACAGCATGTAGCCGGTGATGACCAGGGCGGTCAAGTCCAGCGGCAGACCGTACATCGTGCCCAGCGCCGGGCTGGCAAAGCTCTGCATGGCCGCGAGCGCGCAGGTGCTGAAGAAGAAGAACGAAAAACACAGCCATACCGAGGGCAGCCGCAGGAAGGCCATCGGGTGCTCCGGCTTGGCGGCGCTCCCCGCGCCGGGCGCGGCGTGCGCCCACTCGCCCTGGCTGTCGTCCACCGCATCGCGTTGCCACCAGAGCACGGCCAGCACCAGCACTGCGACACCGCAGGCGGCAAAGCAGGCCGCGCGCCAGGAACCGGTGGCCGTGGCGATGCCGGCCATGAACACGGGCGCCGCAGCCCAGCCCAGATTGCCGGTAATGCCGTGCACGGAGAAGGCGTGGCCCAGGCGCGGGTGCGACACGCGCTTGTTCAGGATGGTGAAGTCCACCGGGTGGAAGGACGCATTGCCCACGCCGGCCAGCGCCGCCGCCACGGCGAGCCCGAAGTAGCCCGGCGCCAGCGCGGCCGCCAGCGCCGCCGCGGCAAAGCAGCCCACCGCAATGAACAGCACCGGCCGCGCGCCCACCTTGTCGACCAGGAAGCCGGCGGACGCCTGGCCCACCGCCGAGACGACGAAGAACACCGACACCAGCAAGCCCAGCTCGGAGTAGCTGAGCGAGAAATCGCTGATGAACCACGGAAACAGCGGCGGCAGCAGCATGTGGAAGAAGTGCGAGGTGGCGTGCGCCATGCCGATGAGGGCGATGGTGCGCGCGTCCTGGCGCAGCGGAGCGCCCGGTGCGGCCGGAGACGTGGCGGTGGTCATGCGCCGATGGTAGGCTTGCGGGGGCCGTCCGCATGGCGACAGCCAGCCAATTTCTATCGATATCGTGCCAAACAGCCCCGCCCCCGCAGCGAACGCCGCGCACCCGGTCGTGGATTCGCTCACGCCGCACCTCTTCGTGCCCACGGCCCAGCGTCCGGTGCGCGCCAAGCTGCGGCGCCTCGCGGCCAGCACGCGGGTCGCCCCGCACGCCCATCCGTGGGCGCAGGTGGCCATGGCCGACCAGGGCGTGGTGCGCTTGCGTGTCGACGGTGGCAGCTTCCTGGTGCCGCCCTCGCACGCGCTGTGGATTCCCCCGGGGATGGTGCATGCCGTCACCATGGTGGACGACGCCGATCTGCGCACGCTCTACCTGTACGTGCCGCGCGGGCGCTGCGGCCCGGCGGCGGCGCCGGCCGCGCAGGCCGAGGCCTGGCGCGGTGCACGCATGCTGGAAGTCTCGCCCCTGCTGCGGGCCCTGGTGCAGGAGCTTCCCACGGACGCCGATGGCGCGCCGCAACCGGCAGGCGAACGGGCGCGCGAGCGCCACCTGAGCGCGCTGGTGCGCCAGGAGCTCGCCCGCGCACCCACGCGCCGCCTGGGTGTGGACCTGCCGCGCGACAAACGCCTGCGCCAGCTGTGCGAAGCGGTACTGGCCGACCCGGCGCGCCACGCGACGCTCGCCGACTGGGCTCGCGGCACCGGCGCCAGCCCGCGCACCGTCGCGCGCCTGTTCCGCCAGGAGCTCGCCACCAGCTTCGCCCAATGGCGCCAGCAGGTCGTGCTGGCGCAGGCGGTGTCGCTTGCGGCACGCGAACTGCCGATCGCGCAGATCGCGGCCGAACTGGGCTACGGTCCGAGCGCTTTCAGCGCCATGGTGCGGCGCAGCGTCGGCCAGACGGCCGGGCACTTCCTGGGCCGCGCCGCGCGCCCGGCGCCCGGCGTTGCGCGGCGCGCTCCTTGAGGTGCATCAACACACGCCGCACCCCCCGACCGACAATGTCCTTACAAACATTGTGTGATTGACGGGAGTCCTCCATGAAAGCGCTGACCGACCTTTTCTCCACCGACTACGGCCTGATGAGCGTGGTCGGGATCGCCATGATGCTGATCGGGATCACGGCCTTCGTTGTGGTGGTGCGGCGCAAGATGAACGAGCCGCCGCGCGACCCGCGCCCCTGAACCGTGCCCACCGCGGCATTGCCCTGTCTCTTGACTTAGGTCATATCGAAACCGCCGCAGGCGCGCCGTTCGGGAAAATAATGCGGGTTGGGCAGCCGCTTCGGTTGCCATAGGGCGGCAAGTGCAGACATTTATCGACAGCCTGCGACTTTCGGGCAAATTTTTCCTGGTCGGCGTTCTGGGGCTCATCGCCCTGTCGCTGCCCATGTGGCTGCTGATCTCGGGGGGGCTGCGCGACATCGCCCGCTCCGGCAGCGCTCTCTCGGGCGCGGCGCCGGCCATCAGCGTCGTGCATACGGTGCAGCTCATGCAGCAGCACCGCGGCCAGTCGGCCAGCTTCCTCTCGGGCAACGACGCCGCGCGCGCTCCGCGCGAGGCGCTGCAGGCGCGCTCGGCCGAGGCGTTGCAGAAGCAGGTGGCGGCCCTGCGCCAGTTCGGCGACGCACCGCTGGTGGCGCGGGCCGAGGCGGTGCAAAAGCGCTGGACCGAGGTCGGGCGCGCGGTCGGCGAGCGCAGCCTGGCGGTCGGCGAGAGCTTCGCCCAGCAATCGCAGCTGATCGACGAACAACTGGACATCGTGCTCGGCGTGTCCGACAGCGCCGGCCTGGCGCTGCACGCGCCGGCCAGCAGCTACTACCTGGTGACGGCCGCGCTGCAGCACCTGCCGCGCCTGACGGAAAGCCTGGGCCAGGCACGCGCGGTCGGCTCGGCGCTGCTCAATACCAAGGAAGCCAACCCGGCCGGCCAGGCCCGCGTGGCCGCCCTGGTGCAGGAAGCCCGCGTCGCCGCGCGCCAGGCGCAGGCCGCCCTCACCCGCGCCATGGCCGCCGACTCGCAGGCACAGCGCACGCTGGCGGAGCCTTCTGCGCGCGCACAGAAGGCGGCGGACGCGGCCTTCGCGCTGATCACCCAGAAGATCGTCGCGGCGCCCGCGCTGGATGCCCCCAGCCAGGAGTTCTTCACCGCGCTCACGGCGCACATCGATGCCCAGGTGGACCTGCTCGACCAGGCCATGCAGGTGATGTCCGGCGAAGTCGCCACCCGGGCCGCGGATACGCGCCAGCTGCTGCTGCTGGTCGCCCTCGCCTCGGCCGCCGCCGCGGCGCTGGCCGGCTGGGTGCTGTGGCTGGTGCGCCTCAGCACGACGCGCTCGGTGGACCGCGCGCTGCAACTGGCGCAGCGCATCGCCGCCGGCGACCTGGCGGGCGAAGTCGCCCCCTCCGGCAAGGACGAAATGGGCCAGCTGCTGGCGGCCCTGGCCAGCATGAACACCGGCTTGCGCGGCATCGTTGCGGCCGTGCGTGCCAGCAGCGACAGCATTGCCAGCGGCGCCAGCCAGGTCGCCGCCGGCAGTCTGGACCTGTCGCAGCGCACCGAGGAGCAGGCGGCCAACCTGGAGCAGACGGCGGCCGCCATGGAGCAGCTGAACAGCACCGTGCAAAGCAACGCCGACGTGGCGCGCCAGGCGGCGCAGCTCGCGCGCACCGCCAGCGAAGTCGCGGCGCGCGGCGGCCAGGTGGTCGGCGACGTGGTGACGACCATGGACGGCATCAACGCCGCCTCGCGCCGCATCGGCGACATCATCGGCGTCATCGACGGCATCGCCTTCCAGACCAACATCCTGGCGCTGAACGCGGCCGTCGAGGCGGCGCGCGCCGGCGAGCAGGGCCGGGGCTTTGCCGTGGTGGCGAGCGAGGTGCGCAGCCTGGCCGGGCGCAGCGCCGAGGCGGCGCGCGAGATCAAGGCCTTGATCGCCGACAGCGTCGGCAAGGTGGACGCCGGCGGCCAGCTGGTGCACGAAGCCGGCCGCACCATCACCGACATCGTCACCCAGGTGCAGCAGGTGAGCAGCCTGATCAGCGGCATCAGCCTGGCGACGGCCGAGCAGACGCAGGGGATTGCGCAGATGAGCGCCGCGGTCGACCAGCTCGACCAGGTGACGCAGCAGAACGCCGCGCTGGTGGAGGAATCGGCCGGCGCTGCGGACAACCTCAACCAGCATGCGCGCCAGCTGGTGGCTGCCGTGGGCGTGTTCCGCCTGGACGACGGTGCGCCGGCGACCCCGACCTCGGCCCCGCCGTCCCGGCGCGGCGCGGGGCGCCGGCTGGCACTGCCCTAAGCCCGTTCGCGCTCTGGCACCGGGGGCGCCAGATTTCAAGTGTTTTTGGCCTCCAGCGCTTATGCATCGGGCACTAGCAGCTATTGATTCTGTAGTTTCTCGGCGGCAATGACCGGGGCGCACAGGCCCTGCGCCGGGGCACGCGCCCAGTCTTCCAGCCAGCGCCAGAGCTGCTGCACGCCGTCCCCGCCCGGCCCCTGCAGGCCGTGGTCCGCGCCCGGCAGCGCGCGCGCGCACCAGGGCGCGGCGCGGCCTGCGGCCAGCCCGGCGAAGCGGGCGTAAGCACTTTGCGGCACCAGCGCATCGTCCGTGCCCCAGACCTGCAGCAGCGGCCAAGGCGCTTCGATCAGCGGGCGCGCCAGCGGCCAGTGCCACAGGCCGCGCCAGTAGCGCAGGCTGCGGCCTTCGCGCAGCGCCGCGTCGGGCCAGGGGCCCGCCTGGGCCGCGTCCAGGGCTCGGCCTGCAGCGCCAGGGCGTCGCGCGGGTCCAGGCCGCTCGCGGAGAGCAGCACCAGGCCGGCCAGCCGGGGCACCTCGGGCGCCAGGGCCGGCAGGAGCTCCGCCCCTTCGGAGATGCCCAGCAGCAACTGCGGCAGCGCGGGCGCGCCGGCCGCCGCGCGGCGCTGCGCGTCGGCCCGCAGCGCGGCCACGGCGTGCTCCTGCCAGGCCTGGAGTGCGTCGGCCGCCACGAACTGCGGCGGGCAGTCGCCGGGCGGCGTGCGCGCGGCGGCGTCCACCCAGGGCTTGTGCAGCACCAGCACCTCGGCGTGCAGCAGGCCGGCGAAGTAGCGCTCGGCCAGGGGCGCCATGCCGGCGCAGCCCGAGCCCGGAACCACGATGACACGGTAGCGCGCCGGCGCGGCGCGCGCCGGGCGTTCGAGGGCGCTCAGCGCCAGGCCGTGCGCCGCGGGCAAGGTGTGCGCGCGAAAGCCGCCCGCCACCACTGGCAGGGGCGCCTCGCCCGGGCTGGGAGCGCCCGCACAGCCCTGCAGCGCGGCGCCGGCCAGCACCCACGCGGCGGGCCTTGCCCAGCGGGCCATGTCAGCCGGCGCCAGCGCCCGGAAGGAAGCGCGCGCTCACTTCAGAATGATGACCTGCTCTGGCGGGGCCTGGCGCACCGGTTCGCCCGCGGGCTGCATGGGCATGGGCTGGCCACGGCGCACGCCGCGCGAGAGGTTGGCGTCGGTGTAGCCGAGCTGCCCGGCGAGCTGCTGGTACACGTCCTGCGCCAGGCTCATGGAGGTTTCCTTCATGACCTTGGAACGGTTGGGCGGCGCGATGTCGCCCCGGTTGGACAAGATCTTGGTGTCGTTGCCCTCGCCCTGCGCCGAGAACGCCGCCTTGATCTCGTAGGTCTTGGTGTTGATGAGGGAAAAATCCGCCAGCAGCTGCAGGCCGTACTGGCGCGTGGCGCTGGTCGTGCCCTGCAGCGGCGAGAGCGCGTCGGTGAATTCGATGCTGGAGACGACGCCGAACAGCACGTAGTCGGCGCCCTTGAATTCGCCCTTCTTGATGCGCTCGATGACGCGCGTGACGTCGTTCTGGCGCACCGGCTTGGCCATCTTGCCGCCCTGCACCTGGTTGAGCACCTGCTCGGCCTTGGAGTTCTGCGGCGCGCCGGCGTCGAAACCCCGGCCCTGCACCAGCTGGAAGTAGGTGCCCTGGAGCAGCGCGCCCTTGATGTCGTTGGTGTAGCCGCCGAGCTCGCGCATCTCGATGTAGCTGTAGCGGCCGGCGACGTAGGTGCCGCTCGCCTGCTCGGACGCCTGCATGGAGCCCTGGCCATAGTGCGAGCCCGAACCGCCGTAGGGCCCCTGGCTGTAGCCGCCGCCATGGCTGCCCTGCGCGCTCATCTGGCTGCTGCGCTGGTACTGGCCGGCCATGAAGTACTCGGACACGCGCTCGGCGTAGGCCAGGTCGGTGACGGCGATGCGCGGCGGCGCGTTCTGCGCGTGCGCGGCGACGCCCCAGGTAAAGGCCGTGGCGGCGATCACGGCCAGGGCCGTGTTCAAGGTGGTTCTGCGTTGCATGGTGCGCTCCTTATGAGCTAACAGAAATTGGAAACTGGCGCGGGGCAGGCCAGCGGCCACCGCGCAAGGGCCGCCCCGCCGCGCTGGTGGCGTCCCCCTT
>ERZ778025.1228-NODE-1228-length-20516-cov-6.967597_pt1 | contig 20516 bp, 15 predicted proteins | sample MGYA00375755_ERZ778025 | MGnify/ENA primary metagenome ERZ778025 (study PRJEB29350, sample SAMN05389825) | bioreactor metagenome | isolation source: Thiocyanate bioreactor | place: South Africa: University of Cape Town | collected 2014-03-17 ... | reverse complement strand
GGTCTCCTGGCCTGAATGCGTTTGGCAATTCACTGCTCGGCACGCGCGCGCTGCAAGAGTTGTCAGAGTTCACCGGCTGGTCGGTGTTCTGATGTGCAGACTTTATCGTTTGCCCCGACATGAACAGCCCCGGATTTTGAGCAGGCTGGTTGGTTTGAATGGAGGTCGGTGAGACTGCCTCGCTGGCCCATTGCCGCCAGACTGCTTGGAGTGCTTGCATGGTCGGCCTGCCTGAGCAAGGCAATCCCAGCGGCTCTGCGATGACGTTGCACTCCAGCTTGGCAAGGCACTCCTGAATCAAGGGAGGCCCGGCAAGACCGGCCCATGATGTTGCCCTTTGCGTCATCCCGGGTGGTCATGACGACCGCCGGCCCGGATTCCAGCGGGTAAAAGCCTTGTTCAGAGCCAAGGGTTGCATGAAGCTACCTCCCATGCTCCTGCCCGCCAAGCGCGCTGGGGCCTGCCCGCAAAGTTCAAGATACGCCTGCTGGCGCAAAGCCCCCGGCGCTGCGCTACGGCTGCGACAATCCGGCCCTTGCACCCACACGAGAGAAAGACCCTGCCATGCTGCTTGACGCCGCCGAATCCCAACTCGTCCTGGTCGACTACCAGGAGCGCCTGATGCCTGCCATCCACGAAGGCCCCGCCGTGGTGGCCAACGCCCGCCGCCTTGCCGAGATCGCCCGCATGCTGGATGTGCCCGTGTGGGGCACCGAGCAAAACCCCTCGCGACTGGGTGCCAATGACCCCGCGCTGCGCGCCCTGTGCCAGAAGACCCTGGCCAAGATGCACTTCAGCGCCGCCGAAGAAGGCCTGGGCGAATGGCTGCGCCCCCCGGCCAAGCCCCAGGGCGGCAACGCACGCAGCCTGCCCAAGCACCTGCAAAAGCCCGCCCAGCAGGCGCCCGAGCGCGGCACCATCGTCATTGCCGGGTGCGAAGCCCATGTGTGCCTGCTGCAAACCGCGCTGGACCTGATCGACGACGAGTTTGAAGTGTGGGTGGTGACCGACGCCTGCGGCTCGCGCACCGAACGCAACCGCGATGCCGCCTTCGACCGCCTGGCCGGCGCAGGCGCCGAGCTGGTGACCACCGAGATGGTGGCGTTTGAGTGGCTGGGCAGCTGCGAGCACCCGGCGTTCAAGGACGTGCTCGGGCTGATCAAATAGCGCTTTTCAAGCCAAACTGGCTGCCAGCCCATGATTTTCATGCGCTGGCAGCTATCAAAATAATAGTGGTTGATGCAGCTTCCGGTCAGGCGAAGTAGGGCGTTGCCAGCTTGACTGCCAGGCCCACCAGGGCACAGCCGCCCAACAGCGGCATGACGCCCAGCTTGAAGCGGAACAGTGCCACCAGCGCACCCACGGCGATCACCGCCGACACGGCATCGAAGTGGCCGCCAAATCCTTGTGGCCACAGCAGGTGGTAGGCAAAAAACAGCGCCAGGTTCAGGATCACGCCCACCACGGCGGCGGTGATGGCCGACAGCGGCGCCGTAAAGCCCAGCTTGCCGTGCGTGGCCTCCACCAGCGGGCCGCCTGCCAGGATGAAAATGAATGAGGGCAAAAAGGTCACAAACGTCACCACGGCGGCTGCCGCTGCGGCGCCGGCAAACAGCGCGTCTGCCCCCCACACCTGTTGCAGCCAGCCACCCACAAAACCCACAAACGCCACCACCATGATCAACGGGCCAGGGGTGGTCTCGCCCAGGGCCAGGCCGTCAATCATCTGCGGGCCGCTGAGCCACTGGTAGTGCTCCACCGCGCCCTGGTACACATAGGGCAGCACGGCATAGGCGCCCCCAAAGGTGAGCATGGCTGCCTTGGTGAAGAACCATCCCATCTGCGTGAGCGTGCCTTGCCAGCCCTGGGTGGCCACCAGCAGGCCCATGGCGGCGAGCCACAGCGCCAGCCCTGCCGCCAGCACCTTGACCAAGTGGACGCGAGAAAAGCGCGCGTGGGCAGGCGTTGGCGTGTCGTCATCGATCAGCGCGGGGCCATAGCCCTTGTGGGCGTTGGCATGGCCGCCCCCCAGCGCAAACACGGTCGGCCAGCGCTGCGCGCCGAAGTAGCCGATCAGCCCGACCGCCAGCACGATGGCGGGGAAGGGCGTGTCGAACGCAAAGATGGCCACAAACGACGCGGCAGCGATGCCCCACATCCAGCCGTTCTTGAGCGCGCGGGTGCCGATGCGGTGCGCGGCATGCAGCACCAGCGCCGTCACGGCTGGTTTGATGCCATAGAAGATGCCCGCTACCACAGGCACATCACCGAAGCGCAGGTAGACCCACGACAGTGCGACCAGGATGAACAGCGACGGCAGCACGAACAGCGCACCGGCCACGATGCCGCCCCAGGTGCGGTGCATCAGCCGATGTAGGTGGCCAGCTGCTGTGCCTCGGGGCCGGGCAGCAGCATGCAGTAGTTGAGGGCGTGCAAGAAGCGGTTTTCGCTGATCCAGCGGCGGCGTTCCACCAGCTCGGCGTGCATGATGGCGATCTGGCCTGCAGGCCCGCCGAAGCTGATGAACCCGAGCTTCAGCCAGAACAGAAAGGCGTCGCGGAACGGGACGGACGTGGGGGCAGGGGACGGTGCTGGGTGCATGGTCCGGGAGTGTGACAGGCCGGTATGACGTTTGCCGACATATCAATATGCCTGCTGCATCTGGAGCCATGGATGACGAGGCAGAGGGTTTGCTGCGTCAGTTTGCCGCAAGCCCATCATGAATAATTATGAATTCAAAACCTGCTGTCCTGGCAGGGCGAGAGAGATGCCGAGGAGACACCCACAATGACCGCACACAGCACCTACGCCGACTTCTACCGCCAGTCGATCGACCACCGAGACACCTTCTGGAGCGAGCAGGCGAAGTTGATCGACTGGAAGACGCCCCCGCAGCAGGTGTGCGACTACAGCAACCCGCCGTTTGCGAAATGGTTTGTGGGCGGCACCACCAACCTGTGCCACAACGCGGTCGACCGGCACCTGGCCACGCGAGCCAGCCAAGCGGCGCTGGTGGCCATCTCCACCGAAACCGACACCGAACGCAGCTACAGCTTTGCCGAGCTGCACGCCGAGGTGCAGCGCATGGCGGCCGTGCTGCTGTCGCTGGGCGTGAAGAAGGGCGACCGCGTGCTCATCTACATGCCCATGATTGCCGAGGCCGCGTTTGCCATGCTGGCCTGCGTGCGCATTGGCGCGCTGCATTCGGTGGTGTTTGGCGGCTTTGCCTCGGGCTCGCTGGCCTCGCGCATTGAAGATGCCGAGCCCGTGGCCGTGGTCAGCGCCGATGCTGGGTCGCGCGGCGGCAAGGTGGTGCCCTACAAGCCGCTGCTGGACGAAGCCATTGCGCTGTCCAAACACAAGCCCGCCGCCGTGCTGATGGTGAACCGGGGCCTGGCGCCCATGCACCTGCAGGCGGGCCGCGACCATGAGTGGGCGCCGCTGCGCGAGCAGCACCTGAACACCGTGGTGCCTTGCGAGTGGGTGGAATCGACCCACCCCAGCTACACGCTGTACACCAGCGGCACCACCGGCAAGCCCAAGGGCGTGCAGCGCGACACGGGCGGCTACACCGTGGCGCTGGCGGCGAGCATGAAGCACATCTTTGATGCCAAGGCGGGCGATGTGTACTTTGCGACCAGCGACATTGGCTGGGTGGTGGGCCACAGCTACATCGTCTACGGCCCACTGATCGCGGGCATGACCACCATCATGTACGAAGGCCTGCCCACGCGGCCCGACGCGGGCGTGTGGTGGAACATTGTCGAGAAGTACCAAGTCACGCACATGTTCTCGGCCCCCACGGCGGTGCGGGTGCTCAAGAAGCAGGACCCGGCCTACCTCGCCAAGTACAACGTGAAAAGCCTCAAGGCCCTGTGGCTGGCGGGCGAGCCGCTGGACGAGCCCACCGCCCAGTGGATCAGCGACGCGCTGCAAGTGCCCATCATTGACAACTACTGGCAGACTGAAACCGGCTGGCCCATTCTGACCCTGGCCAATGGCGTGGAAAAACAAACCACGCGCTTCGGCAGCCCGGGCAAGGCCATGTACGGCTACGGCGTGAAGCTGATCGATGAGGCCACGGGTGAAGAGCTGACAGGCCCCAACCAGAAAGGCGTGGTCGCCATCGAAGGCCCACTGCCCCCCGGCTGCATGCAGACCGTGTGGCGCGACGACGCCCGCTTTGTGAACACCTACTGGAAGAGCATCCCCGGCCGCCTGATCTACAGCACGTTCGACTGGGGCATCCGCGATGCGGACGGCTACCACTTCATCCTGGGCCGCACTGACGACGTGATCAACGTGGCCGGCCATCGCCTGGGCACGCGCGAGATCGAGGAGAGCATTGCCTCCCACCCCAACATCGCCGAAGTGGCGGTGGTGGGCGTGGCCGACAGCCTCAAGGGCCAGGTGGCCATGGCGTTTGCCGTGGTGCGCGACGCCTCGGGCCTGACCGATGACGCCGCACGCCTCAAGCTCGAAGGCGAGGTGATGAAGCAGGTGGATCACCAGCTGGGCGCCGTGGCGCGACCGTCGCGCGTGTACTTTGTGACCGTGCTGCCCAAGACCCGCAGCGGCAAGCTGCTGCGCCGCGCCCTGCAGGCCGTGGCCGAGCGGCGCGACCCGGGCGACCTGACGACGATGGAAGACCCGGCTGCGCTGCAACAGGTGAAGGACCTGGTGGGCTGATTTCAACTCACCGCCGACCAGCAGGGTGGGCGCCGTGCTGGTCCTGCCGAGTCACTGCGGTGGCTTGGCCACAAACGCCTGTTTGCCGTGCCGGTCAAACCCCGCTTGCTCGTAAAAACGCAGGGTGTGTTCGTCCTTGCGGCCCGTCATCAGCATGACCTTGTAGCAGCGCTCTCGCCAGGCATGGGCCAGGGCGTGCTGCAGCAGCGCGTGCCCCCAGCCCTGATTGCGATGGGCCGAGTGCGTCACCACGTTCTCGATGACGCCATAGGGGCGGCAGGCGCGCGTGAGGTTGGGGATGATGGTCAGCGTGCAGGACGAAACCAACTGGCCCTCATCCCACCCTCCAAAGTACCGAATGCGCGGGTTGGCGAGCGCCTCAGTCCATACGGCTTGCACCTCGGGTCCAGAGGGCAGCGGGTCGTCATGCTCGTGCAGATGGGTGTACAGGCCAAGCAGAGGGGCAAGGTCTTCGGCGCGGAGTTCGCGGATGTTCAAGGCCAGCCTCCAGGGGACGACGAGAATGCTTGGTTACTACCAAAACCATAGCTGTTAGCGCATATGGCACTAGCGCTTGGCAACGATTTCAGTGTTTTTAAATGGGCCGGTTGCGCTGCCACCCTGCAGGGGGCTGCCAATGGGGTGTCCAGCCGATGAAATCCTCCAGCGGCATGGGCCGGGCGATGCAGTAGCCCTGCGCCTGCAAACAGCCCAGCTGCAGCAGCATCTGCCCCTGTTCGACGGTTTCCACCCCCTCGGCAATCACCCGGTAGCCGAACGAGCGGGCCAGGCCGATCACGCCCTGAACGATGGCCAGGTCGCCGGGGTCACCCATCATGCCGTGCACAAAGCTCTGGTCGATCTTGAGCGTGTCCATGGGCAGTCGGCGCAGGTAGGTCAGCGACGAGTAGCCGGTGCCAAAGTCGTCCAGCGCCACCGTCACGCCCATGGCGCGCAGGGCGTTCAGGGTGTCGGCCACGGCGCTCAGGTCGTACAGGGCGGCGCTTTCGGTGATCTCGATTTCGACCAGGTGCGCGGGCACGCGGGGGTGGCGCGCCAGGCAACCGGCCACCCAGTCGGCAAAGCCCGGCTGCTGCAGGTGCTGGGCGGCAATGTTGATGCTCAGCGGCATGGGCATGCCCCGATCCTGCAACTGCTCCAGCACCGTGAGTGCCGCCTCGGCCACCCATTCGCCAAAGCCGATCTCCAGGTCGGTGCCCTCCAGCAGCGGCAAGAATTCGCCGGGAGGCACCAGGCCCCGCTCGGGGTGTAGCCAGCGCGAGAGCACTTCGGCGCCCACCACGGTGCCGCTGCGCATGTCCACCTTGGGTTGCAGGTACAGGGTGAACTGGGCTTGCGCCAGCGCCTCGCGCAGGTAGTGCCCCTGGGCGCGCAGCAGTTGCACGGCGCGCTCCTGGGCGGCGTCGAATTGGTGAAAACGGTTGCGCCCGGCCTGCTTGGCGGCATACATGGCTTGGTCGGCATGGCGCAGCAGGGTGTCGGCGTCGGCGTCGTCCTGCGGGAAGATGGTGTAGCCGATGCTGGCCGTGACGACCACGCGCTCGGTGTCCAGCGTGTAAGGGGCCGAGACGCTTTCCATCACGCGGCCCAGAATGCGCTCGCAGTCGGCCACCGACTCCAGCCCGGGCATCAGGATCACGAACTCGTCGCCCCCCAGCCGGGCCACCGTGTCCACCGGCTGCAGTGCGCGCGTGAGCCGGCCGCCCACCACCACCAGCAGGCGGTCGCCCGCGCCGTGGCCCAGGCGGTCGTTCACGGGCTTGAAACCGTCCAGGTCCAGGTAGGCCACGCCCAGCTGCTTGCCGGTGTCACGGGCCTGGGCCATGCATTCCTGCAGCTTGCGCGCCAGCAGCACGCGGTTGGGCAGGCCGGTGAGGGCGTCGTACAGCGCCAGGCGCTGCAGCATGACCTCTTGCTCGCGCTGTGGGGTCACGTCGATGGCCACACCCAGCATGCGGGCTGGCCGGCCTTGCTCGTCAAAGCCGACGATCTTGCCCAGGTTGCGCACCCAGCGCACCGGTTCGCTCGGCTGGTTCAGCCGCCAGGTGGCGTCAAACGGGGTGCCCAGGTGGGCGGTGTGGCGCGCCAATTCCGCAGTGATGCGGTCGATGTCGTCTGGGGCGATGGCCGTGGTCCATTGCACGGCCGCCGTGGTGTCGCCGGTCGCCGCAAGCCCGCGCATGGCGCGCCAGCGGCGGTCGCCTGTGACCAGGCCGGTCTGCAGGTCCCAGTCCCACAGGCCCAGCGATGCGGCGGAGATGGTGAGCGACAGCAGGGCCTCGCGTTCACGCACCTGTACCTCGTTGCGCTTGCGGTCGGTGATGTCGTGCACCGAGAACAGCCAGCAGGGCTCGCCGTCAAACTCGGTGGCGCGCATCGACTGCAGCACCGTGCGTCGGGGGCCATTGCGCACGTTCAGCGTCACTTCGTAGTCGCTGAGGTGGCCGGTCTGGCTGACTTGCTCCATCAGGCGTTGGCGGTCTTCGGCCGTGAAGATGCCCAGCTCCACGGCGGTGCGGCCAATGGCTTCCTCGCGGGGAATGCCCAGCATATCGACCCAGGCAGGGTTGATGTCCACATAGCGGCCGTCGCTGCGGTGCGACAGGCCCATGGGGTAGGGCATGAGGTGGAAGATGCGGGAGAAGCGCTCCTCGGACTGGCGCAGGCGCTGGTCGGCGCGCTTGGCCTCGTCGATGTCTTGCATCACGCCGCGCACCTTGACCACGCGGCCGTTCTCGATCACCGGTTCGCCGCTTGCGCGCACCCACAGCAGGTGGCCGTCGGCGTGATAGACCTCCATCTCCATGCTCCACTCGGTGCGCGAACGGATGCTCTGGCGGAACTTTTCGCGCAGCGCCTCGCGGTACTGCGGAGCCACATGGCGGTCGATGTAGTCGCTGGGCGGCGGCTGGTTGGGGGACAGGCCGTGGATGTCAAAACACACGTCCGACCAGTACACCAGTCCGCGCCCGCGCTCGTCCTCCCACGCGCCCAGCCGGGCCAGGCGGCCGGCTTGCTGCAACTGGTGGTACAGCGCCCGAAGTTCGTCGCTGGTGCGTTGGGCTTCGGTCATGTCGTGGAAAACGAAAACAAAGCAGTTTTCGCCATTCACAAGCACAGAGCGTGCCGACATCAGGCCCGGCACCTGCACCCCTTTGCTTTGCGCGACCAGGGGCAACCGGTCCACCTTGCCGTCGCGCTGGTAGGTTTCCAGCAGTCGTTTGCGCTCTTGCTCGTTGGCCCAGATGTGCAGCTCTGACGAGGTGCGGCCCAGAACCTCCTCGCGCCTGAAGCCCAGCAGCTCGCAGAACGCCGGGTTCACGTCGATGTAGCGCCCGTCGGCAATACGGGTGATGCCCGCCGCGTCGGGCAGCGTATGGTAGAAGGTGGTGTATTTGGCCTCGGCAGATTGCAGCGCCTCCTCGGCCTCCCGGTGGGCGGTGATGTCCACGTCCATGCCGATCAGGCTGGCCGGGCGGCCCTGGGCGTCGCGCTTGGCAACAGTGCCGCGCGACATCAGCCAGCGCCATTGGCCCTTTGTGTCCATCACGCGGAACTCGGCCTCGTAGCTTTCCTCCAGCCCGTCCATGGCGCGCGCCAGCTTGGCGGCATTGCGTTCGGCGTCCAGCGGGTGGCGCCGGGCGTACCAGCGTTGCCAGAGGTCGGGCGACTGCATGTCGGCACTGGTGATGCCATAGGCCTCGTAAAACCGGCCGTCACACGAAAACTGGCGCTCCACCACATCCCACTGCCAGCGGCCGCCCCCCAGGGCGTCCAGCGCCAGGCGCAGCTGGTGCTCTTGCTGGCCCAGCGTCTGCTGGATCTCGCTGCGCGCCAGCTCGGCGCGGGAGCGGGCGGCGATCACCAGCCAGCCAATCCCCAGCATCAACACCCCGGCGCCGTGGTGCCAGTGCAGGTTGCTGGTGCCTTCGGGGGCCGCGCCGGTGGCCGTGGTAACCAGCGACGCCACCAGCGGCAGCGTGAGGGTCAGGCCCGCCAGCGGTGCCCAGTCGGGCCAGGCCCAGCGCCTGCCCAGGCTGCGCCAACCCCAGCCAGTGGCCAGTGCGCCCCCCAGAACGGAGGTGGCGGGCCAGGCGGCCGAAGTGTCGGTCCAGAGGGCGGCCTGCAAGGCCAGCAGGGCGGTAATGGCCGCCGCCGGCACGCCAAAGAACAGCGCCATGAACGCCGTGGCAGTGGGGTAGGCCACGATGTGCAGCTCTGGCGCGTTCCAGCGCAGGGCCTCAAAAGCGGCGATGGAGACCAGCCCACCCGCCACTCCGAGCAGGATCAGCGTGCGCCGGGAAGGGTGCAGCGACTCTTGTGGTGACAGCCAGACCGGCACCAACAGCAGCAGCATGAGGGCCGTGCCTGCCAGCAGCGTGTTGTTACCCATGGCGTTTTCCTTGGGCGGCCCGGTGCCGCGAACACGCCTTGAAGAGGGCTGGAGGGGCGCTAACGACGGGCGGGCGACCCTGCGGGAGGAGCGGGGGCATGTCGCGACCCGTGTCGCATGGGGCTTTCCTCAGAAAGCGTGCACCCGATAAAAAAACCATGTGTCAAGTTTAGGCCTGTTCTGAGGCGGCCCGGGCGGGACGCAGCGTCCTGATAAGTCCGGTTGACAACAAGGTGCCACACACGATGACCAGCGCGCAGCCCACCATCCATGGCGTGATGCTCTCGCCCAGGAACAGCGTGCCATACAGCACGGCAAACACGGGTGTGATGAACGTGACGGCCAGCGCCCGGCTGGGGCCAGCGTGCTCGATCAGGCGAAAGTACAGGATGTAGGCAATGCCGGTGCACAGCACGGCAATGGCCAGAATGGCCGCCCAGGCACGTACGCCGGGCATCCGGGCCGGCCACAGCCACAGCGTGGGCAGCGCCAGACCGAGCGCCGCGCCCAGCTGGCTGCCGGCGGCCGTGGCCAGCGGCGGCAGGCCTGTGAGGTGGCGCCGCGCAAAACTGGCCGACACGCCGTAAAACGCCGATGCTAGCAGGCAGGCCGCAATGGCCCAGTGGGCATGGTCGGTCTTGAATCCGGTGCCAGAGGGGGCGCGCCAGGCCAGCAGGGCCACACCCACAAAACCCAGCGCCAGCCCCACCCAGCGCAGGCGGTTGATGCGGTCGCCCAGCCACATCCAGGCGATCAACGCGCCAAACAGCGGCACGGTGGCGTTGAGGATCGAGGTCAGGCCCGTGGCAATGTGCAGCACCGCCCACGAGAACAGCGAGAACGGAATCGCCGAATTGATGACGCCCGCAAACAGGATGGGCCGCCAGTGCGCGCGCAGCGCAGGCCAGTGGCCCTGGCGCAGCATGATGGGCCACAGGAACACCGTGGCCAGCGCCACCCGCAGGCCGGCAGTCGGCAGGGGGCCAAAGTCGGACGCGCCCAGGCGCATGAACAGGAACGACGCGCCCCACAGTGCGGCCAGCAGGATGAATTCACCGATCCAGGTGGAGACGGGCCGGGTGGCGGGGCTGTTCATGCAGTGGCTTTCATGGGATGGGCGGCAGCGGCAAAAAGGGGGGCATTCTCCAGTGTCAGCAAAGCCCTCTTGCGATCGAGGCCGCCCGCGTAGCCGGTCAGGCTGCCATCGGCACCCAGCACGCGGTGGCAGGGCACCACCACGCTCAGAGGGTTGCGGCCCACCGCCGCGCCCACGGCCCGCACGGCGCTGGGGTTGCCCAGCTGGCGGCCCAGCGCGCCGTAGCTGGTGGTCTGGCCCCGGCCCATCTGCAGCAGCGCGCGCCACACGGATTGCTGGAATGCCGTGCCCCCCGACAGGTCCAGCGGCAGGTCGAAGTGCTGCCGCTCTCCGGCCAGGTACTGCTGCAGCTGGTGCGCGGCCTCCTGCAACACGGGGTGATGGCCTGGCCCCATTGCCCAGGCTTTAGGGCCGTGCAGTTGGGCCGTGGGCTCGTGGCGCTGGCCTTCAAACCAGACGCCCGACAAGCCGGTGGGGGAGGCGGCCAGCCGCACGGGCCCCAGCGGGGTGTCGGCCCGTGCCTGCACGGTGAGGGGGTGAAACTGCATATGGAGAGGTCGCTAGAGGGTGATGGGGGCCGTTTTGGGGCGAAATCGGCACCAAGCGCTAGTGCCTATTGCCTGAGGTGCTATTATTTTGATAGTTTCTGGGCGTCGGCAGGTGCAGGCGTGCCGGCACCGCTGCTGCCAGCGGCCCAGGCGCGCAGCACCGCATAGCTGCGCCAGGGGCGCCAGGCTTGCGAGGCTTCTTGCGCCGCGCGTGCCGGGTTCTTGTGCTGCTGCACCCCCAGCGCCTTGTGCAGCGCCACGTCACCGGCCGGAAAGGCGTCGGGCCAGCGCAGCACCCGCATGGCGATGTACTGCGCCGTCCAGTCGCCAATGCCGGGCAGGGCGCACAGGGCGACGGTGGTGCTGGGCACGTCGGCGCCCGCATGCAGGGCGAGGGCGCCGCTGTCCACCGCGCGGGCCAGCGCCACAATGGCCGCCTGCCGCTGGCGCACGATGCCCAGCTGCCCCAGCGTGTCGCCGTCGGCGCGGGCCAGGGTGGCTGCGGTGGGAAACAGCCGGTGCAGCTCGGGCCAGGGCGTGGCGATGGGCTCGCCCAGCCGCTCCACCAGCCGCTGGCCCAGCGTGCGGGCGGCTGCCACGGTGATCTGCTGGCCCAGCACGGCGCGCACGGCCAGTTCAAAGCCGTCAAACGCGCCGGGCACACGCAGGCCGTCGCCAGCAGGGAAATGCGGGTGCAGCACGGCGTTGATGGCCGCCGGGTCGGCGTCCAGGTCGAGCATGGCACGCACCCGGCGTATGACCAGCGGCAGCACTGGGTACAGGCTGTCGCTGGTTTGCAGAAGCACCTGGTGGCGCGCCAGGTCAAAGCGGGCGCTGAACCAGCCGGTGGTTTCCGTAGGGAGGCCTGCGCTGCCCGATGCCGGATGCTGCAGGCGCACTGTGCGGCGCAAGGTGGCCTCCTGGGGCAGCACCCATTCCACCCCGTGGAACTGGCGCCGCTCAAAAAACGCCAGCAGCGCTGCCACATCGAACGGTGGCCGCCACGCCAGGCGCAGCGTGCTGCTGGCTCCAGGCCCGTCTGCGCGGACGGGCGCCGCTCCACGGCGGCGCAGTTGGGTGGGGTTGAGGCCATAGTGGCCCACAAAGGCTGCATTGAACCGCCGCACGCTGGCAAACCCGCTGGCCAGAGCCACCTGCGTCACGGGCATCGCGGTGTCGGTGAGCAGCTGCTTGGCCGTGAGCAGCCGCCGCGTCTGCAGGTATTGCAGTGGCGATACGCCCAGGGCGGATTCAAAAATGCGGCGCAGGTGACGGTCGCTCACGCCCAGCCGCTCGGCCAGGCGGGCCACGGTGGCGCTCCCCTCGCCGGGTGCGGCCGGTGTGGGCCAGAGGTCGGGGGCATCCAGCAGGCGCACGGCCTGCTGCACCAGAATGCCGCTGGCGTCTTGCACCGACCACGCCATCGCCTGGGGTGCCAGCTCGGGACGGCAGCGCAGGCAGGGGCGAAACCCGGCGTTTTCGGCCTGCGCTGCCAGCGCAAAAAACCGGCAGTTCTCGCGCCGCGGCGTGCGCACGGCGCAGACGGGGCGGCAGTAGATGCCGGTGGACGTCACCCCGGTGAAAAAATGCCCGTCAAACCGCGCATCGCGCGCCTGTAGCGCCAGGTAGCGGCCTTCGTCGGCCGCCGTGTCGGCGGTGGGGTTGGAGGGCAGGGCGGTGGAGGTCATGGGCCAGATCATAGGAGTCTGGCGCCCGGCCACTGGCCGTTTTCGGACCTGTGCCTTGGGCGGGTGTGGGGCGGACGCCTGCGGCATCGACTGACAAACACCGGCGAGGCCGCCGCCTACAATGCAGCGGACTTTTCAACCCCTCCGCGAAAGGCCCCCCTGCGTGCAACCGACCCCCGCCATCTTCAAAGCCTATGACATCCGCGGCATCGTGCCGTCCACCCTGAACGAAGACGTGGCCCTGGGCCTGGGCCGGGCCTTTGGCACGGCAGCCCGTGCGGAAGGGCAGACCACCGTGGCGGTGGGGCGCGATGGCCGCCTGTCAGGCCCTGCGATGTCAGCGGCGCTGATCCAGGGGCTGGTGGAGGCTGGCATCGAGGTGATCGACGTGGGCCTGGTCACCACGCCGTTGCTCTACTTTGCGGCCAGCACGCTGTGCAGCAGTGGCATCCAGGTCACGGGCAGCCACAACCCCAAGGACTACAACGGCTTCAAGATGGTGCTGAACGGCCGCGCCATCTATGGCGACGAGATCCAGGCCCTGCGCCGCACCATGGAGCAGGAAAGCTGGCAGCTGGTGCCCGGCGGCGCGGTGCGCCATGTGGATGTGCTGCCTGCGTACCGCGAGCGCATTGTGGGCGATGTGAAGCTGGCCCGCCCCCTCAAGATCGTGGTGGACTGCGGCAACGGCATCGCAGGCGCCTCGGCGCCCGCCATCTTCCGGGCGCTGGGCTGCGAGGTGACCGAGCTGTACTCCGAGGTGGATGGCAACTTCCCCAACCACCACCCTGATCCGAGCAAGCCCGAAAACCTGCGCGACCTGATCGAGGCCCTGAAGACCAGCGACGCCGAACTGGGCCTGGCCTTTGACGGCGATGGCGACCGCCTGGGCATCGTGACCAAAGACGGCACCAACATCTTCCCCGACCGCCAGATGATGCTGTTTGCGCAAGACGTGCTCTCCCGCGTGCCAGGCGGCGAAATCATCTTCGACGTGAAGTGCACCCAGCGTCTTGCACCCGCGATTGCGGCGGCTGGTGGCGTGCCGGTGATGTTCAAGACCGGCCATTCGCTGATCAAGGCGCGCATGAAGGAGACAAACTCTCCCCTGGGCGGCGAGATGAGCGGCCACATCTTCTTCAAGGAGCGCTGGTACGGCTTTGACGACGGCACCTATGCCGGCTGCCGCCTGCTGGAGATCTTGAGCAGGAGTGACGACCCCAGCGGCGTGCTGAACGCGCTGCCCACCAGCTTCTCCACCCCCGAGCTGAACGTAGCCTGCGCCGAGGGTGAACCGCACCGCCTGACGGCCGAACTGCAGGCCCTCGCGGCCGAAACCTTTGCCGCCCCCGCCTCCATCAGCACCATCGATGGCCTGCGCGTGGACTGGCCCGACGGCTTTGGCCTGATCCGCGCCAGCAACACCACGCCCGTGCTGGTGCTGCGCTTTGAGGGCCACACCCCCGAAGCCCTGGCCCGCATCGAGGCTGCCATGCTGGCGCTGCTGCACCGGGTCAAGCCAGACGCCCATGTGGGCGCAGCCAGCCACTGACATTGCCTCCTGCACGCCCGATGCTTTCGCTCTCCACCCCCCTGTGTGTCGCCGCCGCCCAGACGCCGTCGGCGCCCGGTGATCTCCAGCGGAACCTGCAAACGCACCTGGCCTGCGTGCGGGCCGCTGCCCATCAGGGCGTGCAACTGCTGCAGTTCCCGGAGCTGTCGCTCATCGGCTACGAGCCTGTGCTCATGGCCGACCATGTGCTGACGGCCGACCACCCCGTGCTGGCAGCGTTGCGCCAGGCGGCCCAGAGCCATGGCATGGCGCTGGTGGTGGGTGCTCCGGCAGCGCCGGTGGAGGCAGGCGCACGGCCCGCCATTGGAGCCTGGCTGCTGGGGCCGGATGGCAGCGTGGCGCTGTACCGCAAGCGCCATCTGCACGACAGCGAAGAAGAATTTGCCAGCGCGGGCTCGGACGACGCACAGGTGCAGCTGGTGGCGGGCGAGCCCACGGCACTGGCCGTGTGCGCCGACATCACCCACCCCGAGCATGCCCAGGCCGCCCGTGGCGCTGGCGCAGCGCTGTATGCGGCGGGCGTGCTTATTTCTGAGAAAGCTTACGCAGCGGAATCGGCCATGCTGGAAGGCTACGCGCGCGACCACGACATGGCCGTACTCGCGGCCAACTACAGCGGCACGTCCGGTGGCTACGTGAGTGCGGGGCGCAGCGCCTTTTGGGCGCCCGGTGGCCGCTGTGTGGTGGCTGCGCCGGATGACGCGCCCTGCATCGTCTGGGCTGCGCGCAGCGACAGCGGCTGGGCGGGTGGTGTGCTCAGCGTGTCTGTGCCCGAATGAACGTCGCGCGGGCCCTGTATTCGCTGCTGACCTGGAGCGCGCAGCCGCTGCTGCGCCGCAAGCTGCGCCGCCGTGCGGTGGCCGAGCCAGGGTACGCCCACGCGGTGGGCGAGCGCTTTGGTCGCTACCCGGCCCCCATCGACAGCCTGATGCCCCACAGCAGCACCGACCCGCTGGGCCGGTTTGTGTGGGTGCATGCGGTGTCGCTGGGCGAAACCCGGGCCGCCGCCATCTTGCTGGCTCAGTTGCGCGAGCAACTGCCGGGCATGCGCCTGCTGCTCACCCACGGCACCGCCACGGGGCGGGCCGAGGGCGAAAAGCTGCTGCTGCCCGGTGACGTGCAGGTGTGGCAGCCCTGGGACACACCGGGCGCGGTGGGGCGCTTCCTGCGCAAGTTCCGCCCGGCCATCGGCATCCTGATGGAAACCGAGGTGTGGCCCAACCTGGTGGCGGGCTGCCGGCAGCGGCGCATTCCGCTGGTGCTGGCGAATGCACGCTTCAACGAGACATCGCTGCGCAAGGCGCAGCACCTGTCGGCCCTGGCGCGACCTGCCTACGGAGGGCTCGCGGCCGTCTGGGCCCAGACCCAGGAGGACGCCACGCGGCTCGTAGCCATCGGTGCGCCGGTGCGTGGCGTGCTGGGCAACCTCAAGTTCGACGTGGTGCCCGACGCACAACTGCTGGAGCGGGGCCGCGAGTGGCGCACCCGCACCGGCCGCCCCGTGGTCTTGCTGGCCAGCAGCCGCGAGGGCGAAGAGGCCATGTGGCTGGAGCAGATCCAGAAAATACGACAAAAATCGCCCCAAGCGCTAGTGGATCATGCCTCTGCAGCTATCAATAGTGAAGCGTCTGGCGATGGTCTGCCGCCCGTGCAATGGCTCATCGTGCCGCGCCACCCGCAGCGGTTTGACGAGGTGCACCAGCTGCTGCAGCGCGCAGGTTTGTCGGTGTCGCGCCGCAGCACCTGGGCGGCAGCGCCTGGGGCGGCTGACGTGTGGCTGGGGGACTCGATTGGTGAAATGGCGCTGTATTACGGCTTGGCCGATGTGGCCTTGCTGGGTGGAAGTTTTGCCCCGCTGGGCGGCCAGAACCTGATCGAGGCGGCCGCCTGCGGTTGCCCTGTGGTGCTGGGCCCGCACACCTTCAACTTTGCCGAGGCGGCCGAACTGGCTTGCGCGGCAGGGGCTGCACAGCGGGTGCCTGACCTGGCGCAAGGGATGGCACAGGCTGCAGCGCTGGCAGGGGATGCCCGCGCGCACGAGGAAGCCAGCGAGCGGGCCACCCGCTTTTCCGCCACGCACCGTGGGGCCGCGCAAGCCACGGCCCGTGCCATTGTGGCGATGGTGCAGCCCGAGGGCGGCCTGCACTAGGCTTCAGCAGCGGTTCAGCCACCGGATGCACCCCGGCGCGGGGTGCAAGGCCCTATTACTTGGCCAGCAGTGCGTTGACCGCTTCAATGTCCTGCTGCGACAGCGTGCCCGCCGCCTGGCGCAGCTTGAGGCCACCCAGCAGCACGTTGTAGCGGGCCTGGGCCAGGTCACGCTTGGTCTGATAGAGCTGGCTTTGGGCGTTGAGCACGTCGATGTTGATGCGTACACCCACCTGGTAGCCCAGCTTGTTGGCGTCCAGCGCGCTCTGGCTGGAGGCTTCGGCTGCTTCCAGGGCCTGCACCTGGCCCTGGCCGGACTGCACGCCGTAGAACGCGGCGCGCGTGGCCTGGGCCACGTTGCGGCGGGCGGTCTCCAGGTCGGCTTCGGCCTTGGTTTCCAGCGCCAGGGTTTCCTTCACGCGGTTCTGCACGGCAAAGCCGGCAAACAGGGGCAGGTTCAGCGCCACGCCCACGCTGGCGGCATTGCTGCGGGCCGTGACGCCGGGCGAGGTGATGGTGCCGTGCAGGTTGCGTGTGACGTTGTAGCCCGCCTGCAGGTCCACCGTGGGCAGGTGGCCGGTTTCGGCCTTTTTGGTTTCCAGTCGCGCAATATCCAGGGCAATGGCAGCCTGGCGCACGCCGGGCTGCTGGTCGCGGGCGGTGTCCACCCAGGTGGTGAGGTTGTCAGGCACCACGCTGGGCAGTTGCACGGGCAGGGCCAGGGGCAGGGGTTTGGTGCCCGTGATGCCGACCAGCTGGTCCAGCGCTAGGCGTTTCACGCGCAGATCGTTTTCGGCAGCGATCTCCTGGGCAATCACCAGGTCGTAGCGGGCCTGGGCCTCACGCGAATCGGTCACCGTGGTGGTGCCGACTTCAAAATTGCGCTTGGCAGCAGCCAGTTGCTCGGACACGGCAGCCTTTTGGGCCTGCACAAAGGTGAGGGTGTCTTGCGCCGCCAGCACATCAAAGTAGGCCTGGCTCACCCGCACCAGCAGGTCTTGCGTGGCCGCGTCCAGCTGCGCCTGGGCTACATCCACACCGCGCTGGCCTTGCTCCAGCGTGATCCGGTTGGCGGGGCGGTACAGCGGCTGCGAGGCGTTGATGCCCACCGTCTGCGCCGTACCGGTGTTCTCGATCTTGGGTTTGCTCAGCTCCACGTTGGAGCGGGTAAGGCCCCCGGTCAGTGCGGCCGAAGGCAGCAGACCGGCGCGGGCCTGGTCGGCCTTGCGGGCGGCGGCGTCCAGCTGTGCACGCGCCGACTGCCAGGCCGTGTCATAGGTGCGGGCGGACTCCACCAGCTCCAGCAGGCTCTGCGCCTGGGCCGGCGCACACAGCGCTGCACCCAGCGCCAGGGACAGGATGGACAGGGACAGGGGCCTAAACGGTGTCATCGGGGGGTCCTTCGGAAGAGTCTGCGAATCGAATCAGGGCGGGCAACGGCGGGCAGCATGGGGCCACAAGCTGAAAAGTGCGGTCCATACAACCCCATGGCATCAGTAGCGCGGCACCGCCGGATCGCTTTCGTGCGACCAGGCGTCGATGCCACCGGTGATATTGGCCAGATGCTCGAACCCGTGGTGCTGCAAGAAGGAGGCCACGCGCAGGCTGCGGGCGCCGTGGTGGCACAGGCAGGCGATGGGACGCGCGGGGTCCAGCTCAGCCAGGCGCGCGGGCAACTCGCCCATGGGAATGGCCACCAGCTCGAACCCGTCGGCGCGCACACTGGCGGTCTGCAGCTCCCAGGGCTCACGCACGTCCAGCACCACGGGCCGGCTGCCTTCCGGCGCGGAGGCAAACCAGGCAGACAGCTGGGCGGGGCGGACGTGATCGATCATGCAAAACTCCGAAGACAACCGAAGGGCAGGGGGTCAGAACGTGAAGCCAGAGGGCTCGGGGAAGTTCACCAGGCGCGGCGCGATGGTGTCCCACGGCGACGTGGTCTCAAAGCGGTCGCCGGTGCGGCGGGTAACGGTGAAGCGCATCACGGGCTCGCTGCCCACGATGGCGCCCAGGCGGCCACCGTCGCGCAGAAGGGCCAGCAGGTGGCTGGGCACTTCGGCCACGGAGCCGCTGAGCACGATCACGTCGAACGGGCCGTCCGGGATCGCATCGCGGGCACCGTCGCCCTGGCGCACGTCGGCGTTTTGCACGCCGGCATCGCGCAGGTTCTCACGGGCCATTTCGGCCAGTTCTGCGTTGATTTCGAGCGACACCACGCGCTCTGCGCGCGCGGCCAGCAAGGCGGCCATGTAGCCCGAGCCGGCGCCGATTTCGAGCACGCGGTCGGTGGGCAAAATCCGCAGGTCTTGCAGGATGCGCGCTTCCACGCGGGGCTGCAGCATGCTGTGGCCCTTGCGGACGGCCTCTTCGGCGTCATTGCCCAGCAGCGGGACTTCAATGTCCATGAAGGCCATGCTGCGGTAGGCAGGGGGCACAAAGTCTTCGCGGCGCACCACGGCCAGCAGGTCCAGCACGTCGGCATCGAGCACGTTCCAGGGGCGGATCTGCTGCTCGATCATGTTGTAGCGGGCCTGGGCGACGGGGTCGCTGATGTTGGCGGACGTGTTCAGGGGCAGGTTCATGGGATTTCTCCGTGGGGCAGATGCAAGGCCGATCGGGACGATCAGGACAAACCTTCGATTTTAGGCGCTGCCGGGGCGCGTCCCATCTTGCGAAGGGCCCACTGGGCCAAGTCGTCCATGTAGCAATACACCACCGGCACCACCACCAGGGTCAACAGGGAAGAAGTAATCACGCCGCCAATCACCGCCTGGCCCATGGGCGCGCGCTGTTCCGAGCCTTCGGACAGCGCAAACGCCAGGGGCACCATGCCGAAGATCATGGCCAGCGTGGTCATGAGGATGGGGCGCAGCCGCACACGGGCGGCCAGCAGCAGGGCATCGGCGCGGGGCAAGCCGGGCACGGTCTGGCCCTGGTCGTTCACGTGCTCCTCGCGGGCGCGGATCGCAAAGTCCACCAGCAAGATGGCGTTCTTGGTCACCAGGCCCATCAGCATCACCACGCCGATGATCGAGAACATCGACAGCGTGGAGCGGAACATCAGCAGCGCCAGCACCACGCCGATCAGCGTGAGCGGCAGCGAGGTCATGAGCGCCAGCGGCTGGAGGAAGCTTTTGAACTGGCTGGCCAGGATCATGTAGATGAAGATGATGGCCATGGCCAGCGCCGAGATGGCGTAGCCGAACGATTCGGCCATGTTCTTGGTGGAGCCGCCAAACTGGTAGCGGTAGCCCGGCGGGAAGGTCACGGTCTCCAGTGCCTTCTTGATGTCGTTCGACACTTCACCGGCCGAGCGCTGGGACACGTTGGCGTTCACCGCCACTTCGCGGGTCAGGTCGCGCCGGTTGATCTGGTTGGCGCCGGTGGATTCGGTGACGCTGGCGACCTGGTTCAGGCGCACGATGCGGGTCGTGCCGTCGGCGACGGCCAGGGCAAAGGGCAGGCGTTCCAGGTCGGCCGGGGTGGTGCGGGCCTCGGGAGCCAGGCGCACGTTCACGTCATAGGTCTGGTCGTCGGGCGCGCGCCAGTTGCCCACGGTGGTGCCCGCCACCAGCGTGCGCAGCGACGCCGCCATGGGCGCTACCGACAAACCGAGGTCCGACGCCACTTCGCGCTTCACATCCAGCGCAATCACGGGCTTGTCGGGCTTGGCACTGGTGTCCAGGTCCACGAGGCCCGGGATGCCGCGGATCTTCTCGGTAACGATTTTGGTCAGGCGCTCCAGCTCGCGCAGGTCGGGCCCCTGCAGCGAGAACTCCACCTGCTTCTGGCCGCCCACCGCGTCCAGCAGCCCCACATGGGTCACGGTGATGCCAGGCACGGTCTTGAGGCGTTCGCGCAGCACGTCGGACATCTGGTCCACACTGCGGCTGCGGTCCTTGCGGTCAACCAGCCGCACATAGATGCTGGCGTACATCTTGCCCTGGGCGTTGCCGGTGTTGATGGTGGACAGCGTGTAGCGCACCTCGGGCATCTCGCGCAGGATGGCCTCCACCTGCTTGGCCTTGGCTTCGGTGGCTTCGAGCGACGAACCCACAGGGGTGTAGAAGTTCAGCGTGGTTTCCGAAAAGTCGGCCTTGGGCACGAACTCGGTGCCCAGCAGCGGCACCATGACCACGCTCAGCACGAACACCGCCAGCGCGATCACCATGGTGGCCAGCTTGTGCACCAGCGACCAGCGCAGGATGTGCTGGTAGCCCTCGGCCAGCGCATCGGTGGCGCGGTCAAACCAGCCGGTGACGCGGCCAATGGTCTTGTCGTAGAAGGTGACGGGCGCCGTCTTGTGGCCGTGCGCATGGATGCTGGGGTCGTGCCACACGCTCGACAGCATGGGGTCGAG
>ERZ778025.1226-NODE-1226-length-20547-cov-3.492436_pt1 | contig 20547 bp, 17 predicted proteins | sample MGYA00375755_ERZ778025 | MGnify/ENA primary metagenome ERZ778025 (study PRJEB29350, sample SAMN05389825) | bioreactor metagenome | isolation source: Thiocyanate bioreactor | place: South Africa: University of Cape Town | collected 2014-03-17 ... | reverse complement strand
CCGCCGTTGCTCCGCTCGACGATCCGACATTGCCGCAAGGCGTGCGCGCGCGCTTCATCGACGGCGTCAACGGCCTCAGGATGCATGTGCTCGAATGCGGCGAGCAGGGGAGGCCCTGCCTCCTGCTGCTGCATGGCTTTCCGGAGCTCGCCTATAGCTGGCGCAAAATCATGCCGACGCTCGCAGACGCGGGCTACTACGTCATTGCGCCGGATCAACGCGGCTATGGCCGCACGACCGGCTCGGACAACCGCTACGATGCGGACCTCGCGCCGTTCCGCCCCTTCAATCTCGTGCGCGATGTCGTGGGGCTCGTCCATGCGCTCGGCATTCGCGAGGTTGCCTCGATCATCGGCCATGATTTCGGCGCGACGGTCGCGGCCTTCGGCTCGCTGCTCAGGCCCGACCTCTTTCGCACGATGATCCTCATGAGCGCGCCCTTTGCCGGGCCGCCCACGATCGCGAGCGGTCCCGGCTCGAAGGGGCCGAGCATTCACGAGACGCTCGCTGCGCTCTCGCGGCCGCGCAAGCACTATCAGGCGTACTACTGCACGCGCGAAGCCAACCCGAACATGCACGGCAGCGCCCAAGGCGTGCACGCCTTCCTGCGCGCCTACTTCCACCACAAGAGCGCCGACTGGAAGACGAACAAGCCTTACCGGCTTGCGGGCTGGACGGCGGATGAGCTCGCCAAGATGCCGACCTACTACATCATGGATCTTACGGACGGCATGGCCGAGACGGTCGCCAGGGAAATGCCGAGCGAGGCGGAAATCGCCGCCTGTGCGTGGATGCCCGAGGCCGAGATGCGCGTGTTCAGCAACGAGTACGGGCGGACGACCTTCCAGGGTGGGCTCAACTGGTATCGCGCCCGCATCGAGCCGCGCCTCCTGCCGGAGCTGGAGCTGCTGTCGGGCCGCACGATCGACACACCCTCCTGCTTCATTGCCGGTCGGAGCGATTGGGGCATCTATCAGGTGCCCGGTGCCATCGAGCGAATGCAGAGCCAAGCCTGCACGCGCATGAGCGCGGTGCACCTCATTGAAGGCGCGGGCCACTGGGTGCAGCAGGAGCGGCCAACAGAAACCGCGCGGCACATTCTGGCGTTTCTGGAAGGCCAACGCTGAACGGAGCACGCAATGGCAGACACGATCGGCATGGCGGCACAGGCCGCAGGGCAGGCCGTACGCTTCGGCCTCTATCTCGGCCTCAACCGCCTCGTCGACTGGCGCACGAATGCGCTCGGCCGTGCGCCGGCTGAGAAGCCGCGTGGGCGCATTCCCTCACAGGCCGAGCTGCTGCGCGATCTCATGGGCGTGCTCATGCAGGATGCCACCGCTGTGCGCGACGGTCTCTATCCGCCCATGAGCGACGAGCCGCCGTTGCCGGTCCAGCTCGCGCGCATTCGCGACATGCTCGCCGATCTGCCCTCCGCGCTCGCGCGGCGCAATGCGCGCGATGCCTCGACGGCCGAGAACGCAGAGAGGCACGACGATCTGCCGGACTACTTCGTGCAGGACTTCCACTTTCAGACGGGCGGCTATCTGACGAACGACTCGGCGAGGTTGTACGACCTGCAGGTCGAGACGCTATTCTATGGTGCTGCTGGTGCCATGCGCCGGCAGGCCTTGCGCCCCATTGCAGCCTTCATGCACGGACGCGACCAGCGGCAGGTGCGGCTGCTCGATGTGGCCTGCGGCACAGGGCGCTTCCTGCGCGCCGTGCGGCTCGCCTATCCAGCCATGAATCTCAGGCCTCGATCTCTCGCGGCCCTATCTCGATGAGGCACGCCGGCATCTCAAGGGCCTGCGCCCGGTGGAATGGATCGCGGCGAACGCGGAAAGCATCCCGCTCCCCGACGCGAGCCAGGACATCGTAACCACGGTGTTCCTCTTCCACGAGCTGCCGCCCGACGTGCGCAGGCGCGTGACAGCCGAGATGGCGCGCGTGCTCAAGCCCGGCGGCCTCCTCGTCTTCATCGACAGCCTGCAGATGGGCGATCGACCGGGCTGGGATGGCCTGCTCGAAGCCTTCCCTGCGCGTTTCCACGAGCCCTACTACCGCCACTACGCGATCGATGACCTCGATGGCGTGTTCAGTGAGGCCGGGCTCGAAGCCGCCCAACAGGCGACGGCCTTTCTCGCCAAGATGATGGTGCGGCGGAAGGTGGGCTAAAGCCCTGCGGACATCCCGCCGTCGACTGCCAGCTCGGCGCCGGTGACGAACGAGCTGTCGTCGCTCGCGAAGAAGAGCGCTGCCCGCGCGATCTCCTCCGTCGAGCCGAAGCGGCGCAGCGGCGTCTGATCGATGAGCGCCTTCGCGATCATGGGATTGCGGAGCACGCGGCTCGTGAGGTTCGTTTCGACGAAGCCCGGCGCCAGCGCATTCACGCGAATGTTGAAAGGCGCGTACTCGACGGCGAGCGCCCGCGTGAGCGCCGAGACCGCGCCCTTTGTAGCGGAATAGGCCGCGAGCTGGCGCAGTCCGCGATGGGCCATGATCGACGCGAGATTGACCAGCGAGCCGCGGCCCGAGACTTTCAGCAGCTCGAAGCCGTCGCGCGCGACACGCACCACGCCATCGAGGTTCACCTCGCGGATGCGCACCCAGTCCGCATCGGAGAGATGGCGAAAGTCCTCGCGCACATTGAGGCCGGCGTTGTTGATGATGACGTCGAGCTTGCCGTGCGCGCTCTGGATGGTGCGGAAGAGCGCCGTCACGTCCTGGCCACGCGAGACGTCGCATGTCTGCGCCGTCGCAGCGCCGCCCGAGGCACGGATCGCCGCGACCACGCTCTCGGCTGCCGCGCCATCGACATCGCTGACGTAGACATGCGCGCCCTCGCCCGCGAATACCTCCGCGACCGAGCGCCCGATGCCGTTGCCTGCGCCCGTGACAAGCGCGATGCGCCCCTGAAGCCTCATCGTACCGCCTCTACCCTCGAACCGGCCCGCACGCTACTCCGCGGCAATGGCGGGCGGCGTCCATTTCTCGCGCATGGTTACCAGCTCCTCCGCCGCGCTCGGATGCAGCGCCATGGTGGCGTCGAAGTCGGCCTTGGTCGCCCCCATGCGCATGGCGATTGCGGCCATCTGCACGATCTCTGCAGCATCCGGGCCGAGCACGTGGCAGCCGAGCACGCGGTCGGTCGCGCGCTCCACGATGAGTTTCATCAACATCTTCTCGTCACGCCCCGTGAGCGTCACCTTCATGGGCCGGAAGCGGGCCTTGTAGATGTCGATGCCGCCGGGACGCTTCGCTGCCTCGTGCTCAGGGAGGCCGACGGTGCCGATCTCGGGCGTGGAGAACACCGCCGTCGGGATCCAGTCGTGATCGACAATGCGCGGCTTCTTCCCGAAGACGGAATCGGCGAATGCATGTCCCTCGCGGATCGCAACCGGCGTCAGGTTCACGCGGTCACAGACATCGCCGACGGCGTAGATGCTCGGCACGTTCGTGCGCTGGTTCTCGTCGACGATGATCTGGCCGCCCTTGCCGAGCGCGACACCGGCGGTCTCCAGGCCAAGCCCTTCAGTGTTGGCGCTGCGGCCGATGGCGAACATGACCTGATCGGCTTCGAGCTTGCCGCCGCCGGTGCAATGCGCCGTGATGCCGCTTGCGGTCTTCTCGAGCCGGGAAAAGACCTGGCCGGTCACGATGCGAATGCCGCGCTTGGCGTATTCCTCAGTCAACGCGTCGCGCAGATCCTCATCGAAGCCACGCAGGATCTTCTCGCGCCGATAGATGAGCGTCGTCTCGGCGCCGAGACCGGCGAAGATGCCGGCGAACTCGATGGCAATATAGCCGCCGCCGGCAATGACAATGCGTTTCGGCAGCTCTTTGAGGTGAAATGCCTCATTCGACGTGATCGCGTGCTCGACGCCTTCGAGCTTCGGATCGACATTGGCCCGCCCGCCGGTCGCAACGAGGATGACCTTTGCCGTCACCTCTTTGCCGCTGTCGGCAAGCCGCACGGAATTCGGCCCGGTCACGACGGCGCGCGTCTTGTGGATCGAAACGCCGGCACGCTCGAGCCCGCTACGATACAGACCTTCGAGGCGCGCGATCTCTTTGTCCTTGTTGGCGATGAGCGTCGCCCAGTCGAAGGTTGGCGCACCCACAGTCCAGCCAAAGCCCGGGGCATCCTGAAACTCGTCCGAGAAACGGCTCGCATAGACGAGCAGCTTCTTCGGCACGCAACCGCGGATGACGCACGTGCCGCCAAAGCGGTATTCCTCCGCGATGGCCACCTTGGCGCCATGGCCCGCGGCAATGCGCGCCGCGCGCACGCCGCCCGAGCCGGCGCCAATCACGAAGAGGTCGTAGTCGTAGTTGGCCATCGCTGCCTCTCAAAGATCGATGCCGCGCTTCTTCAGCTCGCGACGCGTTTCCTGGGCGATCTCGGCGCCGATGCGCTGCCCCCAGGCCTGGCCCACGGCGGCGGCGCGACGCGTGATCTCGGGCAGTACCTCGATCATGCGGCGGCCGGCGCCCGTCTGATAGAATCTGGTGATCTCGCGCAAGTCGTCGGCCGAAATCTTGTCGGCGTAGATGGCGGCGATCTCGTCGATCAGCTCTGATTTTCGTGCCGAGAAGCGCTTTACGACCTCGGCCATGACCTCGCGAATTTCGGTCGCGCGATCGGGCGCAAGTCCTACGAAGGCCTGCGTCATCTGGTTTGCGAGCAGAGGCATGACCTGATCGAACTGCGCGGCAGCGCCTGAAGCCTCGACGAGGCCGCGTGCCGCATTCAGGGCATCATCCGACGGGCGCTGTTGTGCTGTCGCGACATGAGCAAGGGCGGCGCTGAACAGCACCGCGATGAGCAGGCGGCGTGCAAGGGTCATCTCAAGATGCTCCTTCGAGAGGAGGTGATCGTCGCATTCAGCGACCGTCGTCCTCGACGGGCTCGGTCTCGATGACGACGATGCCCTCGGGTCCGGCGACGAACGCCATGTCGGCGAGACCGAGGAACAGGCCGTTCTCGACGACACCCGGGATATGCTTCAGCGCCTCGTCCAGGCGTTCGGGCTCATCGATGCGCTTGAACGCGCAATCGAAGATGTAGTTGCCGCCGTCCGTCACGAAGGGTTGGCGATCGCGGCCAACGCGAAGGCGGATCTCGCCGTGGCATCCGAGATCGGCGGCGAGCAAAGCAATCATGTTCTGCGTCGCGGCGTAGCCGAAGCGCACGACCTCGACGGGAAGCGGAAAGGCGCCGAGCCGCTCGACGCGCTTGGTGTGATCCGCGATGACGACGAGGCGCTCCGACGCCGCGGCGACGATCTTCTCGCGGAGCAGTGCGCCACCGCCGCCTTTGATCAGCCGCAAGGCGCCATCGAACTCGTCGGCACCATCGACCGTCATGTCGAGGAGCGGCATCTCGTCGAGCGTGGTGAGCGGAATACCGAGCGCGGCGGCCTGCACGCGCGTCGCCTCGGATGTCGGCACGCAAATAACGTCGAGACCGCTGCGAACCCGCTCGCCCAGGAGGTCGACAAAGTGCGCTGCCGTAGATCCCGTGCCGAGCCCGAGGCGCATGCCCGATGCCACCTGCTCGATGGCGCCGCGCGCCGCCATACGCTTGTACTCGTCCAAGCTCATTCCGATAGTCCGTCGTCCGCCCTGTGGGCTGGCTTATGGCAGGTATCCGGTGAATTGGCCAGTCTGCTCAATTCAGTATTGATCAATACCTAAGCGGGCGTGAAGTTCCGCAGCCTGCGCATTCCAGCGGCCCGGATGTGCTCAGCTCGCACGGCTCAGCACCCGTTCGACGAACTCGGGAACCACCTTGGAGGCCGGCCCGTGGACGGCCTCGTCGAACAGGCTCGTGCCCTGCGAGGGCTCGAGATTGAGCTCCACCGTGTGTGCACCGCGGTCGCGGGCCTCGGCGACGAAGCCGGCCGCCGGATAGACGTTACCGCTGGTGCCGATCGAGATGAAGAGGTCCGTGCGGGCGAGCTCCTCGGCGATACGGCCCATGTGGTAGGGCATCTCGCCGAACCAGACGACGTCGGGCCGCAGGCTGCCGGTGACGTTGCACGATGGGCAGGTCAGCTCGACGGTCAGATCGGGATACTCGGGCCCCCAGGGTCGTCGTTCGCCGCACTTGGCGCAGAGCGCTTTCTGGTGCTCGCCGTGCATGTGAATGAGGTTTTGCGTCCCCGCGGCCTCGTGCAGTGCGTCAACATTCTGTGTGATGACGGTGACGCGGCCCGCGTGCTCGCGCTCGAGGCGCGCCAGGGCAAAATGAGCAGCGTTCGGCTTGGCGGTGGCGCTGACGCGGCGGCGCATGTTGTAGAAGTCGAGCACGAGCTTCGGATTGCGGGCAAAGCCTTCCGGCGTCGCCACGTCCCGGTAGTCGTACTTGGCCCAGATGCCGTCCTTATCGCGAAAAGTTGCGATGCCGGATTCCGCGGAGATGCCCGCGCCCGTCAGAATGGTGATGCTCCGAAATGTCTGCATCCAGCCGAACCCCGCCGGCGATTCCGTAGTGCCGCCGGTCGGCATCAAGGTCGCCCTTTTGTGACAGCAGCGAGGCGGAGCTTGGCACAGTGCGCGTTCGGAGCAAATGGGCTGACCTTAGGCTCAGGCTTTGCTATCCGGAGGAACGGAGCCTATAGTCCGCCCGGGGGAGCACGGCTGATCGATGCGCGTGTGCAGCCGCAGGCGGCGGCGACGGCATGTTGCGCATCGGGACACAAGTGAGGGAGTTGCGTCAGGATGTTTACGAAGAAGTCGGACCGGGAACCAACGGCATTCGACGTGCCCCGGGGCGTTCCGCCTCAGGCGCCAACGCCGCATTCACATCAGGCCGAGTCGCCGTCATCGATCGGTCGCCAGTCGGCACCATCGCCACGTACGAGTGTCGCCTCCGGCGCATCGCACATCGGCGAAGATCTGACGATCGTCGGCAATCTCGTCTCGAAAGGCGAGGTGCACATCGACGGACAGGTCCAGGGTGACCTGCACGCCGCCAACATCATCATCGGCGAGACTGCTCGCGTCACCGGCGGCGTCGTGGCGGACGAAGTCATCGTGCGCGGCAGCGTCTCCGGCTCGATCCGCGGGCGCCGCGTGGTGCTGCAGACTTCGAGCCGCGTCGAAGGCGATGTCTTCCACCAGCAGCTCGGCATCGAGCAGGGTGCGTACTTCGAAGGGAAGTCGCGCCGGGTGGCAGACCCGCTCTCGGGCGTCAACACGCCGGAGACACCGGGCCCCGCAGGACCTGGCTTCCCGCTGCGCGGCGAAAGCTGAGGCCCGCACGGGTCCTGGCAGCTCTCAGATCGAGAGATACTGCTCCTTGAGGGCTGCATCCGCGTCGAGCTCGGCCAGTGTGCCGGCAAAGCGGATGTGGCCGCGATCGAGCACGAAGGCGCGGTCGGCGACGGCACGCGCGAAGTGCAGGTTCTGCTCCGAGAGCAGCAGACCGACACCGCGCGCCTTTAGCTTGGCAATGGCGCCCGCAATCACTTCAATGATGACCGGAGCGAGCCCCTCGGAGGGCTCGTCGAGCAGCAGGAAGCGCGGATTGCCCATGAGCGCCCGCGCGATGGTGAGCATTTGCTGCTCGCCGCCCGACATCTGCCCGCCTTTGCGCTCACGCATGGCCGCGAGCGGTGGGAAAAGCTCGAAGGCGGCCTCGGGCGTCCAGGCCTCGCCGCTGTTCGGCGGCAGGCGGCCGACGGCAAGGTTCTCCGCGACCGTGAGATCCGTGAAGATGCGGCGGTCTTCCGGCACATAACCCATGCCGCGCCGCGCGATACGGTGGGTCGGCTCGGCGATCAGATCCGCGCCATCGAAGCGGATCGTGCCGCGCCGCTCGGCTTCGAGGCCCATGATCGATTTCATGAGCGTCGACTTGCCGGCATCATTGCGGCCGATCAGAACGGCGGCCTCGCCCGCCTCCACTTCAAGCGAAACGCCGAACAGGATCTGCGCGCGCCCGTACCAGGCATCGAGGTCGCGGATTTCGAGCAGTGTCATGCGCTGCTCTCCCCTCCGCCGCCGATCGCGGAAAGCGCCGCGCCACCGAGATAGACCTCGCGCACGATCGAACTCGCGCGTACCTCCTCCGGCGAACCTTCGGCAATGAGACGGCCGCGGTTCATGACGACGACGCGGTCGGCATGGCCGAAGACGACGTCCATATCGTGCTCGGTGAAGAGCACGGCCGTGCGACGTTGGCGGGCCCGCTCGGCGACGAGGCGCATGAGGGCGCCACGCTCGCGCGCGGCCATGCCGGCCGTCGGCTCGTCCATGAGAAGGAGGCGCGGATCATTGACGAGAGCGATCGCGAGCTCGACGCGCTTCAGATCGCCATAGGCCAGGACGGAGCAGAGCGTGTTCGCCGCGTGGCCCATGCCGACTTCGCCGAGCCGCGTCTGGATCTCGCTGGTGTGGGAGGCATTGCTTGCTGCAAGCAGGCCCGCAGACTTTTCGCGCGAGAGGATCGCGACGAGCAGGTTCTCCGCGACGCTCATGGAGCCGAAGGTCTGCGTGATCTGGAACGTGCGCGCGACACCGGCTCGCCAGAGCGCGCGCGGCGGCCAGCCGGTCACGTCCTCACCGCCAAGGCGGACGCGACCATGATCCGGCATGAGCTGGCCATTGATCATGTTAAAGGTCGTCGTTTTGCCGGCGCCATTGGGGCCGATCAGCGCCAGCAGCTCGCCGGCCTCGACGGTGAAGCTCGCGCGCTCGACGGCACGAAAGCCCTTGAAGGACTTCCCGATCTCCTCGACGGCCAGCACGGGCACGCTCATGGTTCCGCCTCCCGGCGCTGGCGCCACTGGCGCAGCGTGCCGACAATACCCTGCGGGAAGATGATCGTGATGAGGATGAGCGTGATGCCGAGCACGGCGTGCCAGTAGGGCGTTGCGCGCACGACCCAATCCTGCAGCGTCATGAAGACAACCGCACCGACGACCGGCCCGACCAGCGTCTGTACGCCGCCAATGAGCACCATGGCGAGTGCATCGACGGAGCGCGGGATCGAGAGCGAGTCCGGCGAGAGCGAGCCCTTGGAAAATACGTAGAGAGCGCCGGCGAGGCCGGCTGCAGCGCCGGCGACGATAATCGCGCGCCACTGGATGATGCGCACATCGACGCCGACGGCCTCGGCGCGAATGCGCGAGTCGCGTGAGGCACGGAGCAGATAGCCGAGCGGCGCGTGCACCGAGCGCCAGATGAGCAGGATGGCCCCACCGACGAGCAGCAGCGTCGCGAAGTAGTAGGCGGTCTTGCCGGAGAGCAGCTCGGGGGGCCAGACTCCGACGAGACCATTGCTGCCGCCCGTGACGCTGTCCCACTGGAAGGCAATGGCCCACGTGATCTGCGCGAATGCGAGCGTCAGCATGGCGAGCGAGACGCCCGTGAGACGTACGCAGAACCAGCCGAAGAGCACGGCGAGCGCACCGGCAAAGGTGACGCCTGCCGGCACCGCGACGAGGAAGGGCGCGCCGGCCTTGGCGGCAACCGCTGCCGCATAAGCGCCCGCGCCGAAATAGGCAGCATGGCCGAACGAGGCCATGCCGCCCGCGCCCATGATGAGGCCAAGGCTCGCGGCGAAGAGCGCGAAGATGATGATGTCCGTCGCCAGCACGACCGTGAAGCGATCGGCGACGAGCGGCAGGGCGATAAGCGCGAGGATCACGAGTCCGAGCGGCCACAGGCGCTTCAGGTCCGGCACGGGCATGGGCAGGATCGAGGCGGCGGACACGCGCTGCGGTGCCGGCGGCGTGCCGAAGAGGCCCCAAGGCCGGATGATCAGCACGATCGCCATGACGATGAACTCGGCGACCAATGTCAGCTTCGAGAACGAGAAGACCGTGCCGAACATGCGCACGTCGCCAATGCCGATGCACCACGCCTTGATGACGCTGATGATCACCGCGGCAACATAGGCGCCCGGCAGGCTGCCGAGCCCGCCGACGACGGTCACCACGAACACGTCCGCGATGATCGTCAGGTCCATGTTGTGGTTCGCGGGCTCGCGCGGCAGTGCCAGTGCGCCTGCAAGGCCGGCGAGCAGCGCACCGAGCGCGAACACACCCGTGAACATGAGCGCCTGGTTGATGCCGAGCGCTGCCGCCATGTCGCGGTCCTCGGTCGCGGCGCGCACGCGCGTGCCCCAGTCCGTCCGCGTGAGCAGCAGCCAGACAAGCAGTCCGACGAGCGGCCCGAGCACGAGCAGCAGGAGGTCGTACTGCGGAATGGGCTTGCCGAAGATCCACACGGCACCGGTGAGGCCTGGCGCGCGCGGGCCCAGAATGTCCTCCGGCCCCCAGGTGAAAAGCACGACGTCCTTCAGCAGGAGAACGACACCGAAGGTGGTGATGAGCTGCAGGAGCTCCGGCGCGCGGTAGATGCGGCGCAGGATCGTGAGCTCGATGAGCGCACCGAGTACGCCGACCGCGAGGCCTGCGAAGACCGCGCCGCCCCAGAAGCCGAGCACGCCGCCGCCGACGTAGCCGTAGAAGCTCACGGCCAGATAGGCGCCGAGCATGAAGAACGAGCCGTGCGCGAAGTTCACGACGCGCGTGACGCCGAAGATCAACGTCAGCCCGAGCGCGACGAGAAAGAGCAGCGACGCGCTCGCGAGCCCGTTGAGCGTCTGGATGAGGAACGAGGCGATCATGGCGACCCGGCTAGTGTCCCGATTCCGAAGTTCGCCACACCTTCCGGCCGGCGTCCCGAGCGAACTTCGGAATCAATAGGGACACTAGAATAAATTCTTGCTCGTGTGATTCAGATCGAGAAATTCGCTCGAAGCCTTGCCGCGCGACGTGGCGAATTTCTCGATCATTACACGAGTAATGCACGACGGCCGTGACCGTTGGCGGTCACGGCGCGTCGCTCACAACAAGCCTACACGACGCGGCTACTCGGGCCGCAGCTTTTTCACCACATCGTCCGACGGCAGGTGACGCTCGCCCGGCTCATAGCGCCAGTCCACCATCACGCCCTTGCCGTCCCGGATGCCAATGCGCCCGACGTAGGCGCCCATCGTCGATTGATGGTCGATCTCACGATACTTGATGGGACCGAAGGGGGACATGTGCTCAAGGCCCTTCGCGGCCGCGACGATCGCCTCCGGATCCGTGGACTTGGCTTTGCGCAGCGCCTCGCCGACCGAGATCATCGCCGAATAGCCGACCACCGAGCCGAGCCGCGGATAGTCGTTGAACTTCGCGCGATAGGCCTCGAGGAAGGCCTTATGCTCGGGCGTGTCGATGGCGTACCAGGGATAGCCGGTCACGATCCAGCCGACGGGAGCTTCGTCGCGCAGCGGATCGAGATACTCGGGCTCGCCGCCCAATACGCTCAGCACGACCCGGTCATTGAAGAGACCGCGCGTCGTGCCCTCGCGCACGAATTTCTGCAGGTCGGCGCCGAACGTAACATTGAAGATCGCGTCGGGCTTGGCATCGGCCACAGCCTGCGCGACGCTGCCGGCGTCGATGCGGTTCAGCGGCGGTGCCTGCTCGACGACGAACTCGACACCCGGCTGGCGCGCGCTCATGAGCTGCTTGAAGGAGGCAACGGCCGACTGGCCATACTCGTAGTTGGGATAAACGAGCGCCCAGCGCCGCTTGTTCAGCTTGACGGCCTCCTCGACCAGCATGGACGTCTGCATGTAGGTCGAGGCGCGGAGGCGGAACGTGTACTTGTTGCCGTTCTCCCAGACGATCTTGTCGGTCAGCGGCTCGGAGGCGATGAACGGCATCTTCCGCTGCTTGGCGAAGTCGGCAACGGCGAGGCCGACGTGCGAGAGGAAGCCGCCGGTCAGCAGCACCACGCCCTCGCGGCTCACCAGCTCCTCCGCCGCGCGCACGGCGTCGCCCGGGGCGCCGTTGTCGTCACGCGAGATCACCTCGAGCGGCCGACCGTTGATGCCACCGCTCTTGTTGATCTGCTCGACGGCCAGCTCCCAGCCCTTGCGATAGGGCTCGAGAAAAGCCGGAATCACCTTGTAACTATTGATCTCGCCGACTTTTATCGGCGCCTGTGCCAACGCCGGGACGGCCGCTACCGCCATCATCGCGAAGGCTACTGCCAGTCTGCCCAGTCGCATCTTCTGCCGCGCTCCCTAATCCCATCGGTGGGGCGAGGCACCAGCTCGAGCATAACGTCCGGCACCATCCGTCCCGCCTCGCTGTCGGTCCCAAAGGAGGGCCCGTTCAGTTCAAATATTATGGCCAGTTGGCGCCCGTGTCTGGTATTTCAGCAGCCTGCCTCGAATTTCGGGCATGAGCGGCAAGCATACGAGGGCACGGACGGGGTTCCCCGGCCGAATCAGAGTACGGATTGCGGATGACTAGCGATCGAGCGCCCCTGAGGTGTCCCGCCGAGGCTCGCGACGACGACCGCCGCCCATGCGCATCCTGAGCATCGCCAGTGAGACCCACGACAGCGGCATCGCGATCGTGGAAAACGGAAAGCCGGTCCTCGTCATCGAGGAGGAGCGGCTTTGCCGCATCAAGCACACGCAAAGGTTCCCAGAAGCCTCCCTCGCGGCCGCCATCGAGGGCGGCTGGCTGCAGCCGGGCGAGATCGATGCCATCGTCACACCTTGGAACGCAGCCGTGCTGCGCAAGACCTTCCTGAAGGCCATCCTGCGCAATACGCCATCGAGCCTCAATCTGCTGCGCCCGAGCGCCAACACCGCGCAGCGCCTCAGCATCGTCGTGCTCAATCAATGGCTGAAGTACAAGCTCACGCGCGCGCTCGGTCTGCAGAAGCTTCCGCCGTTCTATGGTGTCCGCCACCATCACGCACATGCCGCGATCTTCTTCGTCTCACCCTTCGAGGAGGCCAACGTCCTCGTCATGGACGGCTACGGCGATGATGCGGCCACATCGACCTACATCGGCAGAGGCAGCAGCCTCGAGCGCATCTGGCAGAGCGATGTCTTCAATTCGCTCGGCATGATCTACACGTTCGTCACCGGCCATCTCGGCTTTCGCGATTTCGAGGAAGGCACGGTGATGGCGCTCGCGGCCCACGGCGACGACCGCTATCTGGACCGCTTCCGCGATACGATCCGCCTGGTCGACGATGGGCGCTACGACGTCGACATGAGCTATTTCAAGTTCGACCGCTACGCGTTCCTCAAGCCCTTCAGCGAGAAGTTCTTCGCGACCTTCGGACCGGCGCGTCGCCACGACGAGCCTGTCACCGATCATCACAAGGCGCTCGCGCGTGCGCTCCAGGTGCGCGTCGAGGAGGTGGTGGTGCACGTCGCGCGCGGCCTCCATGCCCGCAATCGCTCGCGTCATCTCGTGGTCTCGGGCGGCGTCGCGCTCAACTGCGTCGCCAATGCGCGCATCCTCGCCGAGACGGACTACGAGCATGTATGGGTGCCGCCTTGCGCATCGGACACCGGCGCGCCGCTCGGCGCCGCACTCTGGTTGCATCATCAAAGGAACGAGCAACCGCGCGACTTCACGCTGACGCATCCCTTCTACGGCCTCGAGGAGAGCGAGGAGGCGATCCGCGCAGCGCTCGATGCGGCAGGCCTTGCGGCTGAGCGGCTCGACGACGCGACACTCTTTGCGCGCGTTGCCCGCGATCTTGCGGAAGGACGTATCGTCGGCTGGTTCCAGGGTCGCTTCGAAATGGGCCCGCGTGCGCTTGGCAATCGCTCCATCCTCGCGGATCCGCGTCGTCTCGCCACCAAGGATCGCATCAACGCGCGCATCAAGTATCGCGAGAGCTTCCGCCCATTTGCGCCCGCCGTGCTCGTCGAGCACGCGCAGGAGTACTTCGAAATCGCGCAGGACGATCCTTTCATGACGTTCGCGCCGCGCGTGCGCACCGACAAGCTCGACGTCATCCCGGCGGCCGTGCACGTCGATGGCACGGCGCGCCTTCAGACCGTCGATCGCCGGGCCAATCCGCGTTACTACGCGGTCATCGAGGCGTTCGGGCGCGAGACGGGCGTGCCCGTGCTGATCAATACGAGCTTCAACCGTCAGGAACCGATTGTTTCGACGGCGCGCGAGGCTGTGTCCTGCTACCTCAGGACCGAGATGGACGTGCTGGTGCTCGGCAATTTCTATACGCGGAACCGCAATGCCGAGAGCCAGGCGCGCGCGCGGACGGCGTTTGCCGTACGCGAAGAGAATTTGGTGGGTGGCGAGTAGTTCGCGCCTGCGGCGCGACGGGGACTTGTCCCCGAACCCCAATCGGGGAGACCCCGAACCCCCTTCCTTTTATGACTTGGAGCGAGCCGCGAACGCACCAGCATCCCCTCTCCCCGCCCTTGCGGGGAGAGGGTTAGGGTGAGGGGCGGCGGCACTTACCAACGTCAGCGTTTGCCGCTGCCTCCCCATTGAAGGCAATGGGGGGAGGGGGAAGTGGGGCGCGTCATACACCGCGCGCTCGCTCTGGCGGCCGCGGGCATGGCACCACGGAGGCGTGCGAAGCACTTCTTCCCAGCAGCCCGCGGCACTAGAGCAGCAGCGAAAGCCCCACGCGCGCTAGAGCGCGACCCACTTGACGATCCTGACAAGGCGGAGCTTGGTGCGGCGGAAACCGAAGTCAACATGTTGGGGGCATCTCCATGAGCATCGAAGCCTGGCTCACCTTTGTCGCGGCCTCGACCATTCTCGTGATGATCCCCGGCCCGACTGTGCTGCTGGTCGTGTCCTACGCGCTCGGGCAGGGCTGGCGCGCGGCACTGCCGACGGCCATCGGCGTCGCGCTCGGCGATTTCACGGCCGTCACGCTGTCGCTCCTCGGCGTGGGCGCTCTGCTCGCGACATCGGCAACGCTCTTCACGGTGCTGAAGCTTGCTGGCGCAGCCTATCTCATCTGGCTCGGCATCAAACTCTGGCGAGCCGGCGGCAGCCTGCAGACGGAAGCGCGCACCGATCGCGCCTCCTCGCTCGCCATGATCGCGCATGCCTGGATCGTGACCGCGCTGAACCCCAAGGGCATCACCTTCTTCGTCGCCTTCATGCCGCAGTTCATCGATCCGAAGGGCGACGTGCTCACGCAGATGCTCATCCTCGGCGCGACATTCCTGGTCATCGCATTCGCGAACGCGCTCGCCTACGGCTTTCTCGCCGCGCGTGCCGGCGCCATGGCGCGCAATCCGAGCGCCATCAACCTGTTCAACAAGATCGGCGGCAGCCTGCTGATCGGCGCAGGCGTCGCGGCGGCGACGGTGCGGACGTGAGCACTCGCGTCGCTTTAAGACTTGGAGCGCCCCCCAGCCGCAACATATCCCTTCTCCCCGTTTTATACGGGGAGAAGGTTAGGATGAGGGGCGGCGGCATACGCCAACGTCAGCGCAAGTTCCCGCCCCTCACCCTAACCCTCTCCCCGCAAGAGCGGGGAGAGGGGATTCCGTAGCGCTTGCGGTGATCTCCAAGTCATAAAAGACGGGGGTCCGGGGGTGTCCCCCGGTCGGGTTACAGGGCCGAGGCCCTGTTCGCGCCAAAGGCGCGAGTTTAGACCCCCGCCATCTTCATTTTGACATTGCGGAATGTCGTCTTGATGCGACGCACGGTGCCGGTCGCCGAGCGCATGACGAGCGTCTCGGTCTCGGCGAAGTCGCCGCGGAAGTGCACGCCCTCGAGGATCGAGCCGCTGGTGACGCCGGTCGCCGAGAAGATCACGTCGCCCGAGGCCATCTCCTGCATGGAGAATTTGCGGTTGATGTCGGGAATGCCCATCTTCGCCGCGCGCTCGACTTCCTCGCGGTTCGAGGGCTTGAGGCGGCCCTGCATCTGGCCGCCGATGCAACGGAGCGCGGCCGCCGCAAGCACGCCCTCGGGCGCACCGCCAGAGCCGAGGTAGATGTCGATGCCCGTCTGCTGCGGATCCGTGCACCAGATGACGCCCGCGATGTCGCCATCCGGGATGAGGCGGATGCCGGCGCCGACCTTGCGCACGGCCTCGATGATCTCGGCATGGCGCGGACGATCGAGGACGCACGCGCTGATCTGATCGACGGGCACGCCCTTGGCATTGGCGAGCTTCTGGAGCTGCTCGGCGATCGGCGTATCGAGATCGATAATGCCGTCGGGATAGCCCGGCCCAATGGCGATCTTGTCCATGTACATGTCGGGCGCGTGGAGGAGGCCACCCCGCTCCGCGACAGCGATCACGGCGAGGGCATTCGGCATGTCCTTGGCGCAGATCGTGGTGCCCTCGAGCGGATCGACGGCGATGTCGACCTGCGGCCCGTCGCCGATGCCGACTTCCTCGCCGATATAGAGCATCGGCGCCTCGTCGCGCTCGCCCTCGCCGATGACGACAGTGCCTCTGATCGGCAGCCGGTTGAGCTCGGAACGCATCGCGTCCACCGCCGCCTGGTCGGCCTCCTTCTCGTCGCCGCGCCCGCGCAGCCGCGCCGCCGCCACCGCCGCACGCTCGGTGACGCGCACCAGCTCCAGCGTGAGGATGCGGTCGAGGCCGGACGAGGCGGTCATGAGCATGGATCTGTTCCCGGAAATGGCGCCGCGCGGAGCGGGCGCGCCTTTCGATCCTTCTGGCAAAGTCGGACGGGCGCGGCAAGTCACGCGCCGCGCCTTCCAAGAATATGAATCGATTGAATATTCGCCGCGTTCGTGCGGGCGGGCTATGCGGCCCGCTCGATGCGAATCACCTGCGGCTTCGACGTGGTGTGGCCGTCCCGCGTGATACCGTCGACCGCCTTGCGCACGGCGGCCTCGGTCGTCTCGTGGGTGATCAGGATGACCGTCTTCTCGGCCTCGGCGGAATCGCTGGCGTGCTGGACGATCGATTCCAGCGAGATGTCGTTGTCGGCCATGCGCTTGGCGACCGCCGCGAACACGCCGATGCGGTCGTGCACGGTGAGCCGGATGAAGTAGCCGCCGGCATGGCTGCGCATCTTCGCTTTCTTGTAGGGCTTCAGCTCCTTCGCCGGCCAGCCGAACACCGGCCCGTGCTGGAAGCCGGGACGGCTCTTGGCGATGTCGGCGACGTCGCCGACAACGGCCGACGCCGTCGCGTTGCCGCCCGCGCCGGGGCCGGACAGAAGCAGCTCGCCGAGGATGTCGGTCTCGATCGCCACCGCGTTGGTGACGCCGTTGACCTGCGCGATCACGCTCGCCGTCGGCACCATCGTCGGGTGCACGCGCTGCTCGATGCCGCTGTCGGTCTTCTGCGCCACGCCGAGCAGCTTGATGCGGTAGCCGAGGTCGCGCGCCGCGCGGATGTCGGCCTGCGTGATGTTGGAGATGCCTTCGAGATAGATGTCGTCCGCCGCGATCTTCGTGCCGAAGGCGAGACTGGTCAGGATCGACAGCTTGTGGGCCGTGTCGTTGCCCTCGATGTCGAAGGTCGGGTCGGCTTCGGCATAGCCGAGCCGCTGCGCGTCGGCGAGACAATCGTCGAAGGACAGTCCCTCGGCCTCCATGCGCGTAAGGATGTAGTTGCAGGTGCCGTTGAGGATGCCGAACACGCGCGACACGCTGTTGCCGGCCAGCGCCTCGCGCAGCGTCTTGATGACCGGGATGCCGCCCGCCACCGCCGCCTCGTAGTTGAGCAGCACGCCCCTGCGCTCGGCGATCTCGGCCAGCGCCACGCCGTGCTTGGCCAGCAGCGCCTTGTTGGCCGTCACCACGTGGCGGCCGGCCTCCAGAGCGGTTTTCACGGAGGTTCGCGCAGGCCCCTCGTCGCCGCCGATCAGCTCGACGAAGACGTCGATCTGTGCCTTGCGGGCGAGCTCCGAGGGGTCGTCGAACCACTGCGCGCCCGACAGGTCGGCGCCGCGGTCGCGCTTGCGGTCGCGCGCCGAAACGGCCGTCACCACGATCGGCCGGCCGCACTGCCGCGTCAGCTCGCCGGCCTTCTGTTCGAGCACTCGCGCCACCGCGGCCCCGACCGTGCCCAGCCCGGCAATTCCAACACGCAACGCTTCGGCCATGTCCCCGGCGCCCCCGAATTCTGCTTGAAATGGAAGAGGCCGCTCAGCGACGGGCGCTGAGCGGGATCACGTTGTCGAGCTGCTGAGGCGCGGTCGACAGGAACTTCTTGATGTTGCGCGCCGCCTGGCGAATGCGGTGCTCGTTCTCCACCAGCGCGATGCGCACGTAGTCGTCGCCATGCTCGCCGAAGCCGATGCCGGGCGACACGGCGACGTCCGCCTTCTCGACCAGCAGCTTGGAGAATTCCAGCGAGCCGAGCGCGCGGAACGGCTCCGGGATCGGCGCCCAGGCGAACATCGTCGCGGCCGGCGGCGGCACGTCCCAGCCGGCGCGGCTGAACGAATCGACCATCACGTCGCGGCGGCGCCGGTAGATGTCGCGCACCTCGGCGATGTCGGTGCCGTCGCCGTTGAGCGCTGCGGTCGCCGCCACCTGGATCGGCGTGAACGCGCCGTAGTCGAGATAGGACTTCACCCGCGTCAGCGCCGAGATCAGCCGCTCGTTGCCGACCGCGAAGCCCATGCGCCAGCCGGCCATCGAAAAGGTCTTCGACATCGAGGTGAACTCGACGGTGACGTCCATCGCGCCCGGCACTTCCAGCACCGAGGGCGGCGGCGTATCGTCGAAATAGATCTCGGCATAGGCGAGGTCGGACAGGATGATCAGGTCGTTCTTGCGCGCGAAGGCGACGACCTCCTTGTAGAAGTCCAGGCTCGCCACATAGGCCGTCGGGTTGGACGGGTAGTTGAGGATCAGCGCCAGCGGCTTCGGCGTCGAGTGGCGGATCGCCCGCTCCAGCGCCGGGATGAACTTGTCGTCCGGCTCCACCTGCATGGAGCGGATGACGCCGCCCGCCATCAGGAAGCCGAAGGCGTGGATCGGATAGGTCGGGTTCGGGCACAGGATGACGTCGCCCGGCGCGGTGATCGCCTGCGCCATGTTGGCGAAGCCTTCCTTCGAGCCGAGCGTGGCGACGACCTGCGTCTCCGGATTGAGCTTCACGCCGAAGCGGCGGGCGTAGTAGGCGGCCTGGGCGCGGCGCAGGCCGGGAATGCCCTTCGAGGAGGAGTAGCGGTGCGTGCGCGGGTCGCGCACCACGTCGACCAGCTTGTCGACGATCGCCTTCGGCGTCGGCAGGTCGGGATTGCCCATGCCGAGGTCGATGATGTCGGCGCCCTTGGCCCGCGCGCCTGCCTTCAGCCGGTTGACCTGCTCGAAGACATAGGGAGGAAGGCGGCGGACCTTGTGAAACTCTTCCATGGCTGGTTCCAGTTCGGATGAGCCCTCGGCGGTCCGGTCGACAAAAATGCCGTGCCGGAAGCGGCGGGCCGCCCCCTACTGCTCGATCTCCTCCAGCGCGTCGCTGGCGTGCTCGCTGCCCAGCTTGCGCAGTTGATCGGCCTGCGTCGGCGGTGGCGTGTCGGTGGTCACGGCCTGCGCGTTGCGCGCCGCCGCGAGCTGCGCGCTCGAGGCCTGCGCCTCGGCGTCGGTGAGCTGCCGCGTCGCCGCCGTCTGCGGGATGTTGAGGTTGGGATAGTCGCCGCTGTGGCGGGCGCCCGGCACCGCCTCCTCGATCGTCGTCCCGCAGCCGCCGAGCAGGACGGCCGCCAGCGCGGCCGCCGCCGCCAGCGGGGCGAATCGGAACGAACGTTCAAGCCGGCTGCGCAATGGAAAAAACCTCACCCCGGATGCCCCGCGTCACGGTGCTGACATCGTTGGACCGCCATCTGCGGCTCTGTTAATGTGTGGACAAAAAGCAGCGGGAGGACAAGCCGGGGAATGGCAGACAAGCGCGACCCGGGGCGCGACCCGGAGAGCAACCCGGAGAGCAAGGCCGAAACGGGCGGCTCGACGATCGACCAGTATCTGGTCAAGGATCCGGAACGGTTCGCGCTCAATCTCGCCCGCATGGTCGAGCAGGCCGGCAAGGCGGCCTCGGCCTGGATCGAGCCGCGCGAGCGCGGCGAGGTGCGCGACACGCTCGCCGACCCGATGACCGATCTGGTCAAGACCTTCTCCAAGCTCACCGAATACTGGCTGGCCGAGCCGGCGCGCGCGCTCGACGCCCAGACGCGGCTGTTTTCCGGATACATGGACATCTGGGCCAATTCCATCCGCCGCCTCTCCGGCGAGAATGTGGCCGACGCGGCCGAGCCCGACCGCACCGACAAGCGCTTCAAGGACCCCGAATGGGCGCAGAACGCCTTCTTCGACTTCCTGAAGCAGGTCTATCTGGTCACCTCGCGCTGGGCCGCCGACCTCGTCGAGGACACCGAAGGACTGGACGAGCACACGCGCCACAAGGCCCGCTTCTACATGAAGCAGATCACCAACGCGCTGTCTCCGTCCAACTTCGTGCTGACCAATCCGGAGCTCTTCCGCGAGACGATGGCTTCCAGCGGCGAGAACCTGACGCGCGGCATGAAGATGCTGGCCGAGGACATCCGCGCCGGCCATGGCGAGCTGAAGCTGCGCCAGTCCGACCAGTCGCGCTTCGTCGTGGGCGAGAACCTCGCCACCACCCCCGGCAAGGTCGTCGCGCGCAGCCCGGTGGCGGAGATCCTCCAGTACGAGCCGGCGACCGAGACCGTCCTGAAGCGACCGCTGCTGATCGTCCCGCCCTGGATCAACAAGTTCTACATCC
>ERZ778025.1211-NODE-1211-length-20887-cov-4.032642_pt1 | contig 20887 bp, 15 predicted proteins | sample MGYA00375755_ERZ778025 | MGnify/ENA primary metagenome ERZ778025 (study PRJEB29350, sample SAMN05389825) | bioreactor metagenome | isolation source: Thiocyanate bioreactor | place: South Africa: University of Cape Town | collected 2014-03-17 ... | reverse complement strand
CCAAGTCACGTTCGCATCTGTTCGGGCAATCTTATGCGCGATCGGGGCGGCGGAGGCGAACCATTTTGCCGCGATATTCAGGTTCCGCGCGGCTTGGCGCGGCTCGTCGGTGCGGCGGCGCGCGGATCCTCGGGCCAGGGGTGCTTCGGATAGCGCCCGCGCATCTCCGAGCGTACGTCGGACCACGACCCAGCCCAGAAACCCGGGAGATCTCGTGTGATCTGGATTGGGCGATGCGCCGGCGAAAGCAGGTGCAGGGTCAAGGGCAGACGACCATCGGCAATGGCCGGATGCGCGGCGAGACCGAACAGCTCCTGGACACGGATGGCCAGGATGGGGGCGCCTTCGCTCTCGTAGTCGATGGCGTGGCGGTTGCCGGTCGGCGCGGTGAAGTGGGTCGGCGCCAGCTCGTCGAGGCGCTGGCGCGCGCTCCAAGGGATCAGCGCATCGAGCGCGCTCCCGAGCAGATCGGCATTGATATCCGCAAGTGAGGTGGCACTACCGAGAAACGGCGCGAGCCAGCCCTCGGCTGTGGCGGCAAGTGCGGCATCCGAGAGATCAGGCCAATCGTCTGCGGCCCCGGCGGCTCGAACGAAAGCGACGCGGGCGCGCAACTGCTGCTGAGCCTTGCTCCACGGCAAGCGCTCAATGCCCATCTTGGCGATGCCGCGCGCGAGAACGGCGGCAATCTCGGGACCGGGCTTCGTCGGACGCGGCTCCGAGCGCAGCGTGATGGCGCCCAACCGCTCCGTACGCCGTGAGCGAACGGCTGCAATCGCCGGCTCGAAGTCACTGGTCTCCGACAGCACAATGCGATCGGCAGCCATTGCGCGGATCCCGGCCTCATCGGTTGCCACCGCGAGCAGGATGCGCGCCCGTGCAGCCGCGCCGGCAACCTCCGCGACGACGAGAAAAGGCGCGAGCGCGAGCGGATCGGCTGCGTCCAGTGCCGCCGCCCGCCCGTTCGCCAGCAGGTACTGGCCAGATGCGCCGCGCGCCATGGCAAGCCGCTCGGGATAGGCAAGCGCGAGGAGCGCCGCGGTCGATGCCGGGCCGCGCGTGGTGGTGCGCACCTCGCTCTCGGCCTCCTTGGCCCAATTTCGCGCCAGTGCCCGTATGTCGCTCGCACGCCGCGAACGGTCCCGTGCAAAGGCGGCGAGACGCTGGTCGAGATCCGTGGCATTGCCGCCGAGGCCGCGCTCGACGAGCACGGCCGCGATGTGAGCGGCGCGCGCGGCCTCGCCCATGTCCGCGGCGGCGACGATCATGCGCGCAATGCGCGGCGGCAGGGGCAAGCGGCGCAAATGATGCCCGGCTTCCGTCAGCTTGCCCTGGGCATCGAGAGCACCGATCGTGACGAGCTCCTCGCGCGCCACAGCCAAAGCGCCTGCCGGCGGGGGATCGAGCCACGAGAGCGTCATCGGATCGGTGACGCCCCAGGCCGCGCAATCCAGCAGCAGGCCCGAGAGGTCCGCGGCCCTGATCTCCGGCGCGCGGAAGGGCAGCAGCCCCGCCGTCTGCGGCTCATCCCAGAGGCGCAGACAGACGCCGGGCTCGGTGCGGCCGGCGCGCCCACGGCGCTGGTCGGCCGAGGCGCGCGAAACACGCTGTGTCTCCAGGCGCGTGATGCCGACATCCGGCTCATAGCGAGGCACGCGTTCGAGCCCACTGTCGATGACGACACGCACGCCGTCGATGGTGATCGAGGTCTCGGCAATGGAGGTCGCCAGCACGACCTTGCGCTTGGCGCGTTCGCCCTTGGCCTCGAGCGCCGCCGTGCGGAAGATGACGCGGGCGCCGGGGGCGGCCGTGCGCGTGATCTCGCCCTGCCCCGGCAGGAACGCGAGAATGGAGCCGGCTTCGCTCGCGAGAGCCGAGCGGATAGCGTCCGCCATCCTCGCCTCGATGCGGGCCCCGGTCTCCTGTCCGAGATAGCGCGTCTCGACGGGAAAGGCGCGGCCTTCGCTCGTGATGACCGGCGCGCCTTCGCCGAGAAGCTGCGCGACGCGCGCGCCATCGAGCGTCGCGGACATGACGAGAATACGCAGATCCTCGCGCAGGCCCGCACGGGCATCGAGCGCGAGTGCGAGCCCGAGATCCGCATCGAGCGAGCGCTCGTGGAACTCGTCGAACAAAACGGCGCCGATACCCGTGAGCTCCGGATCCGCAAGGATCAATCGCGTGAAGACACCTTCGGTGACAACCTCGATGCGGGTCCGAGGACCAACGCGCGTGTCGAGGCGTGCGCGCAGGCCGACGCGCTCGCCGACCTTCTCGCCGAGCAGGAATGCCATGCGCTCCGCCGCCGCACGGGCTGCGAGACGGCGCGGCTCCAATACGAGGATCTTGCGGCCCGCGAGCCACGGCGCATCGAGAAGGGCGAGCGGCACGCGCGTGGTCTTGCCTGCTCCCGGAGGCGCGACGAGAACAGCCGATGTGCCCGAGGAGAGCGCGCTCGCAATCTCGGGCAGCACATGCTCGATCGGCAGATCAGATGCGTGCGGCATCGGTCCGTTGTTCGCCGAACACACGCCCTATTCGGCGGGCGTTACCGAGGCGGCCCCGTGCCCGCTCGGACCCGCGCGCCGTCCCCGCCGCCATTCCGTGAGCTTGCGGATGACGATGTAGAACACCGGCGTGAAGACGAGGCCGAAGAGCGTGACCCCGATCATGCCCCAGAACACGGCAATGCCGAGCGCCTGGCGCATCTCGTAGCCCGCGCCCGTCGCCATATAGAGCGGCACAACGCCGAGCGTGAAAGCGAGCGAGGTCATGATGATGGGCCTGAGGCGCATACGGCACGCCTCCACCGTGGCCTCCACGATATTCTTGCCCATTTCCTCCTGCTGACGCGCGAACTCGACGATGAGGATCGCGTTCTTGGACGCGAGGCCGATCAGCACGACAAAGGATATCTGCGTGAGGATGTTGATCTCCTTCCCTTCCATCCACACGCCGAAGGTCGCTGCGAGCAGACACATCGGCACGATGAGGATGATCGAGAAGGGCAGCGCCCAGCTCTCATACTGGGCGGCGAGCGCCAGGAACACGAAGAGGACCGACAGCGCGAAGATGATGTAGCCGGTCCGGCCGGCCTTCTTCTCCTGATAGGAAAGGTCCGTCCATTCGAAAGTCACGCCCGGTGGAAGTGCTTCGGCCGCGATCTTCTGCATGATGTCGAGCGCCTGCCCGGAGGACACGCCAGGGGCCGCCGTACCGTTGATCTCGACGGTCGGGAACAGGTTGTAGCGCGGCACGCGCTCAGGACCGGATATTTCGCGGAACGTGACGAGCGAGCCGAGCGGCACCATCTGGCCGTCGGCATTGCGCACACGAATGCGCGAGACGTTATCAGGGTCGGCACGGAAGCCCGCGTCGGCCTGCACGACGAGCTTGTAGGGCCGCCCGAACATATTGAAGTCGTTGACGTAGGCCGAGCCCATGTAGACGCGCAGCGCCTCGAATATGGTGCCGACGGGAACGCGCAGCATCTGCGCCTTCACGCGATCGACATCGACGAAGACCTGCGGCGTCGAGATCTGGAACGTGCTGAAGATATTGGAGATGCCCGGTGTCTGGCGCGCGCGCTCGATGAGATCCTGCGACGCCTTGTAGAGCGTCGCCGACCCAAGCGCCTGGCGGTCCTGCAGACGCATGGAGAAGCCGCTCGCATTGCCCATGCCGCGCACGGCCGGCGGCACGAAAACGAGCACCTGCGCATCCTTGATCGCGGCAAGGCGATTGCGGATGTCGCTGGTCATGGAATCGATGGTCAGGCCCAGCCTGTCGCGCTCGTCGTGATCCTCGAGCACGCTGAAGAGCGCTGCGGCATTCGAAGAGTTCGAGAATGTCGCACCGGATCGTCCGACGAAGCCTGACGTGTGCTTGTAGCCGGGTGTCGAGAGGATGATATCGTTGGCTTCCTTGAAGACCTCGTTGGTGCGCTCGATCGAGGCGCCCGGCGGAAGCGTCATGGAAATGGTGACGATGCCGCGGTCGGTCGCCGGAATGAAGCCCGTCGGCGTCGCCATCACCAGCATGACCGAGCCGGCCATCAACCCCGCATAGACCAGAAGCATGATGGGCGCGGTCCACGACAGGCCGCGCACGAAGTGCCCGTAGCCCCGCTCCAACGCCCCGAAACCGCGATTGAACAGTCCGAAGCCCGCGTGCACGGGCCACATGACGATCTCACCGACCGACTTGCGGCGATGGTGCGCTGCATCGTGATCCTCGTGCGGCTTGAAGAGCCGGGCGCAGAGCGACGGTGAGAGCGTCAGCGAGACGAAAACCGAAATGATCGTCGCCGTTGCGATGGTAACGGCGAACTGCCGGAAGAACGCGCCCGTGATGCCGCCGACGAAGGCCGACGGCACGAACACGGCGACGAGCACGAGGGCGATGGCGATCAGTGCGGCGCCGACCTCGTCCATGGTGGCGCGCGCGGCCTCCATGGGCGAGAGGCCCTCTCGCAATCGGCGCTCCACGTTCTCGACCACGACGATCGCGTCATCGACGACGATGCCGACCGAGAGCACGAGACCGAACAACGTGAGCGAATTGATGGAATAGCCGAGAGCCAGCATGACGGCGCAGGTTCCGATCAACGAGATCGGGATCGCCAGCAGGGGGACGAGCGTCGCGCGCCATGTCTGGAGGAAGATGATGATCACGAGCACGACCAGCGCGATCGCCTCCAGGATCGTCTTCATGAGCGCTTTGATCGAGACCTCGATGAACTCGGTCGGATTGTAGATGATCCGATACTCGAGGCCCTTCGGGAAATTCGGCGCGATCTGGGCCATGGTGTCCTTGACCACGCTCGCCGTCTTCAACGCGTCACTGCCGGGCGCCTGGGTCACGGCGAGCACGGTCGCCGGGACGCGGTCCATGTAGCCATACGTGTTGTAGGAGATGGCGCCGAGCTCGACGCGCGCGGCATCCTTGAGCTTCACCGTGCGCCCGTCGGCGCCGGTCTTGATGACGATCTCCTCGAACTCGCGCGCATCGAGAAGGCGACCGCGAAGCTGCAGCGACTGCTCGAAGGCGCCCTGATTGGGCATCGGCGGCTCGCCGATGGAGCCGCCCGCGACCTGGACGTTCTGCTGACGCAGCGCGCCCAGGATCTCCTCAGCGGTGAGGTTCAGCGCCGCGATCCGCTCCGGATCAAGCCAGACGCGCATGGAGTATTCGCGCGCGCCGAACGCGTTGACCTCGCCGACGCCTGGAATGCGGGCGAGTACGTCACGCACGTTCAGGAGGGCGTAGTTCGAGATGTAGACCTGATCGTATGTGCTGTCGGGCGACACCATGTGCACGACGAGCAGGAGGTCGGGCGAGTTCTTGCGCACCTGCACGCCGGATCGGCGCACTTCTTCCGGCAGGCGCGGCTCGGCCGCGGCGACGCGGTTCTGCACGAGCACCTGCGCCTTGTCGATGTCGTAGCCGACGTCGAAGGTCACGGTGATCGACATTGTGCCTTGCTGCGTCGACTGGGAGTACATGTAGATCATCCCGTCGACGCCGTTGATCTCCTGCTCGATCACGGCAGCGACGGTATCGGCGACGGTCTGGGCGCCGGCACCGGGATAGGTGGCGGACACGGTGATCGTCGGTGGGGAGATCTCGGGGAACTGGGTGACCGGCAGCCCCATGTAGGCAATGCCGCCGACGATCGTGATGAAGAGCGAGACGACGGCGGCGAAGATCGGCCGATCGATGAAGAACCTGCTGATGGGCATTCAGGAAGCACCCCGTCTATCGGCCGGGGCCGTGGCGGGCCTCCGAGCACCGTCGTGCCCAATACCTTGGGCGGAAACACGGAACTGTTAGCACGCCGCGGCGGCGTGCGCACCTTAAGGCATAGGGCCTCGATGGGGTTTCTTCAGGCAGGCTGCCTCACCAGGCGAGGTGAACCATCGCTGCCACTGGGCGAGGGGCCGGCGGCGCCAGCAGGTCGGCAAGGCGGCCGGGGTCGATAGTGCCGTTGGCCATGACGTCCTCGCGATGCAGGCCACCGGCGATGAGCAGCGCATCGACGCCAGCCCCTTCGGCCGATGCAAGGTCGGTCCGGATGGCATCGCCGATGCCGAGAACCTGGGAGGGATCCACCGGTCCACCCAGCAGCTTGGCCGCGCGCTGAAGTGCCGTTCGATACGCGATCGGATGGGGCTTGCCGGCCCAGAATACAGGCCCGCCCCGCTCCTCATAGAGCGCAGCGATGGCCCCGGCACAGGGCAGGAGGTCATCGCCGACGTGAACGGCAAGGTCCGGATTGGCGCAGATGAACGGCAGGCGCCGCTCGAGAGCCTGCTCGAGCAGGGGGAGATAGACTTCAGGCTGCTCATGGCGATCGCGATTGAGGCCGGTGCAGACGATGGCCTCGGCCTCATCGATGGGCGCGTGCGGCCCCGGCAGCCCCTCGAAAAAGGCGCTGTCCCGTCTTTCCGGGCCAATGCGGTAGAGGCGCCTGTAGCCGGCTTCAGCGATGTGCGTCAGCGCGATGTCGCCGGAGGTTACGATGTCATCCCACACCTCGCGGACCACCGCCTTCTCGTCCAGCAGGTGGGCGACCGACGGTCCTGGCCGCGGCGCATTCGACACCAAAACGACAGTGCCGCCTGCCTTGCGAAACCGCGGCAGCGCATCGTTTGCGCCCGGATAGGCCCTGATGCCATCGTGAACGACGCCCCAGACGTCGCACAGCAGCACGCGATAGCGCTCGAGAAGCGGTCCGGCGCGCTCGATGATCGGAATGGTCATGTCTGTTGCGGAGATACCAGATGGATTGTTGCTGCGAAACCACGCCCGTTAGTCTCTGCGGCGGCTCGGCTGGCCAGCATTTCCTGATGCGGCCGCGGAGACATAGTGACATGTAATTCGTTCATGTGACACCGCCAAAACCCACTGTTGTGGCACTGCGAAGGGTTGACGCGGCTGCCGCCTCGGCCCCATTCGGTCGCGAAAGTCCTGGCCCGAAATTCTCGGAGGTCAGCCCCGAGCACACGGGGTGGCCGCCCAGATACTAGGGCGCCATGCGCTTCGCCATCCTGAACAAGGGCGAACCCGGAGCGTCGGAGCCTCATGAACGCGCTGCTCAGGGATCTTCGCTATCGGTTGGAGTACGCGGTGCTGCGGCTCCTCGTCGGGCTCGTGCGTCTCATGCCCCTCGATACCGCGGCGAACCTCTCGGCCTGGGCATGGCAGAAGATCGCACCACGCAGCCGGCGGCGCCATGAGCGGGCCCTGGCCAACCTCGCCATCGCCTTCCCGGAAAAGAGCGAGGCGGAGCGGGAGGCCATCGCCCGCGCCATGTGGGGGAACCTCGGGCGCGTCATGGCCGAGACCATGCAAATCGACAGGCTCATCAGCGAGCCGGATCGCATCGAGATCCTGAATCAGCAGGTTTTTTCCCGCTACAAGGACAAGCTCGGCCCGGCCATCGGCGTCTCGTTGCACATGGGCAACTGGGAGCTTGCAATTTGGCCACTGACCGTCGCGGGCGCTAATCCAGCGGCTGTCTACCGTAGTGTGAACAACCCTTATGTCGACGCTTTCCTGAGGCGCCAGCGCAAGGACCTCTATCCTGCCGGCCTGCTCGGAAAGGGGCGGATCGACGGGAGCCCGGAGGAAGGTCAAAAAACCGCGCGCATCATCATGGATTTCGTGCGCAAGGGGGGAAGACTCGGTTTGGTCTGTGATCTCTACGACAAATATGGCATGCCGGTGCCGTTCTTCGGCCAACTGGCGCCCTCGGTCGTCATCCCGGCCATGATTGCTCGCCGCGTCGGCGCGCGCATCTGGCTCGCTCGATGTCTGCGTGTCGGCAATCAGAGCCGTTTCACCATCGATATCAAAGAGCTCAAGGTGCCGCGTACGGCAAGCCAGGCCGAAGACGTGAAGTGGATCACGACGAAGATGCAGAGCGAGTTCGAGGCTTGGGTCCGGGAAGCGCCCGAGCAGTGGATGTGGTCCAACAGGCGGTGGTCCTAAAGGAATGGATCAAGTCGTACGCCCGCCGTCCGAAAGTCCGCTCGCGCAGCCACAGAGGCGTGCGGGAGCGCGTGCGCGCGACATCAAGCACCGCGTCGAGTTCGCGCTCGTCTGGATAGCAATCAAGCTCTTCCGCTTGCTGCCGATGCGCGTCGGGGTTGGCTTCGTCGCCGCCGTCTGCCGGACCGTCGGCCCCTGGCTCCGCCAGAACCGGCGCGCGCTCGAAAACCTCGCCATAGCATTCCCCGATCGCAGCCCGCAGGCACACCAGGCGATCGCCCGCGCCATGTGGGCCAACATGGGCCGTGTCTTCGCCGAGACTTTCTACATCGATCGCATCCTCGCCGATCCGACACGGCTCGAGATCACGAACGAGCCGCACTGGCGCGCGGAGATGCAGGCAGCCAGCTCGCAGGTTGGCGTGACCGCACACATCGGCAACTGGGAGCTTGCCATCTGGCCGATGACGAAGTTCGGCCTCGCACCGGCGGGCGTGTATCGGCCGCTGGTGAACCCCTACTTTGACCGCCTGCTGCGCGAACAGCGCGCGCCTCTCTATCCCTCTGGATTGCTCGGCAAGGGCGCGGAGACCGAGGCCGGGAGCGGACACAAGACGGCGCGCCTGCTCGTCGATCACGTCCGCCAGAGCGGCGCGATCGGCTTCGTCAGCGATCACTACGAGCGCCGCGGCGTCGTGGTGCCGTTCATGGGGCGCCATACGCGCGTCACGCCCGTCCCAGCCATGATCGCGCGCCACCTCGGCGCACGCGTATGGATGGGCCGCTGCCGCAGGATCGGCACGGAGAGCCGTTTCCGTCTCGACCTCACCGAAGTGCCGCTCCCCAAGACCAGCGCGCGAACCGCGGACACGAAGGCGCTCACCGCGGCCATGTTCGCCGTCTTCGAGGGCTGGATCCGCGAGAACCCCGAGCAGTGGATGTGGTGGAATACCCGCTGGGTCGAGGCGGATACCAAGGATGAAGGTTGAGGGTTGAGGGCTTGCGCCAAGCGCCTGAGCGCTTGGCAGCCTGGCCAGATCCGTGCCTTTCGCATGTGCGAAGGCCGCGCTACAAAGAGGTCGACAGACCCACCGAGCGAGGATCAGGCGACCCATGAGCGTTACCCGCACTCCGGCAAAATTTTTCGCCCCCCTCGCGACCGGCGCCCCCGAGCCCTATCGCCAGCTTCCCGTGCGGCTCGAGCGCATGATCCACTTCGTGCCGCCGCACAATGCGAAGATCCGCGCCCGTCTGCCCGAGCTGATCAATCAGGTGGACGTCGTGCTCGGCAATCTCGAGGACGCCATTCCTGCCGACCAGAAGGAGAATGCGCGGGCCGGCTTCATCGAGATGGCGGAGGCCAATGATTTCGGCAGCACCGGCCTGTGGACGCGCATCAACTGCCTGAATTCGCCCTGGGGCCTCGACGACATCCTCGCGATCGTACCGGCGGTTGGCCACAAGCTCGATGTGATGATGCTGCCCAAGGTCGAAGGGCCGTGGGACATCCACTATCTCGATCAGCTCCTGGCGCAGCTTGAAGCCAAGAACGGCATCAAGAAGCCCATTCTCATTCACGCCATCCTGGAAACAGCCGAGGGCGTGAAGAATGTCGAGGCGATCGCGACCGCCTCCCCGCGCATGCACGGCATGAGCCTCGGCCCCGCCGATCTCGCGGCATCGCGTGGCATGAAGACGACGCGCGTCGGCGGCGGACATCCCGATTACGGCGTCATTGCCGATGCGACCGCGGATGGCAGCAAGCGCGCCTTCGCCCAGCAGGATCTGTGGCACTACACCGTGCAGAAGATGGTCGATGCGTGCTTGAGCGTCGGCATCAAGCCATTCTACGGGCCGTTCGGCGACTTCTCGGATCTCGCGGCCTGCGAGTCGCAGTTCCGCAATTCGTTTCTGCAGGGTTGTCTCGGCGCCTGGTCGCTGCATCCGACGCAGATCGACATCGCCAAGCGCGTTTTCAGCCCCGACCCTGATGAAGTCGCGTTTGCGAAGAAGATCCTCGCCGCCATGCCGGACGGCACGGGCGCCGCGATCGTCGATGGCAAGTTCCAGGACGACGCGACGTGGAAACAGGCGAAGGTGATCGTGGATCTCGCCAAGCTGGTCGCGACGAAGGACCCCGAGCGCGCGGCGCTCTACGGCTTCTAGGGCGATTTTCTCAGAGCAAAAGAGCCAAACAAGGCCCATGCCGACGACCGATCGTCGGCGATCGTTGCACACCCGCTTGGCTCGGCTGGAAGCGGGACGCGTATCATATTGATATTTAACAAATATGACCGATGAACCGTGGCTGGCCGGGGACAGCCGGCCCATCTCCGCTCGGGTAAGAGGGACGCGCTCCGCGTGGAGCGAGAACCAGTTCGGGGATGCGTATGAGTATGCGTTGGATCGGGACGATTGCCCTTGGAGCGGCGCTGTGCGCCGGCGGGGCGCAGGCGAGTGAGCCGACACAGGAGGTGCTGTCTAGCTGGGCGGGGCCCTACATCGGAGCCCACATTGGATATGGCTGGGGCAAGAACGAGTGGCGCGATTTCATCGACCCGGTGAATCCGCCCAACGTCGTGCCGGGCCCGGATGCGGACTTCGCGCTCCGCGGCGTCCTGGGCGGCGGCCAGATCGGCTACAATTGGCAGTTCGGCTCCACCGTGTTCGGTATCGAAGCCGCAGCGAGCGCCGCCAACATCAATGGGACGGGCGACAACGCACCCAATCCGACGCTGTATCCGGGCGGCTGCCTCCAGCAGAACGACTGCAACACGAAGATCCAGGCCTTCGGCACGCTGACGGCCCGCATCGGCACGGTGGTCGATCGCGCACTCGTCTATGCAAAGGGCGGCGCGGCCTGGGGTGTGGCCAAGCACAGCACCGGCGCAAGCGATCCGGATTTCCCGAACGACCCATACGCAAACTACAGCGCTTCGGTGGATCAGACTCGCTGGGGCTGGACCATCGGCGCGGGCATCGAGTACGCGCTCGCCCCCGGCTGGTCGGCCAAGCTCGAGTACAACTACATCGACCTCGGCAAGGATCAGGCGACGTTCAGGTATCAGCCTGATCAAAGCTTCGCCGCGCGCGCCGACTCCGAGCTCAGCCTGCACACGGTCACACTCGGCGTGAACTATCGCTTCGGCGAGTGAGGAAGGTCGAGCCTCGCATTTCTAGCGGTCGGTGCTGCGCCAACAGGATTGCGCGCAGTACCGATCGCCGGGACTTCAGGGCGAGTCTCGGGTATCTCCTCGCCGTTGAATCGGCCAGTATGGCGTCCTGTTATGAAGACGCGAGGAGTACATAATGACTGCACCGACGACCGTCGGCTCCGGCATCCCCGCCGTCGATGCCTATCTCGAAGAGAGCTACGACAAGGTCATCGGCATGTCGTCGCGCTTCGCGGCGGGCATCTGCTGCGGACTGATGCGCATTCAATCGGAGCTTGGCGTCAAGGGGCCGGTCGCGGAGCTCGGAGCGTTCGAGGGTCGCTTCTTCATTGCCCTCGCCAAGGCGCTGCAGGATGGCGAGCGGGCGCTCGGCATCGACATCTTCGAATGGCCGAACCCACAGGTGATCGATCGTTTCGAAGCCAATTGTGTGCGCCAGGGTGTGCCGGCGGAAAAGCGAATCACGTGGAAGGCCGACAGCAACAAGATGGCGCCGGAAGAGTTGCTGGCAAAGCTCGGCGGCGAGAAGGTGCGCCTCATTCATGTCGATGGCGAGCATACGCAGGCGGCGTTGACCAAAGATCTGGAGCTGGCGACGGCCGTGATCGGCGATGGCGGCGTCATCGTGCTCGATGACATGCTGCATCCCGGCTATCCGACGCTCATGGTGGCCGTGCAGGCGTATCTGGACCGGCATCCCGAGATGACGGTGCTCTGCATCATCGACCGCGAGTCGATCTATGCCGCGACCAAGTTCATTCTCTGCCAGAAGACCTGGTTCAAGAAGTACGAGGCGGGCCTGCTCGACGCCTACCGCGCCAATGTCTGGCCCATGGGCGCCAACTTCGAGCCGCACTGGTGCCTCGTGCTCGCACTCGACACACGACTTGCACCGCTGGAGTGAAGGGGACACTTGACGCTCGGCGGTAAAGGGACGATGCCCTTGCCGCCATGCCTCCTGCTCCAGCACACAAAACCAAAACCGACCACTTCGAGATTTTCCTGGCCACAGCACCGGGCCTGGAAGCCGTGCTGTGGGAGGAAGTGAAGTCGCTCCGCTTCAGGGCTGCGAAGCAGGTCGCAGGCGGCGTGACGGTCAACGGGAACTGGCGCGATGCCTGGCGCGCCAATCTCGAAGTGCGCGGCGCGAACAAGGTGCTCGCCCGCGTGGGCGCGTTCCGCGTCTTTCAGCTCACCGAGCTCGACAAACTCGCCCGCCGCGTACCATGGGGCTCGGTTCTGCGCGCCGATGTGCCGTTCCGCGTCGAGGCGACGTGCAAGAAGTCGAAGATCTACCATTCCGGCGCAGCGGCCGAGCGCATCCAGAACGCGATCAGCGAGAGGCTCGGCGCGCCCGCCGCGGATGATGCCGACGTTACCGTGATGGCGCGCATCGAGAACGATCTCTGCACCATCAGCATCGATACGTCCGGCGAGTTGCTGCACAAGCGCGGGTTCAAGGTCGCCGTCGCGAAGGCGCCCATGCGCGAGACCATGGCTGCGCTCTTCCTGCGCCAGTGCGGTTATGACGGCACGGAGCCGGTCGTCGATCCCATGTGCGGCTCGGGTACATTCGTCATCGAAGCGGCGGAGATCGCAGCCGGACTGAAGCCCGGCCGCGAGCGGCACTTCGCCTTCGAGCAGTTTGCGACATTCGATGCGGCCGCGTGGGAGGAAATGCGGCGCGCAGCCCCCGAGGTGAAGCCCGCATTCCGCTTCTACGGCAGCGACCGGGATGCCGGCGCCATCGAGATGAGTCGCGCCAACGCGGCGCGGGCGGGTGTCGGCGATCTCGTCGACTTCCACCAGCACGCCATCAGCGATCTCGTGCCGCCGCCGGGACCGCCCGGTCTCGTCATCGCCAACGCGCCCTATGGCGACCGCATTGGCGACAAGAAGCGCCTCGAAGCCCTGTACCGCGCCTTCGGCGAGACGCTGCGGACCCGCTTTTCCGGCTGGCGTGTCGGGCTCGTTACAGATGCCTCCTGGCTCGCCAAGGCGACGGGCCTTCCGTTCCTGCCGACGACGGCCCCGGTCGCGCACGGCGGCATACGGGTGACGCTCTTCAGGACGGAGGCGTTGCCTTAGGCAGTCCGGACAAAGCTCAGGCCGGCCCTGAATGCCCGCTATGCTGCAATCTATTGTCAGTTGACGGCCGGAGCGGCGAGCGTCATTCCTCCCCGGCCATGACAGCCACCCTCGCCAATGCCACGTCCCGGCCGCTGCTGCCGATCCTGGTCGCCTTGAGCGGGGCGCACCTGCTCAACGACCTCATCCAGTCGATGATCCCGGCCATGTACCCTCTCATCAAAGAGGCGTACAACCTGGACTTCGCGCACATCGGCCTCATCACGCTGGCCTTCCAGGTCACCTCCTCGCTGCTGCAGCCCGTCCTCGGACACGTCACCGACAATCGGCCGTGGCCCTATGCGATGGTTGCAGGCATGGGCGCGACGCTCATCGGCCTGTTCGGCCTGTCGTTCGCGCCGAACTACGCCATGGTCCTGCTCTCAGCGGCTATGATCGGGCTCGGCTCGGCCGTGTTTCATCCAGAGGCGACGCGCATGGCGCGCCACGCCGCTGCCGGCCAGCAGGGCCTCGCGCAAGGCGTCTTCCAGATCGGTGGCCATGTCGGCTATGCGGCAGGCCCGCTGCTCGCGGCGATGATCGTCGTACCGCGAGGCCAGCAGAGCCTCGCGTGGATGTCGGTCGTCGCGCTCATCGCCATGGTCCTCATGGCATGGACGGGCGGCCGCTATGCCGAGATGCGCCGCGAGCAGGCGGCAGCGGCCGCTGCGGCACCGCCGAGCAAGGGAACGAGTACGAGCGCCGCGGGTCCCATGCTGCCGACAGGCCATGTGCTGTTCGCCATGGCGATCCTCATCCTGATCCTGCTGTCGAAGAACGCCTACACGGCCGCGTTCACGTCCTACTACACGTTCTATCTGATCGAGCAGTTCGGCGTGTCGGTGCAGCTCTCGCAGATCATGCTGTTCGTCTATCTCGTGGTCGGCGCGATCGGCGTGATCATCGGCGGCATGGTCGGCGACCGCATCGGGCGCCACCGGGTGATCTGGATCTCGATCCTCGGCGCGCTGCCCTTCGCCCTCATCCTGCCCTACGCGGACCTCTTCTGGACGGGCGTGCTCAGCGTCGTCATCAGCCTGATCATGGCGAGCGCGTTCTCGGCCATCCTGATCTACGCGATCGATCTCGTGCCGCATCGCGTGGGGCTCGTCGGCGGGCTGTTCTATGGTTTGGCCTTCGGGCTCGGCGGTCTCGCGGCGGCGGCGCTCGGCCTGCTTGCCGACTGGATCGGCATCATTGCCGTGTTCAAGCTCGTGGCCTGGGTCCCTGCTCTGGGCCTGCTGACGTTCCTGCTCCCGCGGACGTCGTGAAACCATAGCGCGCGATCGGCCCGCGGCGCCTTGACTTCTGCCGGCCAACGGACGATCGAAGCGCGAAAGCGACTGCGCGCGAGGACGCATCACGCATCCGGGAGCCCGAAATGTCCGACTTTCCCATTCCTGTCAGCGCCACTGTCGCCGATCTCCGGCTGCGCGTGCGTACATGGCGCAGCGAGGGCCTGCGCGTGGGTCTCGTGCCGACCATGGGCGCGCTGCACGAGGGGCATATCTCGCTCGTGCGCATCGCGCAGCAGACCTGCGACCGCATCGTCACCTCGATCTTCGTCAACCCGACGCAGTTCGCGCCGACCGAGGACTTTTCGACCTATCCGCGCACGTTCGACGACGATGTCGCGCAGCTCGCCGAGGCCGACTGCCATCTCGTGTGGGCACCGACGGCGTCCGAGATGTACCCCGAGGGCTTCGCGACGCGCGTCGTCCCGGCGGGCGCGGCCGAAGGGCTCGAAACGGATTTCCGCCCACACTTCTTCGGCGGTGTCGCGACCGTATGCACGAAACTCTTTCAGCAGGTGACGCCGGACATCGCCGTGTTCGGCGAGAAGGACTTCCAGCAGCTCGCCGTGATCCGCCAGATCGTGCGCGATCTGGACATGCCGCTCTCGATCGTCGGCGCGCCGACCGTGCGCGAGGCGGACGGCCTCGCCATGTCGAGCCGCAATCGCTACCTCTCCGCCGACGAGCGCCGGACGGCACCGCTCATTCACGAGGTGATCAGCGGGGTGGCGGCGCATGTTCTGGAAGGCGGCAATGCCGATTCCGCGTGTGCGGAGGCCGCGCGCCGGCTCACTGCCGGTGGCTTCCAGAAGATCGACTACATCGCGGTGCGCGATGCAGCGACGCTCGGCGCCTACGATCCCAAGAAGGGTGCGGGCCGGGTTCTCGCGGCTGCGTGGCTCGGCAAGACGCGCCTCATCGACAACATCGCGATCGAGTCCTAGTACGCCGCGCAATTCCGCCTGCCCATTGGACAGCGGCTGCGCAACAGCGCACACTTCAGCGCATGATCGAGCTGGACATCGCCGAGGCTCAGACCATAGGCACGCGCGCCGAGCAGCAGGATGCGACGGCGATCGTGCGCATTGGCGATGCGGGCGATGCAGCCTTGCTCGTTCTTGCCGACGGTCTCGGCGGCCATGCAAACGGTGCCGAGGCGGCGCGCCTCGTGGTCGAGACGTTCCGCGAGCGCGCGCCCGGCGGTGGCTTCCAGAAACCGGAGGATCGGCGGCGCGCCCTGGACGAGACGATCCAGGAGGTCAATCAGCGCGTTCTGGCCGCCAGCAATCCTGCAGACGGCGAACGCAGCATGGGGAGCACGGCGGTCGCCGCGATCGTCGCCGAGGGACGCCTGCGCTGGATCAGCGTCGGCGACAGCCATCTCTATGTCTGGCGGCGCGGGCGGCTGGCCAAGCTCAATGCGGACCACTCGCAGGCCGGCATCATGATCCGGCAGGGCTATGCCACCGACCATCCTGCCGTGCTGAATGCGCGCTCGCTGCTCGCGTCCGCACTGACAGGAAGCTCCATCGAGGAGATCGACGCCCCCGTCGACGACCTGGCCCTGGCGCGCGAGGACGTGGTCCTGCTGGCCAGCGACGGGCTAGACGGGCTGAGCGGGATCGAAATCGCCCGGATCATCGGCGAGACCTGCGCCTCAGGGGCGGAGGCCATTGCGAACGCGCTGATCGCGGCCGTCATCGCCCATAGGTTGCAGCGGCAGGACAACGCCACGGTCGTGGTCGCGCGCGTCCTCGGCAGCGGCGCGCCGGCCCACAGCGACGATCCGCTGCCCGACAGCGTCCCGACCCCGGCTGCCGTAGGTGATTACTCCGGGGCGGGACACGGGTGGTCCCTGGCGGTCGGCGCCGCCGTGCTGCTGGCGATCCTCGCAGGCGTCATCATGACGCAAATTTAATGACGGCTCGGGCCGCAATTGCAGGTAATACCTGCTCTCGGAAAAAGGTACTCGAGGCCCTGACCGGCGGGCGGCGGCGGCCGGTCTCGGACGAACGGCTGGGCGGCGTTCACTGCTTTTGCGCAAGATCCGAATCGTAAGGTACGATTCGTCCACCAATTCTTGGCAAATTCGGTTCTCCAACCTATCTTAAGCCCAGCACTTGTGGACCGGGCCTTCCCGAGGCCATGCGATGTGTGCGGGATTGCCGTCGCGCACGATCTGGTGCCACCAGGAAGGGGTGCATATGAACACGCATTTCCGGAACTTCGCGATCTGGGTCATCATCGGCCTGCTGCTGATCGCGTTGTTCAATATGTTCCAGAACCCGTCCCAGACCCGGCGCGGGAACGAAATCAGCTATACGGAGCTGCTGGCCCAGGTCGATGCCGGCAACGTCTCCGAGGTGACCATCCAGGGCAATCGCCTGACTGGTCAGTATGCCGACAAATCACGCTCGTTCACCAGTTATGCTCCTGACGATCCAAACCTCGTCGAGCGGCTGAACAAGAAGGGCGTGCGCATCTCGGCGCGGCCGAAGGACGAGGACGTCCCCTCGATCTTCAATGTCCTGCTGTCCTGGTTCCCCATGCTGCTGCTGATCGCAGTGTGGATCTTCTTCATGCGCCAGATGCAGTCGGGCGGCGGCCGGGCCATGGGCTTCGGCAAGTCCAAGGCCAAGCTGCTCACCGAGCGCCACGGCCGCGTGACCTTCGAGGACGTTGCTGGCGTCGACGAGGCCAAGGTCGACCTCCAGGAGATCGTGGAATTCCTCCGCGACCCGCAGAAGTTCCAGAAGCTCGGCGGGCGCATCCCGCGCGGCTGCCTGCTCGTCGGCCCTCCGGGCACGGGTAAGACGCTCATCGCGCGCGCCGTTGCCGGCGAGGCGAACGTGCCGTTCTTCACGATCTCGGGCTCGGACTTCGTCGAGATGTTCGTCGGCGTCGGCGCCAGCCGCGTGCGCGACATGTTCGAGCAGGCCAAGAAGAACGCGCCCTGCATCATCTTCATCGACGAGATCGACGCGGTCGGCCGCCATCGCGGTGCCGGCTTGGGCGGCGGCAATGACGAGCGCGAGCAGACGCTGAACCAGCTCCTCGTCGAGATGGACGGCTTCGAGGCCAACGAGGGCATCATCATCCTCGCCGCCACGAACCGGCCCGACGTTCTCGACCCGGCGCTGCTGCGTCCCGGCCGCTTCGACCGCCAGATCACCGTGCCGAACCCGGACGTGGTCGGCCGCGAGAAGATCCTGCGCGTGCATATGCGCAAGGTGCCGCTGGCACCGGACGTCGATCCGAAGACGATCGCGCGCGGCACGCCCGGCTTCTCGGGTGCGGACCTCGCAAACCTCGTCAACGAAGCTGCCCTGCTCGCGGCCCGGCGCTCCAAGCGCATGGTCACGCAGGTCGAGTTCGAGGATGCCAAGGACAAGGTCATGATGGGTGCCGAGCGGCGCTCCATGGCCATGACCGAGGAGGAGAAGCTCGCGACGGCCTATCACGAGGCCGGCCATGCGATCCTCAATATCCTCGTTCCCGGCAACGACCCGCTGCACAAGGTGACCATCATCCCGCGCGGACGCGCGCTCGGCGTCACCATGAGCCTGCCGGAACGCGACAAGCTCAGCTACTCCAAGCTGTGGTGCGAGGCGCGCCTCGTCATGACGTTCGGTGGCCGCGTCGCCGAGCAGATCATCTACGGCATGGATCACCTCAACACCGGTGCCTCGAGCGACATCACGCAGGCGACGAACCTCGCCCGCAGCATGGTGACCGAGTGGGGCATGAGCGACAAGCTCGGGCCGCTCCGCTACACGGACAATCAGCAGGAAGTGTTCCTTGGCCACGCCATCACGCAGCGCCAGAACATGTCCGAGGAGACGGCGCGCCTGATCGACGAGGAAATCCGCCGGATCGTCACCGCCGCGCAGGCCAAGGCCTGGGAGGTGCTCGGCGCGAACCGCGACGCTCTCGAGGCAGTCACCCAGGCGCTCATGGAGCACGAGACCATCTCGGGCGACGAGTGCCTCGCGGTCATGCGCGGCGAGAAGATCGTCCGTCCGACGGACGACGACACGACCAAGGGTCCGACCGGCTCGGCCGTTCCGGTTGCCGGTCAAGCCCGCCCCTCGCGACCCGAGCCGGGCCCCGGCGGTATGGAACCGCAGCCGACGTGATCAGCGGATACCAGAACGTAGAGCATCGAGATCGGGCCCCTTCGCAGGGCCCGATTTTTTTGGCAAGTGTCGGGATGCTGGCGATATCAGCACGACCGCGGAAAGCATCATGAGCTCCCAGATCGATCAGCGAACCTACGTGCGACCGACGGCTCTGCTGACGCCTTCGGTGCACACGCCGCGCGACGGCGCGATCTGTATCGCCGGCCGTACGGATCTTGTCGCCACGACTGCCGAGCTGATCCGACGCCCGGTTGGCGCCGCTCGTGATCAGGCAAGGTATCTGACGGCCTCCGAACTGCGCGCGGATGCTGCCGGCGATAGGACTGCCGCGGCTCTCCTCGCGCGCCATGAGGCGCCACGCCCGCCCCTCGCCGGACTCTCGCTCGACCGGCCGCGCCTCATGGGCATCGTGAATGTCACGCCGGACAGCTTCTCGGATGGAGGCGCGTTCTCGTCGGCGCAAGCCGCGGTCGATCACGCGCTGCAGCTCGAAGCCGAGGGCGCGGATATCCTCGACATCGGTGGCGAGTCCACGCGGCCAGGCGCACATCCTGTGAGCATCAAAGAGGAGGTTGCCCGCGTGATTCCCGTCATCGAGGGGCTCGCCGGCAAGACGAAGGCGCTCATCTCCATCGATACGCGCAAGGCGGAGGTCATGCGCCGCGCGCTTGCAGCCGGCGCGCATATCATCAACGACGTCGCGGCGCTCACGTACGAGCCCGAATGTCTGGAAATTGCGGCGGCCTCGAACGCGCCGGTCATCCTCATGCACGCGCAGGGTGATCCGCGCACCATGCAGGCGGCGCCGGAGTACGACGACTGCCTGCTCGATGTTTGCGATTGGCTCGAGGCGCGCCTTGCGGCGTGCGAAGCTGCCGGTATCGCGCGCGATCGGCTTGTCATCGATCCGGGTATCGGCTTCGGGAAGACACTCGCGCACAATCTGGAGCTGCTGGCCGGACTCACGCTGCTCCACGGACTCGGAGTGCCCGTCCTGCTCGGGGCCTCGCGCAAGAGCTTCATCGGCATGTTGACGGGCGAGAAGGATGCGCGCCAGCGCGTGCCTGGCTCGATCGCGGCGGCACTCGCGGGCGCCTCACAGGGCGCGCAGATCCTTCGCGTGCATGATGTCGCCGAGACGCGGCAGGCGCTCACCGTGTGGGAGGCCATGCGGCGCGGCGAAGGCTAAGTTGCCGTCTCGCGACGATGCTCCCGCCAGCAGGCAAATCCGAGCATCGCGCAGTAGATTCCCGAAGCCATATGGAAGGCGATCGAGCCAAGCCACGCGGTGGCATGGGCGACGATCAGGGCATCGGCAAAGCAGATCACTGCCCCCAAGCCGAGCCAGAGCGCGAGCGCCCGCCAGTCGCGCCAGCACGCGAATGCGATGATGAGAACGCCCAGCCAGATGTCGCGCACGGCGACGACATAGTGCAAATGCGCGGGATCCGGCGGCATATCGATGCCGAAGAAGCGCGCAGCCGAGCGTGGCATGAGCCCGAAGCGCACGCCGATGAGCGCCAGCGCCACGCCCGCCGCAATTGCGAGCCCCTGCAGCCATCGCCGGCGGATGTGGTCTTTCATTGGGCTTCACGCCTCGGGAAGCGGACATGACAAAGGCCGGGGCATGATGATGCCCCGGCCCTTGGCTTTGCCAGAACCAGCTCGCGATGGCCAGTGCGCCAAGTGAAAGCCGCTTACTCCGCGGCTTCCTCCGTTGTCCGCCGACGACGGCGGGCCGGTGCGCCGACGCCTTCCTCGGGGCCCGACAGCGCGCGCTCGGAGGCGAGGCGTGCCTTCTCGGCCGCGATCAGCTCGTCGCGCTTCGCCGCGACGCGGCGCAGGCGGCGCAGCATGCCGCCCGTACCGGCCGGGATGAGGCGACCGACGATCACGGTCTCCTTGAGGCCTTCGAGCGTGTCGACCTTGCCGTTGACGGCAGCTTCGGTGAGCACGCGCGTGGTCTCCTGGAAGGAGGCCGCCGAGATGAAGCTGTTCGTCTGCAGCGACGCCTTCGTGATGCCGAGCAGAACGGGCTTGCCCGAGGCCGGACGCTTGCCCTCCTTGTGGAGGCGCAGGTTCTCCTCGTCGAGCTCGGACTTGTCGTCCTGCTCGCCCTTGAGGAGATGCAGGCTGTCGCCCGGATCCTCGATCTCGATCTT
>ERZ778025.1166-NODE-1166-length-21996-cov-3.636844_pt1 | contig 21996 bp, 20 predicted proteins | sample MGYA00375755_ERZ778025 | MGnify/ENA primary metagenome ERZ778025 (study PRJEB29350, sample SAMN05389825) | bioreactor metagenome | isolation source: Thiocyanate bioreactor | place: South Africa: University of Cape Town | collected 2014-03-17 ... | reverse complement strand
ATACCATCGTGGATCTTATTGAGCAGGGCTACGATGTGATCTCTGTTGATAATAACAGCCGTTCCAATCCCGCCATACTGGAAGGAGTGGAAAGGATCACCGGCAGAAAGATCAAGAACTACAAAGTAGACCTCTGCAATTTTGATGATACATTTGCGATCTTCCAGGAAAATGAAGACATCGAAGGCATTATCCATTTTGCAGCTTACAAAGCCGTAGGCGAATCGGTGGAAAAGCCGCTGATGTATTTTGAGAATAACAATAATTCCCTGATCAACATATTAAAGTGTGTACAGGAATTCAATATTCCTTTCTTTGTTTTCTCCTCTTCCTGCACAGTATATGGCAACCCGGATGAAATCCCTGTTACAGAAAAAACTGTTCCCAAACCTGCTGAATCTCCTTATGGTTATACCAAGCAGATGGGTGAACAGATCATCAATGAATTTGCCAAGAGTGCCGGCACGCAGTGTATCCTCCTGCGTTATTTCAACCCGGTAGGGGCGCATCATTCCATACAGATCGGTGAAATGCCGATCGGCCGCCCGCAAAACCTGGTGCCGGTGATCACACAAACTGCCATAGGTAAATTACCTAAGATGATGGTATTTGGAGACGATTATCCCACACGCGATGGCTCCTGCATCCGTGATTTTATACATGTAAGCGATATTGCGCATGCACATACCCTGGCGATCCAATACCTGGAACAAAAAAGGAACAGCTCCATTTGTGAAGTTTTTAATCTTGGCACCGGAAATGGCGTGACCGTGCTTGAAGCGATCCGTTCCTTTGAAAAGGTAAGTGGTGTAAAACTGAACTATGAGATCGGTCCGCGCCGCCCGGGCGACGTGGTTGCTATCTATGCCAATAATGATCTGGCCAAAACCCGTCTGGGTTGGGAGCCTGCTTTAACATTGGATGAAATGATGCAGACAGCATGGGAATGGGAACAAAAACTTAAAGCAGACCAGGCAATTTTTGGAGGAAAACCAAAAGAGCTGAACTAAGCAGGTAGCTCAAATTCCTTACTTTTACGCTCTAATAAAACACTATGGCATTAAAAGATATTCAACCAACCGGAAATAAAGATACAAGAAGTGGATTTGGAGACGGAATTGCGGAAGCAGCCCGCAAAAATCCCAATATCGTTGCCCTAACGGCTGATCTCGCTGGCTCATTGAAGCTGCAGCAATTCATGAAAGAATTTCCTGAACGTTTTGTACAATGCGGTATCGCTGAAGCGAACATGATCGGTATTGCTGCCGGTATGACCATCGGCGGAAAGATCCCTTACACAACTACGTTTGCCAATTTCTCTACCGGCCGCGTATATGACCAGATCCGCCAGTCTGTTGCCTATAGTGGTAAAAATGTAAAGATCTGTGCATCCCATGCCGGTGTTACATTGGGAGAAGACGGAGCTACCCACCAGATACTGGAAGATATAGGGCTGATGAAAATGTTACCAGGAATGACGGTGATCGTTCCCTGTGATTATGCACAAACCAAGGCAGCTACCCTGGCTATCGCCGACTATCAGGGACCTGTATATCTTCGCTTCGGCCGCCCGGTATGGCCGATTTTTACTAAAGAGGAAGATTTCAGGATCGGTAAGGCACAACAGTTTTCCGAAGGAACAGATGTGACCATTTTTGCCTGCGGTCACCTGGTAGGGAATGCTATACAAGCCGGTGCACAATTGCAGGAAAAAGGGATCAGTGTGGAAGTAATCAATATACATACGATCAAACCATTGGATGAAGAAGCTGTACTGGCTTCTATCCGTAAAACACGCTGCGTGGTTACAGCGGAAGAACATAATATCATCGGTGGACTAGGAGATGCGATCGCACAATGCGCGGCCAAGCATTTCCCTGTGCCTATCGAATATGTAGGAACAAAAGACACGTTTGGAGAAAGCGGTACGCCAAAAGAATTGCTGAAGAAATACGGACTGGACATCCCGGATATCGTGGCAGCAGCAGAAAAAGTGATCCAGCGTAAGAAAAACGGATAAAAAAATAAAAATCCCAATTAAAAATGCAAAAGTCAAAATGCACCGGACCGGTTTGCATTTTGACTTTTGCATTTTTAACTTTAGGAGGGATTAAACATTTTAGTATTTTAAGCTTCTAAAAATTGAAAAACCAACAGCATGCCGCTAACCGGTGAAAGCGATACCGAATTGCTCACGCAGTTCAGAGAAACTGCTACGAAAGAAAGGGCTTACACAGCCATTATCAGGAAATACCAGGAAAAATTATACTGGCATATCCGCCGTATGGTTGTGGACCATGACGATGCCAATGACGTATTGCAGAATGTATTTATCAGGGTATGGAAGGGCCTGGAAAATTTCCGAGAAGACAGCCAGCTTTATACCTGGCTTTACCGGATCGCTACCAATGAAAGCCTGACCTTCCTGGAGCAGCAGAAAAAGAGAAGCACATTGAGCCTGAGCGATGTGGAAAGCGGTTTGAGTGAAAAGATAAAGGCCGATCAGCATTTTGACGCAGCGAAGCTGGAATGGAAATTACAGCTCGCTATCCAGCAATTACCTGATAAACAAAGAGTTGTATTTAATTTACGTTATTATGATGAGATGCCCTATGAAGAAATGAGCCGGGTGTTGGAAACCAGTGAAGGGGCGCTTAAAGCAAGCTATCATCATGCGGTCAAAAAAATAGAGGATTATATCAAAAACCATTAAACTTTGAATAGGGCAAACTGTCTCAATTATCCCACAAATGCCACAGTCAGCTATCATATTACAGGAATTGCAGGAGCTTAACAGCTCCCTGACACCTCATGCCCCGGTAGGATACCAGGTGCCGGAAAGCTATTTTGAAGGCCTGGCAACCCAAATCCTGCAAAGGATCAGGGCAATGGAAGCAGCGACCCCGGATGAAGAACTGGCGCATTTATCACCTCTGCTGGCAGGCATTTCCAGGCAATCTCCTTATACAGTTCCGGCTGACTATTTTACCAGCCTGGACCCTTCTATCGCATTTTATGAGGATATGAGCGCACAGAAGGAATTGGAGCAGGTTTCCCCCTTATTAGGTGGCCTGGGTAAGCAGCATCCGTTTACGGTGCCTGAAGGGTATTTTGAAAAGCCTTTACTGCCGGTGATTGAAGAACAGAAAGAAGCACCGGTTGTCCGGATGGCCCCAAGAAAATGGTTTAAATATGCAATCGCTGCTTCTATTACAGCCATTGTTGCGCTGGGTACTGTGTTATTACTGAATCAGCAATCCACTCCCGGTGTAAACAAACAACCTTATGCCTGGGTCGAAAAAAACATGAAAAAAGTGAGTACGGAAGATATCAGCAAATTTGTAGACCTGGCAGACGATGCTACGCCGGATATAGCAAAAACCAGTACTCAGACTGATATCAAAAACCTGCTGAAAAATGTATCTGATAAAGAAATACAGGATTTTCTGAAAGATGTTCCTGCTGATGAAACAGATGAGGACGATATTTTTTTAAACTAACATGAAAAGATTTTTATTCATACTTAGCCTTTTTGTTCTGACCACAGCACCCATTCTTGCGCAGGATGACGATGACGTGGATGACAATGCGACTATTCGCGATAAAATGAGCGAGTATATACAAGAGCGGCTCAAGCTCAGCCCTGAAGAGGCGAAAAAGTTCAAGCCTGTTTTTATCGAGTATTTCAAAGACTGGAAAAAAACAGCCAGGGAAAACCGGGGGGATAACCTCGTTATGCGTCAAAAAATCACGGACCTGCAGGTAAAATACAGGGCCCGGTTCAAGGAGATAGTTGGAGAACAGCGAAGTAATCTCATTTTCACCCATCAGCGGGGTTTTATACAGGAACTGCGCCGGCTACGGCAGGAGCGGTTAAAAAATAACCCCGGAAAAAGAAACCCTGAAGGCAAGACAAAATAAATATAATAAGATAAGTTTTTATATATCTTTGAACCTGGTGTTTTTCATAGGTTAGCAACGGCCGGCTCTTTTTAGGGCGGGCCTTTTTTGTACTAATGGTGCGAATGATTTTCTTCTGTAGAAAAGTTGCCTGGATAACCACGAATGACGCGAATGGACCCTGATAGAATGAAAGGGGTTGATTGGTTATGAGATGGGTTGGGTATTAATGGGAGCATATAATGCGTTTAAAGTTTAGTTTGTCATGTCCGAAGTTGATTAGAAGGCCTAGTTGGATTCCGGAGGCTTTTAAGTAGTTGAGGGTTTGACGGAAGCCTTCAACAAAGGAGAGAAATGGTAAGGCCTTTAATTCCAGGATGATGCAATCAAATACCAGGAAGTCTACTCTGAATATTCTTTTAAGGGTTTCATCTTCATACTGAACAGTAAACGTTTTTTCCCTCACAAACGGAATTTTATCCTTTATTAACTCCATCTCCAACGCATCCTGATAAACCAACTCATTAAATCCCCTCCCTAAAATATTGTGGATTTTCATGCACAGTCCTATAATCTTATAACATTCCTGCTTATATAAAAGATCACAGTGATTCATATCATAAATATTTATTCCACTCCGCAAAATACCATCAACCCCTATACTTAACCATGTGAAAAAAACAAAATAAAAACGTCTTTTCCTCTCCTCACGCCCATTCGCGTAATTCGTGGTTATCCAGGCAACTTTTCTACAGAAGGAATATTGGCAGTATTCGTGTTTATGTAGATTTGTGGGATGAGAACAATCCCCCTTTCCGAAGGCTCCTTTACCATCGACAAGACCAAGCTTTTCGTTCCTTTTAATGAAGACCACGACGATTTGCAGGCGAGGCCTGTAGGCAGTTTGCTGGTAGAAGTGCAGCCCTTTGTAGTGATAACAGAACAGGATGTGCTGTTGCTGGATACAGGATTGGGATTCCCCAAAGATGGGAACCTGCAATTGCATGAAAATTTGCTGCAGGCAGGGATCAACCCCTCTGAGATCACTAAAGTGCTGATGAGCCATTTACATAAAGATCATGCAGGCGGAGTAGCAACGGGAAATGATCATAGCCAACTTAGCTTTCCTGCAGCCAAATACTATGTACAGGAAAGGGAACTGGAATTTGCCCTGCAAAAAGGACTGCCATCCTTCATCCCGGAAGAATTGGAAATATTAAAGAATTCACCGCAGGTCGAATTCCTCAAAGAAGATGAAGGAATGATCGGTGATTATATACATTACAAAGTAACCGGCGCACACTCCCCCTTTCACCAGGTATTCTGGATAAAAGAAAATAACGAAACGATCTTCTTCGGAGCAGACGACGCTCCGCAGTTACAGCAGATGAAGCACCGCTTTGTAGCTAAGTATGATTATGACGGAAAAAAAGCAATGGAACTAAGAAGAGAATGGTGGGAAAAAGGAGAAAAAGAGGGATGGACCTTCCTCTTCTATCACGACATCAAAACTCCAAGCACGAATAATCGCTAATGGTCGCTTACCGTAGGGTGTTCGCCTTGATAGCCACGAATGACACGAATGGTGTCCTATATTTTCTGAAGTAAGCCAGGAAAGAAAGAAATGATCGGTAGGTTATATTCTACCTGCTATAAGCATTCGCGTCATTCGTGGCTATCTTGATGCACACCCTATAGCAAACGGCCATTAGCGACCATTAGCGCAGAACCATTTGGCGGTCGGCATCCAACCTGATCAATATAAAAAGAAGGATCGTAAACGTAATAAGCGAAGTACCTCCATAACTAACCAGTGGCAACGTAATACCGATCACGGGAGCCAAGCCAACCGTCATCGCTATATTGATGCCGATATGAAAGAAAAAGACGGCTGCTACGCCATAGGCATAACAGCGGCTGAAAACGCTTCGTTGCCGTTCGGCTACTGTGATTATCCTGAATAAAAGAAGGAGGTAAATGGCAAGAAGGGCAAAGCTGCCGACAAAGCCAAAACCCTCACCGATGGTGTCAAAGATGAAATCCGTTCTTTGCTCAGGCACAAAGCCATAGCGGGTTTGGGTACCTTTCAACAGGCCTTTGCCAAATAAGCCGCCGCTACCAATAGCGATTTTGGATTGCTTTACGTTATAGTCGGCTGTATTTGTTTGCTTGCCGCTTGGTGTTTGTGTGGGTATAGCTCCTTTGAGGTATTCTTCCGGCACATCCTTTCCGATTGTGCTGTAAATACGCTCCACCTGGTGCTTGGCCAGTACATTCTTAAAAAAGAAGGGTACCCCAAACCGTTGTATGCCCACGCAAATGACCCAGAGCAATACGATCTTGAACAGGATGGATTTATCGCGCTTCAATTGACGGCGCATAATGAGCACCACCAGCAAAGCAAGTCCTGTCAGGATCATGGCAAGCGTATTTTTTTCCAGCAACAGCGTGGCTACTACCAGGGCCGCTGTTGCAAATCCTATCACCAATACGCCTGAAGGAAGGCCTTCGCGGTACATCACCAGGAAGAACGCAAAGAATACCAGTGCAAGACCGGTTTCACTTTGGAGGATTGTAAGCATAGCCGGCACCAACACGATCGATGCGGCGATCAACTGCGAACGGGTTTTGCTGAAATCCGTTTCCGGTCTCGATAAATATTTCGCCAATGCCAGCGCTACACAGATTTTGCAAAATTCTGCGGGTTGAAAATTGAATCCGCCAAGGCGGATAATGGATTCCGTTCCTTTTACATTCGAGTGCAGGGGAAATACCAGCAACAACATCACCAGGCCGGTAGCATACCAGATATTGGCCGTGGCGGAAAAGAATTTACTGTCTGTTAAGAGAATGAACAGGCCAAGCACTAATGCCGCTACAAAAAAATACAACTGCTTGCTGTAATCCGTCTTGAACGAAATAAAGCTTTGAACAATCGCATCGCCTTCCTTATAGGTAGCTCCGAAAACAGCCATAATGCCAATGGCTACCAGCAGGAGATAAATCCACACAAGGCTCCAATCTATTCCTTTCGATATGGTAGGATTACGTTGGTTCATAAAGCAGTAGTATTAGGCCGTGCGGTTGTTGATCTTTTTTCTCCGGGAAGAATAGCTGCCATCAGGGCAGGCGTTTTGTCTTTTGATTGTTTATTCTTTGGCGAAGGCGAAGGTTGCTTCGGCTTCTCCATCGTAATATACTTGCGGATATAGGCGCTGTCTTTCCACATTTCAAATCTCTTGAACGCCCGGATGGAATCTTCCTTTCTTTGAAGGTCTTTCAGGAACGGAGGCATAAGGTTGGCGGCTGCAATGCGGTCCACCTCCTTCAGCCTGTCTACCCTCAATGTATCTTTTAAATATTTTTCCATCATCAGGTAAGCAATAGGGCCTGCCCAGGTTGCTCCAAACCCACCGTTTTCAATGATCACCGCTACAGCGATCTTGGGATCCTCCCGCGGCGCAAAACATACAAACAGGGAGTGATCTTTCAATTGTGTCCGTTTCCCCTTGATGATGCCATAGTTTTCCGCTGTTCCTGTTTTGGCACATACATTTACACCAGGGATTTTAGGAATGCGTGCGGCAGTACCTGCAATCGTTACATCCTGCATACCGCTGATAACGGTTTCGTAAGAGCTGTCAGGTATATGCGTAAGCACTTCATGCTTTACACGGTATTTATTCAGTAAAGCCGTATCAGCCGGGGATTCATCATCGATCGTTTTTACAAAATGCGGTACATAATAATATCCTTTGTTGGCCACAATGCTGATGCCATTGGCAATCTGAAGTGGGGTCGCCAGCATTTTATCCTGACCAATACCGATGGTCACCATTGTACAGGAATTCCATGAACCGCGATATTCTTTATCATATTGGGTGGTGTCAGGAATATTTCCCCCGTCTTCGCTGGGGATATCAACCCCAAGCCGGTGGCCGTAACCGAAGGCAGACATATAGTTTTTCCAGGCTGTGAGCCCTTTTCTTGGGTCTTTATACGCAGGATTGTCGACCGTCAGCCGGAACGTGTTATAGAAAAAGGAGTTGCATGACCAGGCAATGGCCAGCCGCAGGTTGTTGGCGTGGCCTGCCCAATGCTCTGTGCAGCCGTATCTCCTGCCGCAATAATAATAAGCTCCTGTACAGGCGATGCCACTCTGAGGGGTGATCACACCTTCATCCAGCCCTATCAAAGCCCCTATCGGTTTATAGGTAGATCCTGCAGGGTATTGTCCTTTTATTGCGCGGTTGAATAATGGTTTGCTTACATCCAGAACAAGGCGTGCATAGTTCTTTTGCTTATCGGAGCCTGTGAGCTCGTTGGGGTTAAAGCCGGGTCCTGAAGCCATGGCAAGTATACCGCCGGTTTTGGGCTCCAGTGCTACAATGGAACCTATTTTACCTGTGAGCAGTTTTTCTGCCAGTTGCTGCAATTCCACATCAAGATAAGTGCGAACCCCCCGGCCGGCAATAGCCGCCGTATCAAACATACCGTTCTCATAGCTTCCTACCAGCCGGTTATGATTGTCTTTAATGATATGCTGCACACCGCGCTGGCCCATCAGCACCTTTTCATAAGTATTTTCCAGCCCGCTTTTACCGGTGTAATCGCCCATGCGATAAAAGCCATTGGACCGTTCGATATCTTTCGGGTCCACCTCACCAATATAGCCAAGTATATGCGCTGCTGCATTAAAAGGATACACACGCACCGGGCGTTCCACCAAAGCGAAGCCCGGGAATCTCCAACCGTTCTCTTCAAACCTGGCCTGCATCTGGGGAGTCAATAGGGATTCAAAAACAGAAGGACGGACAGACGTGTTTTTGAAAGCTGCATCCCTTATCCTTTTTTTGAACTCCGCTGTATCTATTTCCATCAGGCGGCAGAAAGAAGTTGTATCGAAATTCTTTACCTCTGCCGGTGTCACCATCAGATCGAACATGATGGAGTTATTGAGTATAGCCTTGCCCTTTCTGTCGTAAATGATCCCTCTTTCAGGATAAACGATCTTGGGAAAAACAGCATTGTTCATAGCCAGCTTGCTGTATTCACCGGATATGATCTGCAACTTGAACAATTGTGCAACAATGATCACGAATGAAACAAGAAAAATAAGACGGATGATACGGCTTCTGGATTGGTTGAACACAGGCATAGGTCAAGTAAGAAATATATAGGTGATGCGGCTCATTTACCGGCAGGAGAAATGTATACGCTTAGCAAATACAAAGTACGAAATACATCTGCCGGTTTCCAAATGTTTATCGCACTAAATTTTTCCTAAAAGAAAACTACTGGGGCAACCCCGGATATTACGCGGTATTGGTACGGTAGTTCATCTTCCTGGCAAATAACAATTCAGTGATGATCACCAGCAACAGACTGATAGCTGTAGTGGAAAGCACTTTGATAAGGAAATGAAGGAAGTTGCCGAACGACCACCATTCCAGCAACACAAGGTAGAAATGATGGAATACTGTCAGGATGAGCACATATACCAGGTAAGGTGTCCAACCCATTGACCTGGGCGAAGGTTCACGGTAATTGAACTCTGTAGAATCTTTGGGCGAAAGAATATTGATGATAAATGGGCGCACATAAGCCACCAGCACACAGGCTGCTGCGTGCAGGCCGGGTGTATTGGTAAAATAATCCAGCGTCATACCGGTAATAAACCCGACAAAGAGCAGGCTGATGCGGGATATGTTAAAAGGCAACCAGAGAAGGAACAGGTAGTAGAGGTAAGGTATAACATATTGATGCAATGGCGGGATCTTGTTCAGCACATACACCTGCACCAGTATGAACAGCAATAAACGGATGATATTTCTTAAGAGATCACTCACCGGCTTGTTTTTTTAGCATCATCTACTTTCTTCTTGGTATCCTGAAACAGTTGCTCCTGGTCTGCATACTGTAGATTTTCCACTACCATCACCTGCTGCAGGTTGCTGAAATTGGCTGCAGTCCTGATCTTCAGCACATAAAAGTTAGTGGAATTATCTTTTATAATCTCTTCCACCGTACCCACCATATGGCCGGGAGGGAAGCTGAGGGAATAATTACCTGTAAGAATGGTATCTCCTTTTACAAGCGAATCGCTTTTGGGGATATTGTTCAGGGTCAGAAAGCGGGGATCTTTTCCGTCCCAGGAAAGCGTTCCGGAGCTTTTGGTCTTTTTTACCAGCACGTTCACTTTGTTCTGTACGTGCAGTAAGCTCATCACCTGGCTGTAATTGGAGCTTACGTTCACCACCTGGCCCACCAATCCGCCATCGGAGCTGAATACGCCCATATTGTCTTTTATACCCTGATTGGAGCCGCGGTTGAGCTGAACATAGTTCTTTTCAGCATTCACGGTATTGTATAATACCTGGGCTTCGCGCCAAACATAATGGCGGTACTGGCCTGTGGTGTCATAAGCAACGGAATCCCTTACCACCACCCTACCGGTATCGTTTTTTACAAAATTGGAGGAAAGCAGGTTGATCAGCGAATCATTCATCCGCAGTATTCTCCGGTTCTCTTCCTTCATTTTGAAGAAATCTTCTACATTATTGTATTTGGAATTGAACCAGCCGGTTACTTCGTTTGCTGCGCTCAAACCTTTTGCCCTATGGAATTTATTGTAGTTGAATAAAAACCAGATTGACACCGCCTGCAATATCAGGAACACGATGACGGTGAAAAAACGGCGGATAAAGAGAAATATATTTCGCAAGGGAGCAGGTTTGAAATCTGAAGCCTAAGCCGCTATCTCATTACAAAAGGATACTTATCATAGTTCTTAAGAGCAATACCTGTGCCGCGAACCACGCTTTTCAGCGGATCGTCAGCCACGTGTACCGGCAGCTTGATCTTTTGGCTAAGCCTTTTGTCAAGCCCTCTCAGTAAAGCTCCTCCACCAGTGAGATAAAGCCCGCGGCGGTAGATATCCCCGGCCAGCTCCGGTGGTGTTTGTTCCAGTGCTTTCAGGATGGCTTCTTCTATTTTGAAAATGCTTTTGTCGAGTGCTTCGGCAATTTCCTGGTAGCTCACCATGATCTGTTTTGGAATACCGGTCACCAGGTCACGGCCATTTACAGGAATATCATCAGGCGGATTGTCCAGGTCTTTCATGGCAGCGCCTACCTGTATCTTGATCTGCTCGGCGGTGCGTTCCCCGATCAGCAGGCTGTGATAACGGCGGAGTGCTTCCATAATATCAGCAGTGAATTCATCGCCGGCGATACGGATGCTCTGATCGCATACGATACCTGCCAGGGCAATAACGGTGATACCGGTGGTGCCGCCACCAATATCAATGATCATATTACCAACAGGCTCTTCCACGTCGATCCCGATACCAAGTGCAGCAGCCATTGGCTCGTGCAGGAGATATACTTCTTTGGCGCCTGCCTGCTCAGCACTATCGCGAACGGCACGTTTTTCCACTTCCGTGATGGAAGAGGGGATGCAGATCATCATTCTCCAGCTGGGCGGGAAAAGAGGTTTTTTGGGGTAAACTAATTTTATCAGCTCCCTGATCATCAATTCTGCAGCATTGAAATCGGCAATTACACCGTCTTTGAGCGGGCGAACAGTACGGATGCTCTCATGTGTTTTCTCATGCATCATCAGCGCTTTTTTACCCACGGCCAGCACCTCTTTCGGGTTGTTCCTGTTCAGCGCTACTATACTTGGTTCGTTTACAGCTACCTCGTCATTATGTATGATAAGGGTATTGGCAGTACCCAGGTCCATTGCAATCTCTTGTGTAAACCAGTTAAAAAGTCCCATTCGATATAATTGGATTTAATGTGTGCAAAGTTGGAGGAAATAATTTGAAATTACAAAGCAAACCCTTTACTGGCCAGCTTTTTTTTATTTTTCTTGAGTGGAGTTTTCTTACTCGTCAATCACCGTTGATGTAATACTGTTCTCTCGCATCTCTTCAACATTCGTTTTTTGTTACCTTCGCGGCGCTAACAATAAACGGTATTATTTCCGTTCTATTATTCGTTAATCAAAAAGTTCTTCGGGTATTTTTGGACCAGGGTTTTTCAACAGCCAGGCCGGTGTTCCTAACCGGTTTGCGAATTCTGGCACAAAAATGGCAATTAAGCATCCGAAGCACCATTTTAAAACCATTTTTCGTAAAAAAATTATGAGAAAAGTCTTTATTCTAGGCGTTGTTTTAGCTGGCTTTCTTTTAACAGCCACAGTTTCCAATGCACAAAGCACTTACAAAACAGGCGTAGGCCTGGGCATTGATTTCGGTAATGGTTCTACCCTGGTAGGCCCTTCAGTAAAACACTTCTTTACCCCTAATAATGTGGGTCAGTTTGATGTACTGTTTGGGAACAATTACACAGTTATCGAGGGTTTTTACCAGTACCACAAAGACATTGCTAACGCTGCCGGCCTTCAATGGTACGCGGGCGCTGGTATAGGTGTAGGCCTTTATGATGGCGGTTCCGATTTCCTGGTCCGTCCACTGGTAGGTCTGGATTACAAGATCACTAACGTTCCACTGAGCTTTTCGTTCGATTGGCGCCCCACCCTGTTCATAGGCAATGGTGACTCCGATTTCGAAGCAGGCAGGTTCGGTCTGGGATTTAGGTATACGTTCTAAATCCGTTACACTTCTATCATATATCTCTCATTTATCTATCAGCAAAAGGAAGGGGTGATTCGCTTACGCAATCACCCTTTTTTTTCGATACCGGTAAGCGTACCTCGCCGCCAATACAGCATTCCTTCCCGTTCTTCCCGCCTTACCGGTAAATATTTACCGGTAAGGCGGGAAGAACGGGAAGGATGGTTTTAGATCGTTCCAGTTTTATTGACAGGGAGGATTATTTGCCTATCTTAATGGTCCATTCAACCTTTATTTATGCGAATAACTTTCATCTTATGTTTATTTTTTCTTGCCGGTGCAAGCTGTTTCTCCCAGGAGAATGTGGCTGAGAAGTTCACGGAATTTCAAAAGAAGCTGAATGATCCCAATGCAGTTCCTTATGGCAATAATCCTGCGGCGGGGAAATTTTACAATATCCGCGGCTTCAAAATGTATTGTGAAGTGTATGGGGCTGGTGAGCCTTTATTGATCATACATGGGAATGGCGGTTCCATCAATAATTTTATTTACCAGATCCCTTATTTCGCCGGCAAGTATAAGGTAGTTATAGCTGATAGCCGCAGCCAGGGCAAGTCAGCCGACTCCGGCGATTCGCTTACTTATGAGATGATGGCCGATGATTATGCTACCCTATTAGATAGCTTACATATTGATTCTGCGAATGTTATAGGTTGGAGTGATGGAGGTATCAATGGCCTTTTACTGGCTATGCGCCACCCTAAGAAAGTGAAAAAACTGGCCGTTACAGGCGCTAATCTTGCACCCGACACCACGGCTGTGCCCCAGGAGATCTGGGATATGGTGCGCCCGTCTCTGGCGGCTTTATCAGCAAAATCGGTAAAAACGGCCCAGGAGAAAAATGCCTTTAAACTACTCCGGCTTTTATGTGAGCAACCGCATATCAGCCCGGCTTCCCTTCATAGCATTTCCTGCCCCACCCTGGTGATCGGCGGTGATCATGATGTGATCAAAGAAGAGCACACCATGCTTATCTATAAAAGCATTCCCAAAGCATACTTATGGATATTGCCGGCCTCAGGGCATTCAACGCCGATTATCTATGCAGAAGATTTTAACAGGACCGTAGACCGGTTTTTCAAAAATCCTTACAAAGTCATTGAAGGAGAAGGAAGATTTATGTGAGTCCGGCTAAAAAAAGCCAAGTCTTTTCTCAACTTCTCCCGGCAACACCGGCAGCTTTCTTCTCTCGATCAGGAAGCTGTTCAACTGGGCTATTTCCCGGAAGATATAATGCTTGTCTGCAGCCGCTTTCAGGTAGTCTTTCCCTGTGCTGCCTCCTGTACCAATGCGGGTCCCGATCATACGGTGCACCATGTTCATGTGGCGGTAGCGCCAGGAACTGAGCTGCTCATCTATTTCCAGCAGGCCATTCAGCAATTGAAAGGGCAGTTGCAGCACAGGATATCCCCTGTAAAGCATAATGAACAGCGCGGCCCTGTTGGCTTTGGCTGAAAGGGAGCGGGAGTTTTCTGTGGGTTCCTTTAAAAATGTTTCTTCGAATGCAGAGAGATTGGCTTTTTCCACATCGGATAAGCTTTGTGTATATTGATACAGGTATTCTGACCAGAATGGATGAGGTGTTTTTGTTTCTTCATGTGCAGTAAAACCTTTCCAGTTTTCCTTTTCATCAAAGAAGGGCATGCGTTCCAGCCAGTCGTTGAGCCATTGCAGCAGGGATTTATTTTCTTCCGCTTTTTTGATCACTTCTACATGTGCAGGCCGGAGTTGGGACACATAATACTCTTTCCCGTGCCGCTGCTCGTATTTCAGGCCCAGCTTGGCTTCCAGCTCTTTGAATTGCCAGCTTTGGAACCCGGATGCCGGGCGCAGCATGTCCCGGAAATCGAGAAAGTCCATGGGCGTCATGGTTTCCATGATATCCATCTGGTGAACGAGTACCCGTAAAATGGTAACACAACGGTTCAGCCGGTGCACAATGGTTTGCAGTTCCGGGGAATTATCGTTGAGTGCAGGTTTGGCAAGGATAGCTCCTATGGAATCGACTTCATGATGCAGTTGTTTGAACCAAAGTTCATACGCCTGGTGAATAACGATAAATAGCATTTCATCATGTGCAGGAAGCTGTTGTTTGTCGCTTTCAGGAAATTGAGCATTCAATATACTGTCAAGCTGCAAGTAATCGTGGTAGTTCATAATTTCTACTTTGCTATAAACTCATATCCTATATCACTCCGGTAAGTTATTCCATCGTAGGAAACGTATTGCAAAACATCCAGTGAGGTATTCACTGCTTCTTCGATCGTTTCACCAAAAGAAGTGATGCAGAGCACGCGGCCTCCATTTGTTACGATATTTCCGCTTTCTTCTTTGGTGCCGGCATGGAATATCTGGGTTTGCCTGCCATAGTTGTCGGTAAGGCCGGTTATCTCAAAGCCTTTGTGGTAGCCTGCGGGGTAGCCGCGGCTTACGGCAACAACGGTAGCCGCAGAGCGGGGATCAGCCTGTATTTTAACCAGGTGCAGTTCTTTCTGGGTAGCGGCCACGCAAAGCCCTACAAGATCATTTTCCAGGCGTGGTATCACCACTTCTGTTTCAGGATCGCCCATGCGGCAGTTGTATTCAATCACGTAGGGATCGCCATTCACATTGATCAGGCCGAAAAAGATAAAGCCGGTGTATTCAATTCCTTCTTTATGCAGGCCGTTCACTGTAGGGCGGATGATCCGTTCTTCCACTTTATACATGAAACCGGGCGTAGCGATGGGCACAGGGCTTACGGCGCCCATGCCACCGGTCATGAGGCCGGTATCACCTTCACCGATCCTTTTGTAATCCTTTGCTTCGGGAAGCAGGAGATAGCTCTTACCATCTGTTAATACAAATACACTGAGTTCGATACCGGTAAGAAAATCTTCCACCACCACTTTTTTGCTGGCTTCGCCAAATTTGGCGCGTTGGATCATCAGTTCAAATTCAGCAATTGCTTCCAGGTGGCTCTGGCAGATCACCACGCCTTTCCCTGCAGCCAGTCCATCTGCTTTCAGTACGATTGGCAAGGGATGATTTTCCAGGTATTTTATGCCTTCTTCATAATTGTCTGTTGTAAATTCCCGGTAGCCGGCTGTAGGAATATTATGCCGTTTCATAAAGGCTTTGGCGAAAGCCTTGCTTCCTTCCAGTTGGGCGCCTTCTTTAGAGGGACCGATAAAATAAATGGATTTGAGATCTTCGTTTGCTTTGAAGTAATCATACAGGCCGTTCACCAGTGGTTCTTCAGGCCCAACGATCACCATTTCTATTCTTTCATACACACAGAATTTGCCGATCGCATCAAAGTCAGAAAGGTTAAGGTCCACATTCACACCACATTGGGCTGTACCAGGGTTACCAGGTGCAATATAAAGGGGATTGGTCCAGACACTTTGACTCAGTTTCCAGGCCAGGGCATGTTCCCGGCCACCTGAGCCTAATAGCAGTATTCGCATGGTGCAGTGAAGAATTTTTTACTTGGTTGCGAATATCGGTATCATTATTAAAGATACCTGAAAAATTTGCTTGTGATCAATTTTCCTTATTTTGAGCCCTTTGTATGGTTAAGATTTCTGATCTGTAAATAAACCCCACACATGAACACTCCTGCAAAAACCAGCGGTCATCCCAAAGGCTTGTATGTTTTATTCGCCACAGAGATGTGGGAAAGGTTTAACTTCTATGGCATGCGGGCGATACTGGTCTTGTTTATGACCAACGCCCTCCTGTTCAATGATGAGTTTTCCTCCAACTTATACGGTAGTTATATCAGTCTTATTTACCTCAGCCCTTTATTAGGCGGATATATTGCTGACCGGTATTGGGGCAACAAGCGCTCAATCTTTGTCGGAGGTTTGGTAATGGCGGCCGGCGAGATCATTTTGTTTGTTTGCGGTTCAGTTTTTGATTCCTCTCCCGACATAGCTACTTTTCTTTTCTTCACTGGTCTTGGTTTCATGGTTGCAGGAAATGGCTTCTTCAAACCAAACATCTCCTCACTTGTAGGGCAGCTTTATCCTGATAACGATACAAGAAAAGACGCAGCCTATACAATCTTTTATATGGGCATTAATATCGGCGGTATGATAGGTCCGCTGGTATGCGGTTTTTTTGGAGATACAGGAAACCCTGTAGACTTCAAATGGGCTTTTTTAGTAGGTGCTATAGGTATGTTGGCCAGTTTGGTAGTGCAAAAACTGTATCATAATAAATATGTCCGTAATCCCAAAGGAGAAATACTGGGAGAAACGCCAGGCAAAGTTCAACCTTCTCCTGATCCTGAAACCGGTAAAATACATGCCGCAATTCCTGCACCGCTCAAAGCAGTTTTGAACCCTGCAGCGATCATGGTGGGAATGCTCTGTTTTGCTGCTGTTATGATCGGCGCAATGTATCTCGATACCAAATACAACTATCTCTTCTATTTGCTTGGAGGCAGTTTCCTGTTCATCATATTTTTTATTCTTTCAGATAAGAATCTTACCAAAGAAGAAAAGCAACGGATATGGGTAATGATCATCATTGCGTTTTTCGTAGTTTTCTTCTGGGGTGCTTATGAACAAACGGGCGCTTCGCTTACTTTTTTTGCGGAAAGACAAACAGATCGTAATCTATGGTCTGGATTCGAAATGCCAACATCCTGGTTCCAGTCATTCAATTCTACTTTCATTGTCATCTTTGCTCCTATTTTCGCCTGGATCTGGTTAAAAATGGGCAAGAAACAACCAGCCACTCCTACCAAAATGGGTCTCGGTCTCATCCTGCTCGGCCTCGGTTATCTTTGGATTGCCTGGGGAGTTAATACTGTTACTACCAAAGTGAGTATAATCTGGTTGACCGGTTTGTATATGCTGCATACCTGGGGAGAACTTTGCTTATCGCCTATCGGCCTTTCTTTATTCAATAAATTATCTCCTCTCAAATTTGCATCGTTGCTGATGGCCGTTTGGTTTTTGGGTAATGCAGGAGGTAATAAGCTTGCAGGTGTATTGAGCGCACTCTATCCTGAAAATGGTAAAACAACTTCCTTCCTGGGCTACCAGATGAATAGCCTGCATGAGTTTTTCATGCTGTTTGTGTTCATGGCCTGCGCTGCAGGCATTGTTCTGCTGCTTTTATCCAAGCGTTTGCAAAAGATGATGCACGGAATAAAATAACGGCAAGGCCAACCTCTAAAAACACCTTTCATGTGGAAAAAGCATCCAAAGGCTCTTCCTTTCCTGTTCTTTTCCGAAATGTGGGAAAGATTCGGTTACTATCTCATGATCGGCATCTTTACACTTTATCTTAAAGATGTAAAAGCCGGTTATGCCATGACGGAAGCCGAATCTGCTGACCTCTATGGCACTTATATCGCACTGGTATTCCTTACACGACGCTCTTCCGATCTACCATATTATATATTTCCATGACACTGGTAGTTGCTGGAAATGGTTTTTTTAAACCCAATATGTCTACTCTCCTCGGAAATGTGTATTCCGTTCCTCAACATCAGCACCAGAAAGATGAAGGATATAATATCTTTTACATGGGCATTAATCTTGGTGGGTTCATCTGCAATTTTATCAGTGCCCCATTAGTTAACACGTATGGCTGGGGCTATGCATTCTTAGCTGCCGGTGTAGGCATGTTCATTGGCGTGTGCATTTACCTGGTAGGATTAAAAAACTACAGGATGTATGATGTAAAGAAAGGCATGAGAGAAGGAGATATGCCTTTTGGCAAGATCGTACTGGTGATACTGGTCCCTTCTATTATTGCCGGTGTTATTGGCTGGATGATACCAGGCTCTTTGTTTGGTTCTGATTCCACTGATGCATTTATTTTTTCCTGCATACCCTTACTCTTTTTTTATTCTTCCATTTATTTCAAAGCAGATAAAGAAGAAAAAAGACCCATTGCTGCCATGCTGGCTATTTTTGCTGTAGTAATTCTTTTCTGGGCCGTGTTCAAGCAAAACGGCTCTGCTTTAAATACCTGGGCCGATCGATATACAGACCGTGAAGTAACCGGTACTACACAAAAAGTATTTGATAATCTCTTGCTGGCAAAGCCGGTAACTTATGCAAAAGATAGCATCCCTTTGTATGATCAGCAGTTCCGCCTGCAGAAAGAGGATGGGAAAGTATTGACGGAATTTAATTACCCTGTCTATTTTAAAAATGTAGCTGCAGAAAAATTACCCAGGGAAGGGGAGCAGGTGAGTCTTTGGGCCACCAATCTTAGCCAGTCCATCAACCCGGGTTGGGTGATTGCCCTCACACCGATAGTGATCGCCTTCTTTGCCTGGCGCAGACGCAAAGGAAAAGAGCCTTCCACCGCTACCAAGATTGCTTATGGGTTACTGATCTCTGCTTTCTCCGCTTTGATAATGATAGCCGCCGTTTATGCAGGTCATAATGGAATAGAGAAAGTCAGTGTATTATGGCTGATCAGCAGTTATGGCATAATCACTTTAGGTGAACTATTACTGAGCCCCATGGGTCTTTCCATTGTTTCCAAGCTAAGCCCGGTAAGGATCACTTCGCTGATGATGGGCGGATGGTTTGTTTCCACTTCTATCGGCAATAAGCTTTCCGGGGTGCTGGCCACCATGTGGGACAAATATGATCAGAAGGCTAACTATTTCTGGTTGAATTTTATTTTATTACTGGTAGCAGCAGCACTTGGTTTTATGTTGTTGAAATGGCTTAACAGGGTGATGAAAGAAAAAGGGTTGAAGTAGGAAGAAATGTTTGCTTGCTTTCTTTTCCCTATCTTCCGCGCTAAATTAACTGTATGGCAGAACAACCATCCAATTTCAAGCCTTTTGTGGCGCCGGAAACGAATATGAAGGAATTGACCGTAAAGTCAATTTTATTAGGATCATTATTCGGAGTAATCTTTGGCGCTGCTACTGTTTATCTTGCATTGAAAGCGGGCCTTACTGTATCAGCTTCCATTCCTATTGCAGTAATTGCCATTACGCTTGGTAGGCGTTTCTTTACGACTACCATTCTCGAAAACAATATTATCCAGACAACAGGAAGTGCAGGTGAAAGTATAGCTGCCGGTGTTTCTTTTACCCTGCCCGGGTTCTTGTTCCTGTCTTCCAAAGACAGTGCTGAATATTTTAATTATGTGACCATATTGGTCCTTGCTATAGTCGGCGGGTTATTGGGCACATTACTAATGGTGCCATTACGGAAAGCTTTAATCGTTAATGAGCATGATACGCTGCCCTATCCTGAAGGAACCGCCTGCGGTGATGTATTAAAAGCAGGAGAAAAAGGAGGCGACTTTGCTAAAACTGCTTTCTGGGGATTGGGTGTCGCTTTCTTATATGCAACCTTGCAAAAAGTACTTCATTTTATTGCTGAAGTGCCTTATATGGCAACCAAGCAGGCAAATAAATTTTTCCCCTCGGCAAAAGTAAGTGGGGAGATCACTCCTGAATACCTGGGTGTAGGCTACATCATTGGCCCACGTATTGCAGGTGTATTGGTTGCAGGTGGCGTATTAAGCTGGTTGGTGCTTATCCCCTTATTATCCTTCCTTGTCAATCCTGATCTGATCGCAGCGCAATTAGTAAAGTTTGGCTATTTGTCAAGCCTAACAACAGCAGGAGGAAAAGGTGGATGGGACCCCGTAACGCATACTTTTGCTGATTATTCTTCCGCCGTATACTACGCTTATATCCGGCAGATAGGCGCTGGCATGGTAGCAGCAGGCGGTATTATAACCCTGCTCAAAACACTTCCTACCATTGTTAAGTCTGTAAAGTCAAGTGTTGCCACTTTAAAAAATTCCAGCACAAGTGGTGCTTCAGTTAAAAGAACAGAAAAAGATCTGAGCCTGAAGATCGTTGCCTTGGGAAGTCTTGCCCTGATCGTTCTTATTGCTGTATTACCCCAGGTGCCAGGCAGCGGCATTGGTCAAAAATTGCTGATCGGCCTTCTGGTGGTTTTATTTGGTGCTCTGTTTGTAACAGTGTCGTCACGCATTGTCGGATTGATCGGCTCTTCCAATAATCCTATCAGTGGTATGACTATCGCAACTGTAATGGGAACCAGCCTGATCTTTATCAGCGTTGGCTGGGGAGGCCGCACCTATGAACCACTCGTCCTGGTAGTACGCGGCATGATATGCATAGCTGCTGCCAATGCAGGTGCAACATCGCAGGACCTGAAAAGTGGCTTTATTGTAGGTGCCACACCCCGCAATCAGCAAATTGCTTTGTTTGTCGGCGCTATAGTATCCTCCATAGTGATAGGCTTAACTATTCAATACCTGGATAAACCAAGTGAAGAGTTGGTTAGCCAGGGAATTCATCATGCTATCGGAACAGAGAAACTACCAGCACCGCAAGCAACCTTAATGGCTACCTTAATCAAAGGCATCCAATCGCAGAACCTCGATTGGCAGTTCATCTTTGTAGGAGTATTTATGGCGATAGTGATGGAACTATGCGGCATCAAATCGCTAAGCTTTGCAGTGGGTGCTTATTTGCCGCTCTCTACAACTCTTCCGATTTTCATCGGAGGTGCTATCAAAGGAATAGTTGAAGCAAGAGAGAAAAGGAAAAATATTCATAAGTCTCCTGAAGAAGAGGAATTGGGCAAAGGCAATTTGTTTGCAACTGGCTTAGTTGCAGGCGGCGCTGTAGCTGGTGTTCTCATTGCCTTTATTAGCGGCTCGGATGGTGGTAAAAAATTCCTGGATAGCGTCAATACTGAACATGGCCTTATGAGCTCACTCGGTGAAAATGGCTATTTCATACTGGGCGTTTTATTTTTTGCAGTAATGTCAGGCATCCTGTATAAAATTGCCGTAGGCCAGAAAAAAGGTATTTAATCATTTTATTTCTTTGTGTTCTTTGTTGTCTTAGTGGGATTATATATCCCACTAAGACAACAAAGAACACAAAGACAATAAACAAACAGTGGGCTCATCAACTCACACTGATATTCTCTCCGGAAGTAATTTCTCGGCCAGCCATATAAACTCCGTCATAAAATTGTGGACCTTATTGGCAAAACTTTCATCCACCAATGTGCCATCTGCCAGAAATTTTTGTTCCACAAACGGTACGATCAGCAGGTAGGGGGAAGCCAGGCCAAACAAGGCAGGGATCAACAGCAGCAACTGTTGTGAAGCCCGCAATCCACCCAATGATCCGGGTGATGCTGTCACGATCCCAAACGGCTTATGATGCTGCTTGGGATAATGATCAAGCAGGTTTTTCATAGCCGGCGAATAGCTGCCATTGTATTCCGGTGTCAGAAGAATAAAAGCATCTGCACCAAATATCCTTTCGCTCAGCGGGCGGAATTGTTCCGGTGTTTTTTCCACGCTCACAAATACCGTCTGCGCCACCGGCAATTCCCAATCTTTCATATCAATCAACCCTGCTTCATGCGGTGTGTTCTGGTCAATCCAGTGCTGCAGATGCAGGGCCACCCTGCGGGTGATACTATTGGGGC
>ERZ778025.1162-NODE-1162-length-22182-cov-4.741583_pt1 | contig 22182 bp, 23 predicted proteins | sample MGYA00375755_ERZ778025 | MGnify/ENA primary metagenome ERZ778025 (study PRJEB29350, sample SAMN05389825) | bioreactor metagenome | isolation source: Thiocyanate bioreactor | place: South Africa: University of Cape Town | collected 2014-03-17 ... | reverse complement strand
GCGCTGTTCCTGCCGAAGACCCGCGAGCGCTTCCGCGCCCTGCTCAATCTCGGTCTCACCGACGCCTTTCGCGCGGTCAACGACCAGCCGGGCCAATACACGTTCTGGGACTATCAGGCCGGCGCCTGGCCGAAGAACAACGGCATCCGCATCGACCATCTCCTGCTCTCGCCGCAGGCCAGCGACCGGCTGGTCGATGCCGGCATCGACAAGCATGTGCGCGGCTGGGAAAAGGCGTCGGACCACGTGCCGGTCTGGATCGATCTGGATTTGAAGTGAGGATCGCCTAGCGCGCTCGCGGCGACGCTGCGAGGCCAAGAAAGACCATCATGGCCTGATTGAGCCGGACGAGGTCTTCGGAATCGAGGCGTCCGACACGATAGCCAAGCCTCGATTTCGGGACCGTGGTGATCTTGTCCACCATCAGATGGCAGACCGAACGCAACCCGTTTTGTTCATTCGGCGCGATCCGCAACCGAAACAGCGGCGCATCCGTCTCATCCGTAGTGAACGCACATATCGTTATGGAGTTCGTGCCGTCGAAGTTGTCGTCCTGGACGATAACGGCGGGACGCGGCTTGCCCGCATAATCCTTACCGCCCGCTACCGTCCAGACGTCGCCGCGTTTCATTCCTCGCCCAGTTCGGACACGGCATCGATGAAAGCCTGATCGTCCCGGCTATGCACGCTTGCCGCGACCGCCCGAGATTGACGGCGCGCTTCGGAGCGAAACGACGGCGCGCGCACATCGGGCACCCATATCTGAATTGGACGAAGTCCCTGCGCACGCAGACGCGCGCGATGTTCGCCGACCTTTACACGTGAAGGCTTGGACTTGGATGCCGCAGTCATACAGCCTCTCCGACTGGTTACATGTAACCTAGCAAGAGTAGCCGTGTTTTCAAGGGCAACTTGAAGGAATTGCTGCGCTCGCCACCTCAGGGTGACGGTGACCGGTCGCGGTTAATCCTTAATCCCGCCGGCCCTGAACCCAGCGCTCCAGCATCTGCAGCGCCATGGCGCGGTCGTCGTCGGAGGCCTTGGCCATCGCCGACTTGTAGCTGTCGCGGATCCAGGTTTCGTCCGGGGTCGCGCTGTCCTGCGCGAGCGTCAGCCACATCAGGCCGCGCGCGGCCTGCCGGTGCAGCTTGTCGCCGTTGAACAGCATCTGGCCGAGCAGCGCCTGCGCCTGATGCTGGCCCTTGCGCGCCGCCAGCCCGAGCCAGCGGATGCCGGATTTCACGTCACGCTGCGCGCCGGTGCCGTCCAGATAGATGCGCGCCAGATTGTACTGCGCCTCGGCGTTGCCGAAGTAGGACGCGGCATAGGAGAACATCTCCCGCGCCCGCTCCGGGTCAGGCGTCACTTGGGTGTTCGGAATGCCTGACGCGAAGTAGCGCCCGAGCGCGACAAAGGCGTTGGCGACGATGGAGGCCTGCGGCGCGAACGGCGAGTCCTCGGCATGGGCATTGGCGATCTTGCTGAAATATTCGTAGGCGCGCAGATCGTCACGCGCGACGCCGTCGCCCTTGGCGTACATGCGGCCGAGCTTCCACTGCGCCACCGGATGTCCGCCCTCGGCGGCATATTGCAGCGCCGACAGCGCAGACGCCGCCTGCGGAATATCAGCGGGCGGGACCGGCTTCTTCAACACCGGAACGCCATTCGGCGCAGCGGTCAACGGCAGCGCGGCATCCTGATGAGGAGGCGTCGTGGTGCCTTCAAAGGCAACGGACGGACCCATCGCGAAAAACGCGACGGTCAGGGCCGCAGCAACACCAATGCGCTCAGATGTCCGCATAGCAAGCTTTCTCACCGGCCCCGCCGGGATGAGTTACAGCGCCCTTCACTGCAGGTCCCACCTGCTGGGCATATTTCCAGAGAATGCCGGAGCCGACCGAGGTCTCGCGCGGCTTCCACGCCTTGCGGCGCTCGGCGAGTTCGGCGTCCGTCAGCCGCACATGGATGGTGCCGTTGTCGGCATCGAGTTCGATGATGTCGCCGTCGCGGATCAGGCCGATCGGACCACCGACCGCAGCTTCGGGGCCGACATGGCCGATGCAGAAGCCGCGCGTCGCGCCGGAGAAACGGCCGTCGGTGATGAGCGCGACCTTGCCACCCATGCCCTGCCCGTACAGCGCGGCGGTCGTCGCCAGCATTTCGCGCATGCCCGGGCCGCCCTTCGGGCCTTCGTAACGGATGACGATCACGTCGCCTTCCTTGTAGGTCCGCTTCTCCACGGCCTCGAACGCGTCCTCTTCGCAATCGAAGACACGCGCAGGTCCCGTGAATTTCAGTTCGGACATTCCGGCGACTTTCACGATCGCACCGTCGGGCGCGAGATTCCCCTTCATGCCCACGACGCCGCCGGTCACGGTGATCGGCTTGTCAGCGGGACGCACCACGTCCTGATGGGGATTCCATTTCACGCTTTTGAGGTTCTCGGCAACGGTGCGGCCGGTGACCGTCATGCAGTCGCCGTGCAGATGGCCATGATCCAGCAGCGTCTTCATCAGCAACGGGATGCCACCAGCTTCGAACATGTCTTTGGCCACATAGCGGCCACCCGGCTTCAAATCCGCGACATAAGGTGTCTTTTTGAAGATTTCGGCCACATCGAACAGGTCGAATTCGATTCCGCATTCGTGCGCCATCGCGGGCAGATGCAGCGCCGCGTTGGTCGAACCGCCGGAGGCCGCGACCACGGCGGCCGCGTTTTCCAGCGCCTTGCGGGTGACGATGTCGCGCGGGCGGATGTTGCGCGCGATCAGGTCCATGATCTTCTCGCCCGCCGCCATGCAGAAGCTGTCGCGGATTTCATAAGGCGCAGGCGCGCCGGCCGAATACGGCAGCGCGAGGCCGATAGCCTCGGAGACGGTCGCCATGGTGTTGGCGGTGAACTGCGCGCCGCAGGCGCCCGCCGATGGGCACGCCACGCGCTCGATCTCGTCGAGGTCCTCATCGGACATCTCACCGACCGAGTGCTTGCCGACCGCCTCGAACATGTCCTGGACGGTGACCTGCTGGCCGCGAAAGTTACCCGGCAGGATGGAGCCGCCATAGATGAAGATCGACGGCACGTTCAGGCGCAGCATCGCCATCATCATGCCGGGCAAGGACTTGTCGCAGCCCGCCAGCCCGATCAGGGCGTCATAGGAATGGCCGCGGACGGTCAGTTCGACCGAATCCGCGATGGTTTCCCGCGACGGCAGCGACGAGCGCATGCCCTCGTGGCCCATGGCAATGCCGTCGGTCACGGTGATGGTGCAGAATTCGCGCGGGGTGCCGCCGGCGGAGGCGACGCCCTTCTTGGCCGCCTGGGCCTGGCGCATCAGCGAAATGTTGCAGGGCGCGGCTTCATTCCAGCAGGACGCCACCCCGACGAAAGGCTGGTGGATCTGCTCGGTGGTCAGGCCCATGGCATAGAGGTAGGAGCGATGGGGCGCGCGCGCGGGACCTTCCGTCACGTGACGGCTCGGCAAACGTGCCTTGATGTTGGTCTTCGCGTCCATTCCGAACCCTTGCCGCCCGCCGTGAATGCGGAAAACCCTTATAAACAGGAGGTTTTTCCAAAGCCTTCACGTGCAACGTGGCGTTCTGCCTATAAAGGCAAGAATTCATGGAGGGGTGTGGCTAAATCGCGGCGCGCGCAAGGGGGACCTGCGGCGGCGGTTAAATGTTCACGGACTGTTGTAGCCACGCAACATTCGTTGCGTCGCGGCAACGATGTCGGCGGCGACCGGGCGAATGACGTGGAGGCGTCATCCTGAGGTGCGAGCCCTTGCGAGCCTCGAAGGATGACCGACTATGAAGCGCCGTCGCCCTTCGAGGCCTCCGCTTCGCTGCGGCACCTCAGGGTGACGGCTCCCGCACTAACGCCCGCGGATCATCCGCCAGGCAAACAGCAGCAGGATCGCGCCGACCGACGCCGAAAGCAGCGTCCGCCAGAAGCCGAACACCGGCACTTCCGCGATTTCCGCGAGCTTGGCGCCGACGAACGAGCCGGCGATGCCGACAATGATGTTGGTGAAAATGCCGTGGTTCGACGAGGTGGCGCGCTCCGCGATCCAGCCCGCGATCGCCCCGATCAGCAGCATGGTGAAGAAGCCAACACCCGGCTGGCTCAGAAAGGCCTGCGCTTCATTCATCGTCGAATCCCTCATTGGAATGTCATCATAACCCGATCTTACAGGAACTATACGACCGCGCATCTACACCGGCGGGGCGACGGCCTCCTTTCCCGTTCTGGCCGGGCCATAGCGCGCTTCGCCCGAATCGATCATTAAAGTAGGACGCACAAGATATTTCCTGTTGGGGATTTCTTGAAAGACGGTCGAGCAAGCGCCGTCGTCGGGCACAAGATGGCCATGCAGACCGCTTCTCTCGATCAACAGTCTGGTTCACGCGATAGACTCTCACCCTTCCAAAGCGCAGCGGTGATCGCTGCGCTCGTGTTTGCGGCGGCGCTTTTCGGTATCCTTACCCGCCCAGTTGGATTTCTCGCGGCGGTATGGCCGGCAAATGCGGTGCTGCTCGGCATGTTTGTCCGCCGGCCCGATCTGCAGATAGGTCCCGGTTACGTTGGAGCAACGGCGGCATTCCTGGCTACCGACCTCCTGACCGGCGGGACGATATTGAATACAGTGCTGCTGACCACAGCCAATATGGTTGGAGTGGTCACCGGCCATGCGCTGTTTCTAAGGCTGCCGGGAGCCCACCGCAGACTTCAACAGCCCCATTCGGTACTCTATCTGTTCGTGATTTCTACGCTTGCCGCCGCAATGGCCGGGTTCGTTGGCATGATTGCCAACCAAGTCATGTTCGACAAGGGCGCTGTTGCGGGCTGGGCGTTCTGGTTCGCTACGGAGCTTGTGAATTATCTAATCATTCTTCCGATTATCTTGTCTGCTCCGGCTCTGTCCAAAATCGATTTCGTCGCGGTCCTGCGCGGCAACCGTCACCAGGATACGCTCCGGCAGCGCCTGACTTTCTTTCTGCCGGCACTCGGGCTTGCGTTTTCAGCCCTGCTTGCACTGATTGTCGGCGGACCAGGCGCGGTTGCCTTTCCGATCCCCGCCTTGTTGTGGTGCGCCCTTTCCTATCCGCCTTGGGTCACATCGATCCTGACACTGTTTTATAGTCTGTGGATTCTGCTTCTGATCTCGTCAGAACATGAAATTCCGCTAGTCAACGCACACTCACAAAGCACCGTGCTCTCGATTCGTCTCGGAGTCGCGCTAGTCGCGACCGGACCACTGATGGTCGCGAGCGTAATGGCTGCACGGAACGATCTCGTCCGGCGCCTTAAGCGGCTCGCTGCCCACGATCCGCTAACAGGTGTTCTCAACAGGCGCGCATTTCAGGAAACAGCCGGCGAGACTCTCTCTGAACAGGCAAATCAAGGCTCGCCCGTGACGGTCATGATGCTAGACATCGACAGGTTCAAGAACATCAACGACACCTATGGACATGCCACGGGAGATTTGGTGCTGACAGTGTTCGCAAACATTGTGCGTACCTCGCTACGTGACGACGACGTCATCGGCCGACTTGGCGGCGAGGAGTTTGGCGTACTCCTTCCGTATTGCACAAAGACAGATGGAAGAAATATCGCCGAACGCATCCGCAAGATGGTTGCAGCCACGGCTATCACCATTCCGAACGGAGGCGATCTCTCTGCGACAGTCAGCATCGGCATCAGTTCCAGCGAAGGATCGCTATCCGATCTCAACCTCCTGCTCAGTCGCGCGGATGCAGCGCTCTACAGTGCCAAGCGCGCTGGTCGCAATCGCGTGGAGGAGTGCTGAACTTCGCCGCCGGCCTTCACAAAGCGAAGCAGTTACCGTAACCGGGGCTCCTGAGATCCATCGCCAGTTCGCGGTAGCCTCGCAATACCCGGTGCGCCGAAAGTTACATGTTCAGCACGCGCCCGTAAGCATCGAGCACCGCTTCCTTCATGGTTTCCGAAATGGTCGGATGCGGGAAGATGGTGTGGAAGAGTTCTTCCTCGGTGGTTTCGAGGTTCATCGCCACCACGAAGCCCTGAATGAGTTCGGTCACTTCATGGCCGACCATGTGCGCGCCGAGCAGCTGCCCCGTTTTCTTGTCGAAGATCACTTTCACGAGGCCCTGATCCTCGCCCTGCGCGATGGCCTTGCCGTTGCCGACGAAGGGGAAGCGGCCGACGCGGATGTCCTTGCCCGCTTCCTTCGCCTTTGCCTCGGTGAGGCCGACCGATGCGATCTGCGGATGACAATAGGTGCAGCCCGGGATCAGCAGCTTGTCCATCGGATGCGGATGCAGCCCCTTGATGGCCTCGACGCAGATGATGCCTTCATGCTCGGCTTTATGAGCCAGCATCGGGGGACCCGCGACATCGCCGATGGCGTAGATGCCCGGCACGTTGGTCTTGCCATAGGCGTCGATGACGATGCAGCCGCGATCGGTTTTCACGCCGAGCTTCTCGAGGCCGATGCCTTCGATATTGCCGACCACGCCGACGGCGGAAATCACGCGATCGACTTCCAGCGTGACCGGCTTCTTACCGTCATCGATGGTGGCGACAACGCTGTCGGCCTTCTTGTCGAGCTTGGTGACCTTGGTGTTGGCGAGCACCTTGATGCCCTGTTTCTCGAACTGCTTGCGGGCGAGGCCCGCGATCTCCGCATCTTCCACCGGCAGGATCTGCGGCAGCACTTCCACCACCGTCACCTCCGCGCCGAGCGTGCGGTAGAACGAGGCGAACTCGATGCCGATGGCGCCGGAGCCGACCACCAGCAACGACTTCGGCATCTTGTCCGGCACCATCGCCTCGAAGTAGGTCCACACCAGCTTCCTGTCCGGCTCCAGTCCCGGCAGCACGCGCGGCCGCGCGCCGGTGGCAAGGATGATGTGCTTGGCCTGATAGGTCCCCTCGCCTTGCGTACCCTTCGGCGCTTCGACGGCGGACTTCTTCACCGTGATCTTGCCGGGCGCGTCGATCGACGCTTCGCCCCAGATCACCGTGACCTTGTTCTTCTTCATCAGGAAGCCGACGCCGTCGTTGAGGCGCTTGGAGACGCCGCGCGAACGCTGCACCACCGCCTTCGGATCGAAGCTCACCTTCTCCGCAGACAAGCCGTAATCCTTGGCGTGCTGCATGTAGTGATAGATTTCCGCCGAGCGCAGCAGCGCCTTGGTCGGAATGCAGCCCCAGTTGTTGCAGATGCCGCCGAGATAGGCCTTCTCGACAATGGCGGTCTTGAAACCGAGCTGCGCGGCACGAATGGCCGTGACGTAACCGCCGGGGCCCGATCCGATCACGACGACGTCGAAGGAAGTGTCAGCCATTGCGCTATCTCTGAATCAAATATCGAAGGAAGGAGTGCGAAAGTGGCGTGAAAAATCACACCACCATCATCACGGGATTTTCGATCAGCTTCTTGAACGCGGTGATCAGTTCCGCGCCAAGCGCGCCGTCGATGGCGCGGTGATCGCAGGACAGCGTCACGCTCATCATGGTCGCCGCGACGATCTGGCCGTTACGCACCACCGCCCGCTCCTCGCCGGTGCCGACCGCAAGGATCGAGGACTGCGGTGGGTTAATGACCGCGGTGAAGTCCTTGATGCCGTACATGCCGAGGTTGGACACGGACGAGGTACCGCCCTGATATTCGTTCGGCTTGAGCTTCTTGGCCTTGGCGCGGGCGGCAAGGTCCTTCATCTCGTTGGAGATCGCCGAGATGGTCTTGATCTCCGCCTGCCGGATGATCGGCGTGATCAGGCCGAACGGCAGCGCCACCGCAACGCCAATGTCCGAATGCTTGTGGCGCAGCATGGCCGCTTCCGTCCACGACACATTGGCTTCGGGAATCTTCTGAAGTGCAATCGCCATCGCCTTGATGACGAAGTCGTTGACCGAGAGCTTGTAGAGCGGCTTGCCCTCCGCGTTCTTTCCGGCGGCGGCGTTGATCTCTTCGCGCGCGGCGGTCAGCTTGCCGAGATCGCAATCGACGGTGAGATAGAACGTTGGCATCGAGTTGGTCGCAGCCGTGAGCCGCTGCGCGATGGTCCGGCGCATCGAGTCATGCGGCACGCTCTCGTAAGCGCCCTCCTCGTACAGCGCGAGGATCTGCTGGTCGGACATCGCGGGCGCGCCGACCGCTCCGCCAGCAGTGGCAGGTGCACCTGCCGCAGCGGCGGGCTTGAGGCCCTGACCCGACTTCGCCTTGTCGACGTCGCGCGCCACCACGCGGCCATGCGGACCTGTGCCGGTCACGCGCGAAATCTCGATGCCCGCGTCCTTGGCGAGACGCCGCGCCAAGGGCGAAGCGAACACGCGCGCGCCGTTGCTTGCAGCCGCGGCCGGTGCGGCCTGCGGCGCAGGAGCCGGTGCTTTCGGCGCAGCAGGTGCCGGAGCTGCTTTCGGCGTTTCAGACTTGGACGCCTCAGACTTGAGCGCTTCGGCTTTCGGAGCCTCGGCCTTTGCTGGCGCGGACGCAGCGCCCGCACCGGCGGCCTTCACGTCCTCGCCGTCACCGGCGAGCACCGCGATCATAGTGTTGACCGGAACGTCCTGCGTGCCTTCCGGCACGAGGATTTTCGCGATCGTCCCTTCGTCGACAGCCTCGACTTCCATCGTGGCCTTGTCGGTCTCGATCTCCGCGATCACATCGCCGGACTTGACCTTGTCGCCCTCTTTCTTGAGCCACTTGGCGAGGTTGCCCTTCTCCATGGTGGGAGACAGCGCGGGCATCAGAATGTTGATCGGCATGATCTTGGCCCCGCTCTCTCAGCGATAGGAAACGGCCTTGGCGGCGGCGACAACTTCGGCCACCGTCGGCAATGCAAGCTTTTCGAGATTGGCCGCGTAAGGCATCGGCACGTCCTTGCCGGACACGCGCGCGACCGGCGCGTCGAGATAATCGAACGCATGCTCCATGAGGCGCGCGGCGATTTCCGCAGCCACGCCGGACTGCTGCCAGCCTTCCTCGACCACCACGCAGCGCGAGGTCTTCTTCACCGAGTTGATGATGGTCTCGGTGTCCATCGGACGGATGGTGCGAAGGTCGATGACTTCCGCCTCGATACCCTCCTTGGCCAGTTCTTCCGCCGCGCCGAGCGCGTAGGTCATACCATTCGACCATGCGACCAGCGTGACGTCCTTACCGCTGCGGGCGATGCGCGCCTTGCCGATCGGCAGCACGAAATCGTCGAGCTTCGGCACCTCGCCGCTGTGGCCGTAGAGGATTTCGTTCTCGAGGAAGATCACCGGGTTCGGGTCGCGGATGGCGGCCTTGAGAAGTCCCTTGGCATCCGCCGCCGAATACGGCGCGACCACCTTGAGGCCCGGAATCTGCGAGTACCAGGCCGAGTAATCCTGGCTGTGCTGGGCCGCGACGCGGGCGGCCGCGCCGTTCGGACCGCGGAACACGATGGAGCAGCCCATCTGTCCGCCGGACATGTAGAGCGTCTTGGCGGCCGAGTTTATGATCTGGTCGATCGCCTGCATCGCGAAGTTGAAGGTCATGAATTCGACGATGGGCTTGAGGCCGGCCATCGCCGCGCCGACGCCGACGCCGGCAAAGCCGTGCTCGGTGATCGGCGTATCGATCACGCGGCGGTCGCCGAATTCCTGCAGCAGGCCCTGCGTGATCTTGTACGCGCCCTGATATTCGGCGACCTCCTCGCCCATCACGAACACGTCTTCGTCGCGGCGCATTTCCTCGGCCATGGCGTCGCGCAACGCTTCGCGCACGGTCATCTTCACCATCTCGGTGCCGGGCGGCACTTCGGGATCAGGCTCGGCAGAAACCGCGGGGGCAGCAGGCGCGGACGGCGCGGCGGATGTCTGCGGAGCGGTCGCTTCAGCAGCGGCGGGCGGCGCGGATTCCGCGGCCTTCTGCTGAGGCGCGGGCGCGGCGGCGGCCTTGCCGAGATCGGCGGCGCTTTCGCCATCCGCAAGGATGGTGGCGATCGGCGTATTGACCGCCACGTCGGCGGTGCCTTCGGGGATCAGGATCTTGCCGAGCGTCCCCTCGTCGGTCGCCTCGACTTCCATCGTGGCTTTGTCGGTTTCGATTTCGGCGATCACGTCGCCGGACTTGATGGTCTCGCCTTCCTTTTTCAGCCACTTGGCAAGGTTGCCCTTCTCCATCGTGGGTGACAGCGCGGGCATCAGAACTTGAATCGGCATGGTCGCTCCGGACTAAAAACGTATGTGCTGCGCGCTTAGCGATAGATGTCGGTGTAAAGCTCGGACACCGGCGGCTCAGGCGCATGCTGCGCGAAATCCGCGGCTTCATTGACGATCTCGCGAACCTCGCCGTCGATCGCCTTCAGGTCCTGCTCGCTGACCTTGAGGTCGAGCAGGCGCTGGCGCACCTGCTCGATCGGGTCGCTGTCGTGGCGCACCTTGTCCACTTCCTCGCGGGTCCGGTACTTCGCGGGATCGGACATCGAATGGCCGCGGTAACGGTAGGTCTGCATCTCGAGGATGTAGGGACCGTTGCCCTCGCGGCACCATTGCACGGCCTTGTCGCCGGCGGCCTTCACCGCGCGCACGTCCATGCCGTCCACCTGCTCGCCGGGAATGTTGAACGACGCGCCGCGCTTGGAGAAATCGGTCTGCGCGGAGGAGCGCGTCACCGACGTGCCCATGGCGTAACGGTTGTTCTCGATGACGTAGATCACGGGAAGCTTCCACAGCTCCGCCATGTTGAAGCTTTCATAGACCTGTCCCTGGTTGGCCGCGCCGTCGCCGAAATAGGCAACCGCGACATTCTTGTTGCCGCGATAGCGATTGGCGAAGGCGAGACCGGTGCCGAGCGGCACCTGCGCACCGACGATGCCGTGGCCGCCGTAAAAATTCTTCTCCTTGCTGAACATGTGCATGGAGCCGCCCTTGCCCTTGGAATAGCCGGCTTCACGTCCCGTCAGTTCGGCCATCACGCCCTTGGGGTCCATGCCACAGGCCAGCATGTGGCCGTGATCGCGATAGCTGGTGATGATCTGGTCGCCCTGCTCCAGCGACATCTGCATGCCGACAACGACCGCTTCCTGACCGATGTAGAGATGGCAGAAACCGCCGATGGCACCCATGCCGTAAAGTTGGCCCGCCTTTTCCTCGAAGCGGCGGATCAGCATCATTTCGCGGAAGGCGCGAAGCTCCTGATCCTTGCTGAACGTCAGATTATTCGGGTGGCGGGAGCCGTTACCAGTTGCCTGACCCGCGTCCTGCGCGGCGGCGCTTTTCTTCGAAGAGGCCGATTCTTTTGGCGACATGTCGTGTCCGTATAAGAGAGCGGATATATCCCTCTCTACTCCAACTCACATCGCCATGAAAGGATTGCATGGTGCTACAAACACGCACGCTGCATTTCGCAATGCAGCGAACGTAATTTTAAAATGCAAACGGAACGATTTTTGAAATTTGAGACTCAGTTCATCCGAACCAGTGGAGTGGATTTGACATTTGCCTTACCAGGCCGCGGGTCCGCAAGCGAATGTCAAATCCAAAACTTCACCGGCAATGGAGATTTGCTGGCGGTCCTTCGTCCCTGACATTCGAAGGCATGCCTGCTGGAACGGGGTGCGAATGTTAGAAACGGACCACCAGATCACGCGGATGCACATAGTCGAGCTGATAACGTGCACGCTCGTCGAGCATGTCGGGATCGACCCGATCCGAACGTAACGACGAAACGCGTTGCTCGGCGGCTCGACGTTCAGTCTTGAGCCGCGCCAGTTCGGCCGTCAGTTGCACGATTTCCTGATCCAGTTCCTGCCGCGCGGTCAGGCCATAGCGGCCCGTATAGGCGTTGACGCCGAAATACGCGATCATTGCCGCCGCGATCGCATAGAGCGCGAGGCCGGTCATGATTGCTTTGAGTCGCGAGCGGGAAACCATGCCGCAGAATGCGGCAGCCCGGTTAATCCAATGCTAATAACCGGGCTGTCACGGCAACGTCATTTCTTGATGCGGTCGACCCAGGCCGCGAAGGCTGTGATGTAGTCCCGCAGCACCTTCTCAAGGGACTCCTTGGTCAGATCGCCCTTGTCGTCGAAGGCATCGCCAACGCCGTTCAGATAAATTTCCGGCTGCTGCATGATCGGGCCGCTGTATCCGGGCAGAATTTGCTTGAGATTCATCGCCGCGCAGACGCCGCCGAGCGGTCCGGGCGAATTGCCAACGATGCCGATGGCCTTGCCCAGAAACGAACTCTTGCCGGGTGGACGCGAGCCGACGTCGATGGCGTTCTTCAGCACGCCCGGGATCGAACGGTTGTATTCCGGCGTCACGAACAGCACGGCATCGGCCTTCTGGATGGTCTCGCGGAATTTGAGCCAGTCGGCAGGCGGATTGGCTTCAAGGTCCTGATTGAAGAACGACAGCCCATGAAGGGTCACGATCTCAAGCTTCAGCGACGATGGAGCAAGCTTGGCGAACGCCTTGGCGATCTTGAGCGAAAACGACTCCTTGCGGAGGCTGCCGACAATGACGGCGACGGAATGGGTCATGGAACGATCCTCTTAAGCATCGGAACAAAGTGAACCAGCGAGCGCTCGATTAGCCTTCAGGCCAAAAGGATGCAAGTGCATTAATCTTGGCTCGCGGGATCGTGTTCCGCGATGTGCCTGCGTCCCGGGCGCGACGCAGCACGAAGTGTTACATCGCTGAACCGGGACCGCAAAAAGTCCCCTCGTAACGGCCCCGGCTCTGCGGAGCGGCATGAAGAACGCCGCGCCGCGTCCGGGGCACGGAACGATGGTCAACAGTCTATCTCAACAACTCATCGTTGTGTTGGCCGAGACGCGGCGCGCCGGAGTGCGGGCGCGGACGCTGCCCGTCGAACGAGATCGGCAAACCGACCACCGGCAGATCGCTGCCCGGCAGGACGCGCAGCAGATCGGAGGCCTTGAACTGTTCGGTCTGCTCCAGTTCCGCGATGGTGTTGACCGGACTGCACGGCACGCCGACGTTCTCGAACGCCGCGAGCCATTCGGCGCAGGTCCTTGTCAGCAGGATCGGCTTCATCAAGCCAAGCAGGACATCGCGATTGGCAATGCGGTCCCTGCCCCGCGCAAACCTCGGATCGGTCGCCCAGTCCGGCTGTCCGAGCACGGCCGCGAGCTTATGAAACAAACGGTCGTAACCGGCAGCGATCACCATCGGACGATCGGCGGTCTCGAACGCCTGATACGGCACAATCGCAGGCGTCGCCGCGCCGGTGCGCTGCGACAGTTCGCCGGTGACGTGATAGGTCGCGAGCGATGAGTCCACCCAGGATGCGGCGCTGTCGAGCAGCGAGGTGTCGATCACGCAGCCCTGTCCCGTCACCTGCCGCTGCTGAAGCGCGGCCAGCGCGCCGATCACGCACCATTGCGCGGTGGCCTTGTCGTTGATGGCGGGCGCGCAGAATGTCGGCGGATCGTCGTGGCGGCCGGTCTGCATCATCACGCCGCCGAACGCCTGCAGCAGCGGATCGAAGCCCGGCGCTTTCGCGAGCGGGCCGTTGCGGCCGAACGCCCAGATCGAACAATAGATCAGACGCGGATTAATCGCGCGCATGTCGTCCGGGCCGATGCCGAGATCGCCCACCACGCCCGAACGCAGGTTCTGGATCAGGATATCGGCGTCGCGCACCAGCGTCTTGAGCTTCTCGATCCCGGCGGCGTTCTTCATGTCGATGGTCACCGACCGCTTGTTGCGGTTGGTGACGTGAAACATGATCGAGGCCTCCTCGATGAACGGAGGCCCCCACCCGCGCGCATCATCGCCGCCGTCGGGCTTCTCGATCTTGATCACGTCCGCGCCCATGTCGGCCATGATCGCGCCGGCCAGCGGACCGGCGAGCGCCTGCCCGATTTCGATGACCTTAATTCCGGCGAGCGGACCCCGCATGATGTCGTTTCCCTGCCCGGGAGAATCCCGGTGCGCCACTCAAGCGGCGGCGGCCCTTCAATGCAAGCCGCAAGCCCGGTGCGAAAACGAAAATCAGCAATGCCTTATCCGCACTTCCGCGGACGCTGCTATTACGCCAGCGCCTTCAGGGCCGAACGCCCGGCATAGATCGCCTGCTCGCCGAGTTCCTGCTCGATGCGCAGCAACTGGTTGTACTTCGCGGTACGGTCGGCACGCGCCAGCGAGCCGGTCTTGATCTGTCCGCAGTTGGTGGCGACGGCGAGATCGGCAATCGTGGAGTCTTCCGTTTCGCCCGACCGATGCGACATCACCGCGGTGTAGGCCGCCTTGTGCGCCATCTCCACGGCCGCGAGCGTTTCGGTGAGCGAGCCGATCTGGTTGACCTTCACCAGGATCGAATTGCCGAGGCCCTTCTTGATGCCGTCGGCGAGGCGCGTGACATTGGTGACGAACAGGTCGTCGCCGACAAGTTGGCACTTGCCGCCGATCAGGTCGGTCAGTTCCTTCCAGCCGTCCATGTCGTCTTCGGCCATGCCGTCTTCGATGGAGACGATCGGATAACGCGCGACGAGATCGGCGAGATACTTGGCCTGCTCCGAACGCGAGCGGGTCTTCTTCTCGCCTTCATAGACATAGGAACCGTTCTTGAAGAATTCGGTGGAGGCGCAGTCGAGCGCCAGCATCACGTCGCCGCCCGCCTTGTAACCGGCCTTGCCGATGGCACTCATAACGAAGTCGAGCGCGGCATCCGCCGACGGCAGGTTCGGTGCGAAGCCGCCTTCATCACCGACATTGGTGTTGTGACCGGCCTTCTTCAGTTCGCTCTTGAGCGTGTGGAAGATTTCAGCGCCCGCGCGAAGACCTTCGGCGAACGTCGCTGCGCCGATCGGCATCACCATGATTTCCTGGAAATCGATCGGGTTGTCCGCATGGACGCCGCCGTTGACGATGTTCATCATCGGCACCGGCAAGGTGCGCGCCGAGGTGCCGCCGACATAGCGATAGAGCGGCATGCCGAGCGATTCCGCCGTGGCCTTGGCGACCGCAAGCGAGACGCCGAGGATGGCGTTGGCACCGAGGCGGCTCTTGTTGGGCGTGCCGTCGAGACCGATCATGGTTTCGTCGATCTGGACCTGCTGTTCGGCCTCCATGCCGCCGATGGCGTCGAAGATCTCGCCGTTGACCGCATCGACCGCCTTCTGCACGCCCTTGCCGAGATAGCGGCCCTTGTCGCCGTCGCGCAGTTCGACAGCCTCATGCGCGCCGGTGGACGCGCCCGATGGAACCGCGGCACGGCCGAGCGAACCGTCCTCAAGGATCACATCGACTTCGACGGTCGGGTTGCCACGGCTGTCGAGGATTTCGCGGCCGATAATGTCGACGATTGCGGTCATGTGCGCCCTTTCAGGAGTCCGGTTGTGAGGATTTGGGCCAGCTTCTACAGGAACGCGCAGCGCCGGGAAAGAGTACCGGAAGCTATTGATCCCGTGACGTTTTCATCAAGACCGGTTATGAGGGCGGCAAACGGAGACACAGATGTCCAGAAAGCCCCGCATCACCAAGGCCAAAGCCGCCTCGCTTCAGCTCGGCCATCAGGTTCAGGCCCCGGCCTCGCCCGAAGCGGCGCAGCTCGACCGGGTGCCCAATCCGCATCCGGACACGAATTACGTGACCCGCTTCACCATGCCGGAATTCACCTCGATCTGCCCGGTCACCGGCCAGCCGGATTTCGCGATTCTGGTGATCGATTACGTGCCGAGCAAGTGGCTGGTGGAGTCGAAAGCGCTCAAGCTCTATCTCAACAGCTTCCGCAATGTCGGCTCGTTCCATGAGGACTGCACCGTCACCATCGGCAAGCGGCTGGTGAAACTGCTCGCGCCGCGCTGGCTGCGGATCGGCGGCTACTTCTACCCGCGCGGCGGCATGCCCATCGACGTGTTCTGGCAGGCCGGAAAGCTGCCCGCCAATGTATGGGTGGCCGATCAGGGCGTTACGCTTTATCGCGGACGGGGCTGAGCGAGGTTTCGCGCCGTCAGAAACTGACTTTGATCGAGGCGTTCAGGGTTGTGCGCCAGACATCATCGATCTTGTATGGATTGATGCCGGTAGTGCCCAGATTGCCGTTTCTGGTGGTGCCGGTTTCAAATCCGCCGGCATAGGCGACCAGTCCGTCCAGTCCCGCCACAACATTGGGCACGATCTTGCGCCGGAGGCCGAGACCGATCTGCGCAGCGGCGCCAACCTTGGTGTGACTGGCCAGATCGGAGAGAAATTCTCCGATCGGTTTGTTTGTTTCGACCACGCGGGACAACGTGTTGAAGGTGACGCCGAGACCTGCCGTGGTTCTGAGGGTCGTCACGTCCGATAGCGGAAGTTCATAAGCCACATTGCCGAGAACGGCATTGCTGATCGCCGACGTGACCGCCGCCACCCGCAACCGCGCCGAATCTCACATTGCTGACAATCCCGCCTCCGGCAAAAGGCGCGCCGCCGTTGGTCGTGCTGGATGATCCGAAGGCCGCGCCGCCGGCGACGTCGAGTCCGGCAAAGAAGCCCTGCTCTCCGGCAAACACGGAGGCAGGAAAAGCGATTACGCCGACAACGGCCAATGTCAGCGATCCCAGCCGCATCGCGATCTCCGCAAAAGGTCCGGAGGATCATGCGGCAAACATGGTTAGCGCCGGATTAAAAACCCTTCTAGCGCCTAGACCGCCTTACTCCGGCTCGCGGGCGGCCGGTTCAACAACCATGCCGCGGAGACGCCGCTGATGACCATCACCGCCGCACTGCCCGAAAGCGTCGCCAGCTTGCCGAAACGGACCAGCGCGTCGCCATAGATGATCGGCCCGATCCCCTGCCCCATGAAAAAGCAGAACGCATGCAGCGACAGGCACGACGCCCGCGCCTCTGGTGCGAGATCGCTGGAGAACACCTGCAGCGAGCCATGGAAGCTGTAGAAGCCGACGCCCATCACCAGAAAGCACAGCGCCTGAATTCGCCAGTCCGGCCCGAGGGCAACAATGATGAACTGGGATGCGACGAGCAGCACCCCGCCGATCATCAGTACCTTGACGCCCACGATCTTCAGCAGCCGTGAGACCATCATCGTGTAGAGCAGCCCGCCGATCGCGAGGGCCGCGATCACGAGTCCCGGAATGGAGGCCCGTGTCTCGCCGAGATCGAACAGCAGCGCTGCGACGAACGGCAAAAATCCGAACACGCAAAGCCCGTTGAGAAACACCGCGGAGAAACAGATCTTCGCCTTCGGGTTCGCGGCAATCGTCGCATAGCCGTGCCTCAACGCGGCAAAGTTCACGTTCTGCTTCGTGGTCGTCACGCCGCCGCGGCGAAAGCCGGTCGCGGTGAGTACGGAAGCCACGACCATCAGGATGCCGAGCACCGTCAGCACGCCGCGCCAGCCGAGGAAATCGCCGATCACGCCGGATGCGGTCGCGCCGAGAAGATTGCCCGTCATGGTGCCCGCCAGAACGCGGCCCAATGCGACCTGCCGCTTTTCGAGCGGGACGAGATCGGCGGTCAGGCCCATCGCCACCGGAAACGTGCCACCGGCGGCGATACCGCACAGGATGCGCGACACGAACAGCAACTCGAACGACGACGCCAGCGCACCGAGGATGTTGGCTGCCCCGAGCAGGCCGAGGCAGATCATCAGCATCCGCGCCTTGCCGAACATATCGGCGGCCGCGCCGATCACCGGCTGAACGAAGGCAAAGGTGAGCGACATAGCCGTGGAGAGACTGGCGGCCGTCGCGACGGTGACCGCCAGATCGTTCGACACCAGCGGGATCACCGGATCGATCGCACGCGACGACAGGGCCGCGGCGAATGTCGCCATCGCGATGACATTGAGGATCGGCAGCATCAGGACTTCTTTCGTTCCTTCGCCGCGCCAGCCTGTCGCTAGCGCGCCCCGCTCTTTGCGAGCGTGTCGAATGCCATCAGGTTCTTCACCAGCGCCTCGAAATCCTTCAGCGGCACCATGTTGGGACCGTCGGAGGGCGCGTTGTCGGGATCGGGATGTGTCTCGATGAAGACGCCCGCGACGCCGACCGCCACCGCGGCGCGCGCCAGCACCGGCACGAACTCACGCTCGCCGCCGGATGAGGTGCCCTTGCCGCCCGGCTGCTGTACCGAATGGGTGGCGTCGAAGATCACCGGCGCGCCGGTGGTGCGCGCGAGAATCGGAAGCGCGCGCATGTCGGAGACCAGCGTGTTGTAGCCGAAGGACGCGCCACGCTCGGTCACCAGCACATTGGCGTTGCCGCCGCCCGTGACCTTGCCGACCACGTTGGCCATGTCCCATGGCGCGAGGAACTGGCCCTTCTTGACGTTGACGATCTTGCCGGTGGCGGCGGCCGCAAGCAGCAGGTCGGTCTGGCGGCACAGGAAAGCCGGGATCTGCAGGATGTCCACCGCCTCGGCGACCGGCGCGCACTGGTCGATCTCGTGCACGTCGGTCAGCACCGGCAGGCCAAGCGTCGAGCGAATCTCAGCGAAGATCGGTAGCGCTTTCTCGAGGCCGATACCGCGCGCGCCCGAGGCGCTGGTGCGGTTCGCCTTGTCGAATGACGTCTTGTAGACGAGGCCGATGCCGAGACGCGCGGCGATCTCTTTCAGTGCCTGAGCCGTTTCCAGCGCATGGGCCCTGCTCTCGAGCTGGCACGGCCCGGCGATCACCGCCAGCGGCAGCGCATTACCGAATCTGACGGAGCCTGCGGAAACCACCGGGGCCGCTGTGGTCGTGGCGTTCAAAGCATGTCCTTTTCGAAAAAACCGAGCCGGACCATGCCGACCCGGACGCGCGGGATCAAGTGCGGCAGATCAAATCGCGCTGGATGCTTCGAATATCAGGGTTGCGCCGAAAGCAGCCTGCGACGGAACGACCAGCCGTCCGCCATGACGAAGCGAGGACACGCCGCCGTCCCGCAACACGCGTTCCACCGTCTCGATATCCGCCACCGCAAGCCGCAGGCCTTTGAGCACCGCGCCTTCGCCCGCATCGGGCTGAACGCCGAAGCGATCATGGAACGCGGCTGCGGTCATGATCTCCACATCGCCGCGCGGCGTCGTGGCTGCGATGCCATCCGGCGTCACGCGCAGGTCATGCACACCGGTAAAGGCTTCAAGAAAGCCGCGGTGATCAGCCGGACAATTAACCACCAGCACCGCGCCGCGCACGCCCTGCGCGCCGTTCGCATGGTGCTGGAAATCCGGTTTCCAGAACGCCGCCGGATTGTGCTGGCGGCAGGTGAAGAACGTCGTCTGCGGCGACAGCGCGTCTTTCGCGAAGGTCAGTGAGAATCCCACCGTCGTTGCGCTGCCGTCGGGCAGCACGGCTGCGCGCGAAAACGGCAGAGGCTGCGAGATGCCGATGCCGCTCCGCGCGAAGTCCGTCGCGTCGGCCTCGCTGTCGGTGCTTTCCAGGACCAGCATCGCAAGACCGTCGCCACGCGCGATCGCCTCGCGATTGGGAATGCCGAAGTGCCGCGACAGACCATCGTCGCCCAGCTTGTCCGGTTCACCCACCGTCAGGATTTCGATGAAGAAACCGGGAAACTGCACGACGTGATTGTGCGTACCCCACGGATGCCGGTTGCGCGCGCCGACGGTAAAGCCCGCGCGCCGGTAGAACTCCGCCGCCGCGTCGAGATCGCGGACGGCGTGCACGATGTGATCGAGGCCGCGAGCCATGCGCGAATGCGCCTTACTTCACCGACGAGAAGGCTGTCGGCACCAGGAACTGGTTGACGATATTGGCGACGATCATGCCGTCCTTCTCGGACTCCGCGCGCTTGGCGATCCATTCGGGATCGGCCATGAACGCGGTCCACTTCGTCTCGCGCTCCGCCATCGAGTCCCATTCGAGGAAATAGGTCAGTTCCATGTTGGACTCGCCGACCGCCGTGGTGAAGAAACCGGCCTGCCGGATGCCGTGCCTCTTCCAGAGATCGAGCGTCACGGTCGCGAACCGCTTGAGCAGGTTCGGCAGACGTCCCGGAATGCAACGGTAGACACGCATCTCATAGATCTTGCTCATGTGACCCTTCTTGCTTTTGAATTGAACCGGCACTCAGGTTGCGCAGACTGCTGGCATGCAGGCTTTCCCGATCAGCTTATAGTGGCCTGCGCGAACGGCGATCAAGCGGGTTCCCCGCAAAGATGCCCAGGGAGTGACGATGAAAACCATGCTGCTCGGCCAGATCGCTGCGGTTGCGATGCTGACCTCTATGGCTCACGCGCAGTCGCCCGGGACGCCCGGCGTCATCACCGGCGGCGCGAACGGCGTGATGGTCAACGGCAAGCCCGCCGCGCGGGTCGGCGACACCACCAGCGACGGCGCGGTTGTGGAAGGCGTGCCGAATGTTTTCATCAACGGCAAACCGGCAACCGTGCTCGGCAACCGCACGGCCTGCGGCGGCGCGGTGACGGGCGGCGCCACCGGCGTCTTCATCAACGGCAAACCTATGGCGCGGCAGGGCGACCAGACCTCGGGCTGCGCGAAATAACGCTGCCCTCACCTTCCCGCGTAACGCTCCGTCGCCAGATTGAGATCGAGCGCCTCTTTCTCCGTGAGCCAGCGAATGTCCCGGCTGGCCGACATGGCCTGCAGGATCGAGGGGGAGACGCCCATCCGCGTCATGTAGTCGAGGATCATGGCGGTGGTCTTCTGCGTATCGCCGACAATGTCCCGTGACGCATCCGCGCTTTTCGGCAGCGACGTCGTGAACTGATGCACGCCCAAGCGAGAGCCGGGAAATGCCTCACGGATTTTTCCACCGGCAAAGACCAGCACGCAGGCGCTGGCGCAATAGGCCGGGCGCAGGCGTCCCTGCGCATCGGCCGATGCGACCATGGTCGTGAGGCCCCGCGCCCGGATCACCTCTCCCATGATGGTGGCCTGATCGAGCCGCCCGCCCGGCGACGACAGCAGCACGACATCATCCGGCGCGAGTTTCGCCGTGTCGAGCTGTTCGCGGAACCAACTCGCGGCGGCTGCGCCGATCTCGCCTCTGACAGCAAGCGCACGCACATTACGCCCGCTCAGATCGATCTGCGTTACCGACGACGTCAGCGACGGCGCGACATACAAGTCCTTCCAGTAGGCCCATGCCGCAGGCGATGACAGATCCTGCCACGCCCGCCCGCCCCACAGCGCGATGATGGCGAGCGCGAACAGGAGCGACGCCAGCGATGATCGGCCGAACCAGCGGCGTCCGTTGTCGCGCGGCGGTCCGCCCGGCGCCTGCGGCGGCCCATCGCTCGCAGGCCGGCCCCATGGCCGCGCAGGTTCTTCCGGCCGAAGCGAAGGAGGTTTGATCCTGGGAACCATGATCGATCCGTGATGCCGCGCGAAAACGTCCGGCAGCTTAACCGGCGATGACGTTCATTCAATGAAAGTTCGCGCGATCAGACCAGACGGCTCTGCACCACCGCCGCCTGCACGAACGAGGCGAACAGCGGATGCGGCTCGAACGGACGCGATTTCAGTTCGGGGTGATACTGCACGCCGATGAACCACGGATGGTCCTCGTACTCGACAATCTCCGGCAGCACGCCGTCCGGCGACATGCCAGAGAAACGCAGGCCGTGCTGTTCGAGGCGGTCCTTGTAGGCGGTGTTGACTTCGTAGCGGTGACGATGGCGCTCGGAGATTTCCAGCGCACCGCCATAGACCTCCGATACGCGGCTGCCCTTCTTGAGGGCGGCGGGATACGCGCCGAGGCGCATGGTGCCGCCGAGATCGCCAGCCCGCGAGCGGCGTTCGAGTTCGTTGCCGCGCAGCCACTCGGTCATCAGGCCGACCAGCGGCTCCCTGGTGGGGCCGAATTCGGTCGAGTTCGCGTCGGTAATTCCGACCAGATTGCGGGCCGCTTCGATCACCGCCATCTGCATGCCGAAGCAGATACCGAAATACGGCACCTCGCGCTCGCGCGCGAACTGCGCCGCCTTGATCTTGCCTTCCGCGCCGCGCTGACCGAAACCGCCGGGCACCAGAATGCCGTTGACGTGTTCGAGGAACGGCGCGGGGTCTTCGTTCTCGAAGACCTCGGACTCGATCGAGTCGAGATTGACCTTCACCTTGTTGGCGATGCCGCCGTGAGAGATCGCCTCGATCAGCGATTTGTAGGCATCCTTCATGCCGGTGTACTTGCCGACAATGGCGATGGTCACCTCGCCTTCCGGACGGCGGACGCGCTCGTTGATGGTGTGCCAGCTTTCCAGCGCAGGCGGTTTCGGGTTCTCGATGCCGAATGCGG
>ERZ778025.1158-NODE-1158-length-22316-cov-3.770226_pt1 | contig 22316 bp, 22 predicted proteins | sample MGYA00375755_ERZ778025 | MGnify/ENA primary metagenome ERZ778025 (study PRJEB29350, sample SAMN05389825) | bioreactor metagenome | isolation source: Thiocyanate bioreactor | place: South Africa: University of Cape Town | collected 2014-03-17 ... | reverse complement strand
CGACGAGCCAACCACCGCGCTCGATGCGACTGTGCAGGTGCAGATCCTGCTGCTCCTGCGCGAGCTGCAGCGCGAGCTCGGCCTGTCGATGATCTTCGTCACGCACGACATCTCGGTCGCCGTGGAAGTGGCCGACCGCATTGCCGTCATGTACGCGGGGCGCATTGTCGAGACGGGCACAGTACGCGATGTCATTCGCACGCCGCGCCACCCCTACACGATCGGATTGCTCTCGACGCGCGCCCATGGCGGGCGTCTCGAAGGCCACCGGCTGCCGGCAATTCCGGGCAGCCCGCCGGATCTGGCCAATCTGCCGCCCGGCTGTGCCTTCGCGCCGCGTTGTGCGATTGCAGCGGATGCCTGCCGCGCCAGCGTGCCGGAGCCCATCGATCTCGGCAGTGGCCATCGTGTGCGCTGTTTCAGAACGGCCGAGACCGTGAACAAGGTTGCCGCTCTGGCGCCCGCTGTGACAAGCTGATCGCCATGCGCATCCGCATCATCAATCCGAACACGACCGCCGCGATGACGGCGACGATCGCGCGTGCCGCCGAGGAAGCGGCCGCGGCCGGCACGACCATCGAGGCCATCACATCGCCGACGGGTCCCGTCTCGATCGAGGGATACTTCGACGAGGCAATGTCGCTGCCGGGCCTGCTGATCGAAGTCCGGAAGGGCGAAGCTGCGGGCGCCGACGCGCACGTCATTGCCTGCTTCGACGACACGGGCCTCGATGCCGCGCGCCAGATCGCGGCGGGTCCCGTCATCGGTATAGGCGAAGCCGCCTACCATGCCGCGACGCTGATCGCGAACCGCTTCACGGTGATCACAACGCTCGCGCGCTCCATTCCCGCGCTCGAGCACAATCTCATGAAGTACGGCTTCGAGCGCCGCGCCACGATCCGCGCCGCCGAGGTGCCCGTGCTGGCACTCGAGGACGAAGGCTCGGACGCGCGTGCGCGCATAAACGCGGAGATCGCACGCGCGCTCGCCGAGGATCGCGCCGAGGCCATCGTGCTCGGATGTGCCGGCATGGCCAAGCTCGCGCGCGATCTCTCCGATCAGCACGGCTGTCCGGTCATCGATGGCGTCGGCGCTGCGGTGAAGCTCGCCGAGATGCTCGTCGCGCTCGGGCACCAGACGTCGAAGCGGGGCGGCTACGAGACCGGCGCGCCGAAGACCATCACCGGGCCACTCGCGAGCCTGCTCGACAAGAGTTGAGGCGGCCGCGAGATCGCGCCATCGACACGGGCAAAAAGAATGGCCGGGAGTGGACTCACCACCCGGCCATTCGCAGATCGACTTTCCAGCATCACTCAACGCACGCCGCACTACTGAGCGTCAGGGCGGGGCTCCTCGCCGGCATTGATGGCTTCGATCACCACCTTGATCTCCTTCAGGAGCGCTGCGTCGTTGGAGTTCTCGTTGTTGGACGGCATGCCTTCGTCCGTCGACTCGAGGCGGCGCGTGACGTCCGCCTCCCAGCGTCTCAACGTCGCGATCTTCTGACCGCGCGTGAGGCCGACCTCCTTCTCGATGTCCGCCGGCCGTTTGAAGACTGCCTCGGGATCCTGGCGAGCCCTCTCCGGCGCAATGCGCATGATCTCAGACATTCTGCTGTCCTCCGTTATTCTTGGGCCGTGCGCAGCACGGTCTGTGCCGCGGCAAGCGGCGTCGAACGCCCCGGATAAACGCACAGGATTGAGAGCAGGTTCCCGCCTGGCCCGTCAGGAGACGGGTGTGCCGGATGCACGAAGAAGCTGGCGGCGACGCGGATTGAAGTAGGCCTGCTCGCCTTCGTCTCCAGCCAGAAGGCTGGCTTCGATGCGGCAGATGACCCCTTTGGGGTCGAACTCGAGCCGGGCCTTGAGATGAGGCAGCTTGCCCGAGCGCTCAAGCAGCAGCGTGCCGAAGCCGCGGGCGGCGGGCGGCGTCACGGGCGGTCCGCCGCGCTCGGTCCACAGCAGGATGATGCGCGGATGCTCGCGCCCCTCGGTCGTCCACGAGATGGTGACGCGACCCTCCGGGCGCGAGAGCGAGCCGTGCTTGACGGCATTGGTCGCAAGCTCGTGCAGCATGAGCGTGAGCTGAAGCGCGGTCTGGGGTGGCACGAAGACATCATCACCGATGATCTCGACGCTGCGCGTCTCGCCGGCGCTCACCTCGATCTGCGAGGTCGCGATCTCCCGCAGAGAGGCACCCGACCAGTGCGCCTCGGTGAGCATATGATGGGCGCTCGACATCGACTGAATGCGGCCATTGAGGCCAGCAACGAATTGGTCGATGGTCGTCGAGGTGCGGGCGGTCTGCGCCACGATCGCCTGGACGATCGCGAGCGTGTTCTTGACCCGATGATTGAGCTCGCCCACGAGGAGATTGCGGACATCATCGGACTTGCGCCGCTCGGTGATGTCGCGGTTCGTCTCGACGACGAGGCTGCGCCCGCCGGTGCGGATCAGCTCGAGGCGGCTGTCGACCCAGATCTCGGCCCCATCCTTCGCGAGCTGCAGCAGCTCGCCGCTCCACTTGCCTTCGGCCTCCAGATGCTCGAGCAGGGCGTCGAGCGACATCGGATAGCGCGTATTGAGCAGCTCCGCCGGAACAGTGCCGAGCGCCTCGCTCTTGCCGTAGCCGTAGAGCTCCTCGCAGCCGCGATTGAAGAGGATGATCCCTTCGCCGAGCTCCCATACGAGCATGGCCTCGTGCGAAAGCTCGATCACGCGCTGTTGCTTGAGGAGGCGCTCGCTGAGGCGCCGCTGATCGGTGATGTCCGTATCCGTGCCGCACCAGAGCACGACGCGCCCCTGATCATCGCGCAGCGGCATCGCGCGCGACAGGAACCAGCGGTACGTGCCGTCGGCGCCGCGCATGGGGAAGGTGTCTTCCCACGTCTCGCCGCTCTCGAAAGCGCGCTTCAGTTGGCGAACGACACGCTCGACGAAGTCGGGATGGATGACCTCGTGCCAGCCTTCTCCGGCAGATTCCACAGGGTCCATGCCGGCATAGTCGAACCAGCGCTGGTTGTGCCAGAAGACATAGCCCGAGGGGTAGGCCATCCAGGCGAACTGCGCCATGTTGTCGGCAAGCGCGCGGAAGCGCTGCTCGCTGGCTTTGAGAGAAACCTCCGCCATTTTCTGGGCCGTCACGTCGCGGGAGACGCAGAGAAGGTGATCGATCCGCCCCCCGGCATCGCGCACCGGGTTGACGATCACATCCCACCACTTCGAGGTTCCCTTCGCGGTCGGACAGGCATCGCTGAAGCGAACGACCTCGCCGCGAAATCCGTCGATGACGGCGCTCTCGACGATTTGGCGCGCGGTCTCGGGCCAAAGGCCAGCCCAGCGCTTGTTCATAGCGATGCCGACGTCGTCGATCTCCAAGAGAGCGCATCCCGCCGGATTGATATAGCGGACAGCCCCCTGGCGATCGATGAGCTTCACACAATCAGGGCTCGCCTCCAGCAGCGTGGCGGCGAGCCCGACGGGAAGCTCGAACGGCCCGTCACCCGTTGCCGCCATCCCAGCGCGAATATCGGCTGCATTGCCAATGGGCCCTTTGCCCTTATCCGGCTGCTTAGGCGACGTCATATCCTGCACCGAACCCCGCTCGACCCCTGCGAACGCAACCGGCGCCGGTCCGACCTTGCCGCCGCGTAGTGGCACTTGCCGCCACGCATTGCTGCTTGTCGCTCGACCCTTGTTGCCTCTTCGTATGGCTCCACCTCGTCCTATTCTATGCTCCGAGTTGCAGATCCCCGAAGTGATTTGACCGACCGGTCACATTCCTTGTGGATGAAATCGACGATCGGCCCCGCCACTCGCCGCATCACCCTCATGCGGCTGCTCCGCGCGGCCGCCCACCGGCGCGTACATCGAAAAACAAAGCCTGGCTGATCACGGCCTTCACCATTTCAGGCTTGAACGGCTTGGTGATGAGAAAGGTCGGCTCGGCGCGCTCGCCTGTCAGCAGACGCTCGGGATAGGCCGTGATGAAGATGACCGGCATATCCGCGCCCTGGAGAATATCATTGACGGCGTCGATGCCCGAGCTGCCGTCGGCGAGCTGAATGTCCGCGAGCACGAGGCCGGGATTGGTGCGGCGCGCAAGGTCGCCGGCTTCGGTCCGCGTCGTCGCGATGCCGACCACGTCGTGACCGAGATCGCTGACGATGCCCTCGATGTCGAGCGCGATCAGCGGCTCATCCTCGATGATGAGCACCTGTGCCGTGATCTGCTCGGCAATCTCGGCGCCTGCAACATCGACGAGGCGGCGCACCTCGTCCTCGCTGGTGCCGAGGATCTCGGCGATTTCGCTCGTCGGGAATTCCTCGAGAGCGGCCAAAAGGAAAGCCTGCCGCGGCAGCGGCGTCAGTGTTTCGATCCGGCGATCGACAATGCCGCCGAGGCCGGCCTCGACGGGCTCGGGCACTTGGTTGATCGGGAGCGCACCCCAGACCTTCACGAAGGTATGGTAGAGCGCGGGGCGCGGCAGCAGATCGCGCCGGAAGCTCCGCTGGTCCGCCACCAAAGCCTCGAGTGTCGCCACTACATATGCATCGCCCCGGTCCTGGGAGCCCGTGAGAGCGCGGGCAAATCGACGAAGATAGGGAATCTGTGGCGCGACCAGATCGGCAACAGAGCTTGTCATCTGCAGCAACTCCCCCTTTCACAAGGCTCGGGACTAGTCTTGGATCTCGGGTATTCCACGATCGCTCAATGCGGCCGTGGCCGCTAGGTTCATTAACACACCGGCAGGCTGGTTGGTTCCGACAGCCGCGCGGAGAACGAATGCTCCGCGCTCATCCGACCGCAATGCCGCGCGGGCGCGGCGTGTGCTCGGATCCGAAGTCCTCGGCCCCCTCGACGCCCATGAGCTCAGAGAGCTTGCCACGGGCCCGGTTGACCCTGCTCTTCATCGTTCCGACCGCGCATCCGCACATCAGCGCGGCCTCGTCATAGGAAAAGCCCTCGGCACCGATCAGAATCAGCGCCTCACGCTGCTCCGCAGACAGAAGCGCAAAGGCCTTCGTGAAATCGAGAAGGTCCATGTGGCTGGATTGGCCGTCCTTGACGCTGAGCTGCTGGGCGAGCTCGCCGTCATGGTCTTGGACCTCGTATTTGCGCTTGCGCAGCTCGGAGAGGTACGTGTTGCGCAGGATCGTGAACAGCCACGCCTTCAGATTGGACCCGGGATCAAAACTTGCCCGGCTTTTCCACGCCTTGACGAGCGTCTCCTGGACCAGGTCGTCAGCCTGATCCGCAGCGCCGCAAAGCGACCTCGCAAAGGCGCGCAAGTTGGGGACGAGCGCGGCCAACTGGGCCTGCAGGTCCCCCGTGCTGCCTGCTGTCATTCCTCGTTCTCCGGCTTGCTTTCCGACTGGCCTTCAGTGCGCGCCAGCTCCTCGAGCAGCTTGGTGAACTTGTCAGGGAGAGGTTCGGCGAGAACACGCCGATATTCCTCGCGCAACTGATGCCCGATGAGGCCCCGCGCCTCTGCCGGCAGTCCTCCCTCGGGGGCAGACTCCGGTGTCAATGTCACTATTCTGGCCTCTTGCCGCATCTCTTCTTCACTTCGCTTCCGATCATCAGCCATTCATCCCCCCACTACCCCACGCTCTTGAGAGGCCAGGACGCATTTCCTTCCCTATTCGCAAAGGTCGCCTGGGCGCGCACGCGGACGCTGCCGACGCGGTTGTAACACGCAGAGGCCTTCCGGGTTCCCGCCACCGGCGCAATTTGCGCTCGCGGAAGCGAAAGAGCCTGCACAATTAGTTAACGCCGTTTATTCGCTACTCGCCCGGCTCCAGTGCAGTGCTGCTGCTACTGCCCTGGTCGTCGCGGGAAATTATGAGCACCGCCGCAGCCACAGCCGCGACGAGTGGCAGATTGCGCCCGATGGTGCGCACGATCGCAGGAATGGCGAGCGGCGCCGCGGACGTCAGGGCCGCCATGATCAGCTCACGGTCGACTCCCGAGAAATCTTGCGCCCCGGCAGCCTCGGCACTCTCAGGCGCCGAGGTCGTCTCGGCATCGGGCGATCCCTGCCCCTCGGCAGGCACTTCCGAGCGAGCCCGCACAATGAGCGCGACGATGACGCCGAGTGCCGCGAAGCCACCCGCCAGTATGAGCGAGCCCGTCTCCGGCCCGTACTCGCGATTGAGCCAGATGGCGAGAGCCGCTGTGCCGAAGCCCGCGGCGATGAGGAAGGGAATTGCCACGATGACGCGGAGCATGAGGCCATCGATCGCTCGATCGACAGTCGCCTGCGCGCGCCGGAAAAGCATACGGAACATGGCCAGCCCCTTCGAGCATCAAGTCAACGGCTCACGACTTCCAGAGCGCCCCGAGGACGAAGCCGAGCGCGCCGACGACGGCGAGGGTCGCCATGGGCTGATCCTTCACCGACTTGTCGATGGCCGTCTTGAAGTTGCCCGCGACCTGCTGAACGCGCTCGCCCGCTTCGCGGCCATGCTCGGCAACCGAGCGGATGGTCGCATCTGCACCTTCGACGGCGCGGTCGAACTGCTCACCGGCCTTGCCCGCATACTCGGCGGCCTTGTCGGCAACCTGCTCCGCCATGTCGCTGGCAGAGGACTGCGTCCGCTTCCCGTTGCTGCTCTCGTGGTGCGGATAGGTCTTGGATGTCTGCATAGGGTGAGCTCCTTCGACGCGCAGAGGTGACGATCGCATTTCGTCACGGGTCATTATGATCATGTGGCGAAAACGCTCCGCGCGAAGCCGGAGTTCCATCATGGAAAAGGAGTTTAAGAGTAAGAGTTTGCGTGAAGCGGCTTGAGGCGCCCGACGCCGCGCCTATGCGCCCTTGCGCGAAAAGATCGAGCGGACGGCCGATCCGATCGCCGAGGCAGCCTGGCGGCCTGCACCCACATAATCGCGCTGCGCCTTCATACGCTCGAGCCAGCGCACGGCCTTGACCCTTCGCGCATGGGCGAGAGCACGGCGAAGGGCATCGGCAATGCGTACGCCGTCCGCCTCCGGATTTGCCGACTTCGGATCGATGATGACGGGCGCCAATACGGTGATCCCCTCGCCCGATAGCGCAGCAATCGTCTCCTTGACGATGGGCGCGGGCGATGCCGCCGTGAGCTGAACAGGAAGCACGGCCGGTGCGAGAAGGCTCGGCGCTGCTCTGAAGTGTTCAGCAATGGCCGTAAGTGCGGCGCGCTGTGCGTCCGTCACGTCTCCGCCCGGAAGCACCCAGACCACGAGATCAGCGCCGCCGACCTCGTCGACGAGATGACGCACGTGCTTGCCGGCGGCGATATCCGCTTCCGAGAGGCGGACTTCGAGGCCGACGAGATCCCAGGTCGACGCCGAAGGATCCTTGCGATCCAGGCTCGCGAGCATGGCGCGGGCCTCGTCCTGCTCGATCATGCGCAAAAGTGCCGCGGCGGTCTCGCGCGATTCACGCGTGCCGCCCGCGACGAGCACCGAGATCGGCGACCGCGTCAGTGCCGCAACGCTGTCGGGCGCGTCCGGTGATGCATCCGAAGGTGTGCGGGGGATGCGCAAGCGGCCGCCATAGAGGTCGATCGCGGCGCGGCCGACTTCCTCGACGTAGGCCTCGACCATCCGCCGCATGACGTGCTCGCGTCCCCACTGGAAAAGGGCGCGGGAAAGACGCTCGCGCGCTTCATTGGTAATGGCCGTCGCCGGATTGACGAGGCGCACGAGCCGCCAGACGTCATAGGCCCGCTCTGCCGCATCGAGCATGTGGCGCCAGCGGTAGATGCTGAGGAACTGCGACACGGTCATGCGATCGCCGAACGGGACGTTCGTCTCGATCATGCGGCCGAGGCGCCGGCTGACGCGCTCGGTAATGGCGAGGGCCTCGGGCAATGTGAACTGCCAGATGGGATCCTCGCGCGTCGGATGCAGCCGCTGAGCGACGACCTCGACGGTGTTGCGCCCGAGCGTGATGACCGCGTCGAGATCGTTCATGCGCTCGAGATCGACGCGCGACGCGACCATCTTCACATCGCCCCAGGCCTTGGCTTCGAGCGGGCTCCAGGTCGGATCGACGAGACCGGCGTCCGCAGCTTCACCAGAGGCGTCGGAGCGGCCCTCGACGCGCTTCACCTCGGGCGGCGCATTGCGCACGGCGCCCGCGATCAGCAGCCGCTGCACGAGAGTGACGACGCCCACGCAGACGAGCGCCGCCAGGGCCCAATAGAGGATGTAGCCCTTCTCCCAGAGATACAGGCCGCCGAGCGGCACGAGAGACAGCGTCGGCAGCAACAGCGCCGTTACGACGAGGATGTAGCGTGCGGCACTGGTCGCGGGATTGCTCTTCGCCATGGCCAACTCGAACCTCGCCAGCTCGAACCTCGAACGTGTGGGCCGCGACATGATGCGGCCGGTGACCGTGGGAAGCAAATGCCTCCCGCAGCACCGGCCGATAGACCTGCGGTGGAATGACTACGGCGTCAAGCGCGCCTTATCCAGCCACCCACCAGCGCGATCACGAACAGCACGATCGCCACCCAGAACAGGATCCGTGCGCCCTCCATGGCCGTGCCCGCAACGCCACCGAAGCCGAGGAAAGCAGCAACGAGCGCGACGATGAGGAAGACCACGGCATAGTGAAGCAGATTGCCCATATCTCAGCTCCTGATTGTCTCAGCTTCCGAATTCGTCAGAGATGCCCCTTAAAACGCCACACAGGCGAATTCGTTCCTGCAGGCGGCATTTCTGCGTGCCGTTCGTGGCGCTCTCTTCTGCAACCCGAGAGCCCGGCGCTGCGTTCCCAAGCCGGTCGTGATGGGCGGGCACGCAGCTCGCTCGCAAACCTGATCGCGCACCTCGTCGGTACCGCGATGTCGTCGTACATCGTCCATTCAAGGAACTTCCAAGCATGCCATTGCTCGCCGACAGTCTGCGCAATCTCTCGGCATCGCTGATCGTGATGGCGCTCGTCGTCACGGCGCTGGTGCTCGGCAAAGCGATCTTCATTCCGCTGGCGATCGCCATCATCATCGCGTTCATCCTGGCGCCGCTCGTCAGGCAGTTGGCAGCGCGCGGCGTGCCGCAGCCCGTGGCTGCCGTCGGCGTACTGCTACTCGCCCTCTTGTTGATCGTGGCGCTCTCGTTTGCCGTGAGCACGCAGCTCTTGTCGCTCACGGCCGATCTCGGCGGCTACCAGCACAATCTCATCGAGAAGGTGCGCGCGATCGCCGACATGGGGCGCTCGGATGGCCTGATCAAACGGGCCGTGACGGCCATAGAGGCCCTCGGCACAGATATTGCGCGCGAGCTCGGACGCGGCCTCAGCGGGCAGAACGAGCCCGTCGTCGTCGCTCAGCAGCAGCAGGGTACGCCACTCGAGATCATGAGCGGCATCGGCCTCCTGCTCGAGCCGCTCGCGCAGCTCGGCATAACCATTCTGTTCGCGATGCTCCTGCTTCTGCAGCATCACGACATCCGCGACCGCATCATCAAGATTGCCGGCACCGACCGTCTGAGCGGCACTGCGGCGGCGATCAGCGATGCCGGCGGCAAGCTCTCGGATCTCTTCCTCGCGCTCGCCTTGATGAACGGCGGCTATGGCTTCGTCATCGGCGTATCGCTCTGGATCATCGGCGTGCCGAACCCGCTGCTTTGGGGCATCCTCGCCGGGTTGCTGCGGTTCGTGCCGTTCGCCGGTCCACTGCTGGCCGCAATTCCTCCCATTGCGCTCGCCGCCGCAGTCGATCCTGGCTGGAGCACGGTGATCATGGCCGTCGCGCTCTTCGTCATATGCGAGACGATCGTCAACAACGTGGTGGAGCCCTTCATGCTCGGGCGCAAGGCCGGCATCACGGCGTTCGGCATGGCTGTTGCGGCGAGCTTCTGGACGGTCGTCTGGGGCCCCATAGGCTTGCTTCTCTCAGCACCGCTGACGACGACGATCGTCGTCTTCGGACATCACGTCAGAGGGCTCGAGTTCATATCGGTGCTCTTTGGCGACGAGCCGGCGCTCGACCCTGCGCAGGAACTCTATCATCGCCTGCTGGCCGGCGATCCCGTGGCTGCAGCTTCCACGCTCGCGGAGGATGCGGAGGGCCTCTCGCCTGTCGAGGTCAGCGACCGCATTGTGTTGCCGGCGCTGCAGCTCGCGGCTTTCGATCAGCGCGCGCAGCGCATCGATGCCGAGAAGGCCGAGAGCCTGCGCGAAGCCATGCGCGATACATCCGACCTCTTCTTCGAGGCGCCGGAGGACAAGAGCGATGCGCCAGCGGAAAAAGCGCGACCGACTGTCTGTGTCATTCCGGCGCGCGGCATCGTCGATCGCGCGGCCGCGGAGCACATTGCGCTGCTCGTGAGCCGCCAGACACCTTGCCGCGCTGTGGTCGTGACGCGCTCGACGGGCCTGACTGCCATCGCCGACCTCCAGGCCATGGAGGAGTATCAGGAAGTGGATACGATCGTGATCGCGACCGTCGGCGGCGTGGACGAGAAGCAAATAAGGCTGATGGCGCGGCGCGCCACCCGCGCATTCCCCGAGGCCCATCACTTCGTGCTGAGCCTTGCGCAGTCGCCTCTCAACGATCAATCGGAGCGGCGGGACGATGACGGGCACGTGCGCGTGCACACGACCATCGCGCCGATCGTCGCCCAGCTCGACTGCGCGCCGCGCCGCAAAACCCAGAGTGACGACGAAGCGCGAACGGCCGAAGACACACGTGTTGCAGAGCCTATTTCCTGAGCGACGGCGAGCAACGATCGGCACACCCGCAGCGTTATGCACGCAGATCCCAACTCAGGCGGCGGTCTGTCGCCACGGCAATCGCACCTTCGATCCAAGGAGGAAACACATGACCAAGAACATCATTCTCTGGATGCTCGGCGTGCCGATTTCGGTCCTGATCCTGCTGAACATCTTTGGCATCATCTAATGCCGGCCATGAGCACCGACCGAAGCGCACGTCAGTTGCGGTGGTTCTGCCGATCCTCGCCATTCGCAGAAGGATGGCGTTCGGCAGGTGTCGCCCCACTCGTGCGCGGCAACTCGACTTCATGGCGCACGCCGGAAGGATCGAACGAGGTCGTGATGCGCCCGCGCAGGCCGCGCTCGATCGAGAATTTCATGACGTTCGTGCCGAACCCACTCGCCGAGGGCGCCAGCACCGGCGGCCCGTTACGCTCCTGCCAGACGATGTAGACAGTGCTTTCGGCTCCGTTGATCTCATCCCGCCACGACAGCGTGACCTGACCGCTCGGCACGGACCACGCGCCGTATTTGGTCGCGTTGGTCGCGAGCTCGTTGAACAGAAGGCTGAGGAGCACGGCCTCGTTCTGCGTCACCTCCACCGGAGGGCCGCTGGTGACGAGCGCGCCTTGCCAGTGGCAGTATGGGGCGAGGATCTCATTGACGAACGAGCCGAGATCCGGCGTGTGGGCCGGATCAGGCCGCAGCAGATCATGCACGCGCGCCAGCGAGGACAAGCGCTCGCGGAAGGCCTTATTGAAGGACTCGACCGTCGGGCTGTAGCGCGCCGTCTGGGATGCAATCGCCGTAACGATCGCCAGGATGTTTTTGACGCGGTGGATCAGCTCGCGATTGGCTAGCTGCGCTTGCTCCTGCGCGCGCTTGCGCTCGGCGACCTCGGCGGAGAGCTCCTGCTCGGCTGCCGCATTGCGTTCCGCGGCATAGGCGAGCGAGCCGACGATACCCGCAATGAGAAGACTGATGAGCGTGCCGCCGAGCAGCGCCATCCAGGCCTTCGAGCGATCGACCATCTCTTCGAGCACAGGTCTCGAGCCGAGCACGATCGTCCAGTCCGTCCCGGCGACCGTGATGGGCCGGCTATCGGTGAACAAAGGCACACGCCCCAGGGGCGGGAGCGAGGTGCCGCCGTGCGTGAGCATCCTGTCATCGAACATCAGGTCTGCTTCGGTGGGCTTGGCACCGTCGTAGATCTGGACGTGAAGACGCTGCAGGGTGCCGGGCAGGTTTCTGTCGATCACCCGCGGGATGAAATCCTGCATGCGGAAAACGCCGTAGACGTAGCCCGTCAGCGCGCGTCGTCGTGCCTCCACAGTGTCTGGCACGAGGCCATCGGAATAAACGGGCATATAGACGAGCGCGCCCGCCTGCACGTCCTCGCCCGTCTCCTGCATAAGCGAGACCCTGCGGCTCAGCGCGGCATTGCCCGTATCGCGCGCGCGCTCCATGGCGGCGCGGCGGCGAGGCTCGGAGAACATGTCGTAGCCGACCGCCCGCGTGTTGCGCCAGTTCTCGGGCTCGAGGTAGACGATCGCGGTGTACTCGTCGCGCTTGCCCTCGGGATTGAAGCGGTAGTCCGGGCGCCCGGCGCGGCGCTGCTCCTCGACGAAACTCTCGATCTCCTCGTACCTGAGGCGCTTCACGTATCCGATACCCTGGGTGCCCGGATAGAAGTCGTCGATGGCGAGATCCCTGATGAAGAAGCGCCACTGCTCGCGCGTGATCGCGGGCATGGCGTTCACGGCGGCAACGCCCGCTCTCAGCACCTGCTGATAGGAGCGCATGACATCGATCATCAGATTTTCGAATGCGTTCGCCTGCTCCTCGAACTGGCGGCGCGCCTTATCGGTGGCGTCGCTAAACAGCAGCCACGACGCAACGGCGGTTGCGCCGAGCAGCAACAGCATGATCAGGAGTGTCGGGATATAGGCCCGGAACCGCATCAATGGCCCTGCGAGCGGCTAGTGTGGTGTGCTGCGCGAGAGTATGCGCCCCATTCCAGCATCCGGGCCGGATCAACAGGCTCTGCGACAATCACCCATCACTCCCTCCTCGAAGCGCGCGTCGCTCGGCGGATCTCCACGCCTCGGCGCGCATGCCTGGTCCGCCAGTCCCACTGCAGCCCTTAGCACTTGGCGGAGCCGCTGTCGCGGATCGCGGCAGCGATCATGGTTAAGGCGCCAGTATGACAAGCCGATCAGGTCTGCCGCCGGCGTGGCAGATCGATCGGAAGGAAGTCGATCCCCGACTGCTGAACGGGCTGCGGGTAGAGCTTCATGAGGTCCAGGATGCGGCTCGGCATCGCGACCTTGACCGGCAGACCGATCGAGCGGGCTTCCTCGGCGGTCAGGGCATAGTCGTGCGTCCAGTGCCCCCCGGCGAGCTTCTCGGCGAGGGCGCGCGCGGCCCCTTCCTCCATCTGCGGCGTGAGCAGCTCGACAGCCCCGCGCTTCACCTGCTCGAGGGCCTTCTCGCTGACGTCGGCGAGAACGAGGGTCAGGTCGAAGACCTGCTCGATGGGCTTGATCTTCGGCACTTTGGCGATGCTGGCCGCTGGAAAGCCGGCAATCTGCGGGTCGATCGGGCCGAGCACCGAGAACTCGCCCATCACGATCTCGTCGGCCGCAAGGGCGATCAGCGTGCCGCCGGACATCGCATAGACCGGCACGTAGACCGTCACTTTCGCAGGATGAGCCTCGACGGCGCGCGCGATCTGCATGGCGGCGAGGACGAGGCCGCCCGGCGTGTGCAGCACGAGGTCGATCGGCATGTCGCGCGGCGTTTCCTTGATCGCCGCGATGATCGTCTGGGCGTCCTCGAGGTCGATATGACGCGCAACGGCAAAGCCGAGCAGGCTGCGGCGCTCCTGACGGTGGATCATCGTGATGACGCGCGAGCCGTGTTCCTGCTCCACGGCGCGAATGAGCCGCATCCGCTGCATGGCGAACCAGCGCCCCATGAGCAGCGGCTGAAGCACCATGATGAGAACGGCGATCCAGATGAGCGAGGAGAAATCGAACGACATGACGGTACCCCGACGCAAATAAAGGACCGCCGGAAACGGACGATCCGCATTGCACACTTTAGTAGCATGAACACATCTGACGCAACGCGGCCCGGGAAGACCTGAGGTCACCCGGGCGCGCACTGCTGACAATCACTTGATCTAGCGTTGCGCGTTACATGCGCTTCAGCCACTCGTCGACTTCCTTGCGGGTCTGATCCTTGGCATAGCCGTAGCGCTCCTGGATCTTGCCCTCGAGCTGCTCGCGACGACCCTCCATCTGGTCGAGCTCGTCGTCGGTGAGCTTGCCCCAGTGCTCCTTGACCTTACCGCGGAACTGCTTCCAGTTGCCTTCGATCCGATTCCAATCCATCGGCTGAACTCCTCTACATTTTTATGCAGGTTCAATTCGTGTCGCGGGAGGTGTGACCTCGCCGGAGACCGATGTGCTGAGAACGCACGTGCGAAACCATGGTTCCTTGGGCGCGCGGCGTCATATCGGGCGCCGAAAGGGCCGGAACCGTCGGCACCATTAAGAGTTCTTCGAGCAGTGCTCCCACATCAAGGCACGCACATTACCGCCAACAGGTCATGGAGATGACGTGATGAAGTGGATTGTCCCGACCGCCGCAGCGCTGGCCATCGCCGCATCGACGAGTGCATTTGCTCAGACGACGACGCCGTCGACAGAGCCCGCACCGCCGGCGGTGACGGCACCGAGCGTGCAACCGGCTCCAGCCCAATCGGCACCCATGCTCACGGAGGCGCAAGCCAAGGCGCTGATCAGCGCGACCGTCGTCAGCAGCGACAACAAGAACGTCGGCGATGTCGCCGCCATCCAGCGCGACAGCGACGGCAAGGTCACCGAACTGCAGGCCGATATCGGCGGCTTCCTCGGCATCGGCAAGACGCGCGTGCGGGTCATGCCCTCGCAGTTCACCGTGACGGCAGACAACAAGATTCTGCTCACGCTGACCGCTGATCAGGCCAAGGAACTGCCGAAGATCGAAAAGTAGGCCATCAGCCGACGATCCAGTGGACTGCCTCGGGATATCCTCCTGGGGCAGTCCGTCCCCAATCGGAAAGCATCATGCTGAACACCGCAATCGTATCGAGCGCGAAGCCGCGCAGGACGCGGAAGGTGCGGCCGCGCCTCGGCAACACGTGGCAGGATCAGAGCTGGCGCGGGCAAGTATCGATGCCCGTTCCGAGCGCGCCGCCCGCCAAGCTTCCGGTGGCGTCCAAGCGCCCGCGTAAGGCGCGATCGCGCAGCGCCGTCATCGAATAGCAAATGACATTGCGGCGGTGCTGTCATGTGCACCGCCTTCACGCGCCGAACAACCACACGTGAAGAGCTGCGTCCCCTCGTCGCCGAATTCGGCGACGCGCTTCATCTCCCGTTCACCTGTCATCCCGCCCTCTCTCGCGTGGAAGCCATGAGCGTTGGTGCCACGCGCCGACCATGGTAGACACGACGGCGAGCTTTAGAGGAGCGCGCATGAAATTGACGTCTCGGCATCTGGCATGGCCAGCGCTGCTGATCGCCCTCGCCCTGATGCCCGCCAGCACGGACTCCGTGGCCCAGAGCCAGGCCGAGCTGCGCCTCGCCGCGGCCGGCGACACCGGAGCTGCAAAGGCCAAACCCAAGCCACTGCCGGCCAAGAAGCTCGTGAAGAAAAAGGCGCAGGCCCCAAAGGGCCCACCGCCGACGCCAGCCAAAGTGCTTTTTGGTGCCGCCAAGGCCCCGGCACCGCTCGCCGCGCGCGCGATCGGCTTTTATGCAAAGGGCTGCCTTGCCGGCGCCAAAGCCATCGCCGTCGATGGGCCGACCTGGCAGGTGATGCGGCTCTCGCGCAATCGCATGTGGGGCCATCCTTCACTGATCGCGCTCGTCGAGCGGCTGTCGAAGGACGGCAAGGAGCACGACGGCTGGCCGGGCCTTCTCGTCGGCGACATCTCACAGCCGCGCGGCGGCCCCATGCTGACCGGCCACGCCAGCCACCAGATCGGGCTCGATGCCGACATCTGGTTGACGCCGATGCCGGATCAACGACTGAGCACGCGTGAGCGCGAGGACCTCGCGGCGACCTCGATGCTGGCCGATGACAGGGTGAGCATCAATCCGAAGGTTTGGACGGAGGCGCACGGCCGCATTATCACACGCGCCGCATCCTATCCGCAGGTCGAGCGCGTGCTCGTGCATCCCGCGATCAAGAAGGCCATCTGCGAGACCAAGACGCTGCCACGCGAGCATCTCAACAAGATCCGCCCGTACTGGGGGCATTACTATCACATGCACATTCGCATGGCCTGTCCGAAGGACAGCCCGGCGTGCACGCCACAGCCCATTGTCGGCACGGACGATGGCTGCGGGAAGGAGGTCGACGACTGGATCGCGCGCATGAAGCGCATCTATGCGCCGCGCCCGCCGGCACCTGAGCCGAAGATTGCAGTTCCGAAGCCGAAACCCAAGCCCAAGCCGCCCGAGATCACGCTCGCCGACCTGCCGGCCGAGTGCAAAATGGTGATCGGCGATACGTCACCGCCGGGGCCGTCGCCGGTCGCCGATGTCACCAAGCCTGACGCGGCAAAGCCAGCCGCGACCAAGGCCGATGACGCCGCGGAGAATGCCGAGCCGGTAAAGCCCGCGGTGGCCGGCAGCAAGAAGTAGCGCGCGACTATCGTGGATGCGCTCCATGCTTATTCCTCCCCCCAGCGCCGAAGGCGCACCTTCGGCGCGACGGTGGGGGAGGTTAGGAGGGGGGATTGCAGAACAAGTGCGGTAGGGATTCCCCCCACCCCTAACCCTCCCCACAAGGGGGAGGGGGATCGCGCTTCGATCTTGATTGAACTACTTCAGTGCGCCTTGGGACGATCGCCCTTCACGATGCGGCGGCCGAGCGAGTGCCGGTGCACCTCCGAGGGACCGTCGTAGATGCGGAAGGCGCGCACGTCGCGGAAGATGCGCTCGACGACGGTGTCCGAGGTGACGCCCATGCCGCCGAGGATCTGCAGCGATCGGTCGACGACGCGGAAAATCGCCTCCGAACAGATCACCTTGGCCATCGAGCTTGCGGTGGATGCCTTGTCGCCCTGATCGAGCAGCCATGCCGTGTGCCAGATGGCGAGGCGGCTCGTGTGGATGTCGAGCGCGTTGTCGGCGAGCATGAACGACACGCCCTGGTGATCGCCGAGCGGCTTGCCGAATGATGTCCGCTCGCGCGCGTAGGCTGTCGCGATGTCATGCGCGCGGATCGCCGAGCCGAGCCAGCGCATGCAGTGCGTGAGACGCGCGGGCGCCAGGCGCACCTGCGCATATTTGAAGCCCTGCCCGACCTCGCCGAGAATATCCTCGCCCGTCACGCGCAGGTTCTCGATGTCGATGACGGCGTGGCCGCCCATGAAGCTCGTGTCCATCGTGCCGAGCACGCGGCTGATCTTGAAGGCCGGGTTCGGCAGCTCGGTGAGGAACATGGTGCAGTCGGCCGGGCCGTCACCGGTGCGCGCCATGATGATGGCGAAAGCGGCACCCTCGGCGCCCGTGATCAGCCACTTGCGGCCATTGATGACGTAGCCATTGCCGTCCGGCACCGCGCGCGTCTTCAGCAGCAGCGGATCGGCACCGGCGCCGCCATCGGGCTCAGTCATCGCGAAGCATGACCGCACTTCGCCCGTCGCGAGGCGCGAGAGATATTTCTTGCGCTGCGCCGGCGTCGCAATGACGTCGAGCATGTGGATGTTGCCCTCGTCAGGCGCATGGAAGTGCAGCGCGATCGGCCCGAGGATGGAGTAGCCGGCCGCCTCGAAGACCACGGCCTGCTCGAAGTGCGAGAAGCCCTTGCCGCCGAACTCCTCGGGGCTGTTGACGCCGAGGAGGCCCGCCTCCTTGGCCGCATTGTTGAGATCGCGGCGCAGATCCTCCGGGATGCCGTGATGGCCCCAGCGCGGATCCTTCTCGAAGGGAATGATCTTCTCGCGCACGAAGGCCGACACGCGGTCGCGCAGTTCCTCGAGCGGCTTTGGAATAGTGAAATCCATGGGCTTCCTTCCTGGGTATTCGGGCCTGGATATTCTGGCCTGGGTATTCGGGGCCTGGGCATTCGGCCTCAGTCAGTCCGCGCGACCGTGAGCGACGTCGGTAGCATAGGCGAGCAGCTCGGTGGCAACCCGGTCGAACTCGGCATAGTCGACGCCTTTGGCGGCACCGCGTTGATAAAGCGCAAAAAGCTGGAGCAGCACGACGGCCAGCTTGAGCATGGCCAGCACGCGCAGAACCTGCCAGTCGGAAACATCGACGCCCATGTCGCGAGCATAGGCGGCGAGCACCTCGCGCCGGCGCGCAAAACCCGGCGCCGCCGTCGGCATCTGGCGAAGGGCGTACATGCAGGGCGGGTCACCGGGCTCGACCCAGTAGCTGAGCGTCGTCGCGAGATCGAAGAGCGGGTCGCCGCGCGTGCCCATGTCCCAGTCGACGATGGCGACCGGCGCCAGGGTCTCGGGATGCACGATCATGTTGTCGAGCTTGAAGTCCGAATGTAGCAGCGTCGGCGCGCGCGACTGGACGGGCTGGCGCTCGAGCCATGAGACGACCTCGGCGAGGAGGCGCGCCGTGTCCGGCGCCAGATCCAGGCGCTGGCCGCGCCCGGCCCAACCCTTGAGCGTGCGCGCGATGAAACCCTCGGGCTTGCCGAGCGTGTCGAGGCCGATCGCGGCACAGTCCACGCGGTGCACCGAGATGAGCGTCGCGACGAGCATGTCGCTGGTGGCGCGGGCGACGTCCGGGCGGCCGTCGAAGCGCGAGCGGTCATCGCCCTTGATGACGAGGCCGGGGCGATAGTCGATGAGCTGGAAGGGTACGCCGATGACGCTCCGGTCCTCGCAGAGATGCAGGCTCTCGGGGGCCAGCGGATGGACCCGCCAGAGGCGCGAGAGAATGCGATGCTCGCGGGACATGTCGTGTGCGCCGGGCGGCAGGTCGCCCCCTGGTGGGCGCCGCAGCACGAGCCGTCGCCCGCCGGCCGTGAGGCGATAGTTGATGTTGGCGAGGCCGGTGCCGAACTGGCGGACGGGCTCGGACGTGTCGAGCGGCAGCCCGATACCGGCGAGGTAAGCGGCAAGACGCGCCTCGTCGAGCGGCGCACTTTCTGCCGCTGGGCGGAACACATGGGCGTCGGCGGCGTTTACCTGTGGGGCGTGTTCGCTGGGCATGGGTGCGGTGGTCATCCGGTCCGAAATTCGGCGCCACACTAGCTGCTTCCGCCCCTGACGCCAAACGTCGCCTGCCCCCTGCACCCGGACCGCACCCGACTTGATCCGCCGCAAAGCGCCGTGCCCTGCGCAAAGAGCATCGTGGGCCATGCGCGCGGCCAAGCCGCCGACGGGGCGGCCCCGCAAAAGATGTCGGGAGGTCCCATGTACAAGAACATTCTCCTGGCGGTCGACGGCTCCGAGTTCGGGATGGGCTCGGTGCCCTATACCGTGAGGCTCGCCAAGGCCATCGGCGCACGCATCACGGCGCTCCACGTCACCGCCCCCTACGAGACTGTCGCGCTCGGAGGGCTGGCCTCCTTCCTGGTCGGAGACGAGTACACCAAGCGCGCGTCCATCAACGCCACCGTGGTGCTCGACCGCGTGAAGCGCGTGGCGCAGGACGCCAATGTGCTCGTGAGCACCTTCCAGGTGGAGCACGCCCATCCCTGGCAGGCGATCATCGAGACGGCCAAGGAGCAGAAGGCCGACCTCATTCTCATGTCCTCGCACGGCCGGCGGGGCATTGCCGGAATCCTGCTCGGCAGCGAGACCAAGAAGGTGCTCACCCACACGACCACGCCGGTGCTGGTCTGGCGCGGCGTATAGCTGGGGCGCTCAATCGCGCCTTGCCAGCGTGCGCGGCGCACGTATCCTGATGGCGCGCCCGGCGGACGACCGCCGGCGGAGATAACGCGCCGCCTGCAGCAGAGCGCCGCACCGGAGGAAGCCCATGGCCAAAAGCGAGCGCTGGAAGCAGCGGCCCGAGAACTCGACCTGGGGGGATTATGGCCCCGATGACCAGCTCGGGCGCATGAACGAGCTCAATGCCGAGCGCACGAAGCAGGCCGTTGCCGAGGTCAAGGCGGGGCGCTCGTTCTGTCTCTCCATGCCACTGGATCTGCCGGGCGGCAATGTGCTGAGGCCGACCGTGCGCAGCGATCGGCCGAACTGGCTCTATCGCACGGAGTATGACCAGGCGGGCCTCACAGACGTCATCAACGACGATATGGTCCTGCTGCACCTGCAGTACTCGAGCCAGTGGGACACGCTCGCGCATGTCGGCTCGCTGTTCGATGCCGACGGTGACGGCGTTGCCGAGCCCGTGTTCTACAACGGCTTTCGCGGCGACACCGACATGTTCGGGCCGACCGACCCGAAGGAAGCAGGCAGCATTCCGGGCACGTTCGTGGAAGCCAAGGCCACGTCCGCGGCGAAGAAGCTCGGCGTCGAGAACCTTGCCGAGAAATGTCTGCAGGGTCGCGGCGTGATGATCGACCTGCAAGCCCACTTCGGCCGGCGCAAGCACGCGGTGACGTACGACGATCTCATGCGTGTGATGGCGGCGGACGGCATCAAGGTCGAGCCGGGTGACTTCGTGTGCCTCAGGACAGGCTTCGACGAGGTCATCTTCGAGCAGAAAGGCAAGCCGACGCACGAGGCCATGCACAACACCTGCACAGGCCTCGATGGCAGCGATACGAAGCTCCATCAGTGGATCACGGAGTCGAAGCTCGTCGCGCTCATCTCGGACAACTACGCCGTCGAGGTGCACAATGCGCCGCTAAAGCCCGGCCAGTGCGCGGCACTCCCGCTGCACCAGCACTGCCTCTTCAAGACCGGCGTCAATCTCGGCGAGATCTGGCGGCTTTCCGAGCTTGCCGACTGGCTGCGCGCCAACAACCGCAGCCGCTTCCTGATGACGGCGCCGCCGCTCAATCTGCCGGGTGCGGTCGGCTCGCCCGCGAACGCGATCGCGACGGTCTGAGCTGGCTCACATGAGTTGGATAACTGGCGTCGGCCTGCTGCCGTTCGGGCGACATGAGGGCAAGAACACGCTCGACCTCATGAGCGAGGCGGCAGCGCTGGCGCTCGACGATGCCGGCCTGAAGCGCGGCGACATCGACGGCGTGCTCACGGGCTACGCCACGACCATGCCGCACATCATGCTGGCGACGGTGTTCTGCGAGCACTTCGGCCTGAGCCCGGCTTATGCCCATGGGTTGCAGGTCGGCGGCGCGACGGGCGTTGCCATGGCTATGCTCGCGCACGAGCTGGTCGCAGCGGGGCGCCTCAAGCACGTGCTCGTCGTCGCGGGCGAGAACCGTCTCTCGGCGCCGGGCGGTCGCGACAAGGTCGTCGAGACCTTGGCGCAGGTCGGCCATCCGGTGCACGAGGTGCCGCTCGGGCCGACCATTCCGGCCTATTACGGTCTCGTCGCCAACCGCTACATGCACGAGCACGGTGTGAGCGAGGCCGACCTCGCGGAGCTCGCCGTGCTCATGCGCGCGAACGCTGCGACGCATCCGGGTGCGCAGTTCAGGGAGCCGATCACGGTTGGCGATGTGCTCGCGTCGAAGCCGATTGCGCGACCGCTGAAGCTGCTGGATTGCTGCGCCACGGCTGATGGCGCCGTTGCGTTCGTCGTCAGCCGCGAGCGGACGGGCACTGCCGCTGTCCGCATCATCGGCGCCGGGCAGGCGCATACGCACCAGCACATCAGCGAGGCGCCGAGCCTGACGGAATTCGGCGCGCGGCTCTCCATGGATCGCGCCATTGCCGCGACAGGGCGCAAGCTCACGACGACGGACGCCGACTATCTCGCCATCTACGACAGCTTCACGATCACGCTGGCGATCCTGCTGGAGGAGCTTGGTCTCGCGCGGCGCGGAGAGGCCTGCGGGCTCGCGCGCGATGGGTATTTCTCGCGCACGGGCACGAAGCCGCTGAACACGCACGGCGGTCTCATGAGCTACGGCCATTGCGGCGTTGCCGGTGCGCTCGCTCATCTCGTCGAGACACAGCTCCAGATGACGGGGCGCGCGGAGAACCGACAGGTTGCAGATGCGGGCCTCGCCTTCCTGCACGGCGATGGCGGCGTGATGTCCTCGCACGTCAGCCTGATCATGGAGCGTCAAGGATGAGCGACGCGATCAGCTATCAGCGCTGCGCCCCCTGCGGTCACGTCTGGTATTTCGTGCGCAGCTTCTGCCCGAAGTGCGGCGCGCGCGAGCCTGTGACGTCGCGTGCGTCCGGTGCGGGTGTCGTGCACGCTGTGACGATCGTCGATCGCGCGCCGACACCCGACATGAAAGCACTCGCGCCCTACACGCTCGTCATGGTCGATGCCGAGGAAGGCTTCCGCCTCATGGCGCACGGCGAACCCAGCCTCGCCATCGGCGATCGTGTGTCTGGAAGCACTGTCGAACTCGCCGGTCGTCCCATTCCCTTCTTCAAGCGCGCCTGAGGTCCTCTCATGTCGATCGAAAGCCTGAAGCCGCTGCTCGCCCCGCGCTCCATTGCCGTGCTCGGCGCCTCGGAGAACCCGAACAAGATCGGCGGG
>ERZ778025.1154-NODE-1154-length-22391-cov-4.706528_pt1 | contig 22391 bp, 18 predicted proteins | sample MGYA00375755_ERZ778025 | MGnify/ENA primary metagenome ERZ778025 (study PRJEB29350, sample SAMN05389825) | bioreactor metagenome | isolation source: Thiocyanate bioreactor | place: South Africa: University of Cape Town | collected 2014-03-17 ... | reverse complement strand
CGAAAGACCGATAGTGGCGACCTGCCCCGAGATCTGGGCGATTCGGATCGGTCCGCCCACCTGATCCGCATTTTCCCGGCCAGTGAAGACCCCGCCGATGTACGAAAGAGTGCGATCGACCACAAACCAGGTTTCCTTGACGCCGAGCCAAAGAGCGGTTGCAGGATTCACTGGTTGAGTGACGGTGTCACCCGGTCCGGTCGCCCGGGTAATCCCGAGCACCCCGATCCGGTGGGCATTGCCGAAGCTGTCCTTGATCTCACGAAGCTCCGGCGTGCCGTTCAGGGTCACGGTCTGATCGCCCCGCTTCACCGTGAAGACGAGCGGAACCCCGGCCTTGGCACTGACCAGCCGCTGCATGGTGGTAAAGCTGTCGATGGGGCTGCCGTCGATGGCCGTCACGACATCGCCCTGCTTGAAACCGGCGGCGGCAGCGGCACTGTTCTCCTGAACGACATCGACGCGCGCGCTTTGGCTGGGCTTGCCGAAGAAGGTGAACAGCGCGGCGAAGATGACAATCGCCAGCAGGAAGTTGGCGATCGGACCGGCTGCGACAATGGCCGCCCGCGGGCCGACCTTCTGGCCATGGAAGGAAACCTTGCGCTCATCTTCCGTCATCGCGTTCATGGCGTCCGCCGACGGCGTAGAGGCCTCGGACTCGTCGCCGAAGAACTTCACATAGCCGCCAAGCGGGATCGCCGACACCTTCCAGCGCGTGCCGTGCCGGTCGTTAAAGCCGAACAGTTCCGGCCCGAAACCGAGCGAAAAGGTCAGGACCTTTACCCCGGCCCAGCGGGCGACAAGGAAGTGGCCAAGCTCATGGAAGAAGACGACGATGGTGAGGACAAACAGGAATGGAACGATGTAGCCAATCAGGCCGTGGCTCAACGTATTGAAACCGTTCAGTAAAACGTCCACTCTCAATCCCTCGTCACAAGGCCGGTCGGCCTGATCCCCAACGCTCTAGGATGCCTTTAAGGCAATTTCAGGCAAGAGGCCGGCGGCTGTTTTTCGCGCACTATGGTCAACGGCGAGCGCGTCGTCGGCCGAGCCAAGCGGCATCAGATTCCCTCCCCGCACCCACGCATTCATGGTCGCCTCGACAAGCCGCGCGATGGCGCCGAACCTGATCTTCTGGCCGATGAAGGCGGCCACGGCCACTTCATTGGCCGCGTTGTAGACAGTGGTCGCGCCGTGGCCGGTGCGCAGCGCCTCATAGGCCAGCCGCAGCCCGGGAAATCGCTCGTAATCGGGCGCTTCGAACGTCAGTTGCCCGATCTTGGCGAGATCGAGCTTCGCCGCAGGCCCGACGATGCGGTCCGGCCAGCCGAGGCAGTGCGCGATCGGCGTGCGCATATCCGGCGCGCCGAGCTGCGCCATCACCGAACGGTCGGCAAACTCCACCATGCCGTGTACGATGGATTGCGGATGGACCAGCACATCGATTTCATCCGGCGACAGGGAGAACAGGTAAGACGCCTCGATCACTTCGAGGCCCTTGTTCATCATCGATGCGGAATCGATGGTGATTTTCTGTCCCATGCTCCAGTTCGGATGCTTGAGCGCCTGCGCCAGCGTCGCTTGCTCGATGTCGGCCGGAGCCCAGGTGCGGAACGGGCCGCCCGATGCCGTGATGATGACCCGCACCAGTTCGTCGCGGTTGCCGGAGGCCAGCGCTTGAAACAGCGCATTGTGCTCGGAGTCGGCCGGAAGAATGCACGCCCCTGCTTTCGCCGCCCGGTCCATGAAGAAATCGCCGGCGCATACAAGACATTCCTTGTTGGCGAGCGCGATCGCCGCGCCGCGGTCGGCTGCCGCCAGCGCCGGTTTCAGGCCCGCCGCGCCGCTGATCGCCGCCATCACCCAATCGGCAGGGCGCTGCGCAGCCTCGATGATCGCCTCTTCGCCCGCGCCATGGGCAATGCCAGTTCCGGCCAGCGCATCGCGCAATTCGCCGAGCTTGGATTCGTCGGCCAGCGCGACGTAGCGCGCGTTGAATTCCTTCGCGAGCTTGACCAGACCTTCGACATTGCCGTTCGCGGTCAGCGACTCCACCTGATAGCGCTCCGGCTGCGCGCGCAGCAGATCCATGGTGCTGTCGCCGATCGAGCCGGTCGCGCCGAGCACGGAAACGCTGCGCACGGCGGATGCCGCGGCCTTATTGTTACGCAGGGGAACAGCACTCATTGAATCACCAGACCATGAAGCCGCGGCCGACGCCGTCGAGGCCGCCGCGCAAGAAACCGACAACAGCAGCGAACACGATCGCCGCGACGAAACCATCGAGCCGATCCAGCAATCCGCCGTGACCGGGAATGATCTGGCTCGAATCCTTCACGTCGAAGCGACGCTTCACGGCAGATTCGAACAGATCGCCAAGCTGCGAGACGACCGACAGCACCGCGCCGAACATGAGAAGCGGCAGCAGTTTGCCGTATCCCAGAAACGCGAAGATCGCCGCAACGATAAGACCAAGCACCAGGCCGCCGATCGCGCCCGCCCATGTCTTGTTGGGACTGACACGCGGCCAGAGCTTCGGCCCGCCGATGCTGCGCCCGGCGAAATAGCCGCCGATATCCGCGCCCCATACCACCAGCAACACGAACATCAGCGCAACAAACCCGTAGGCCGCGTCCAGCCTGACGAGAATCGTCGCGACCAGCGCAGCAGCGGCATAAACCAGCCCGCCCGCCGCCCACAAGCGCCGCTCCGCCGCAAGAACGGCGACCAGCACAGTTCCGGCCAGCAGAATCTCGAGCGCGAAGTCGATCTGCACGATCGCCAGAAAAATTCCGGCAATCACAATTGCCGACACGCCGCCTGCGAGCGTCAGGCCTTGCCGCGCGCCGACGATGGTCAGCCATTCGACGAACAGCAACGCGCCCGCAACAGTGACGATGCAGGCCCATGGCCATCCGCCGAGCCACACCAGCAGGATGGTCAGCGGCGCCAGCACCAGCGCAGCGACAACACGGGCAGTGAAGTTGCTCACCCCTTTTTTGATGTCAGGCGTGGTGGGGGTCGTATCCGGCGTCACACCGCTCACGACCCGGTCTTCGCAACGGTCTTGGCGATCAGGCCGCCGAAGCGCCGTTCGCGCGTTGCATATTCAGCGATCGCGCCTTCCAGCGCTGCCCTGTCGAAATCCGGCCAATGGATCGGCACGAACACCAGTTCGCTATAGGCCGCCTGCCACATCAGGAAGTTGGACAGCCGCTGTTCGCCGCTGGTGCGGATGATCAGGTCCGGGTCCGGAATATCCGGCGCGTCGAGATAACTTCCCAGCGCGTCCGGCGTGATCGTCGCCGGATCGCGCTTGCCCTCCGCCACTTCGCGCGCGAGGCGCTGCGCCGCGTTGGCGATTTCCTGCCGCGAGCCGTAGTTGAAGGCGACGACAAGCGTCAGGCGCGTGTTGTTGCGGGTCAGGTCCTCGGCCTCGCTCAGCAGCGCGCAGATGTCGGGCTCCAGCCCTTCGCGTTCGCCGATGATGCGCACGCGCACGCCGTCGGCATGGAGCGAAGCCAGATCGTTGCGGATGAAGCGGCGCAGGAGGCCGAACAGATCGCCGATCTCGCTGGCCGGGCGCGACCAGTTCTCGGAACTGAACGAGAAGATCGTCAGATACGAAATGCCGAGTTCATGGCTGGCGCGGACCACCTTGCGCAGCGCCTCGACACCGCGGCGATGTCCCTCGGCGCGCGGCAATCCCCTCGCCGCGGCCCATCGTCCATTGCCATCCATGATGATCGCGACATGCCGCGGCGCATCGGCACGAACCGAGTCCCCTGGCTTTGGCATGGCGCCGTTCGACATTCGCGCGATCTCTCAGACGGTGAGGATTTCTTTTTCCTTGGTGCCGAGCAGCTTGTCCACGTCGGCAATGGCCGCGTCGGTGGCCTTCTGAACATCGTTCGACAGACGCTTCTCGTCGTCTTCCGAAATCTGATGATCCTTTTCCGACTTCTTCAGGATATCGAGACCGTCGCGGCGGACGTGACGGATGGCGACCTTCGCGGCTTCCGCGTACTTGTGCGCGACCTTCACCAGTTCCTTGCGACGCTCTTCGTTGAGTTCGGGAATCCGCAGGCGAATGACCTGGCCTTCCGTCGCCGGCGACAGGCCGAGATTGGAATTGACGATCGCGGTTTCGACCGCCTTCACCATCGACTTGTCCCAGACCTGCACCGACAGCATCCGTGGCTCGGGCACGCTGACGGTCGCGACCTGGTTGAGCGGCATGTGGCTGCCATAGGCCTCGACCTGAACCGGCTCGACCATCGAAATCGCCGCACGGCCGGTGCGCAGTCCGCCAAGCTCGTGCTTGAGCGAATTGAGCGCGCCGTCCATGCGACGCTTGAGGTCGTTGAGATCGAAATTCCCGGCGGCCATGTGATGCACTCCTTCAAGTCCAATGCGGCTTCAACCTTGGCCGCATCCTATATCTTATTGTTCTGATGCGCGTTTTTAATTTCGCACCCCGAAATCGCACGCTGTTACCCGGAAACGATCGTTCCCTTGCCCTTGCCGCTCAGAATGGCGCCGATCGAGCCGGCCTCGGCGATCGAGAACACGATGATAGGCAACGACGTCTCGCGGGCAAGCGCGAAGGCCGTCGCGTCCATCACCTTATAGCCGCCTTCGACCGCCTGAGAATGGGTCAGACGCTCGAACCGCTTGGCTGCCGGGTCCTTCTTCGGGTCGGCGCTGTAGACGCCGTCCACATTGGTGGCCTTCAGCACGGCCTGTGCGCCGATTTCGGCAGCACGCAGCACGGCGGTGGTGTCGGTGGTGAAATACGGATTGCCGGTGCCGCCCGCGAGCAGGATGACGCGGCCTTCGGCCAGATACTTATGCGCAGCGGCGCGGGTGAACAGTTCGGATATCTGCGGCATCACGAACGCCGACAGCGTGCGCGCCGACTGCCCCTTGCGCTCGAGCGCGGCTTCAAGGGCGAGACAGTTCATGACGGTGGCGAGCATGCCCATCGTGTCGCCGGTGGTACGCGACACACCGCGCGACGAGACTTCGACGCCGCGGAAGATATTGCCGCCGCCGACCACGACGGCGATCTCAATGCCGAGTTCGCGGGCCTTGATGATGTCGCTGGCGATGCGGTCGATAGTCGGCTGATGGATGCCGAAGGATTGGTCGCCGGCGAGAAACTCGCCGGAGACCTTGATGACGACACGTCGGTAAGCCGGTTCAGCCATGTGATCGCTCACTCTTCACGAATTGAGCGCATTCCGGAGCAGAACAATCGGCTCGTGCTGAATGCGCTCAGGACTCCGGCCGGCGCGCAGACAGTCGTTAGCCCTGTCCTGCAGCGGCGGCGACTTCGGCGGCGAAATCGGATTCCTGCTTCTCGATTCCCTCGCCGAGAGCATAACGCACAAAACCGGCAACCTTGATAGGTGCACCGACCTTGCCCTCAGCTTCCTTCACGGCCTGGGCGACGCTCTTCTTGTCGTCGAAGATGAAGGGCTGTTCCAGCAGCGTGACTTCCTTGAAGAAGGTCTTGATGCCCGAATCGACGATCTTCTCGATCATCGCGTCCGGCTTGCCCTGCTGACGGTACTTGTCCGCCATCACGTCCTTCTCGCGCTGGATCACGACCGGATCGAGACCGGCGGCGTCGAGCGCCTGCGGGCTGGACGAGGCCACATGCATCGCGATCTGACGGCCGAGGGCTGCCAGTTCGTCCTTCTTGCCGGTGGATTCGAGCGCGACCAGCACGCCCATCTTGCCGAGACCGTCGAGCACGGCGTTGTGGACGTAGCTCGCGACGACGCCGTCATTCACGGACACTTCCGCGGCGCGGCGCAGCGTCATGTTCTCGCCGATGGTCGCGATCGCGTCCTGGATGGCGCGGTCGACGTTGACGTCGCCCACCGGCGCAGCCTTGATCTTCTCAACGTCGGCGCCGGCCTTCAGCGCGACCTGGCCGATCATCTTCACGAGACCCTGGAACTGCTCGTTACGCGCAACGAAGTCGGTCTCCGAGTTGACCTCGACGACAACGCCCTTGGTGCCCGAGACGACAGCGGCGATCAGGCCTTCTGCGGCGACGCGACCGGCCTTCTTGGCAGCCTTCGACAGGCCCTTCTTGCGCAGCCAGTCGATCGCGGCTTCCATGTCGCCGTTGTTCTCATTGAGCGCCTGCTTGCAATCCATCATGCCTACGCCGGTCTTCTCGCGCAGATCCTTGACCATTGCTGCTGTGATCGTTGCCATCGTGAATGTCCTTTGCCTGTGCGGGCCGCGCGGCGCAGCGTGAAAGCTGGCAAGCCGGATTCGACGCGCAGGATTTACATTTAAGCTTGTGCGTATTCGGATCGCAAAACCGGGACCCGCCTCTGCGGAATACGCGGTCTGGAATATCGCGGCCGGATGAACCGGCCGCGACAAACGTGTGGCTTATTCCGCTTCCGCGGTGAGCGCCTTGGACTGGGCGACCCAGCCATCGGCACGCGCCGGAAGACCGACTTCTTCGCCGACCTTGTGAGCGGTGTTGTGGTCGAATTCGGCGATCTGCCAGAAGTGGAAGATACCGAGGTCGTTGAGCTTCTTCTCGATCGCGCCGGACACGCCGGAGAGCTTCTTGAGGTCGTCGGCAACGCCGCGCGGACCGGCAAGACCCTGGAAGCCTTCCGACTTCGCAGGCTCGAGCGCTTCCTGCGCCGGGTTGGCCATCGCACCGATGTCGATGCCTGCGCCGCCCTGCGCGCGCGAGATGCCGTCGATCACGGCGCGCGCGACGAGGTCGCAGTACAGAGAGATCGCGCGGCCCGCGTCGTCATTGCCCGGAACGACATACGAAATGCCCTTCGGGTCGCAGTTGGTATCGACGATCGCCGCCACCGGAATGTTCAGGCGATTCGCTTCCTGAATCGCGATGTCTTCCTTGTTGGTGTCGATCACGAAGATCAGGTCGGGCAAGCCGCCCATGTCCTTGATGCCGCCGAGCGAGCGGTCGAGCTTGTCGCGCTCGCGCTGAAGCGTGAGGCGCTCTTTCTTCGTGTACTGGCTGCCTTCGCCGGAGCCGAGCATATCGTCGAGCTGGCGCAGGCGCTTGATCGAGCCGGAAACGGTCTTCCAGTTGGTCAGCGTGCCGCCGAGCCAGCGCGAATTGACGAAGTACTGTGCGGAGCGCTTGGCGGCTTCCGCCACGCCGTCCTGTGCCTGGCGCTTGGTGCCGACGAACAGCACGCGGCCACCCTTGGCCACGGTGTCGCTGACAGCCTGCAGCGCGCGATGAAGCATCGGCACGGTCTGCGCGAGGTCGATGATGTGAATGTTGTTGCGGGCACCGAAGATGTAATCCGCCATCTTGGGATTCCATCGGTGGGACTGGTGACCAAAGTGCACGCCAGCTTCCAGAAGCTGACGCATAGAGAAATCGGGTAGCGCCATTTTTGTATTCTCCGGTTGGTTCCTCCGGAAGCGTGTGAGCAAACGAGCCGCCAAACCAAAAAGGATTGCGCCCCGGTTGCCACCGGACGGCCTTTAAGAGCCATGCTTCCGTGTGAGATGCGCGGCTTATAGCCACGCGACCATGATTAAGCAAGCAAATCCGGCCAATTCAGGCCCGAAAAGCCGCGCGTGGCCGAGATTTGACCGGGACGCCGCCGGGTCCGGCGGGGCCCCGAAGTCCTCTCCCCGGCCTAACCCGGGGGCTTCCGTGGCGGCGGAGCGGGCCGCGCGGCCGGACGCGGCGCCGCTGGTCTCGGCGCCATCTGGGGCCGCGGAGCCATTTGCGGACGCGGAGCCATCTGGGGACGAGGCGCCATCTGAGGCCGGGGTGCCATTTGAGGCCGGGGCTGCATGGCCGGCCGCTGGAACTGCGGCTGAGGACGCGGCGCCATCTGAGGACGCGGCTGGGCTGCAGGGCGCTGGAACTGGGGCCTCTGAACCTGCGGTCGCGGGGTCATCTGCGGCCGCGGTTGCTGAACCGAAGGCCGCTGGACCTGCGGACGCGGCTGCATCGCCGGACGTTCCGGACGTTCCGGACGGCCCGGCCGAGCTGCCGGCCCGGTGGGCGCAGCAGCACCCGGCTGCACCGAAGGCCGGCCGACATCGGGACGGTTTCCGGGGCCACGATCAAAGCGGCCGGGACGCCCGCCCTGTCCGGGCTGCGGACCCGATGCACCCGGCGCAGTCACGGCATTGGGCAGCGGACGGCCACCGGGCCGGCCGGTCGGGGTCTGCCCCGGCAGCACGTTCGCGGCGGGAAGATTGCCCGGCCTGAGATTGTTACCGGGTTGAGCGCCCTGTCCCGGACCGCCCGGCCGATTGCGACCCGGCAGCACGCCACGAGGCGGCGCAATCTTGCCCTGCTGAATCAGGTTGGCGCGGCGGGTCGCGGACGGCGGCAGGCCCGGCGCGAACGCAGGACGCGTCGCTCCGACACCGCCCGGTCCGCCCGGCCGTCCGGGCCTGAATTGGCCGCCGGGTCCGAACTGACCACCCGGCCTGCGGCCGGGACCGACGCCCGGCGCAGGGCGGCGGTTGATGACGGTGTTGATCACGTCCCTGTTGTGGATGTTCGTGAACAGGAAGCGGTTGACCGGCGGGCGCACGTAGACCGGCGGCCGGATGAAGACCGGAATCGGAATGAAGACCGGCTGCGGCAGATAGTACGGATCGTCGTAGTAGTACGGCGGATCGAGCACGACGAAGTCATCCGGCGGTGGCGGCAGGAAGAACACCGGCGGCGGCGGCGGCGGCGCAAACGCAAAGACCGGATCGTCGAACATCAGATACGGACGATCGACATACTCGTATTCGTATTCCGGCGGCGGCGGCACATCGTAAGCGTAGGCGTCGAACGACGGCGGCGGCTCAAGCGCGGCGGCAATGTTGGCCAGACGCCGGCGCGCATCCGCGGCGTGCGGTCCTTTCGGATAGCGCTTCAGATAAGACCAGTAGGCCTGCTGCGTGTTGGCGCGATAAGTCTGCCGCCACGTGATCGCCTCGCGGCGGGCGGCGACGATCGCCCTCACCCGCTTGGCCATCGGATCGTCCGGATAGGCCGCGAGGAATGCCTCATAGTCGGTGATCGTGTCACGCTCGAGCGCGGCGGCGTAGGCATCCTGCGCACCGAAATCGCGGATCGGCTTGGACCGCGCATTGGCGTCCTGATTGGCCTGCACCGACGGCGCATCGGGCGCGCGATCGAAGAAGACGAAATCGCCTTCGAGCTTTTGTGCGTCCCACGGCACCATCGCGCCCTTGGTGACGTCGTTCACGCGCAGCCGCGTGCGGTTGAAAATTTCAGGCAGTGCAATGCCGCCGGTGCGGATCATTTCCGCCAGCGCCTGCGCGTAAGGACCGTAGTTGCCGGTCGGAGCCGGTCCCACCGTGCCGGGCGCGGCATTGAATGCGATCAGCCCCTTGGCGTCAGGCTCGATCAGCGCGAGGCCGCCCGCGAGCGGCTGGCCTTCCTTGGCGAACGGAGAATTGTAAGCGGCGTCGAGCACAACCACATGCGCCTTCAGCGGCAGCGCACCGAGCTGGCGGATGTAGTCGCCGATCCGCAGGCCCTCAACGGGCACGTCGGTATCGCGCGCCATGGTGGCATCGACCGGCACGAAGTAGTTCTCGCCCGCAAGCTGCAATCCGTAGCCCGAGAGATAGATCATCGCGACAGTATCGGGTCCGGCGGTCTGCGCCTTCTTCATGAAGTCCGCGAAGGTCTGGCGCAGCGTCTCGCCGTCGAGATCGCGCGCGCCGACCACGTCGAAGCCCGCCGCCTGCAATGTCTGCGCGATCAGGCCCGCGTCGTTCGCGGCCGTCGCCAGCGGCGCAGCCTGATAGTTGCCGTTGCCGATCACCAGCGCGATGCGGTTCTGCTGCCCCTGCTGTGGCGGCGGTGTCTGCGCATGAAGCGGCGACAACAGCGCGGCAATAACCAGCGCCGCGACGACATTCAGAAGCCCGACAATTTTGCGCATCAAACCATGTCCCATTCCGGCAAATACGCCGCAGTCAACCTTGCGGCGCATGAACATTGTTTGAACGAAACATAGTCGGATTAGGGCGTGCCGGACCAGCCCTAAACGTACCGCCGCGTCACACCGTCTGCACATCCACCACACCGGCCACGGCTTTAAGCGCCCCGGCGATCTGCGGCGAGACCGGAAACCGCCCCGGCAGCTTGATCTCCACCGAGGTCTGCATGTCGAGGATCATTTCCACGATGATCTCGCCGGACGACGCCGCGCCGGGCGGCGCCATGCCGAGCCGCTTGTGGATCGATTCAATCGGCTTGTCGTCGCGCACCGTGATGCGCAGGCTGGACGTGGTCTTGGCCGCGGCGGCATCGAGCGGCTCGGCATGCAGCACGCGCGCGCGCACGTCCTCCCCCTGAAGTTCCGCGCCGAGTTGCAGCAGCACCGCCGAACCCGGCTCGAGAACATCGCGATATTGCGCAAGCCCTTCGGAGAACAGCACCGCCTCGAAATGACCGGTGGGATCGGACAGGCCCATGATGCCCATCTTGTTGCCGGTCTTGGTGCGCCGCTCCATGCGCGAGACCACCGTCGCCGCCACGCGTCCTGCCGTCGCGCCGGTCTTCACCGCACGGGAGAACTCGGCCCACGACTGCACGCGCAGGCGCTTGAGCGCCGTCGCATAGTCATCGAGCGGATGGCCCGACAGGAAGAAGCCGATGGCGTCGTATTCGCGCCGCAGCCGATCGGCGGGCAGCCACGGCTCGATGTTCGGCAGCACGATGCTCGGCGCATCGGCCATGCCGCCGAACATGTCGTTCTGTCCGCTGGTCGCGGCCTCGTGGTTGCGCTGGCATGCGGCAATGATTGCGTCCGCACCGGCGAAGACGCGCGCGCGGTTTGAATCGAGGCAATCGAAGGCCCCTGCCGCCGCGAGGCTTTCCACCACGCGCTTGTTGATCGCGCGCGGACTGACGCGCGAGGCGAAATCTGCCAGCGAGGTAAACGGCCGGTCGCCGCGCGCTTCCACGATCATTTCCACGGCCTGCTGGCCGACGCCCTTGAGCGCGGCGAGCGCGTAGTAGATCGTGTTCTCGCTGACTTCGAAAGTCGCGCCCGAACGGTTGATCGACGGCGGCTCGACCTTGATCCCGAGCCGCTGGGCTTCGGCGCGGAATTCCGACAGCTTGTCGGTGTTGTTCATATCGAGGGTCATCGACGCCGCGATGAACTCCACCGGATAGTGCGCCTTCATATAGGCGGTCTGGAACGACACCAGCGCGTAGGCCGCGGCGTGGCTCTTGTTGAAGCCGTAGTCCGCGAACTTCGCCAGCAGCTCGAAGATCGTTTCCGCCTGCCCTTTCGGCACATTGTTTTTGGTCGCGCCCGCGACAAAAATCTCGCGCTGCTTGTCCATTTCCGCGCGGATCTTCTTGCCCATCGCGCGGCGCAGCAGGTCGGCGTCGCCGAGCGAATAACCCGCCATCACCTGCGCGATCTGCATCACCTGTTCCTGATAGATGATGACGCCGAAGGTTTCTTTCAGGATCGGCTCGAGCATCGGATGCATATATTCCGACTCTTCGTCGCCGTGCTTGCGCGCGCAGTAAGTCGGAATGTTCGCCATCGGACCCGGGCGATACAGCGCGACCAGCGCGATCAAGTCTTCAAGACGGTCCGGCCGCATGTCCACCAGCGCGCGGCGCATGCCCTGACTTTCAACCTGGAACACGCCGACCACTTCACCGCGCGACAGCATGTCGTAGCTGTCCTTGTCGTCGAGCGGCAGATGCGCGAGATCGACCTCCTTGTTCCGCTGCCTGAGCAGCTTCACGGCGACATCGAGTACGGTCAGCGTCTTCAGGCCAAGAAAGTCGAACTTCACAAGGCCAGCAGGCTCGACCCATTTCATGTTGAACTGGGTGACCGGCATGTCCGACTTCGGATCGCGATACATCGGCACCAGTTCGCTCAAGGGCCGGTCGCCGATCACGATGCCCGCCGCATGCGTCGAGGCGTGGCGTGTCAGGCCTTCGAGGCGCTGCGCAATGTCGAAGGCGCGCGCGATCACCGGGTCTTCGTCGCGAAACGCCTGCAGTTTCGGCTCGCTTTCGATGGCTTTCGCGAGCGTCACCGGCGCAGCAGGATTCTGCGGCACCAGCTTGGTGAGCCGGTCCACCTGCCCGTAAGGCATCTGCAGCACGCGGCCGACGTCGCGCAGCACGCCGCGCGCCTGCAGGGTACCGAAGGTGATGATCTGGCCGACCTGATCGCGTCCGTAGCGCTCCTGCACGTAGCGGATCACTTCGCCGCGGCGGTCCTGACAGAAGTCGATGTCGAAGTCCGGCATCGACACGCGCTCCGGATTGAGGAAGCGCTCGAACAGCAGGCCGAAGCGGATCGGATCGAGGTCGGTAATCGTCAGCGCATAGGCGACCAGCGAGCCGGCGCCCGAGCCACGGCCCGGCCCCACCGGAATATCCTGCGCCTTGGCCCACTTGATGAAGTCGGACACGATCAGGAAGTAGCCCGGATATTTCATCCGGGTGATGACATCGATCTCGAACGCCAGCCGCTTTGCGTAGTCCTCTTCCGTGGTGCCCGGAGCCAGACCGTATTTCTGCAAGCGCCAGGCAAGGCCCTCCTCGGCCTGGCGGCGCAGTTCAGCGGCTTCCGCGCTCTCGGCGTCGGCGGCATTGTCGCCGCCCACGGTGAATCGCGGCAGGATCGGCTTGCGCGTGCGCGGCCGGTACGCGCAGCGCTTCGCGATCTCGACCGTGGAGGCCAGTGCTTCCGGCAGATCGGCGAACAGCACCGCCATCTCGGCGCGCGTCTTGAAGCGATGGTCCGGCGTCAATTGATGGCGGTCGGTTTCGGACACCAGCCGTCCGCCCGCGATGCACAGCAGTGCATCGTGCGCTTCGTAATCCTCGGTGCTGGCGAAATAGGGCTGGTTGGTCGCGACCAGCGGCAGGCCCTTCGCATAGGCCATGTCGATCAGCGCAGACTCGCAACGGCGCTCTTCGTCAAGGCCATGGCGCTGCAACTCGATGTAAAGCCGGTCGCCAAACAGCTTCATCAACGTGTCGCAACGCGCCTGCGCCACCGCCGGCTGCTCGGCATTGATGGCCTGAGCCAGCGTTCCTTCCGGCCCGCCGGTCAACGCGATGAGACCATCCGTCTCTCCGTCCAGCCACTCGGCCTTGATATGCGCCGCCTGATTGACCGGTGTTTCCTGAAAGGCCCGGGAGTTCAGCCGCATCAAGCTGCCGTAGCCCTTCTCGCTCGCCGCGAGCAGGACGATCCGCGCAGGGGCCAGCGCATTGCGCGCCGCCGGATCCTGATCGCCGAAATCCACCGCGACCGCGCAGCCGATGATCGGCTGAATGCCATAGCCCGCCAGCTTCTCGGAAAACTCCAGCGCGCCGAACATGTTGTCGTTGTCGGTCAGCGCCAGCGCCGGCTGATGGTCCGCCTTGGCGAGTTCCAGCAGCTTGGCGATCGTCATCGATCCCTGCAGCAGCGAGAATGCCGACTGCACGTGCAGATGGATAAAGCCGGGGTCCGACCCGGATTTCGGCGTGGCGGTTTTGGACATGCTGACCTTGGGCAACCTGCGCAGACGTCATCGCGAAGCGATGAACCATCTGCGGCGATGGAGCGACTCACGGATCGATGGTGGTGCCTCGAGCGCGACGTGTCCACGCGGAAGACGCGGACCCGGCGGCCTATCTCGGGTCCATCATCCTTATCCCCAGCCCGGGACGCTCCCGGGCCGGTCTCCTATTATATCATTTGCGGAATGACCTGCGCCCAGATCGCGATCATTCCAACGAACAGCAACAGAGAGGTCAGTGCGGCGGCTTCTTCCACGAACGTCTTCAACATGATCGAACTCCTCCCGACTCCATGAGAACGTAATAAGAACATTGTTCCTTTTTTGTTCTTCAAGTCAAGCGCAAGACGCGGTCCGGCCCAGCCACCGCTAACAAAAGGTAAACGGCACCAAATTTTAGTAGAACCATCAACAACTACCGCCATCGTGAGTTGACGAATGCGGCGAACAACGGTTCTTGCTGGAATCGGAAAATGTCGCTCCCACGCGCGATAACCGACCAGGAGAACTACATGCGCTATTTGATTTTGGGCCTCGCCATGCTCGGCGCAGGTTACGCCGTTCAATCCACCCCGGCGGCAGCCCGCGATTATCCGTTCTGCCTTCTGGGACGCGACACATCCGGCGGGTTGGGCGACTGCGTATATTCGACCTATCAGCAGTGTCAGGCGACAGCCTCGGGCACCCGCAATGGCTGCTACGCCAATCCATACTATGCCTACGGCGAGGAGCCGGTAGCACGTCCGCGCCGCGCGCGCCGTCACCACGCATACTAAGGCGGGACAGGATGGCCTGACGTCAGTCCAGTTCGACGACGTGGCCATTCTGGAGCGACACACGTCGGTCCATCCGTGCGGCCAGATCCATGTTGTGCGTCGCGATCAGCATCGCGACGCGCGTGGCCCGCACCAACTGATTCAACGCATTGAAAACATGCTCGGCGGTCTCGGGATCGAGATTTCCGGTCGGCTCGTCGGCCAGCAGGACGCGCGGCGCATTCGCCACCGCGCGGGCGATCGCGACGCGCTGCTGTTCGCCGCCGGATAATTCGGCAGGCCGATGCGTGATACGTTCGCCAAGTCCGAGATAAGCGAGAATTTCGCGCGAACGGGCGATGGTTTCTTTTTTCGGCAGGCCGCGGATCATCTGCGGCAGCATCACATTCTCAAGCGCGGAGAACTCCGGCAGCAGCCGGTGTGACTGATAGACGAAACCGATGTCGGTGCGGCGGATCTGCGTGCGATCGGAATCCGACAGTCCGGATGTCGCGGTGCCGCCGACATAAACCTCGCCTTCGTCCGCCTGCTCCAGCAATCCTGCGATGTGCAGCAGCGTTGATTTGCCCGTACCCGACGGAGCGACCAGCGCGACCGACTGCCCTTCCCACAGCGCCAGATTGGCGCCGTCGAGAATGGTCAGCGTCGCCTCACCCTGTTTGTAGCGCCTGCGGATGTCGTGCAGATAGACGACCGGAACGCCGTTTTCCCCCTGATCCATCGCCACGCTCATTCGTATCTGAGGGCTTCGATGGGATCGAGGCGCGCCGCGCGCCACGACGGATACAACGTCGCCAGAAAGGACAGGGTCAAAGCCATGATCACCACAGCGGCGGTTTCTCCGACATCGACTTCCGCCGGCAGCTTCGAGAGAAAATAGAGTTCGGGCGAGAACAGTTCGGTATTGGTCATCCACGAAATGAATTGGCGGATCGATTCGATGTTGAGGCAGATGATCAGCCCCAGCAGGAAGCCGACCAGCGTACCGACCACGCCGATGGCCGCACCTGTAATCAGGAATATCCGCATCACCGATCCCTGCGATGCGCCCATGGTGCGCAGGATCGCGATGTCCTGCCCTTTATCTTTCACCAGCATGATCAGCGTGAGGATCAGGAACATCACATTGCGCTCGACCTGAAGCGCGTTGAAGAAGGTCGAATTGCGCTGCCGCCAGTCCACCAGGAAGATCGGCCGCTGCGCCGCCTCGGTCACCGCCTTGCGGAAGCTGTCAATCTTGTCCGGATTGTTCGTATAGATTTCGATCGCAGTCACATCGTTGGCGCGGTTGAAATAGGCCTGCGCCTCGGTCAGCGGCATGAATACGAATGACGAGTCGTATTCCGACATGCCGATCTCGAACACCGCCACCACCTTATAGGGCTTGATGCGCGGGGTCGTGCCCATGGGGGTCACCGCGCCGCGCGGCGCGACCAGCGTGATACTGTCGCCGGCCCGCAGCGATAACTGATCCGCAAGCCTGCGGCCGATGGCGACGCCCTGCCCCTCGTCAAAACCGTCGAGCGTGCCCTGCTTGATGTTCTTGGCAATGGACGTGACGTTGTTCAGATCCTGCGCGCGGATGCCGCGAACGAAGACGCCGGACGCATTGAACGGCGAAGACGCCAGCGCCTGTCCGTCCACCACCGGTGCCGCAAGACGGACGCCCTGCACCTTGTTGATGCGGTCGGCCACATCCTTCCAGTCCGTCAGCGGCGATTCCAGCGGCTGCACAACGATATGGCCGTTCAGGCCGAGAATCTTGTCGAGCAGTTCCTTGCGAAAGCCGTTCATCACCGCCATCACGATGATCAGCGTCGCCACCCCGAGCATGATGCCGAGGAATGAAAAGCCGGCGATGACGGAAATGAAGCCTTCCTTGCGCCGCGCACGCAGATAGCGGCTCGACAACATCCACTCAAAGGGCGCGAAAGGCGCGGTCCGAACTGGCTCGCTCATGTCTGTTCCATGGTCCGGATTTTCACACGAATCGGGCTAATTCTAGTCGGCGGCGGCAAGGCGCGCGACCGCACGATGACTTATTCACCGTGCGAAAGCAGGCCTGTACATGAATTCGCCGTCATTTCACCCGCGGATTTATTTGGCGAAGCGGTTGATTGCGTCGTCCAGGCTCATGAATTCGCGCGAACCGTCGCTGCGGCGCTTGATCTCCACCTTGCCTTCCGCAAGGCCCTTCGGCCCGATCAGCACCTGCCATGGAATGCCGATCAGGTCGGCGGTGGCGAACTTGCCGCCGGGGCGCTGGTCGGTGTCGTCGTAAAGTACATCGACACCCTTGGCGGTCAGCGCGGCATAAAGCGTTTCGCAGGCCGCGCCGGTCACATCGTCACCCTGCTTGAGGTTGAGAATCGCGACGCGGAATGGCGCGACTTCCTCCGGCCACTTGATGCCGTTCTCGTCATGGCAGGCCTCGATGATGGCGCCAACGAGGCGCGACACGCCGACGCCGTAGGAGCCGCCATGAATCGGTTTCTCGGCACCGTCCGGACCCGAGACCAGCGCCTTCATGGTGTCGGAATACTTGGTGCCGAAATAGAAAATCTGGCCGACCTCGATGCCGCGGGTTTGCACCCGCTTCTCCACCGGCACTTCGCGCTCATAGCGCTCGGCGTCATGGACATCTTCAGTGGCCGCATAGAGGTCGGTCCACTGCTTGATGATCGGCGTGAGATCGCCGTCGTAATTCACATCCGCGCCCGGCACCGGCAGATCAAGCACGTCCCTGTTGCAGAACACGCCGGATTCGCCAGTCTCCGCCAGCACGATGAACTCGTGAGACAGATCGCCGCCGATCGGACCGGTCTCGGCGCGCATCGGAATCGCCTTGAGGCCCATGCGCGCGAAGGTGCGCAGATAGGCGACAAACATCCTGTTGTAGGACAGCCGCGCCGCCGCCTCGTCGACATCGAACGAATACGCGTCCTTCATCAGGAATTCGCGGCCGCGCATCACGCCGAAACGCGGGCGCTGCTCATCGCGGAATTTCCATTGAATATGATAGAGATTGAGCGGGAGGCTGCGATATGACTTCACATAAGCGCGGAAAATCTCCGTGATCATTTCCTCGTTGGTCGGCCCGTACAGCAGCTCACGCTTGTGGCGGTCGGCGATGCGCAGCATCTCCGGACCATAGGCGTCGTAACGCCCGCTCTCGCGCCACAGGTCGGCAAGCTGGAGCGTCGGCATCAGCAGCTCGATGGCCCCCGCGCGATCCTGCTCCTCGCGCACGATCTTCTCGATCTTCTTCAGCACCCGGAAGCCGAGCGGCAGCCACGCATAGATACCCGCCGCCTCCTGCCGCAGCATGCCCGCACGCAGCATCAGCCGGTGCGAGACAATTTCGGCCTCCTTCGGCGTCTCCTTGAGGATGGGCAGAAAGAAACGCGACAGTCGCATGGGAATACTCGGGGTTTGCTAGGAAGATTCAGGAATCGAACGAGACCCGACGGCGGTAGTGAAACCGGATCGGCCGCCAAAAGACAAGCAAAAGAGGTCAGATGTCGGGCAGATGGTCCTGAAATCGGGGCCTTTTCCGCCTTTCACGGCCATGATAACAGGATGCGGGGGTTCAACCGTGATTTTCACGTCGCGCATCAAGAGGATCGGTCGTTTTGCTGCCTGGGCGGCAGCTTACGCGCTTGTCTTCAACGTGATGCTGACCAGCGCCCTGCTGGCGACGGTCTCCCCGCTCAAGTTCAACGCCCTTCACGAACTCTGCCTCAACGGCAGTTCGGCTGCGCCGAACAGCGACGGCGACACGGGCGACGCCAAGCCGGTGATCCGCTGTCCGCTCTGCATCAGCGGCGTTGCAGCCGCCGATGTGCCGCCGCAATCGCCCGCGCTTGTCATCCGGATCGCGCTGCAGGTTCCGTTCGAGCCGACGGAGCACGATGCCGGCGTCACGCGCTTTGCCGAAAGCAATCACCAGCCCCGCGGCCCTCCCCACCTGAGCTGACGACCCAGCGCTCACGCGCATCCCTTCAATCGTCATTCTCATTGGTGGACGTTCAATCATGTTTTCCGTCTCAAGACGGGCGCGCAGCATTCTGCTGGCGTCCGCTTCACTGGCCGCCTTTACGGCGGCATGCCCTCACGCCCGCGCGCAAAGCGCATCCCAGAACCTGCCCGCCGTCACGGTCGAAGCCGAACGGCAGGCGCGCCCGGTCAGAAATCGCGGCGCCAAACCGGCCAATGCTCAACCGGCAGCTATTCCGGCGGCGTCGGCAGCAACGGCGCCCGGTCCCATCGGCGCAAAGACCGCCGATCAGGCCCGGCAGGACATTGCACACACGCCCGGCGGCGTGGCCGTGATTGCGGCCGAGGATTACAAGACCACCTCCGTTGCCAACACGATCAAGGACGTCCTGCAATATGTGCCCGGCGTGTTCGCGCAGCCGAAATGGGGCGACGACACCCGGCTTTCGATTCGCGGATCGAGCCTGTCGCGCAATTTCCATCTGCGCGGCGTGCAGCTTTATATGGACGGCATTCCGATCAACACGTCGGACGGCTACGGCGATTTTCAGGAAATCGATCCGACCGCCTACAAGTATGTCGAGGTCTTCAAGGGCGCGAACGCGCTGCAGTTCGGCGCCAACTCGCTCGGCGGCGCGATCAACTTCGTGACGCCGACCGGCCGCGACGCCAGCGTCAACACCGCGGCCATCGACATGGGTTCGTTTGGCTATCGCCGTTTCCAGGCCAGCGTCGGCGGCGCAAGCGGCCCATGGGATGCGTTCTTCACCGCATCGAATCAGCAATCGGACGGCTTCCGCGATCACAGCGACGGGCACTCCACCCGCGCCAGCGGCAATATCGGCTATCAGTTCTCGCCGGATTTCGAGACGCGCTTCTACATCAACGTCAACGACGTGCGGCAGCGCATTCCGGGCACGGTCAGCCGCGACTCGGCGCTGAATTCGCCGCAGACCGCCGCGCCCGCCAACGTCTCGATGGACCAGCAGCGCAACATCGACACGGTCCGCATCGGCAACAAGACCACGATCCGGTTCGACGCCACCACGGTGGAATTCGGCGCGTTCGGCGTAGACCGCCACCTGATGCATCCGATCTTCCAGTGGCTGGACTATCAGTACAACGACTACGGCGGCTGCGCGAAGGTCACCGACGACCGCGTGATCGGCGGCTATCGCAACCGGCTGATCGCGGGCGTCAATCTCATCAACGGCAGCATCGACAACAAGCAATACGCCAATAACGGCGGCACCAAGGGCGCGCTGCTATCGTCATCGGTCGACAAGTCGAAGAACACCTCGGTCTATCTGGAGGATTCGTTCTACTTCCTGCCGACGGTCGCGGCGATCGGCGGCACGCAATTCCTCTATGCGACGCGCAACCGGCGGGATCGCTTTCTGAGCAATGGCGACCAGTCCGGCGCGACGGAGTTCAATCTGTGGAGCCCGAAGGCCGGTCTGCTCTGGGATGTCGATCCGACCTGGCAGGTGTTCGGCAACATCTCGCGCAGCGCGGAAGTGCCGAGCTTCGGCGAAAGCGCCATGGGTCCAGGCATCCCGACAATTCCGTTCACCAGCATCCGGCCGCAGCGCGCGACGACCTATGAAATCGGCACGCGTGGCCGGCGGCCCGACCTGACATGGGAATTGACCGCCTATCGCGCCAACATCAACGACGAACTGCTGTGTCTCTACAGCGCGTTCGGCAACTGCAATGTCACCAATGCCGACAAAACGGTGCATCAGGGAATCGAGGCCGGGCTCGGCGCGGCCGTGTTCAAGAATGTCTTCGCGCGCGGCGGCGAGACCGACAAGATCTGGCTCAATCTCGCCTACACCTACAACGATTTCCGTTTCGACAACGATGCCACGTTCGGCAACAACCAGTTGCCCGGCGCGCCGCGCCACTTCCTGCGCGCCGAAGTTCTCTACAAGCATGGCAACGGCTTCTACATCGGCCCGAATGTCGAGTGGGTGCCGCAAGCCTATTACGCTGACAGCGCCAACACGCTGGCGACAGAAGCCTATGCAGTCTGGGGACTGAAGGCCGGCGTCGATGACGGCAAGTATTCGATCTATCTCGAAGCCCGCAACATCGCGAACACGGCCTACATCGCAAGCTCGGCCATCATCGACCGCGCAACAGCGTCTTCTCCACTTTTCGAGCCCGGGACAGGACGCGCCGTCTACGCGGGGATGCGCGTCAAATGGTAGTTCAGCACCTTTATCGGCAAGAACCTGTCAAAGATGCGCGAAACAGGCGCTTTTCCGAGCGAATTCAGCATTTTGTGCGGGGCCACAAAAGTAGACATTTAATGCTGAAATTGGTGACAAGGCAGAATCCTTCAGCTACAAATTCTGCGTCAGAAGTGCAGCAATTCGCTGGCATATTCTGGTGGTCCAAGTCTCGGGAGGAGCCCTTGACGCGCACAAGCAGCGTCGCCCCGTCTAACCAAGGATAAATCCAAACTTTTCGGGGAAAATGAAGGGTCGACACAATTGTTGGAGCAGGGCTTTGGCCCTGCTCTTTTTTTCTTCAGGCATCGTCGGAAAAGCATTCAGGGCGCGCGCAATCACGTCCGAATAAATTACATCAATCCATTGATGAAATATATTGCAGCGAGCTTTAGAGCGAACGCCCGCAACGATTAGAGCGGGACGCCCATCAGATTGTTCAGGCGCTCGACATTGAGATAGCCCGCGCTGAAAGCCGCCATGCCGATGCCGAATAGCACGGCCGAGACCAGCGTGGTCCACAGCAGCTTGCGCCCCATGCGCGGCAAAGTCGGCGCGCCGGGATCGGTGCCCTCGGCCGCCTCGCCGTCCTCGATCTGGCTGCGCACGCCGAACGGCAGCACCGCGAACAGCACCACCCACCAGAGCACGAAGTAGATCGCGAAAGCGGTTGAGATCGAATAGATCATTTTACGACTGCTCGATTTCCACGAGAGCGCCCGAGAAATCCTTCGGGTGCAGGAACAGCACCGGCTTGCCGTGTGCGCCGATCTTCGGATTGCCGTCGCCAAGCACGCGCGCGCCCTCCGCGATCAGCTTATCACGTGCCGCGATGATCTCCGGCACCTCATAGCAGACGTGATGAATGCCGCCGTCGGGGTTGCGCTCGACGAACTTGGCAATGGGCGAGTCCTCGCCCAGCGGCTGGATGAACTCGATCTTGGTGTTGGGCAACGTCGCGAACACAGTGATGACGCCGTGTTCCGGCAGCGGCACCGCATCCGAAATCTCGGCGCCGAACGCCGTGCCGTAGATTTTCGCGGCCTTCACCGCATCCTTCACTGCAATGGCGACGTGATTGAGCCTGCCCAGCATCTGTCTCTCCGCAAGAACGCGATTCAAACCATCATGACGTGAACGATGCAAAGCGGCTTCTTGCCCCACTGCTCGTTGATTTCGGCCCGCACCGCGCGCCGCACCGATTCCGCGACCGAATCCGGATCGCGGCGCTTGGCGCGCGGCAGGCTCTCCACCGTGGACACCACCACATCGAACACATCATCCGCGATCTCGACGCCTTCGGAATTCTTTTCCGGAATGCCGACCAGATCGACCTCCGGATCGTCCGCCAGCTCGCCCTTGTCGGTCAGCGCCAGCGCGACAAAGGCGGCCCCGGCGAAGGTCAGCCGCCGCCGCTCCACAACGGCGCGGGCCTTGTCGGTCTCGAGCAGGTTGCCGTCCTTGAAGATCCGACCGTTCGGCAGTTCGTCGATCATGGCGGGATCGCCCGGGCCGAGCCGCACCAGATCGCCGTTCTTGCAGATCATCACCTTCGGCACGCCGCAGGCGCGCGCGAGCTTGGCATGTTCCGACAGGTGCAGCGCCTCGCCGTGAACCGGGATCAGCAGCTGCGGACGTACCCACGAGATCATGTCACGCAGTTCGTCACGGCGCGGATGGCCCGAGACATGGACCATATGCGTGCGGTCGGTGATGACCTCGATGCCCTGAGAGACAAGGCCGTTGATGATCGCGCCGACCGCCTTCTCGTTGCCGGGAATGGTGCGCGACGAGAAGATCACCGTGTCGCCCTTGTTGAGCG
>ERZ778025.1147-NODE-1147-length-22521-cov-6.813585_pt1 | contig 22521 bp, 17 predicted proteins | sample MGYA00375755_ERZ778025 | MGnify/ENA primary metagenome ERZ778025 (study PRJEB29350, sample SAMN05389825) | bioreactor metagenome | isolation source: Thiocyanate bioreactor | place: South Africa: University of Cape Town | collected 2014-03-17 ... | reverse complement strand
CAAGAAGCTTCTCTCGGGCGCGGCTTTGTTCGGCGTCGGATGGGGCCTCGGCGGCTTCTGCCCCGGCCCGGCCCTGGTCGCCCTGAGCCTCGGAGCGCCGGCGGCGCTGGTGTTCGTCGTGGCCGGACTCCTCGGCCTGATTGTCACCATCATCGCGTTCAACTCGAAGTTCTACCGCCAGCTCTCGGCCGCGTACGCCAACAGCAAGAACGATGACGACGACGACAGCGGCGGGGCCGTCCCGGTCACGGCCTGAACGCGGGATTAACCCGCCCTGTCCCCGGCGCATGGCTCACGTGCCATGCGGGATCGCTCGCCCAATTGTTCGCCCCGCGCTGAAGGCTTATGTCAGCAGCGGGGCGCACGACTGGTGAGAACCATGACGGACAAGCCGAAAATCGTGATTGTGGGCGGCGGCTTTGGCGGCCTTGCAGCGATCAAGGAACTGAAGGGCGTCGACGCGGCCATCACGCTGATCGACCGCCGTAACCACCACCTTTTCCAGCCATTGCTGTATCAGGTCGCCACGACTTCGCTCGGCCCTTCCGAGATCGCCTGGCCTATCCGGCAGCTCGTCCACCGGCGCCAGGAGGTGACGACCCTGCTCGGCAGCGTCGCCGCTGTCGACCCCGCCGCCAAAGTGGTGCGGCTCGACAACGGCACTGCCGTGCCTTTCGACTATCTCATTCTCGCCACCGGCGCGCAGCACGCCTATTTCGGTCAAGATGACTGGGAACCGCACGCGCCCGGCCTCAAGACCCTCGAGGACGCGACGGCCATGCGCCGTCGGCTGCTGCTGGCCTTCGAGCGCGCCGAGCTCGAGGCTGATCCCGAACGCCGCAAGGCACTCCTCACCTTCGTCATCATCGGTGCAGGCCCGACGGGCGTGGAGCTCGCCGGTGCGATCATCGAGCTGGCGCGCATCACGCTGCGCGACGACTTCCGCAACATCCAGCCCGAAGAGGCGCGGGTCGTGCTGATCGAGGCCGGCCCGCGAGTGCTCGCCAACTTCAAGCCCGAAATGTCCACCTATGCCGAGAAAGCGCTGGGCGAACTGGGCGTCGAAGTCCTGCTGAATACTCCCGTGACGTCCGTCCATGCCGATGGCGTGACCTTTGCCACTGGTGCCATCGCGGCCGAGACGATCATCTGGGCCGCGGGCGTGCTGGCCTCGCCGGCCGCCAGATGGCTCGGCGTCGAAGCCGATCGCGCCGGTCGCGTCAAGGTCAACCCGGACCTCAGCGTGCCCGGCCACCCCAGCATCTTCGCAGTCGGCGATACGGTGACCGCCGTCATGCCTGACGGCAAGCCCGTACCCGGCATCGGCGATGCCGCAAAGCAGGGCGGCCGCCACGCAGCGAAAGTGATCAAGGCGCGCCTCCGCGGCGAGGCCGCTGAACTGCCGTTCCACTACCGGCATCTGGGCGACATCGCCACCATCGGCCGGAGCCGCGCGCTGATCGACTTCGGCTGGCTTAGGCTTACCGGCTGGATCGGCTGGTGGACGTGGGGCCTCGCCCACATCTACTTCCTGATCGGCCTCAAGAACCGCATCTTCATTGCGCTCAACTGGCTGTGGATCTACCTGACCGGCTATCGCTCGGCCCGGCTGATCACGCAGGACACGCCGACTAGCGCAGTGCCATCAGCCGATCCGGCGCGAGCAGGAACGGCGGATAGGCAGCCGCCAGATTCGAAAGCGGCATGACCTCGGGCTTGAGCGCGATGCCCAGCGTGTCGGTCATGAAGGCGCGGCGCGCATCGATGCGACCGGCGACGTCGGGGTGCTTGTCCCGCAGTTCGGCCCTGCCCCGCTCATCGAGCAGCGCGATGCCGTCCTCGATATTGGCCCCATAGTATGGCGCGCCAGCGGCCGGGATGATGTCGCACTGGATCGCCTGCCCTGACTTCAGCGTCTCTTTCGAGTTCGGATAGACCGGGGTGTTCATCCACTCATCGATGTGGATGAGGTGGCCGGGATTGAGGATCAGGTTGAAGAACGGCGTGCCGAGGTGCTTGCGCGCGATCGCGTCCAGCGAGCCACCGGTAACGCCGATGCCAATCGTTGAATACCACTCGGCGGCGCAGGCGAAATAGGGCATTGCCAGTCGCTCGAGCCAGTCCGGTGCGTTTGAGGGGAGCTCGGAGGCATCCTCCACCACCCAGCCGATCCGGCTCGACAGGCCGCCCCAATAGCCCACCGCCGTGGTCAGCGGATCGCCCCGCTCGATGATCTTGCCCGAGGGGCTGTCGAGACCGACGAGGCGGCTGCCGGTCGACAGCATCGTGTGGCAGGAATGCGGGAGGCCGACGAGGCGCATCGACTGCGCCGCCTCGAACTCGGACATGCCCGGCCTGATGCTGCGAAACAGCGCCTTCAGCGCCTCCGAGCACATGACCGCACCGAACTCGAACTGCGCGATCTGCGCAACTTCGTTGATGGCGCGCAGGCCGGTGCTCGCGTCCATCAGCAGGGCATTGGCGTTGACCACCTTGCCCTGTTCGCCCGCAATGCCGCGCAAGGTATCGATGATGAAGGCCGGCGTCTCGAACCAGGTCTCGGGCCGCTTGGCTTCCGACATGCCGTAGTATTTCCAGCCCAGCACGCCGATGCGATGACCGGGCTCGATGCCTGCGCTGGCGAAGACTTCCTCGAGGTCGGGCGTCTGGCTGCGGTCCTGCCCCAGCAAGCCGAATGGCGGATAGAGCCGCGCATCCACTTCGATCTCGGACTTCTGGGCGCGGCCGAGATTTTCGGGGCCGGCGAGCAGCGTCGGGATGTTGCCCGGCGCGATGATCAGCAGAGCTTCCTCGAAGCGCGGATCAAATCCGGTGAGCCAGGCGAGGTTGGCCGAATGCTCGCGGTCGGCATAGATCACGAGGGAATCAATACTGGCAGCGCGGCGGGCCTTCATGAGAGCGTCGAGGCGAGCGGAGTAGATCGACCGATCCAGGTCCGGACGGGCGGCTGGAACGCCAAAATCGGGTAGCTTCGCGTCGATCAGTTCTACCGGCATTCTTGCCCTCTCTCGTGAACGGCGCGGACACTAGGTGGTCGCCCCCGCCGAGGCAACCGGTCAGCCGATCAACTTAACGGTCCGCCGGCATCTCGCTGACCGCCCGCGCCAGCTGCCGCTCACGCAGCCAGAGGTAGAGTCCGGACGCGATCACGATCGGCGCCCCGATATAGAGCCAGACCTCAGGCGGCTGATTGAAGATCAGCCAGCTCGAAGCAGTCATGAAGATGATCTGGATGTAGCTGAACGGCGCCAGCACCGACGCCGGCGCAAACCGGTGCGCAGTGGTGATGAACTGATGCCCGGTGAGGGCCGCGACGCCGATGAGGCAGAATGCGAACCAGCCGCTCGGATCGGTGGGCCAGGTCCAGCCGCCCAAAGCGAACGGGGCGATGCAGAGGGTGGCGACAAGGCCAGAATAGAATTGCTGCGTCGTCGTCGTGTCGACCCCCGCCAGCTTGCGGGTCAGCAGCATGTAGAGCGCCCCGCAGGCAGCACCCAGCACCGACAGGATCGCAGCCGGGTGGAAGGAGGCGGTTCCGGGGTGAACGACAATGATGACGCCCACGAAACCGACGAAGATCGCGACCCAACGCCGCCAGCCCACCTTTTCGCCGAGCAGGGGGATCGAGAGGGCGCACAGGATCAGCGGCGAGGTGAACATGATCGCCGAAGTGATGGTCAGCGGCAGGTAGGTCAGCGCAATGAAGTTGAAGATGGTCGACCCCAGCAGCGCCAGCCCGCGAATGATCTCGATCGGCAGATTGCGCGTCGCGGCGAGCGTGGTGCCGCGCTGCGGCGCAAAGATCGCCACGACGATCAGGAACTGCGCCGCATAGCGGACGAACACCACCTCCATCGTCGGCATGCCGCCCTGCGACAGCCATTTTGCGCAGGTGTCGATGACGGTGAAGCAGGCATAGCCCACGAGCGCCAGACCGATGCCCAGCAGGCGGCGGTCTTCGATCGGGCGGACTTCAGGCGACATGGCAGGATCCCCGCCGCGAGGACTCGCAGCGTCCTCCTGCGATGGGGGATCGGCGGCCGGGTGTCAATGCACGGAGGTTTGAGCGGTCCGGCACCGGTGCTATATTGGTCATAAGGAGACGTCTGATGCCCGAAAAACAGCCTCTGACCAATACGGAGTCGCCCGATGGCAAGGGCCGTTCCTGGCGGCCACCCGCCAAGCGCGATGTCGTTTCCGAGGAGGGGCTGAAATGGCAGCATGAAAACGCCGAGGCTGCCGAGGCGTGGGCGAAATGGGTTGAAGAGCACGGCCTACCTTTGCGCCGCTTCTCTAATGGGGCGCATGGACCTGCATCGCCGGCTGGGCAGGCTTGTCGTTGACGTGCAGGCGGACATTATCCCACCCTTGGGGACGCGGCTTGTCGTTCCGCTGTTCGAGCCGGACGAGGTTCCTCGAACCATGCCAAGGCTCCATCCGATACTGGCAATCGAGGGACGCTCGTACGTTCTGGCCACACATCTCATGGCGGCGGTCCCCGTCACCGAACTGGGGCGTCCCGTTGGGTCACTCGACGAGCACTACGACCGGATCGTTGCTGCCATCGATATGGTCTTCAACGGCTTCTAACCCTCACGCCAGCCATTTGGCGTAGTCGCTGACCAGCAGGTGCCAGGGCTCTTCATCTTCCTCGATGCCACCAAACCGCGCAATCCGTGGGTCCTCGAAGACGTTGTCGGTGTTGTCATCGTTGACGGTTGAGACCTCGCCGACGAACACATCGCCGCCCTCGCCCCAGAACGCGTGCCAGTGCTCGTTGGGCATCAGCGTGACGCTCTCCCCCGGCGCGAGCTTGAGCTTGTGGCCCGCCGGCAGTTCGATCGCATTTGCCGTCGGTGTCGCCGAACAGCTCGATCACCAGCGTCCCGCCGCCGCGATTGATGATGTCCTCCGCCTTGAGGTTGTGGCGGTGCATAGGCGAGTACTGGTCCTTGCGGCTGATCATTGCCTTCTCGGCGTAGAGCATGCCGCGGCCCTTGCTGAGGTCGGCATTGTTGCCGTTGCGGACGGTGAACAGGAACAGGCCCGTGCCGCTGAAGTCACCCAGGCCGTAGTCGGTGATGTCCCAGCCGAGATTGTGCGTGATGATCGCCTGCGCCTCGCCCTTCCGCGCCCTGAACTCGGACGGCGACCAATAGGCAAAGGGCGGCATGATGTAGCCGAACGAGCGGATGAACTTGTCGCTCTCGCGCATGATGCGGTTGACGTCGCTGCGCTTGATGGACGGGGCAGTCATGCTTGGCTCCGGGAAGGAAGTCGATCCTAGTAGGTCTCGCGAAGGTGCCTAACCTTCAGACTGGACGCCAGCGCTTTCTGCGTCACCTTCGCGCCGCGCCGCGGCGTGAAGGTGAGCCGCGTCTCGCGGCCCGGCAGCAGGGTCACGGCGTTGTCGCTGAAATGACCCGGCACGTCGGTCGTTGCAGTGACGAACACAGCCGGCTTGTCCGATTTCAGCACGAGCACCGGCTTGCCGTCGGCGCTCTCCCAGCGCGAGACGATCCTGGCCGGCTGCATCTCGTAGGCCTTGTAGGCCTTGGGGAAATAGTCGTTCTCTCCGATCAGCCGGCCCGCCTTGTCGCGCCAGGAGAAGAACAGGAACTCGCCGGGCCGCAGATCCTCGAGCGCGATATGGGCAAGATCGACGGCGGCATCGGGACTAGTTTGGCTGCGGCCGGTGAAGACCACTCGCGCCTTGCCGCCGACATCGACGGCCTGCACTTCGAGGCTGATCTCGGCTTTCGCCGCCGTGTCGTTGATGCCCCGCAGCACGATCGACTGACCGTCCTCTTCGGGCACGGCGACGACGTTGATGGGTCGGAAGAAGCGCTTGGCCATGTAATGCAGCAGCTTCCACTGCCCGCCATAATCGAGGCTGGCCCATGAGTGGACGGGGTACGTGTCGTTGATCTGCCAGTAGAGCGTGCCCATGCAGCGCGGCTTGGTCGAGCGCCAGAACTCGATGGCCGTCTTGATAGCCAGCCCCTGCTGGATCTGGCTGAGAAACACCATGTTCTCAAAGCTCGACGGGAAGCGGAAGTAGCGCAGCATCGTCTCGACGATACGGGCATTACCCCCGGCATTGCGCTGATGGCTCTCCATCACCGGCGAGGACGGATTAAGGTCCTCGGGATTGGCGAAAGTCTCGATGACGTTCATCGAAGTGAAGCTCTGGAAGCCGAATTCCGATGCGAAGCGCGGCTGCACCTCGCGATAGGCGGAGAAGTCCTTGGCCTCGTGCCACACGCTCCAATAGTGCATGTCGCCGCGCGTGTCCTTGTGCCACCCGTCCTCGAAATCCATGTAGCCCAGCGATGGCGACGACGGCCAGAACCGGCGGTCCGGATCTTCGTCTTCCACGATGTTGCCCAGCATCGAGTTGAGCCGATCGTAGTTGGCGATGAAGCGCTTGGAGTTGGCCCTGGTCTCGGGATACCAGCCCAGCGAACCGATCACCTCGTTGTCCCCGCACCACAGCGCGAGACAGGCATGGTGCGAGAGGCGCCGGACCTGCTGGGTGATCTCGACACGCACATCGGCGAGAAACTCGCGATCCGCGGGATAGCTCATGCAGGAGAACATGAAGTCCTGCCAGACCATGATGCCCAGCTCGTCGCACAGCTCGTAGAAATAGTCGGGCTCGTACTGTCCGCCGCCCCAGACGCGGAGCATGTTCATGTTGACCGCCTGCGCGCTCTCGAGCAGGTCACGCACCACGTCGGGCGTGATGCGCGAGGGGATCGCGTCGGCTGGAATCCAGTTCGCCCCCATGGCCGTGATATCGCGGCCGTTCACGCGCACCTTGAAATTGTGGTCGATGGCATCGGGCTCGACGATCCATTCGAGCTTGCGCAGGCCTACCCGTCGCGTCGTGCGTTCGCCGTCGAGCGTCGTCCACAGCTCGTAGAGCGGTTGCTCGCCCTGCCCGTTCGGCCACCAGAGCCTGGGGTTCTTGACCGTCAGGTTGTGGGTGAAGACGTTCTCGCCCGGACGCACAACGACCTTGTCGGCAATTTTCTGGCCGGCGATTTCGTGCATCAGCTCGACCGAGCCTTCGGCGAAGGCGTGGACGATCGTGCGGATCGACAGTTCGACGCTGCTCCTGCCGTGCGCCTGACTCACCTGCACGCTCTCCTGTCGGGCGAGCCGAGACTTACGCAGGGCAATGCGGCCATAGACACCCGTCGGCATCAGCCGGATGCCCCAGTCCCAGCCGGCGTGGCAGGCCGTCTTGCGCACGAAGTTGAGATGTACGCCGGGCAGGCCATTGCTCAGATAGTTGAGCGTGTAGGGAATCGGGAACGGATGGGCGTCGTAGCGCGCCTTGGCGACGTCCTTGGTCACCGCGAATTCGAGGCGCAGGGTGTTGGTGCCAACCTTCACCTTGCTGGTCACGTCGATGTCGTAGCGGATGAACTGGTTCTGGGTCCGCGCGACTTCCTCACCATTGAGAAACACCGTCGCGATGCAGTCGACATTGTCGAGCGTCAGGGTGAGGTAGCCGTCGATATCGGCCCTGCCGGCTGTAAAACGGCGCTCCATGTTCCAGGGTGTATCGTGCACCCACATGACCGCCTGCTCGTTCTCGCCGAAATACGGATCGGGGATGTCGCCGGCCGCGAGCAGCGCCGTGTGAACGTCGCCAGGAAGCGTGATGGTCTTTGCCCGCAGCTTTCGCACTGGACTGCTGAGGGCAAAGTCGCCGCTCAGGTCAAGTTCCGAATAGGATGCTGCCGGCGCAAGCGCGGCCGCTGCGGTCTTGGCCATGGACGTCCTCCCTGGGCGCGGCCAGTCCGCCGCACAACTGGCGCTCAACCGGACTTGGCCCGGTTCGAATGCAAACGTTTGCATTTCTGATTCCGGGCGGTTCTAGCCGGACCTGAGCCAGCATGCCAGAGGTGGCGCACGCATTTTGCAGAAACAGGTGACGATTGACAGGTGACCATATGGTCACCTATTGTCCTCGCCGTGGATGATGTCTTCAAGGCGCTGGCCGATCCCACCCGGCGCCGCTTGCTCGATACCCTGCGCGACAGGGGCGGACTAACGTTGACCGAGCTCGAAGCGGGGCTGGGGATGACGCGGTTCGGGGTGATGAAGCACCTCAAGGTGCTTGAGGACGCCAGCCTCGTCGTGACCCGCCGGGATGGGCGGTTCAAGCACCACTATCTCAATGCGCTGCCGATCCAGGAGGTCGCAGATCGCTGGATGGCGCCCTACGGCAAGCCGCTGGCCCGGTTCGCGCTGGACATAAAGAACGCGCTGGAGGCGCCGATGGCCGACAAACCCGACTTCGTCTTCGAAACCTACATCCGCACCACGCCTGCCAGGCTGTGGGATGCCCTCGTCAATCCCGACCTGACCCAGCAGTACTATTACAGCAGCCGGGTCGAGGCTGACCTGAAGAAGGGCGGTCTCTTTCGTTTCCGTGGCCCCGATGGCGAGGTGAATCTCGACGGTGAGGTGATCGAGGCCGATCCGCCGCGGCGCCTGATGACGACGTTCAAGGCCGCATGGGCGCCCGATGGCGAGCCGACCCGTGTGCTGTTCGAGATCGAGGAGATGGGCGAGACCTGCAAGCTCACGATGACGCATTACGACTACGAGAAGTCGAAGGCCGGCATCGAAGCGGGCTGGCCGCTGATCATCTCCCGCCTCAAGACGCTGCTCGAAACCGGCACACCGCTCGACGTACCCGGCATGTAGGGAGCGGCGCTCAGTTCTGGATGAGGCGCAGCAGCGAGCAGTCGGGATCGATCAGGGCCCCGACGCGGCCGCCCCAGGCTTCCTGCCTGGGGGCGTGGAGGCGCGGCCAGCCCGTCTGCCGCTCGGGAATGCCGGCCGCGACGCAGCCGGCATAGAAGGCATCGAGATCGTCGAGTCGCAGGCATGAGCCGGCCGCGTTCGCCGCCGGATCGAGGTCCGGCCAGGGAAAGAACTCGAGTGTCAGATCACCGCGCCTGAGGATCATCCAGCCCTCGTCGCGCCACGTCTCGGTAAAGCCGAGCGCGGCGTAGAAGCGTGAGGTCGCCTCGAAATCGCGGGCCGGCAGATTGGGTGTCGCTCGATCGCTCATGGCCGATCTCCCTTCGAGGGCAATCCTAGCGCCTCGTCAGGATGCCGCAAGCAAGCCGAACGAGCCTGCGACAGGTAGACGGGGAGGCGGTCGCCCGCCTCCCCACCGGTTTACTCGGCCGCCTTGGCGTCGAGGTCGAGGAAGCCGCCCGACTGGCGCTCCCAGAGCTGGGCGTAGTGGCCGCCGGTGGCGAGGAGCTGCGCATGCGTGCCCTCCTCCACGATCTTGCCGGCTTCGAGCACCACCAGCCGATCCATCGCCGCTATGGTCGACAGGCGATGCGCGATGGCGATCACGGTCTTGCCCTGCATGAGCGTCGCGAGCTGCTCCTGGATCGCCGCTTCGACCTCTGAGTCGAGGGCGGAGGTGGCTTCGTCGAGGATCAGGATCGGGGCGTTCTTGAGCAGCACGCGGGCAATGGCGACGCGCTGGCGCTGGCCACCCGAGAGCTTCACGCCACGCTCGCCCACATGGGCGTCGTAGCCGGTGAAGCCCTTGGGATCGACGAGCCCGGCAATGACCTCGTCGACCTTGGCCTGGCGGGCCGCCTCGATCATCTGCTCTTCCGTCGCATCCTGCCGGCCGTATTTGACGTTCTCGCGGATGGAGCGGTGGAGCAGCGAGGTGTCCTGACTGACAAGGCCGATGGCGGCACGCACGCTTTCCTGCGTGACGTTCCGGACATCCTGTCCGTCGATCCTGATGGAACCCGATTCCACGTCGAACAGACGCAGCGCCAGGTTCACCAGCGTCGACTTGCCGGCGCCCGACCGCCCGACGAGACCGACCTTTTCGCCCGGGGCGATACGCAGGTTGAAGTGCTCGATCACGGTGCCGGTCTTGCCGCGCCAGTAGTTGAAGGTGACGTCGTCGAAAACGATCTCGCCCTTCGTGACCGTCAGCTCGGGAGCGTCCGGCTCGTTGATGAGCGTGATCGGCTGGGCGATGGTGTCCATCGAGTCCCGTGTCGTGCCGACCTGCCGGAAGATGTTGGAGCCGATTTCGAGGATCCAGCCCGACATGTTCATGATCTGCAGCGCGAACGGGATGGCGGTGGCTACCGCGGCGGCGGTGAGCGTGCCGTTGTTCCAGCCGGCGAGCGCGATCCAGCCGATCGAGATCACAAGGCCGGCGTTGAGCACGAACAGGATCGACCACATCCAGGTGAAGATCCGCATCAGTTTGCGGAACTCGACGGCGTGGCTCATCACGCTGTCCGACACGTAGTTGTCCTCGTGCGCGCCGGTCGAGAACGTCTTGAGCGTCTGGATGTTGGTGTAGCTGTCGACGATGCGGCCCGTAAGAACGGACTTGGCTTCCGACAGATCCTCGGAATGCTTGGCGATCAGCGGCATCGTGACCGTGAACAGGATGCCATAGAGCACCATCCAGATGCCGACCGGAATGAGCAGAACCCAGTCGAGCGCCATGAAGGTGATGATGGCGACGATCACGAAGATCAGTGCGTACCACGCGGCGTCGATGGCGAGGTTGACGCCGATCTCGATGGCCTCGCCCACCTGCATCACCTTGTTGGCGATGCGGCCAGCGAAGTCGTTCTGGAAGTAGGTCCAACTCTGCCGGATGACGTGCCAATGGCTCTGCCAGCGCGCGATGTCCACGAGGTTGGGGACGATCGAGTGGTTGCGCACCAGCGTGTCGAACAGGAACGTCACCGGCCGGACGATGGCGATGACCGCCACCATCACCAGCAGCATCTGCCAGTGGGTCGAGAACATGTCGCCGGGGTTGGTGGTGGCGAGGAAGCCGACCACGAGGCCGACGAAGATCGGCATCATGGCATCGGCAACCGCACCCACGGCAACAAGGCCGAGGCGGATCAGGAAGGCGGCACGGAATTGCCCGACGAAGTAGAAGACGAACTTCCACAGACCAGTGGGCGGCTGGCGGTCGGCAGCCAGGGCGACCGGCGAGTAGCGGTCGTCGAACCAGCTAATAAGACGATTGAACATTTGGCTCTCATTTCGATGAGAACCCGGCGATCTGGAATCAGCTTCGGGTTCGCGTGACGGATGGTCGCTTGCGGGTGCTCCGGGGGTAAGGCCGGGCCGTGATCAGCTTTCCGTTGTTGCTATCCATCGAAGATCTCCTCTTGGTTGTTGTGACTGTTATTCTGCGGCTTCTTCCACCAGGTCGGCTTCGATGAAGCCGCCGGACTGGCGCTGCCAGAGCTGGGCGTAGATGCCGTCGAGCGCGAGCAGCTCGGCATGCGTGCCCTGCTCCACGATGTTGCCGCGCTCGATGACGACGAGCCGGTCGAGCGCTGCGATGGTCGAGAGGCGGTGCGCGATCGCGATGACGGTCTTGCCGCGCATCAGCGTCTGCAACTGCCCCTGGATCGCCGCCTCGACCTCGGAGTCGAGGGCGGACGTGGCTTCGTCGAGCACCAGGATCGGCGCGTTCTTGAGCAGCACGCGGGCGATCGCGATGCGCTGCCGCTGGCCGCCCGAGAGCTTCACGCCGCGCTCGCCCACATGGGCGTCGTAGCCGGTGCGACCCTTGGGATCGACAAGCGTCTCGATGAAGTCGTGCGCCTCGGCCAGCTTGGCCGCCGCGATCACTTCCTCATCGGTTGCGTCCGGACGGCCATACGCGATGTTCTCCTTGACCGAACGGTGCAGCAGGGAGGTGTCCTGCGTGACGACGCCTATGTTGGCGCGCAGCGAATCCTGCGTAACGGTCGCGATGTCGGTACCGTCGATCGCAATGGTTCCGCCCTGCCGATCGTAGAAGCGCAGCAGCAGGTTGACGATGGTCGACTTGCCCGCGCCGGAGCGGCCGACAAGACCCACCTTCTCTCCCGGACGGATGTGCAGGTCGAGCCCCTCGATGACACCGGACTCCTTGCCGTAGTGGAAGGCGACATCGTTGAAGCGGATGTCGCCGGTCACGGGCGTGATGGCCTTGGAGTCCGGCTTGTCGTGGACGACCGCCGGCAGCGACAGCGAGTTGATGCCGTCGCGCACCGTGCCGATGTTCTCAAACAGCGCCGAGAACTCCCACATCACCCAGTGCGACATGCCCTGCATGCGCATCACCAGCGCCGCCGACACCGCGATCGCCCCGGCGGTGACGATCCCCGGCAGCCATAGCCAGATGCCGAGCGCGAACACTGAGAACAGCAGCAGGCAGTTCATCGCCGTGATGACGATGTTCAGGAGCGAGAACATCCGCATCTGGTTGTGAACCGTGCCCAGGAACCCGTCCATGGCGTCCTTGGCGTAGGCTTCCTCGCGGTTGGAGTGCGAGAAGAGCTTGACCGTCGTGATGTTGGTGTAGCTGTCGACGATGCGGCCGGTCATCAGCGAGCGCGCGTCGGCCTGCATCTCGGCAACCTTGCCCAGGCGCGGCACGAAGTGGCGGAGCAGCAGGATGTAGCCGGCGAGCCAGACCACGAAGGGCGCCGCGAGGCGCCAGTCGCTGGTGGCCGCGAGCACGACGGCACCGCCGAAGTAGAAGACGACATAGACCAGCATGTCGAGTATCTTCATCACCACTTCGCGTACGGCGAGCGAGGTCTGCATCAGCTTGGTGGCAATGCGGCCGGCGAACTCGTCCTGGAAGTAGCTCATCGACTGGCGGATGAGGTAGCGGTGGCTCATCCAGCGGATGCGCTGCGGATAATTGCCCAGCAGTGTCTGGTGCACCACGAGCGAGCTGAAGCCGTTGATCAGCGGAATGGCGAGCAGCACCACCGCCCCCATCCAGAACAGCATGGTGCCATTGTCCCGGACGAAGGTTGCCGGGTCGGACTTGCCGAGCCAGTCGACCACGCCGCCGATGAAGCCGAACATCACGATCTCGAGCGTGGCGATGGCGGCCGAGCAGACGGCCATGGCGATCAGCCAGCGCTTGGCGCCCCTCGAATAGTACAGGCAGAACGCGACCAGCCCCTTGGGCGGCTGCTCGGGCTCGGTCGTCGGATACGGATCAAGGCGGCGTTCGAACCAGCCAAACATAAGGGTCACCTGACGATGTGAGAGAAGCGCAACGCTTGACGGCTGCAAATGCCGGAGGTTTGTTGCGCGCCGGTGTCGCCGGCCCTTCCCATTGCCGCCGTATTTGGCGCAAAGAGGAGAAGGACCGGTCGATCCAGCCCGTCAGAATATAAGAAGATTCGACGCTTTGCCTGTCACCGGCAAGCCACACAATTTCAGAGAGTTAGCATGCGCACCGAGACCGAGCACACGATCTACCTCAAGGACTATGCGGCGAGCCCCTACGCGATCGACAAGGTCGAGCTCGACGTCAAGATCGGTCCGGTGACCTCGCGGATACGGGCGCTGCTGACGATCACGCCGCGGACCGGGACCGAGCCCGGAACGCCGCTTGTGCTCGATGGCGACGAACTCAAGCTCGACAGCATCGCGATGGATGGCGGGCCGCTGCCGCTCACCGCCTATGCCGCCAGCGCGACGACGCTGACGGTCAGCGAGCCGCCTGCCCGCACCTTCGTGCTCGAGACTGAGGTCACGCTCGAGCCCGAAAAGAACGTCAAGCTCATGGGCTTCTACCGCTCCGGCGGAACCTGGTGCACCCAGTGCGAGCCCGAAGGCTTCCGCCGCATCACCTACTACCTCGACCGTCCCGACGTGTTGGCGCCGTTCAAGGTGACCATGAGCGCCGACAAGGCGCTGGCGCCGGTGCTGCTCGCCAATGGCAACCTCATCGACAGTGGCGACCTCGAGGACGGCACGCATTTCGCCGTCTGGGAGGATCCCTTCCCCAAGCCGGCCTATCTGTTCGCGATGGTCGCAGGCGACCTCGGCTCGATCCACGACGAGTTCACCACCATGAGCGGCCGCAAGGTCGCCCTGGGTGTCTATGCCGCGCATGGCAAGCAGGACGAGTGCCTGTGGGCCATGGACTCCCTCAAGCGGTCGATGGCCTGGGACGAGCGCCGCTTCGGCCGCGAATACGATCTCGACGTCTTCAACATCGTCGCCGTCTCCGACTTCAACTTCGGCGCGATGGAGAACAAGGGCCTCAACATCTTCAACGACAAGCTTGTCTTCGTGAAGCCCGACAGCGCCACCGACGACGACTACTACAATGTCGAGCGCGTCATCGCGCACGAGTACTTCCACAACTGGACCGGCGACCGCATCACCTGCCGCGACTGGTTCCAGCTTTGCTTGAAGGAAGGACTTACCGTCTATCGCGACCAGGAATTCACCAGCGACGAGCGCAGCCGCGCGGTCAAGCGTATCGATGACGTCAAGACGCTGCGCGCCTCGCAGTTCCCCGAGGATGGCGGCCCCCTCGCCCACCCGGCACGGCCGGATCGCTACAAGGAGATCAACAACTTCTACACGGCGACCGTCTACGAGAAGGGCGCCGAGATCGTGCGCATGCTGGCGACGCTGCTGGGCGAGGCCGGTTTCCGCAAGGGCATGGACCTCTATTTCGAGCGGCATGATGGCGACGCCACCACCATCGAGGCTTTCATCAAGGTGTTCGAGGACGCCAACGGTGTCGACCTCCAGCACTTCCAGACCTGGTACCTGCAAGCCGGCACGCCGGAGGTCACCATTGCCGACAGCTACGACGCCGCGAGCCAGACCTACAAGCTGACGCTCAGCCAACGCACCGCTCCGACGCCCGGTCAGGACGCCAAGGTAGCGCTGCCGATCCCGGTCAAGTTCGGGCTCATCGGTCCCAATGGTTCTCCCATGAGCTGGAGCAGCGCGTCAGGCGACGTGCGCGGCGACGACATGCTGGTCCTCGAGGGCGCGAGCGCGACCTTCGAGTTCAAGGGCGTGCCCAACAAGCCGGTGCCGTCGCTGTTCCGCGAGTTCTCGGCACCGGTCAGGATCGTCTCCGCCGCCACGCAGGCCGACCGGCTGTTTCTCGCGCGACACGACAGCGATCCGTTCAATCGCTGGCAGTCGCTGCAGGATGTCGCGGAAGCGCTGATCGTCGATGCGGTCGCTGGACGGGTCTGGTCGGCAGCGGACGTGACCGCGCTCGCCGAGGCGCTCGAGGACACCGTTACCTCCAAGTCCCTCGACCCTTCGTTCAAGGCGCTGGCGCTGGGTCTGCCGCCCGAGCAATTGCTGGCGCGGACCATCGGCACCAATGTCGATCCCGACAGCATCCGCGCGGTGCGGCTCAAGCTCGTCGGCGAGCTCGTCGCGCATCTCGCCCCGGCCCTGACCGCCGCCTACAAGGAGAACCGATCCACCGCGGCGTTCTCCCCCGATGCGGCGCAGGCCGGTCAGCGCGCGCTCAAGAACCAGGCGCTGGCGCTTCTCGTCGTCGGCGGCGCGGCCGGGGGCGCGCAGCTGGCGCGCGAACAGTACGACGGCGCCACCAACATGACCGACCGCTTCGTGGCGCTGTCGGCGGCGGTGCAGGGCTGGACCGGTGACGCCGAGGCAATGCTCGGCCACTTCCGCACCATGTACACCGCCGACCCGCTGGTGTTCGACAAATGGCTCGCGCTCAGCGCTTCCGTGCGCGCCGACGGCGTTATCGAACGGATCAGGGCGATCCTTGCCGACCCATCCTTCCCGGCGAACAATCCCAACCGGCTGCGGTCGCTGGTGGGCAGCTTTGCGATGGGCAACACGACGCAGTTCGCGCGTGCCGATGGCGCCGGTTTCCGCTTCGTCGCCGAGTTCGTGGCCGATGTGGACACCCGCAACCCGCAGGTCGCGGCGCGCGTGCTGACAGCGTTCCCTATCTGGCGCAGCTTCGAGCCGGTGCGCATGGCGGCAGCCGAGGGGGCCCTCACGGCGCTGCGCGACGCGGGCGGGCTCAGCCGCAACACGGCCGACATCCTCGAGCGGACGCTGGCGGGTTAAGCGGCCGGCCGCATCCCGCGGAAGCGCCAGACCGCGTAGCCGATAGTCACCACCGTCGCGGTACCGACCGCGGCGATGCTGCCGATCGTGGCAATGTCGCGTGGCGCGAACGCCCAGAGCAGCGCATAGGCCAGCCCGGACAGCATGAGGGCCCAGCCGCCGACTCGCCGCACCGCCTGCCTTACGGCCGCTGCGGCGCGCGTCTGCGGCGGCGGGCCATCCATCATCTTGGGCATCAGGTTACCTGACGCGAAGATGCTCAGCCCGATCATCGCCATCACCACACGGACGACTGTGTCCTGGTCGGTTAGCCCCATCTGCCTCGCGAGGGTCATCAACAGGGCGCCGGCGACGATCGTGCCGGCGACGGCGAGGCTGAAGATGACTTGCTTGCGCGCCTGGGCGCGAGAATCGACAACGGGCACGGGATCGTCGGTCATTTGGCGGCTCCGTCCTTGAGGGTGATCGCCGGCGCCGCCGGCGCGTTGTCTGCCGTGCGGGTGGCGAACAGCCGTGCAAAGCCCAGCAGCGCATCCTCCAGCACCGACAGTTTGAGTTGGTAGGTAATGGTCGTGCCGATCTTGGTGGCCTCGATCAGGTCCGCCTCGCGCAAGACGGCGAAGTGGGCCGACATCGTCGGCCGCGATACCGGGAAGTGCGCGGCAAGCTCCCCTGCCGTCAGCGGCTGCTCGCGCAGCAGTTCGAGCACCTTGCGGCGGGTTGGGTCGGCGAGGGCTTTGAAGACGGCGTTCATGATGTCGATATTTAGCTAATCATCGAACTCTGTCAAGATGAATTTCGATGACTGGCTAAATTTGTGCCCATTGTCGCCTCGCTCGCGACGTCCATTGCCGGCGACGCCGCATCTCTTAACGAAACGCTAAGGGAAGAATTTTTCTTCGGCTGCTAAGTGACTCATCGGACTCACGTTTTAGGCCAATGCGACGAAGGTTAACGCCAGCCCCTCTGGACAGCACTAGATCGCTGATTCAGATTGCAGATCAGGGCGTGGTCATTACCTGATTTTCGGGCATACGGGCGGAGCGGTGCATGCGGTCGGCGGAGCTATCCGGCGTCGGGTCTCAAGGATTCAGTCGCGTATTCGGACAGGTCTCGCCGCTTACCTATGCCGTGGCGCTGACCGCCTTCATCGCCGCCTCGATCTTCGTGACCGCCGATGCCTTCCGCACCTTCGAGGACATCGCCGAGCGAAACGCGCTGATGCAGCGGCTGGGTGCGGCGCAGCCGCTCCTCAGTCGCCAGTTCGTTGCCACCGTCTTTGATCCTGTGGCTGCCGAGGTCGATGACGGCGCCGCCTATTCCGGCCTCGCGCAGCGCGGGGGTGTCGCGTTCGGCCTCGCGCTGCTGTTCGCGGTGGCGGCGTTCCGCCGGCGTCCCGTCATCCTGCCCAAGTCCGATGTCCCCTATTCCGACCTGCTGGCGACGATCCCGTTCGGCATTGCCTGCTGGACCGCCGATGGCCGGCTCATTGCCTGCAACGAGCAATATCGCGCCCGTCTCAATGCGGAGCCGTCCGATGTCCGCATCGGCGCCTCCTACGCCGCCTCCGTCAGGCGCTTCGTCCAGGGCGGGTTCATGCAGCTCATCACCGAGGACGACCGCAACCGCGTGCTCGAACTGCATCGCGAAGACGGTACCTGCCTGATGATCGACGAACGCCCGCTCGATGGCGGCGGCTTCGTCACGCTGGTGACCGACGTCACCGAGACGCGTCGCACCGACCACCTGCTGACGTCGATCCGCGAGGAGCAGAAGGTCCTTGCCCGCCGCTACCACGAGGAGAAGCTGCGGGCCGAAGCGGCGAGCCAGAGCAAGACCGCCTTCCTCGCCCATCTCAGCCACGACATCCGCACGCCCCTCAACCACATCATCGGCTTCGCCGACCTGATGCGGCACGAGACCTACGGTCCGCTCAGCGACCGCTACATCGAATATGTCGACTCGATCCGCACCTCGGGCGAGCGACTGCTCGGCTTTTTCGCCTCGACGCTCGACCTTGCCGAGCTCGAGGGCGGCCGCCGCGTACTCAATCCGGTGGAGCTCGACGTCGACGATCTCCTGATGGCCGTCACCAAGCGCTTTTCTGCGCAGGCGCAACGTAAGGGCATAGCGCTCACACTCGGGGCGCCGGCGCTGGCCCTGATCGTTGCCGACCGCTTTTCGCTCGAGCGCATGCTGGGCAATGTCGTTGACAACGCCATCCGCTACACCCCGCCGCGCGGCCGCGTAACGCTGACCGCCTACGCCGCAAGCGACGGCGTCGTGCTCGAGGTCACCGACACAGGCATCGGCATGAGCGCCGAGCGCCTCGCCACGGTGTCGCAGCCCTTTGCGTTCGGCGATGCCGCCCTGACGCGCGACCGCGACGGTGCGGGTCTCGGCCTCGCCATCGCACGAACCATCGTTGAGCTGTCCGGCGGTCGCCTCGCCATCGACTCGCGGCCGGGCCTCGGCACCACCGTTGCCGTGTCGCTCCCGCTGATGGACGCACGCGCGCCGGCCGTGGACATTGCGGCGGAGTAGCTGTTAGGGCATCCGCGCCCGTTCGTACCAGGCAGCCGCCGCTTCCCTCACCTCTCCCTGCATCTCGACCAGGTCTTCGGTCAGCCGCAGAAAGCTCGGCTCGTTGGTGAGCTGCGCGAGAAGATCGCGGAAAGCATCGGTCCAGCCCTCGTCCTTGAAGGGATCGGTGAGGGCGGCGCTCATCACCTGCAGCACCGTCGAATAGGTGCCGTGGATCTCCGCCAGCCGTGCGCCGTTCGGCACGAGCCCGACTTCCCCCAGCCGTGCCAGGATCGTCGCCGTGGTGCCCCGCGGCAGCGCAATATCGTCGCGCGCGAGGAGCTGCGCCGATTGCGCGATGAACTCGAGGTCGACGAGGCCTCCGGGCACAAGCTTCAGATCGAAGGGATGGCGCGGCGGCCGCTCCTTGGCCAGCAGCTCGCGCATGGCGAGGACATCGGCAACGATCTTGGCGCGATCAGGAGTGCGCCCCAGCACGTTCGCAATCACCTCGCCCACAGCGAAGCCGAAATCGCCGTCCGCCTCGATGACGCGCGCCCGCGTCAGCGCCAGATGCTCCCAGGTCCAGGCGCTTTCCTCCTGGTAGAGCCGGAAGGCACGCAGGCTCGTTGCAAGCGGGCCGGCATTGCCCGAGGGCCGCAGCCGCATGTCGGCGTTGTAGAGCACACCCTCCGACGTCGGCGCGGTCACCGCCGCGACGAGCCGCTGCGTCAGCCGCGCAAAGTAGTGCGTGGCCGCCAGCGGCTTCTCGCCGTCGGACTCGGTGGTCGTCTCCGCATCGTAGATCATGATGAAGTCGAGGTCGGACGACATGGTCATCTCACCGCTCGCCATCTTACCGAAGCCAAGCAGCGCCACCGGCGCGCCGGGAACGACGCCATGCCGCTTCTCGAACTCGCTGCGCACCGCCGCGAACAGCCGGCGCAGCATCGTCTCGGCCAGCGCGGTGAACTGCTCGCCGGCGCGTTGCGCACTGATCGTGCCCGATACGAGGCCAGCCGCGATCAGGAACTGCTGTTCCTGTCCGATGATGCGGGCGCGGTCGATCACCTCCTGATAGTCGCGCGCCTCGCCGAGGAAGGCGTCGACCTTGGCAACCAGTATCTCGCGGCGCGTCACGTCGTCGGCAAAGGCCGGATCGATCAGCGCGTCCATCACATGCGCGCGATGGATCACCGCTTCCGCCATGCGTGGCGCCGACGCCATCAGCTGCACCAGCAGCTCGCGGAGCTGGGCGTAGTTGCGCAGGAGCGCGAAGAGCTGCACGCCCGTCGGAATCCGGCCAAGGAAATTGTCGAAGCGCTGGAAGGCGAGGTCGGCGTTGCCGGTGCGTGCGAAGGTCGTGAGCAGCAGCGGCAGCAGCTCGGTGAGGTGCGCACGTGCCGCCGCTGCACGCGTCGCGCGATAGCCGCCATAGTGCCATTTGCGCACAGTGGCGGAGACGGCGGCGGCGTCCCGGAATCCCATTCTGGTCAGCGTCTCGAGCGTCCCCGGATCGTCGTCGCTGCCGGTGAAGACAAGGTCACCACCATCCGCACCCAGGGTCTCACCTTCGGTGAACAGATCGGCATAGTAGCCCTGCACCCGATTGAGCGTGGTCCGGTACGCGGCCTCGAAATCCTCGCGCGAGGAAAACCCCATCAGCGCTGCGATCACCGCCACGCCTTCGGCCGTCTCGGGCATCACATGGGTCTGCTCATCGCGCAGCATCTGCAGGCGGTTCTCCACCGCGCGCAGGAACCAGTAAGTCTCGGTGAGGTCGGCGGCGGTCTTGTCGGCGATCCAGCCGGTGCGGGCCAGCGCTGCCAGCGCCGCCGAGGTCGGGCGAACGCGCAGCGTCCTGTCGCGCCCCCCGGCGATCAATTGCTGGGTCTGGGCGAAGAACTCGATCTCGCGGATGCCGCCGCGGCCGAGCTTGACGTTGTGACCCTCGACGCGCGCCTCGCCGACATTCTTGGAAATGTTGATCTGGCGCTTCATCGCCTGGATGTCGGCGATGGTCGCGAAATCGAGATGCTTGCGCCACACATAGGGCGCGAGCTCAGCGAGGAACGCCTCGCCCGCCGTCCTGTCGCCGGCGCAGGGCCGTGCCTTGATCCACGCCGCGCGCTCCCAGTTCTGGCCACGCGACTCGTAATAGGCGAGCGCGGCGTCGGTCGAGAGCGCCACCGGCGTCGAGCCCGGATCGGGCCGGAGCCGCAGATCGGTGCGAAACACGTACTCGCCGCCGACCCTGTCCTGCATCAGCGCGGCGAGCCGCTGCACGATGCGCGAGAAGATCTTGGTGTCCTCGAGCGGATCGGCCAGCACATCGACCTGCCGGTCGAAGAAGGCGACGACGTCGATATCGGACGAATAGTTGAGCTCGCGCCCCCCATGCTTGCCGAGCGCGAAGATAACGAGGCCCGACGAGGCGGCCGTGATCCCCTCCTTGACGTCCCCCTTGGCGGTCGCCTTACCCAGCAGGAAGTCGAGACCAGCCTCGAGCGCGGCGTCCGCGAGGTCCGACAGCGCGGCCGTGGAAGCCGCCGTCGTCCACCGTCCGCCGACTTCGGCCACCGCCGCCAGAAGCGCCACCCTGCCCTTGGCAAGACGCAGCGCGGCGGCAATCTCCGGTTCATCGGCGGCCGATCGTCCGGCGACGGCGACCGCCGCCAGTTCGCGCGCCAGCGCATCGTCGGGAGCCGCCAGGGCTTCGGCCAGCCAGCCGCCATGGCGTTCGTGGAGTTCGCGCAGATAGGGCGCGGCTGCGAGGAGGGAGTCGAGAGGAACAGGCATCGCCGGAACGCTAGACAACCCGCTGTTGCGCCGCAAGCACGGCGCTTAGCCCTTGTTACGGCACGCAAAAGTGACCACTGGCAATTCCGGGACGGATGGGTATGTTCGCCCGCCTCCCGGGAAGCTCGTCACATGCGCACCAAATTCGCCGTTACCCTGTTCGCCGCCCTCGCTTTCGCCGCGCCCGCACAGGCGGCCGGCCTCAGCGGCATGGGCGCGGCCATCTTCGGTAACGGCTTCAACTTCGCCAAGGCGAATCTCGAGAAGGCGCCCATCAAGTCGATCAAGGTCGGCAAGCTCGACGTCGGCCTGCAGACGACCCGGCTCAAGGACGTGCAGAAGGCCTTTGGCGGCACGCTCCAGAGCGACGGCACGGCCACGTGGCTCTGCTACCACGCGGCCGACACCAACACCTGGTTCATCTCCAATCCGTTCGGCGGCCAGGAGTTCGTGATGATGGTGGCAGTCGAGACGAGCACGAAGACGCCGGGCGATTGCGAGGCCAGCGACACGTTCGTGCCGCCGGAGTTCGGCGTCCCGGGCATCGGCGCCAAGCTCGCCGAGCTCAAGGCACATTTCGGCGCCGCCTCGGGCAGCAAGATCGCCTACCGTGCCGACCGGCCGGGCGGCTACTCCGACATCGCGCAGTATCTCGGCTACATGCTGAAGGGCGGTACCGTGAGCGGCATCGGCGTGGGCGAGACGTCGATTCCGACCGCGCATTAGGCCGGCAGATCGATCACCGCGCGCACGCCGGGCGCGTTGTCCTCGATCCGGAACTCGCCCTTGTGCAGGCGCGCCACCGCATTCACCAGCGACAGGCCGAGGCCGGAGCCCGGCTCGGTCCGGCTCTTTTCGAGCCGCACGAAGCGCTCGACAACGCGGGCGCGGTCTTCCGCGGGAATGCCCGGACCGTTGTCGGCCACCTCGATCAGCACGCGGCCGCCGGCCGACCGCACCGCGATGCGGATCGTGCCGGCCCGGCCTTCGGCGGGCTCGAAATATTTGAGCGCATTCTCGATCAGATTGACGATCGCCTGGCCGATCAGTTCGCGGTTGGCGCGCAGGCGGACATCCGGAGCGATCGCCGTTTCGAATGCCAGCCCCTGCTCTTCCGCGACCGGTTCATAGAGTTCGGCCACGTCGGCGGCGACGGCGCTGACGTCGACATCGGCGAACGCCCCTGACGGCGCGCCGGCCTCGGCCCGCGCGATCATCAGCAGCGCGTTGAAGGTCTTGATCAGCTTGTCGCTCTCG
>ERZ778025.1145-NODE-1145-length-22527-cov-6.773496_pt1 | contig 22527 bp, 16 predicted proteins | sample MGYA00375755_ERZ778025 | MGnify/ENA primary metagenome ERZ778025 (study PRJEB29350, sample SAMN05389825) | bioreactor metagenome | isolation source: Thiocyanate bioreactor | place: South Africa: University of Cape Town | collected 2014-03-17 ... | reverse complement strand
TCCATGTAGCTGTGGCTGTAGCGGCCCGAATACTCGATCTCCTGCCACTGGCGCACCATGCCCAGGTAGCGGTTGTTCAACGAGCAGATCTTGATCGGCGTGTTGTACTGCAGGCAGGTGGACAGTTCCTGGATGTTCATCTGCACCGAGCCTTCGCCGGTGATACAGAACACTTCGGACTGCGGCTTGGCCAGCTTGATACCCATAGCGTAAGGAATGCCCACGCCCATGGTGCCCAGGCCACCGGAGTTGATCCAGCGACGGGGTTCGTCAAAGCGGTAGTACTGCGCCGCCCACATCTGGTGCTGGCCCACGTCGGATGTGATGTAGGTATCACCATCCTTGGTCATGTTCCACAGCGTTTCGACCACGTACTGGGGCTTGATGACGTCGCCGCTGCCCATGCTGTACTTCAGGCATTCACGCTTGCGCCAGCCCTCGATGGTGTCCCACCAAGCAGCCAGGGCACCAGCGTCGGGGCGGGTGCTGCTCTCGCGGATCATGGAGATCAGCTCGGTGAGCACATCCTTCACGTCACCGACGATCGGAATGTCCACCTTCACACGCTTGGAGATGCTCGATGGATCGATATCAACGTGGATGATCTTGCGGTCGTTCTGTGCGAAGTGCTTAGGATTACCGATCACGCGGTCGTCAAACCGGGCACCCACAGCCAGCAGCACGTCGCAGTTCTGCATGGCGTTGTTGGCTTCGATGGTGCCGTGCATCCCCAGCATGCCCAGGAACTTGCGGTCGCTGGCAGGGTAGGCGCCCAGGCCCATCAGCGTGTTAGTGACGGGGTAGCCCAGCATGTCCACCAGCGTACGCAGCTCGTTGGTGGCATTGCCCAGCAACACACCGCCACCGGTATAAATATAGGGGCGCTTGGCCGCCAGCAGCAGCTGCAGGGCCTTGCGGATCTGCCCACCGTGGCCTTTGCGCACGGGGTTGTACGAGCGCATTTCCACCGTCTGGGGGTAGCCGGTGTAAGGCACCTTCTTGAACGACACGTCCTTGGGCACGTCCACCACCACAGGGCCGGGGCGGCCAGTGCGTGCGATGTGGAAAGCCTTTTTCATCGTCGCGGCCAGATCGCGCGGGTCCTTGACGAGGAAGTTGTGCTTGACGATGGGACGGGTAATGCCGACCGTGTCGCACTCCTGGAAGGCGTCCAGCCCGATCGCGGGCGTGGGCACCTGGCCAGAGATGATCACCATGGGGATCGAATCCATGTACGCGGTGGCGATGCCGGTCACGGCATTGGTCAGACCGGGGCCCGAGGTCACCAGTGCTACGCCCACCTCGCCTGTGGCTCGGGCATAGCCGTCCGCAGCATGCACGGCAGCCTGTTCGTGGCGCACCAGCACGTGCTGGATGGTGTCTTGCTTGTACAGCGCGTCATAGATGTACAGGACCGCACCACCGGGATAGCCCCAGATGTACTGGACGTTCTCAGCCTGAAGCGACTTGATGAGGATCTCGGCACCCATGAGGTCCTGAGATGCGGAAGCGGGGGATGCGTTGCCCTGCGAAGCAGCGGCTGCTGAAGAGATTTCAGCTTTGGAGATTTCCATGATCGATCAACCTTTGTGAATTTCTCTGACGAAAAACCTTGGGTGCCCCTCGCACGCGCTCTTGTGAAGCCAGCTTGGGACTTGAGGCCAAGGACATGGGCGGGATGATTGCCGCGCCGGACCGTGACCCGTTTGCCTTTTGAATTGCAAAGCCAATTATCGCACTGCAACACACACAAAATGCAGCGCCGCCGAAAAAAACTCCGGCGGGTGCGATAATCAGTGGTTTTACGGCGCCATGCAGTTGCAAAACTGCGGACTTTTGCGTCGATCTCCTCCCGGGCTGACCCGTCTTGGCAACCGAACAAGAACTCTCCGATTTCCTCAAAAGCGTAGAAAAGCGCGCATTCAAGCGCTCGGTCTACCACGTTCGCAACGAGGAAGCGGCGCTGGACATTGTGCAAGACAGCATGCTCAAGCTGGCAGAGCACTACGGCGACAAGCCGGCAAGCGAATTGCCCATGCTGTTCCAGCGGATTCTCTCCAACTGCACCCTGGACTGGTTCAGGCGCCAGAAGACACGCAATGCACTGTTTTCGAGCATGAGCGACTTCGAGGGCCCGGGCGAAGATGGCACGGATTTTGATCTACTCGAAGCGTATTCAGGGACAGAGGACGGGGACAAGGCCGAAAGCGCGGAAGACCTGACCCGCCGCGCCCAGATATTCCAGGGCATTGAGGAAGAAATTGCCGAATTGCCTCCACGTCAACGGGAAGCGTTCCTGATGCGTTACTGGGAGGAAATGGACGTCGCAGAGACAGCCGCCGCCATGGGCTGCTCTGAAGGCAGTGTCAAAACCCACTGCTTTCGCGCCATACAAACCCTCAGCAAGGCACTGAAGGCCAAAGGAATCGAGCCATGAATAACACTGCACAGACACCATCGACCCAAGCTGAAGCAGCCGCAGAGCGCTTTGCGCTGCGCGTCACGGCCCGACTGTCCAGCGGGACCGAGGCTCTGCCCTACGACATTTCTGAGCGACTGCGTGCCTCGCGCATGCAGGCCTTGGCCAAACGCAAGGTCACCGTGCCGGTGCGCCGTACGGCGCCGGCTGCCGTAGTGGTCAACGCAGGCAGCACCGCCACCCTGGGGCGTGGCGGCGAAGGCGGCGGCTGGTGGAATGCCCTGGTTTCGGCTGTTCCGCTGCTGGCCTTGGTGGTGGGCCTGGTGGTCATCAACATTGCCCAGGACGAACGCGCCGCCAATGACGTGGCCGAAGTTGATGCCGCGTTGCTGACCGACGACCTGCCGCCTGCCGCCTACTCGGACCCAGGCTTCGTACAATTCCTCAAGACTTCCGCGCAGTCGAACTGACTGCCCGACTCTGGACTGCATGCACCCAAGCCCCACCGAAGCCCCCTCCACGCTGCCAGCCTTTGTGCTGGCATTGGCGCTTCTGGGCGCCCTCACCGCGGGTGGCTGGCAGTCATGGGTGCAGATGCGCATGGCTCCGAGCACTGTGCTGCAGGCGGGCGCCGAGGCTGCTGTGGCCCGCCCCAACAATGCCCGTGCGGACTTGTCTGCCGTCAACATGCCCCCCGCCACTGAATCTGGACCGGGCTGGGGCACGCTCAACACGGCGCAAAAGCTGGCGCTGTATCCGCTGGCAGAACGGTGGGCACTGATCAGCGAAGCCCAAAAACGCCGCTGGCTCGATCTGGCCACCAACTACCCCAACCTTTCGGAAGAGGAACAGCGCAAGTTCCATGACCGCATCACCGACTGGGCGAGCCTGAGTGCCCAGCAACGCAACCAGGCGCGCCTGAACTACGCCGTCACCAAACGCCTGGCCGGCGATGACAAGCGGGCCCAGTGGGAGGCCTACAAGGCACTGTCGGACGAAGAACGCAAGGCCCTGGCTTCCAAGGCAGCCCCCAACCCGCATGGTGCAGCTCCCGCCCTGCGCCCGGTGTCTCCCAAGAAGCTGGTGCAGGTGCCAGCCGCCACCCAGGTCAGCCCTGACCGGCCGAACGCGCCCAAGATTCCACCGGTCGTAGACCATTCGCCCCGCGTTGCAGCGCCCGTGCCTGCACCAGCAACCGTTGCTGCCCCGGCACCCCCAGCGCCAGCGGCCTCCACAGCCGGGGTGGAAACGGCCCCCGTGGCGATCCCCAGCGCGGTGCCTGCTGCGCTCCCCCCTCTGGGTAGCAGCGGCACGGAAGGCGCCAGCTCGCCAACGCCTCCCCCGGTGACCCCTGACACCTCCGGCCTGTATCCTCAGTAGGTTTGCAACCTGCCCCCGGCCCGACGGGCCTGACCTGGAATGTCCGCTTCTCCCCCTCCCCTCACGCCGCAAGCGGCGGCCCCCGCCTCCTTCGGCACCACCCTCGCAGGCGCCCCTACGCCCAATCTGTGGCGGCGCATGGCTTGCTGGCTGTATGAAGGCATGCTCATGTTTGGTGTGGTCTTCATTGCGGGCTACCTGTTCGGCACGTTGAGCCAAACCCGGAACGCGATGGACAACCGCCACGCGCTGCAGGCCTTTCTGTTCGTGGTGTTCGGCATTTATTTCACCTGGTTCTGGGCCAAAGGACAGACCCTGGCGCAGAAAACCTGGCACATCCGCGTCGTCGGCACCGCCGGTCAACCCATCAGCCAGCCGCGTGCCTTGCTGCGCTATGTCTTGAGCTGGCTGTGGTTTTTGCCGCCTTTGGCGGCGATTGCACCGTTTTCCCTTTCTGGCGGTGAGTCTGCGGTGATCGTGCTGGGCTGGGTGGCCGTCTGGGCGTTGCTCAGCCGCTTCCACCCCACTCGGCAGTTCTGGCACGACGCATTGGCCGGCACGCGTCTGGTGCACTACGAAATCCCCAAAAAATAAGCGCATGCAACCCTCTCCCCCCCCATCGGCGGCCCCTGCCAACCCCCAGAAGGCCCGCACGGGCCTCAACCGCATCTGGCACGCGGCAGGCTATTCCCTGGAAGGGCTGCGGGCCGGCTGGAACGAGAAAGCCTTCCGCCAGGAGGCCATCGGCGCCATGGTGCTGCTGCCCCTGTCGCTCTGGCTGGGCCGCAGCTGGGTCGAAGTGGCCCTGCTGGCGGGCTCCGTGGTCATCGTGATGATTGTGGAACTACTCAACACTGGCATCGAAACCGCCATCGACCGCATCGGGCCCGAGTGGCATGACCTGTCCAAGCGTGCCAAGGACATGGGCAGTGCGGCAGTTTTGCTCGCTTTGCTGCTGTGCATCGGCATCTGGGCCGCCGCGTTATTTCAGAGGTTTTTCCATGGCTGAACCCGCTTTTTCTGTGTGCGTGTACTGCGGCTCGCGCCCTGGCGACAACCCGGCCTATACCCAGGTTGCGCAAGCGGTGGGCCAATGGATTGGCGCTCACCAGGGGCAACTGGTGTACGGCGGTGGCCGCAGCGGCCTGATGGGCACCGTGGCCGAAGCCACGCGGCTGGCGGGTGGCCGGGTGGTGGGTGTGATCCCGCAGGCGCTGGTGGACAAGGAACTGGCCAACCGACAGTGCGACGAGTTGCACATCGTGCAGACCATGCACGAGCGCAAGGCGATGATGGCCGAGCGCAGCGACGCCTTCCTGGCCCTGCCCGGGGGCATCGGCACGTTTGAAGAACTGTTTGAAGTGTGGACCTGGCGCCAGCTGGGCTACCACGACAAGCCGCTGGGCTTGCTGAACGTGACGGGCTACTACGACGGCCTGCTGGGCTTTCTGCAGACCAGCGTGGCCAGTGGCTTCATGGGCGAGTGGCAGATGGGCCTGCTGCACTCTGGCAGTGACGCCAGCGAGCTGCTGCAATCCCTGGTGGAACAGGCTGGCACCAATGCCCGCCAGATCCCGCTGCGCTCAGTGATCTAATTTTCCAAAAAGCTGGCTTGTGCTGGCGCGCCCCACGCCAGCGAATGCAGCTCATGGGCGGCACCGCTGTACAGGCGGGGCACCCTCTTCCCGGATGGCGCAACCTTATGAGAAGGCGGTAGGCGCCAAGCGGTTCAGAGGATAGCCACCTCAGACCGCAGCGTCATCCAGATCGCCCGTGCGGATGCGCACCGTGCGCTCCACGGCAGTCACAAAAATCTTGCCGTCACCGATCTTGCCGGTGCGCGCCACGTTCACGATGGCGTCCACGCAGCGGTCCACATCCTCGGACTTGACGACGACCTCGACCTTCACCTTGGGCAGAAAGTCCACCACGTATTCCGCGCCACGGTACAGCTCGGTGTGGCCCTTCTGGCGGCCAAAACCCTTCACTTCGGTCACGGTGAGGCCGGTCACGCCGCATTCGGCCAGGGCTTCGCGGACTTCTTCGAGCTTGAAGGGCTTGATGACGGCGGTGATCATTTTCATGGCGGGTCTCCTGGAGGATGTAAAAAAGGGGCTGAAGGCACGGCGCGAATGCGTCACGCCCTGAATTTGCTGGTGATAGGGTAACGCCAGTCTTTGCCGAAGCTGCGGCGCGTGACGCGAATCCCTACGGGAGCCTGGCGGCGTTTGTACTCGTTGAGTTTGATGAGGCGTGTCACGCGCTCCACATCGGCGCGCGCAAAGCCGCTGGCGATGATGGATTCGATGGGCTCATCGTTCTCCATGTAGCGGGCCACGATGGCGTCCAGCACTTCGTACGGCGGCAGGCTGTCCTGGTCTTTCTGGTCGGGCCGCAGTTCAGCGCTGGGCGGGCGGGTGATGATGCGCTCGGGAATGGGGTTGGCACCCGTGCCATACGGGTCGTTGACATTGCGCCAGCGGGCCAGGTCGAACACCCGGGTCTTGGCCACGTCCTTGATCACCGCAAAGCCGCCGGCCATGTCGCCGTACAGGGTGCAGTAGCCGGTGGACATTTCGCTCTTGTTGCCCGTGGTCAGCACGATGGCACCGAACTTGTTGGACAGCGCCATCAGCAGCGTGCCCCGGATGCGCGCCTGCAGGTTTTCTTCGGTGGTGTCTTCAGGCAAACCAGCAAACTCGGTGGCCAGCGCGGCCTTGAAGGCCTCGAACTGCGGCTTGATCGAGATCTCGTCGTAGCGCACGCCCATGCGCGTGGCCATGTCGCGCGCGTCGATCCAGCTGATGTCGGCGGTATAAGGCGACGGCATCATCACCGTGCGGACCTTGTCGGCCCCCAGGGCGTCCACCGCAATCGCCAGCACCAGGGCTGAGTCGATGCCGCCCGACAGCCCCAGCAGCGCGCCCGGGAAGCCGTTCTTGCCCACGTAGTCGCGCACGCCCAGCACCAAGGCATCCCACAGGTCCGCCTCCAGCGTGCGCTCGGGGGCCACCTCTGCTGTAATTTTGATAGCACCCTGGGCAGGTTCCACTAGCGCATAGACCAGTTTTTCCACAAAAGCAGGCGCCCGGGCCGCCACCGAGCCGTCGGCCGCCAGCGCAAACGACCGGCCTTCAAACACCACCTCATCCTGCCCGCCCACCAGGTGGGCGTAGACCAGCGGCAGGCCCGTCTCGACCACACGCGCGCGCATCGTGGCCTCGCGCTCCGTGCCCTTGCCCAGGTGGAAAGGCGATGCATTAATGACCGCCAGCAGCTGCGCCCCGGCGGCGGCCGTGTCGCGCGCGGGGGTGGCAAACCAGGCGTCTTCGCACACCAGCACGCCCACCTTCACGCCCTCCACCTCGAACACGCAAGGCTTGCTGCCCGGCACAAAGTAGCGCCGCTCGTCAAACACCTGGTAGTTGGGCAGCTCGCGCTTGGCGTACGTCTGCTCGATCTTGCCGTCGCGCACCACGCTGGCGGCGTTGAAGCACACGCTGAAGGCCTGCGCGCCAGGGGCCATGGCCTGCGGGTGGCCCAGCACGATAGCGAGGCCTTTCAACCCCGCAGTCTCGCGGGCCACGGTTTTCACGGCATCATCACAGGCCGCAATGAAGGCGGGGCGCAGGAACAGGTCTTCGGCCGCATAGCCGCAGATAGCCAGCTCCGGCGTCAGCAACAGGCGGGCCCCCTGGGCATAGGCTTCGCGGGCTGCCGCAATGATCTTTTGGGCGTTGCCGGGCATGTCGCCCACAACAAAGTTGAGCTGCGCAGTGCAAATGGAGAGCGTCATGGAACTGGAATCGGCCCCTGCGGCCGGGTTGGATACCGCCGTTGCAGGCCCGCCATCAAGGGAGCATCACAGGGGCCTGCATGGCTGAAGCTGATATTATCGCCCGCGTGCTCCCCTCCGCGCTGGACGTGGACGCTGCGGCCTGGAACCGCCTGCTGGCGCAGCAAAGCCACCCCACGCCCTTCATGCGGCATGAATACCTGGCGGCGCTGGAAAGCAGCGGCAGCGCCACGCCCCGCACCGGATGGACGCCCCGCTTCATGACGCTGTGGCAAGGCGACACCCTGGTGGCCGCCTGCCCGCTGTACCTCAAGAGCCATTCGTATGGCGAATACGTCTTCGACTGGGCCTGGGCCAGCGCTTATGAGCAGCATGGCGTGCCCTACTACCCCAAGGCCGTCATCGCCGTGCCGTTTACCCCCGTGCCCGGCAGCCGCCTGCTGGCGCGCGATGCCGCCACGCGGGCCCTGCTGGTGCAGGCGGTGTGCCAGTGGTGCGAGCAAGAAGACGTGTCGTCCGTGCACCTGCTGTTTGCCAGCGATGACGATGTGCAGACCAGCGTGCAGCAAGATTTGATGCTGCGGCACACCGTGCAGTTTCACTGGAAGAACGAGCTCCCCACGCTGGCTGCTGCGCAAGGGGAGGCGGCCACGGCTGGGCAGCCCCCGCGCTACCGGGACTTTGACCACTTTCTGGCCAGCCTGTCGCAGGACAAGCGCAAGAAGATCCGCCAGGAGCGCCGCCGCGTGGCCGATGCGAGGGTGACCTTCCGCTGGTCGCGCGGGGCCGACATCAGCACTGCAGACTGGGACTTTTTCTACTGCTGCTACGAGCGCACCTACCTGGAGCACGGCAACCCGCCCTACCTCACGCGCGACTTCTTTGCCCGCATGGCCGCGCACATGCCCGACGCCTGGCTGCTGTTTGTGGGAGAGCGGGACGGGCGGCCTATTGCTAGCAGTTTGATAGCTATCGGCGCATATGAACCTAGCGCTACAGGCCCAAATGACTCTGATTCATGCTCTGAATCAGGCACCGGACTGGTGGCCTATGGCCGCTACTGGGGAGCCCTGGAGCGTGTGGACTGCCTGCATTTCGAGGCCTGTTACTACCAGCCGCTGCAATGGTGCATCGCTAACGGGGCCGTGCGGTTTGAGGGGGGCGCCCAGGGCGAGCACAAGATGGCCCGCGCCCTGCTGCCCGTGCAGGCCACCAGCGCGCACTGGCTGGCGCACCCGGCGTTTGCAGAGGCGGTACAGCGTTTTCTGGACCGCGAAGGGGCCGGGGTGGAGAACTACCTGGAGTCCCTACACCAGCGCCTGCCGTTCAAGCAAGCGCCGTAAGAATCTGTTCAAAGGCTTCGCCACGCGCCCCTTGCCCGCGCAGTGCAAGGGGCGGCGCGGCTCGACGGCTCAGAACGATTCCCAATCGTCGTCCCCCACAGCACTTGTGACCTTGGGGCGCGGCGCACTGGCCAGAGCCACAGGCTGCGCAGGCCGGGGTGCCGCAGCCTGGGACGAGCCCGCCAGGCGCACCTTGAGTTCCTTGGCCAGCTGGATCACCGCCGTGGCGACCTTTTGCGAAGCACGGGAGAACGCGGTGTCGTTGGCCAACTGCTTTTCTGCGTGGTCATAGGCCCCCTGATTGATCATGCGCGCCACCTTGCCCGCCTCTTCGTGGAACTGGCGGTGTGCGTCCAGCAGGTTCACAAAAGACGGCTTGCCACCGTATTGCGAGCTGCCCGCGCCGTGCAGCCATTGGCCCAGTTCGCAGCAGTCGTCGCGGCCCACGGTGTCCGCATCCAGCCGCTCCTTCTGAGTGACGGCGGTGCGCAGCTTGGCGCGCCAGTTGGCATGGGCCTGGATGGCAGTGTCCAGGTTGATGCCCAGCGCAGCGCCCGCGTTGCCCGCAGGCGCAGCGCCAAGGGCGCGCTGGGACGGCAACGGTGCATAGGCCGGTGCGGTGCCCACACGCGCCGCTGGAGCAAAGGAAACACGCTGCGTGCTGCCGCTGGCCGCCTGCGTTGCCACCGCCCCCTGGGCGCCCAGTTTGAAGAAAGCCACCGTGCTCACCAGGTCCTGCGCCTGGGTGTTGAGGCTGCTGGCAGCTGCAGCCATTTCTTCCACCAGGGCGGCGTTCTGCTGGGTGACCTGGTCCATCTGCGTGACGGCCTCGCCCACCTGGGCCACGCCCTGGCTTTGTTCAGAGCTGGCGGCGCTGATCTCGCCCATCAGGTCCGTCACCCGCTTGATGGCGCCCACCACCTCGGTCATCGTTGCACCGGCCTGATCGACCAGTGTGGTGCCCGCAGTCACGCGCTCCACGCTGTCGTTGATCAGGGCCTTGATCTGCTTGGCTGCGTCGGCCGAACGGCCCGCCAGGCTGCGCACCTCGGACGCCACGACCGCAAAGCCCCGGCCCTGCTCGCCGGCACGCGCCGCTTCCACGGCCGCGTTCAGCGCGAGGATGTTGGTCTGGAAGGCGATGCCATCGATCACGCCGATGATGTCGGCGATCTTGCTGCTGCTGTCGTGGATGCCCTTCATGGTGTCCACCACCTGGCTCACCACCTCGCCCCCATGCACCGCCACGGTGGACGCACTTTGCGCAAGCTGGTTGGCCTGCCGAGCGTTGTCGGCGTTCTGGCGCACGGTCGAATTGAGCTGCTCCATGGATGCCGCCGTTTCCTGCAGTGCGCTGGCCTGCTGCTCGGTGCGCGCACTCAGGTCGTTGTTGCCCTGGGCGATCTCGGACGATGCCGTGGCCACGTTCTCGGAGCCCGAGCGCACATGCCCCACGATGCGCGACAGGTTCTGCTGCATCTCATTCAGCGACCGCAGCAGGTGCGCCATCTCATTGCGGCTCTCCCCCACATCCGGGATGTGGACCGACAGATTGCCATGGCTGATTTCGTCGGCCGCGTGCACAGCCCGCTGCACCGGCCCCACGATGGAGCGCGTGGTCCACAGCGCAAACAAGGCACCCAGCACCAGCGATGCCACCGCAGCCAGCGCCAGCACCCACTGGCTGGTCACCGCGTCCTGGATGATGGTGCCTTCAAACTGGTCGAGCTGCTTGTGCGTGTTGTCTGCCACATCGGCCAGCGATTGCAGGTAGGCAGTGGCCAGCGGCTTGAGGTCGCTGTCCACCAGCGCAAACACATCCTCGCCCGCCTTTTTGCGGTCCAGCAGCTTGGCGCGGGCATCCACATAGGCCTTGCGGGTGACTGCCACGCGCTCCATCAGCGCCTTTTCGGTCGGGTCATCCACCAGCGCTTCCAGCTTTTTCTGTGCCTCGCTGGCACGCTGCGACGTGGCGGCCATATCGGTAGTCAGCGACTGGATATAGCCCGCGTCCGTGGCCTTCAGCGATGCCGATGCCCGCACCCAGTTCAGGTCAATGGCGGCCTTCCATTCCTGCGCAAGCGCGTTGCGCTCCATCTCGACAGTGGCGATGCGAGCACTGGCCTCCTTCAACACCGCCAGTCGCCACACGCCGGTGGCGGCAATGGCGGCGGTGATCAACAGGACGAGGCCAAAGGCCAGGCTCAGGCGTGCTCCGATTTTGAGGTTGTTCATGGACTCTTTCGTGGGACTTGTAGGTTTTTGCCAGCCGTTGGGTCATGTCGCCCGGGGCGTGCTCATGCACGGGTGGCCGGTCAGGACGATGGCAAGGTCTGGATTGGCGTCAATTGTATCATTGTTTTTGATAAAAATGATTTTATCAATTTATAACTATGACGCGTGGGCAGGGACGGGAGAGGGAAAGGCGCCCGTGGTGTGGCGCGCTGGCGCAGCAAAGGGTGGACACCCCCGCCCCATTGCCCGGAAAGAAACGCACCCAGACGCACGCACCGCCCGTTGGGAGCCATGAGCGGCCTATGGTCCCTGTGCCTTGAATAGCGGGCGCTTTTGGTTGGCCCGCTTTGATGAAGAAGTTTATGCCCCAAGAAGGTGCAAAAACCTTACAACGGGCCTCTCTGCCTGCGCCACATCAAAAGCTCTCCCAATCGTCCTCAGCACCTGCGGCGACAGGCTGGGCCAGCTTGGGCGATGCACCGGCAGGTTTGGCCGCGGACGGCGCTGCAGGCGCAGACGCTTTTCTGGCAGCGGCGGTGGGTGTAGGCCGCAGGGTGGGTGCCGATCTGCCGGGCGTGCCGCTCGATCCAGGCTTGCCCGCCGGGGCGGCGGGCGTGGGGTGCTGCGCCCCGGTCGCCCCGCCGCCCGGCTGCGCTGCACGCGCCTGGTCGGCCGTGAGCTTGAACACGGCCACCGCCCCCACCAAAGCCTGCGCCTGATGGCTCAGGCTGCTGGCGGCAGCGGCCATTTCCTCGACCAGCGCGGCGTTCTGCTGGGTGACCTGGTCCATCTGCGTCACGGCCTCACCCACCTGCGACACGCCGGTGCTCTGCTCGCTGCTGGCGGCGCTGATCTCGCCCATGATGTCCGTCACGCGGCGAATGGCGCCCACCACCTCGGTCATGGTGGTACCAGCCTTGTCCACCAGCTGCGAGCCCTGCTCCACACGCTCCACGCTGGCGGTGATGAGCGACTTGATCTCCTTGGCCGCCTCGGCGCTGCGCTGGGCCAGGTTGCGTACCTCGCCCGCCACCACGGCAAAGCCCCGGCCCTGCTCGCCCGCGCGCGCGGCCTCGACGGCGGCGTTCAGCGCGAGGATGTTGGTCTGGAATGCGATGCCGTCGATGACCGAGATGATGTCGGCAATTTTCTTGCTGCTGTCGTTGATGCCCTTCATGGTGGTCACCACCTCGGCCACCACGTCGCCGCCCTGCCCCGCCACGGTGGATGCACTCATCGCCAGCTGGTTGGCCTGGCGCGCGTTGTCGGCGTTTTGCTTGACGGTGGAACTCAGCTCCTCCATCGACGCTGCGGTCTCCTGCAGTGCGCTGGCCTGCTGTTCGGTGCGGATCGACAGATCGTTATTGCCCGACGCGATTTCGGCACTGGCAGACGCCACCCCCTGGGCGTTACTGCGCACGCCCGACACCACATGCGCCAGGTTGTCACGCATGGTGGTCAGGCCGCTGAGCAGATGGGCGATCTCGTCCTTGCCCCGGGCGTGGATCGCCACGGTCAGGTCGCCCTGCGCCACCGCGTCGGTGATCTGCACTGCATCGCCCAGCGCGCGCGAAATCTGCCGGATCATGGCGCCGCCCATCAGCACCGCCAGCGCGATGCCTGCCACCACCGCTGTGACCGCCAACGCGCGGATGGTCTGGTAGCTGGCGGCCGCGCTGTCGTACTCGGCCTTGGCACGGTCCAGCTGCACCTGCATCAGCTGGCCCAGCACCGCCTGCAACGGGTCGATAGCGGGGTACATCTCCTTGGCAGCAAACGCGGTCAGCGCCGCCACATCGCCCGACTTGAAGTGCCCCGCCAGCACGTCGGTCGCCGCATCGGCCTTGGCCTGCAGCGGCTTGAAGCGCTCGACCAGCTGCGTTTCCTCCGGCACCAGCTGCGTGGCCAGGTAGGCCTTCCAGTTGGTATCGATGGCCTTGCGCGCGTCGGCCACGGACTGCAGGCCTTGCGCAGGGGTCAGCGCGCCGTCGCGCACCTTGTGGGCCGTGTCCACCACGTTGACGGCATACATGTCCGCCACCACCTTGATCTGCTTGAGTGGCACCACCCGGTCGTCGTAGACCGACTTGAGCCCGGCATTGGAATTGCCCATGCCATACAGCCCTGCCACGCCCACCAGCAGCACCAGCAGACACAGGGCCGCAAGCAAACCCGCCAGGCGGGTGGAAATCTTGAACTGGTTCATGACAACACTCCTGAGGGAAACGATGCACACGGCTGAGCCCCGCTGGCTGCGTGCCAGCGGTGGGAAAAGAGCACAGAGCAAGTGGCAACAGCAGCCAGAGCGGCACGGGGCGGCGGCCTTGGTGGTGCCAGAGTGCGCATTGCAACCCCTTGCCCCCAAGCCCGGCGGGCCGCGTCAGCGGCCGGGGGCTGGTGCGTGCGCAAGCGTATGCGCACAGCGGCGAAACCAAGGTCCATTGCGGAACTCCTGGGGAGAACGGCGCAAAAAGAAATGCCCACCCATGCAAAGACCGCGCGCCGTGGCGGTCAGGCCCAGCATAGCGCTTTCCGTTACGTTTGCGTACAAATCGCATCGCTGGGGCTGGGACGACGGCCCCGGTTGGCAACCAGCCAACTTCACCAGCCGCTGATGCCACTCGCACATCAATCAAGTAACAAAGCACGCAGAAGGTGTCCCCTCTGCGTGCTTCTTCACTTCATTTTTCATAGCTGTCAGCGCATGTTCCACCTGCGCTTTCAGCCGTTTTGATCTGAACTCTTCATCCAGGGGCCTGTCTGGCCCTCGTCAGAAGCTCTCCCAGTCGTCGTCGTTGCCCCCTGCCTTGGCCGGGGCCGGGCTGGGCGCTGCCGGTTTGGGGGCTGCGGCGCTGGCAGCTGGGGCCGCTGGCGCTGCGTTGCCAGTCTTGGGCGCTGCCAGGCTGGCGGCGGGTTTGCTGCTGCTCTTGGCGCTGCTGCCCAGGCTGCTGCGGGCCGGGGCTTTGTAGCTGGGCGCTGCAATGGGAGCGCGGGCGGGGGCTGCGCTGGTGCGCGCCGGGCTGTGGCCTGATGTGCTGTTGGCGTCGAGCTTGAACACGGCCACGGCGTTGACCAGTTCGCCGGCCTGGGCGTTCAGGGCGCTGGCAGCTGCGGCCATTTCTTCCACCAGGGCGGCGTTTTGCTGGGTGGCCTGGTCCATCTGGGTGACGGCTTCTCCCACCTGGCCGACTCCTGCGCTTTGTTCGCTGCTGGCGGCGCTGATCTCTCCCATGATGTCGGTCACGCGACGGATGGCGCTGACGACTTCGGTCATGGTGGCTCCTGCTTTGTCCACCAAGGCGGTGCCTTGTTCCACGCGTTCTACGCTGGCGGTGATGAGGGCTTTGATTTCTTTGGCGGCTTCTGCGCTGCGTCCTGCCAGGTTGCGCACCTCGCCGGCCACCACGGCAAAGCCCCGGCCTTGTTCGCCAGCGCGGGCGGCTTCAACGGCGGCGTTGAGGGCGAGGATGTTGGTCTGGAAGGCGATGCCGTCGATGACGCTGATGATGTCTGCAATTTTGTTGCTGCTGGCGTTGATGCCTTTCATGGTCTCGACGACTTCAGCCACCACGTCTCCGCCTTGGACGGCCACGGTGCTGGCGCTGACGGCCAGTTGGTTGGCAGCGCGAGCGTTGTCGGCGTTCTGGCGCACGGTGGAGCCCAGTTCTTCCATGGAGGCTGCCGTTTCTTCCAGGGCACTGGCCTGTTGTTCTGTGCGCGCGCTCAGGTCGTTGTTGCCGGAGGCTATCTGCGCGCTGGCTGAGGCCACGCCTTCGGCGTTCTGGCGCACCGTGCTGACGGTGTTGACCAGGCTTTGCTGCATCCGTTGCAGGGCGCTGAGCAGGTGGCCGGTTTCGTCCTTGGACTGCACGATGATCTGGCCGCTCAGGTCGCCACCGGCCACGCGGTCGGCCGCCTCCACTGCTTGTGCCAGGGGGCGGGTGATGGAGCGGATGATGGTGATGGCCAGAAAGATCGCAATGCCGATGGCAAGTGCGGCCGCAATGAGCACGTCCCGCTGCAATGCCAGCGCGGCAGACTCTGCGAGCGCGCCTGCTTCCACCGTTCGCTTGGATTGAAATTCAAACTGCTCATCGATCGCGGCCATGTAGGCCAGCTGCGCAGGGCGAAGTTGCTCCTCCAGCAACTTCAGGGCTTCATCCCGTTGGCCTTGCTGGAGTGTTGTCAGGTATTGGTCTCGCAGCTTCAGGAAGTCACCACGCCGCTGCTGCATGCGCGCCATGAGTTCCTTGCCCTTGTCAGAGACAACCAATGTGTTCAGCGTTTTGTATTGCGCATCCACGTCCGCCGACGCAGCCGCTATCTGGCTGGTCGCCGACTTCACGATCGCCTCCGAAGTGAAGATCGCCAGGTTGCGGAGTTGAATCGCCTGCTCGTTCACCCCGTCGTTGAGGGCGCCCAGCGCTTTGATGATGGGTATTCGGACATCGACCACGTCCTTGAGCTCTGCGCGCTGGTGGGCCGACCGCACCAGGGCCACAACCCCCAAAGCGACCAACAGAAGCACCATGACGGCAAATGCCACAGCCAGCCGGGTTGAAATCTTGAGCTGATTCATCCTTCTTCTCCTCTGTGTGTTGATCTTGTGTAGTGGGTTGTCACATTACCTGTGCGCCGCGGATCTCACCAGTCCTATTTCGTCACTGCTCAGCAGAGCCTCGATGTCCATCACGATCAGCATGCGTTCGCCCAGGCTGGCAATGCCGGTGACAAAGGCAGGGTCCACATGGCCCTGCCGCTCGAACTGGGGCGTGGGCTTGATGAGATCCGGGGTGAGCGAGACCACATCGGCCACCGCGTCCACCACAGCCCCCACCACGGTAGAGCCGATGTCCAGAATGATGACGACGGTGAAGTCGGTGTAGCTGGCTTCAGGGCACTGCAGCTTCACGCGCAGGTCCAGGATGGGGACGATGCGACCGCGCAGGTCGATCACTCCTTTGATGAAGTCGGGCGAATGCGCCAGGCGCGTGGGCCGTTCGTACGAGCGGATTTCCTGCACCCGCAGGATGTCGATGCCATATTCCTCCGCGCCCAGGCGAAAGGTCAGGAATTCACGCACGGCGGCCGCCGCGCTGGACGCCGGCCCCGGTGTTACAGAGCGAGCGTTGGCAGGGACGGCGGAGTCGACAAAAGCGGTCATGGCACGGGGCTTTCAGGCGGTGGGGGATGCGAGGGACGCCAGAACGCGGAATGCGCAAAAGCTATTCAAAGCATAGCAGTCATAGGTTTCATTTCGTGACATTTTTTGACAATCCCCCACGCCAGTGCAAGGGGACTGAGGCCGCGACCGACCGGGCAATTGGAGAGCTTGCTCCATTTCGCGCTCCGCCCTGGTGCGCAAAAACTGCTACCGTCGCACCACCCGTGTGCCTTGCCTGGCACGCGCCGTTTTGGAACGACGAATCGATGCCCCTCTTCTCCGACCGCAAATCCGCCGCCCCCGACCACATGCCACCGCCGAGCCTGCCCCTGCTGGCACTAGAGCTGCGGGCTCCCTGGGAGTTTGGCGCTGTGCTGCCCGCCTGGCCTGTGCTGCAACGTGCACCCCTGGGGGATGGGCACACGGTCATCGTGTTCCCGGGTCTCACGGCGGGTGACACCACCACCCTGCCCCTGCGCCGCTACCTCGAATCGCGCAACTACAACACGCTGGGCTGGGGCCAGGGCCTGAACCTGGGGCCCCGCGAGGGCGTGCTGGAGAACGCCAAGGCCCAGTTGCAGCAAGCGGCGGATACCAGTGGCAACAAGGTCAGTCTGGTGGGCTGGAGCCTGGGCGGCATCTACGCCCGCGAGCTGGCCAAGGAAATGCCCGACCTGGTGCGCTGCGTGGTGACCTTGGGCACGCCCTTCGCCGGCCCGCACACCTCTACCAACGCATGGCGCATCTACCAGTTCGCCAGTGGCCGCAGCATCGAGCGCGAAACCGAGAACTACAACCTGCCCGAGGCGCCCCCAGTGCCCACCACCAGCATTTACTCACGCACCGACGGCGTGGTGGCCTGGCGCGGCAGCATCCAGGCGCCCGCCGACCACAATCCGCACACCGAGAACATCGAAGTGGTGGCCAGCCACTTTGGCATCGGCCTGAACCCGAGCGCCTGGTGGGCTGTGGCCGACCGGCTGGGCCAGCCGCACGGCCCGGGCGTGGTGTGGCAGCCGTTCCAGCGCCCGCAACTGCCAGGCCTGCATCTGGTGTATCCCAACCCGCACCGCTGAGAGCAGTACGGAAAAGTCCCCTGCCGTACCCAAAGGGACGGCGCATTCCCAAGTGCTACGCAAAAAAAGCACGCAGAAGGTGCCCCCTCTGCGTGCTTTTTTACTTCTGTTTTGATAGCTGTCAGCGCATGTTCCACCTGCGCTTGCAGCCGTTTTGACCTGAACTCTTCATCCAGGGGCCTGTCTGGCCCTCGTCAGAAGCTCTCCCAGTCGTCGTCGTTGCCCCCTGCCTTGGCCGGGGCCGGGCTGGGCGCTGCCGGTTTGGGGGCTGCGGCGCTGGCAGCTGGGGCCGCTGGCGCTGCGTTGCCAGTCTTGGGCGCTGCCAGGCTGGCGGCGGGTTTGCTGCTGCTCTTGGCGCTGCTGCCCAGGCTGCTGCGGGCCGGGGCTTTGTAGCTGGGCGCTGCAATGGGAGCGCGGGCGGGGGCTGCGCTGGTGCGCGCCGGGCTGTGGCCTGATGTGCTGTTGGCGTCGAGCTTGAACACGGCCACGGCGTTGACCAGTTCGCCGGCCTGGGCGTTCAGGGCGCTGGCAGCTGCGGCCATTTCTTCCACCAGGGCGGCGTTTTGCTGGGTGGCCTGGTCCATCTGGGTGACGGCTTCTCCCACCTGGCCGACTCCTGCGCTTTGTTCGCTGCTGGCGGCGCTGATCTCTCCCATGATGTCGGTCACGCGACGGATGGCGCTGACGACTTCGGTCATGGTGGCTCCTGCTTTGTCCACCAAGGCGGTGCCTTGTTCCACGCGTTCTACGCTGGCGGTGATGAGGGCTTTGATTTCTTTGGCGGCTTCTGCGCTGCGTCCTGCCAGGTTGCGCACCTCGCCGGCCACCACGGCAAAGCCCCGGCCTTGTTCGCCAGCGCGGGCGGCTTCAACGGCGGCGTTGAGGGCGAGGATGTTGGTCTGGAAGGCGATGCCGTCGATGACGCTGATGATGTCTGCAATTTTGTTGCTGCTGGCGTTGATGCCTTTCATGGTCTCGACGACTTCAGCCACCACGTCTCCGCCTTGGACGGCCACGGTGCTGGCGCTGACGGCCAGTTGGTTGGCAGCGCGAGCGTTGTCGGCGTTCTGGCGCACGGTGGAGCCCAGTTCTTCCATGGAGGCTGCCGTTTCTTCCAGGGCACTGGCCTGTTGTTCTGTGCGCGCGCTCAGGTCGTTGTTGCCGGAGGCTATCTGCGCGCTGGCTGAGGCTACGCCTTCAGCATTGCTGCGCACGCCCGACACCACCCGCGCCAGATTGGCCCGCATGTCGCCCAGCGCGTTGAGCAGCTGGCCCATTTCATCCTTGCCACCCGAAGGCACCTCGGTCGCTAGGTCGCCATCTGCAATGGCGCGGGCAGCCTGCACCGCATGGTGGGCCGGACGGGTCACAGCGCGGGTGATGGCCACGCCCAGCACGGCGGCCAATGCCACACACAGCGCAAGCGTGCCCAGCACCCAGGCACGCGCCACATTGAACACCGTTTTCGCTTCCTCGTTGGCTTGCAAGGCGGCGTCCGAGTTGATCTTTTGCAGCTCGCCCAGGGTCTCGGCAGTGGCCACAAAAGCTGACTCCGACTCGCCCGAATACAGCATGCTCAAGGCGTCAGCGGTCAGCTCCATGGTCTCGGCGGTGCTGAAGTCCACGCCCTTGGCAATGTCCGCCAGCTTGTCCTGCAGAGCCACATAGGCCGCCTTGCGGGTCTTGTAGGCGTTGAATACCTCACGTTCCTTGGGCATGTCGATGAGCGGCTCGTAGACCGCCTCGACGCGGCTGAGGTCCTTGTGGCGCGCGGCGACTTGCTCGGCAAACGCCTTGACCTCGGCCGCGCTGCGCGCGCCGACCATGCCCGCCTCTGCACGGCGCATGCGGTTGAGCAGCACGCGCAGCTCGCCCGTTTGCGTGACGCTGGGCAGCAGGTTGGTAGCGATCTCCTCGGCGTTGGCGTGGATGCGGGACATTTGCACCAGCGCAATGGCGCCGAGCAAGGCGGTCAGCAACACGACCGCCAGGAAACCCGCCGCCAGCTTGACGCCAATGCGCAGATCAGAAATTTTCATGAATCACCTCAAAGTACCTCGAAACACCGGGACAGCCGCAGCCATGTAACAAAATGCAGTCTATCAGCGCGCCCAGCCGCACATGGCGCGGCTTTTCCCTACCCTGGCAGGGTGCCGCCCACAAAAAAACACGCCACCCGAGATGGATGGCGTGCTTTTATTTTGATAGCATCTGGCGCATATCGCACCAGCGCTACGGGCAGAAATCGCCCAAAGGGCTATCAGGCCTGCGACTTCTTGTAGTTGTCGATGCCGTCGGTGATTTCCTTCTTGGCAGCGTCGATGCCTTCCCAGCCCAGCACCTTGACCCACTTGCCCTTTTCCAGGTCCTTGTAGTGCTCGAAGAAGTGGGCGATGGCGTTGCGGCGCATGGCGTTCACGTCATCGATGGTCTTCCAGTGGTCGTACATGGGCAGGATCTTGGAGGTGGGCACGGCAATCACCTTGCCATCCACACCAGCCTCGTCTTCCATCATCAGAATGCCCAGGGGGCGGCAGGGCACGACCACGCCGGGGAACAGCGGGTAAGGCGTGATCACCAGCACATCCACCGGGTCGCCGTCGCCCGACAGCGTCTGCGGCACGTACCCGTAGTTGGTGGGGTAGTGCATGGCGGTGGTCATGAAACGGTCCACAAAAATGGCGCCCGATTCCTTGTCCACTTCGTACTTGATCGGGTCGGCGTTCATCGGGATTTCGATGACGACGTTGAAGCTGTCAGGAACGTTCTTGCCTGGGGGGACGTTGTTGAGGGACATGTCTTTGGATAGTGGTTTGTTGACGATAACCCGCGAGGCCTTCGGCACTGATGCAGCGCAACGAAGCGTCGGGATTAACCCTGATTTTAGGCGCACGCCCCTTTCTGCCCGCTTGCAAACCGGCGTTTGCCTGTAAATTGGGTCTGTTGGCCAATCGGCTCCTGCGCGAAACGCATGGGTAGCACGAGGAAGCAACGCAGCGGGGAAACCACCGATGCGTTGGTCCCCCTCCGTGCAACACACCAAGGAGAATTGAATGGCTGCAAGCTCAGCACTGACATCCCCTCTCATCCTCGCCCTCGTTTGCGGGCTCATCGCGGTGGCCTACGGCATCTGGGCCCGGGGCTGGATCCTTTCCAAAGACCCGGGCAACGCCCGCATGCAGGAGATTGCCGCCGCCATCCAGGCGGGCGCCGCCGCCTACCTCGCCCGCCAGTACAAGACCATTGCCCTCGTGGGCGTGGTGCTGGCCGTGCTGATCGGCGTGTTTCTGGACGGCACCACGGCCGTGGGCTTTGTGGTGGGCGCCGTGCTATCGGGCGCCTGCGGTTTCATCGGCATGAACGTGTCGGTGCGCGCCAACGTGCGCACTGCGCAGGCTGCCACCCATGGCATCGGCCCGGCGCTGGATGTGGCGTTTCGCGGCGGCGCCATCACCGGCATGCTGGTGGTGGGCTTGGGGCTGCTGGGTGTCACGGGCTTTTACTGGTTCCTGGCGGGCAACGGCAACTACACGCCCACGGCGCACCTGGCCACCTTGCTCAACCCATTGATCGGCTTTGCATTCGGCTCGTCGCTGATCTCGATCTTTGCGCGCCTGGGCGGCGGCATCTTCACCAAGGGCGCCGACGTGGGCGCCGACTTGGTGGGCAAGGTGGAGGCCGGCATCCCCGAGGACGACCCGCGCAACCCGGCCGTGATTGCCGACAACGTGGGCGACAACGTGGGCGACTGCGCCGGCATGGCGGCTGACCTGTTCGAGACCTACGCCGTGACGCTGATCGCCACCATGGTCCTGGGCGCCTTGATGGTGGCCACGGCCCAGGTCAATGCCGTGGTGTACCCGCTGGCGCTGGGCGCCGTGTCCATCGTGGCGTCCATCATCGGCTGCTTTTTTGTGAAGGCCTCGCCCGGCATGAAGAACGTGATGCCCGCGCTGTACAAGGGGCTGGCGATTGCGGGCGTGCTGTCACTCATTGCCTTCTACTTCGTCACGCTGTGGATCATGCCGGACAACGCCGTCACGGCCACGGGCTCGCAGCTGCGGCTGTTTGGCGCTTGCGCTACCGGCCTGGTGCTGACGGCCGCACTGGTCTGGATCACCGAGTTTTACACCGGTACGCAATACGCGCCCGTGCGGCACATCGCCCAGGCATCCACCACCGGCCACGGCACCAACATCATTGCGGGCCTGGGCGTGTCGATGCGCTCCACGGCCTGGCCCGTGGTGTTTGTGTGCACCGCCATCATCGTGGCCTACGGCCTGGCCGGCCTGTATGGCATTGCGGTGGCGGCTACGTCCATGCTGAGCATGGCGGGCATTGTGGTGGCGCTGGATGCGTATGGCCCCATCACCGACAACGCGGGCGGCATTGCCGAAATGGCCGAGCTGCCCAGCAGCGTGCGCGACATCACCGACCCGCTGGACGCCGTGGGCAACACCACCAAGGCCGTGACCAAAGGCTACGCCATCGGCTCCGCCGGCCTGGCCGCACTGGTGCTGTTTGCCGACTACACCCACAAGCTGGAAACCTATGGCCGGGCGGTGAGCTTCGACCTGTCAGACCCGATGGTCATCGTCGGCCTGTTCATCGGCGGGCTGATTCCGTACCTGTTTGGCGCCATGGCCATGGAAGCGGTGGGCCGCGCCGCAGGCGCCGTGGTGGTGGAGGTACGCCGCCAGTTCAGCACCATCAAGGGGATCATGGACGGCACGGGCAAGCCCGAATACGGCAAGGCCGTGGACATGCTGACCACCGCCGCCATCAAGGAAATGGTGATCCCCAGCCTGCTGCCCGTGGTGGTGCCGATTGGGGTGGGCTTGCTGCTGGGCCCGAAGGCGCTGGGGGGCCTGCTGATGGGCACCATCGTCACGGGCCTGTTTGTGGCCATCAGCATGTGCACCGGCGGCGGCGCCTGGGACAACGCCAAGAAGTACATCGAAGACGGCCACCACGGCGGCAAGGGCTCCGAGGCGCACAAGGCCGCCGTGACTGGCGACACCGTGGGCGATCCCTACAAGGACACGGCTGGCCCGGCCATCAACCCGCTGATCAAGATCATCAACATCGTGGCGCTGCTCATCGTGCCGCTGGTG
>ERZ778025.1135-NODE-1135-length-22791-cov-6.009105_pt1 | contig 22791 bp, 21 predicted proteins | sample MGYA00375755_ERZ778025 | MGnify/ENA primary metagenome ERZ778025 (study PRJEB29350, sample SAMN05389825) | bioreactor metagenome | isolation source: Thiocyanate bioreactor | place: South Africa: University of Cape Town | collected 2014-03-17 ... | reverse complement strand
CAGAGGTAAGAGGTAGCAGTCATCGCGGGTTCCGGTCGGAGAGGGGCAGGGCCGACCCGCGTGGGCGGGCAGACGCTGCAAGGAATGAATGGGGCGGGGTTGTGGTTACGCGGGCTCTACCTGCTCGCGCCAGGCATGCACGGCTTCAAAAATCGGCGTGTCGCTGAAGCGGAACAGATCCAGCGAGGGCTGGCTGGCATCGCACTGGGCCGTGAAGGGTTGCCAGGACGGCACCACAAACATGTCCCCACGGCGCACCTGCCACTGGTGGTCTCCCACCTTCACGGTGCCCTGGCCGTCAAACACCTGGAACACGGACGAACCCACCTCGCGGCGCGTGCGGGTGGTGGCGCCGCTGCGCACGCGGTGCATCTCGCAGCGGATGGTGGGCAGCACGTCGCGGCCATTGGTGGGGTTGGTGTAACGCACTGCGGCGTGGCCGGGGCTCAGCGTGGCGGGGTGGCCCTCGGCTTCCAGCGCCAGGGGGCCTCGGCCATGCTCGGCCAGCGGCAGTCGTTCGTTGAGGGCCTTGTCGGTGTCCACCCAGCGGTAGGCCAGCATGGGTGTGACGGGCTGGTCCTGCAGTTGCGACACCGGGCGGAGGCCTGGATGCGCCCACAGGCGCTCGGAGCGCGAGAGCGCCGGCGTGATGCGCTCTGCCGGGCTGATGGCGTCGCGCCCCACCTCGAAGAACTGGGACTCGGTGTAATAGGCGAACGGAATGTCCAGCCCGTCGATCCAGGCCATGGGCTTGTCGGCCGCGTTGTGGTGGGCGTGCCAGTTCCACCCGCCCTGGGGCAGGAAGTCGCCGCGCGACATGCGCACCGAGTCGCCATTGACCACGGTCCACACACCTTCGCCCTCCACGATGAAGCGGAACGCGTGCTGTGTGTGGCGGTGTTCGGGCGCGTCCTCGCCCGGCATCAGGTACTGGATGGCCGCCCACAGCGTGGGGGTGGCAAACGGTCTTCCGCCCAGGGACGGGTTGGCCAGGGCGATGGCCCGGCGCTCGCCCCCGCGCCCCACGGGCACGATGCGGCCGGCTTCATCGGCCAGCGGCACCAGCCGGTCCCAGCGCCACAGGTGGGCGCTGGCCTTGCTCTGCGGATGGGGGGGCATCAGGTCGCCGATCTGCGTCCACAGCGGCACCAGCATTTCTTGCTCAAAGCCACGGTACAGCTGCTCCAGCGCGGGGGTGGGCTCGGGCTGGCCAGGGGCCGCCACGGCGGTCAGGCGAACGGGGGACGGTACGGGATCCATCGCGCTCATGGGAATTCCTTGGGTTGAATGTGGGGGAGGGGAGAAGATCGATGGGGCAGGGCGCACGGCTGGCTCAGTCGGCCAGGCAGTTGTCGACCTTCCAGCCATACAGCCACTCCATCGCGTCGTAAAAACGCTCGGGGCTGCGGCCTTTCCAGAGGTCGTTGCGCACCAGGCGCTCCACGCCCTGGGCGTGGAAGATGCGGCCCATTTCGCGGGCCGACAGCACCACGCGTGCCGTGCGGGCAATGCGCGAGCGCTCGTACAGCGACAGTGCCTGTGGGAAGTTTTGGCGGCAGCGTTTGAGGGCCTCGCCCAGCGTTACCGCGTCTTCCAGCGCCATGCAGGCGCCCTGGGCCAGGTACTGCAGGGTGGGGTGGGCGGCATCGCCCAGCAAGGTGGCACGGCCAAACGTCCACTGGCCGATGGGCTCGCGGTCGGCGGTGGCCCAGCGTTTCCAGCTCTTGGGCATGTCGATCAGCTGCTGGGCGCGCGGGCAGCAGTCGCGGTAGTAGCTCTGCACCTCTTCGCGGCTGCCCTCGCGCACGCCCCATTCTTCCTGCTCGCGGCTGTGGAAGGTCACGACCACGTTGTACTGCTCGCCGCCACGCAGGGGGTAGTGCACCAGGTGGTAGTTGGGGCCGACCCAGATGCTGGCGGCGTTCCAGCGCAGGTCTTCGGGGAAGTCGTTCTTTTCCACCACGGCGCGGTACACCACATGGCCCGATACGCGGGCGGCATCGCCCACATATTGCTGCCGCACGACGGACTTCACGCCATCCGCACCAATCAGGGCCTGGCCCCGGTGCGCCACGCCATGCTGGTCGTACACGGTGACGGTGTCACCGGTTTGCTCCACGCGCTCGATGCGCGTGCCGGTCAGTGTCTCGATGTTGCCGTGCGCTTTGGCCCCTTCCAGCAGCGAGGTGTGGATGTCCGCGCGGTGGATCACGGCGTACGGGTTGCCAAAGCGCTGGCGAAAAGCCTCGCCCGTGGGGATGCGGCCGACCAGGCGTTCGTCCAGCGCGTCGTGCATCACCATTTCGTCGGTGTAGACCGCGCGGGTCCGTGCCAGCTCGCCAATGCCCAGGGCGTCAAACGCGGCAAAAGCGTTGGGGCCCAGCTGGATCCCCGCGCCGATCTCGCCGAGCTGCGGGGCCTGCTCCAGCACCTTGACCGCATAGCCCTGGCGTGCCAGGGCCAGGGCTGCTGCCACGCCACCGATGCCGCCGCCAGCGACCAGGACGGGTGCTGTGCGAGTGTTCAAAACTGTCATTGCCGCTGTCTCCATCTGTGGTGCCACTGACGTGGATCAATAAGCCGTGTACATATCAAAAGTACACTGATGATTAGTGTAGGGCCTAAAATGATCCGCATCAAGATTGGTAGAAACCCTAGATTCATGTCCGTAGAGATCGACAACCTCCCTGGTTTCCATATCCGCCGCCTGCAGCAGATTGCCGTGGCCGTGTTTCTGGAGGAGACGCAGGCCACGGGCATTACCCCTGTGCAATACGCCGCGCTGTATGCAGTGGGGCGCGAGCCGGGCATTGACCAGCGCACGCTGGCGCGCACCATTGGTTTTGACACCTCCACCATTGGCAGCGTGATCGACCGGCTGGAGTCGCGGGGCCTGATGCAGCGCAATGCCCACCCCGAAGACCGCCGCGTGCGGCTGCTGACCCTCACGCCCGAAGGCCAGCGTGTGCTGGAAGAGGTGGAGCCCGGCATGCTGCGCGCGCAGGAGCGCATGCTCGAACCCCTGGCGCCCGAGCAGCGCGAGGTGTTCATGGACATGCTGCGCACGCTCGTGCGGGGCAACAACGCGCTCAGCCGTGCGCCCAGCGAGCCGCTGGACGGACGCGCTGCACGGCGCGCCCGGTGACGCCATGGACTGGGACAACCTGCGCTACTTTCTGGAACTGGCCCGCGCTGGCACGCTGGTGGGGGCCGCGCGCCGTCTAGCGGTGGACCACACCACGGTGGCACGCCGCCTGCAGGCGCTTGAAAAGCAGGTGGGCTCCGCCCTGTTTGCGCGCGAGGCGGGCGGCCACCGGTTGACCGAGGCCGGGCGCGCACTGCTGCCCCAGGTCGAGGCCATGGAGGCCGCCTTTCTGGCGGTGGAAAACGCCACACCCGGCGTGCGCCAGGGCCTGCATGGCCTGGTGCGCATCGGCACCACCGAGGGCTTCGGCAACCTGATCCTGGCGCCCCAGCTGGCCCGGTTTGCGCTGGACCACCCCGGCCTGGTGGTGGACCTGCTGGCGCTCCCCCGGCTGGTGCACCTGTCGCGCCGCGAGGCGGACATCGTCATCTCGCTGGAGCGGCCGGCGCGCGGTGCGGTGGTGGTCGTGAAGCTCACCGACTACGTGCTGCAACTGTATGGAGCGCGCAGCTACCTGCAGCGCCATGCCCCCATCCACACGCCGGATGACCTGCGGGGCCACACCTTCATCAGCTACGTGGACGACCTGCTGTTCAGCAAGGAGCTGCAGATCCTGGACGAGCTGCACCGCCCCGCGCACTTCGCGCTGCGCAGCACCAGCATCCTGGCCCAGTACGAAGCCGCCCGCGTGGGGGCGGGGCTGGCGGTGCTGCCCGCCTTCGTGGCGGCGCAAGACCCGTCGTTGGTGCCCGTGCTGCCGGGGGTGGCACGGTTTCAGCGCACCTTCTGGATGTCCATGCCGGGCGACAACAAACACGTGGCCCGCATGCAGGCTACGTGGGCGTTTTTGCGCGAAGCGGTGGCCGCGCAGCAAGGGTTGCTATTGCCGCCTGCGGATGGACAGTGAATTGCTTTTGCTACTGTATTAATAGCTGTTTGCGCTTTTGAGATAAGCGCTACAGGCCATTTTGGCTTGATACCGGAGGGCAAAAGATGTCAGTGAAAAATCAATCAGGATCTGAGTCTTGAACCCCATGCCACATCCCAGACAGTTTCGAGTGCGCCAACGCGCAGCGGCGCTCATCCAGAGCGAAGGCCGCGTGCTGCTGCACCGGGTGGTGGGCGACGCTTTCTGGGCGTTGCCCGGCGGTGGCATCGAGGCGGGGGAGACTGCGGCACAAGCCCTGGTCCGAGAACTTCAGGAAGAGCTGGGCCAGCCCATGGAGCCCGGCGCGCTGGCCTGTGTGGTGGAAAACTTCTTCACGTACGCTGGCACCGCGTACCACGAGATCGGGCTGTATCTGCACGCTACTCCGCCGACCGAAAGCCTGTTGTTGTCGCGCCCGGGGCCATATGCGGGCGTCGAAGGCTCGCGCGCGCTGGAGTTCGCGTGGTTCGGGCCGGACGAGCTGGAGGTCATTGATGTTCGGCCTGCATTTCTGGCGGCGCACATGCGGCACTGGCTGGTCCACGGAAGGGATGAGGTCGCGCACATTGTTCATCGTGACCCGGGCTTTTGAAACTGGCCCGTTGCGGTGGTGGTAGCCGAGGGCTGCGCTGCACCACTTTGGACGCTGTGCGGCGTTTTGATACGGTCAGCGCTTGGCATTTTTTTCTCTGGGAAATCCTGTGACTCCTTCAGAACTGCAAACCTACCTGCACCAACACATCCCCCTGTCCGAGGCCATGCAGGTCACCGTGGTGGAGGCATCGCTGCAGCAAGTGGTGCTGACGGCGCCCCTGGCGCCCAATATCAACCACCGCGAGACTGTGTTTGGGGGCAGTGCTTCGGCTGTGGCCATTCTGGCGGCCTGGTCGATGCTGCACCTGGGGCTCACGGCTGAGGGGCTGGGCAGCCGGCTGGTGATTCAGCGCAACACCATGGACTACCTGGCGCCCATTGACGGCAACTTCACGGCCGTGGCTCTGGCGCCCGCGCGGCCGGCCTGGGAGTCGTTCACCCGAATGATCCGCCGCAAGGGGCTGGGCCGGATCACACAGACCGCAGCGCTGCACTACCAGGGGCAGGTGGCGGGATCGCTCGCTGGCGAGTTTGTGGCCTTTGGCCCAGGCTATGCGTGAAGCGTGAGCGGTGGGGCGCTCTTGCTCTTGCATGAGGGGCCAAACTCGCCCCTTTAGCCCCTGCTGATCCCGCCATTGCCTGCGCGGCAGGCGCGTAACCTTGTGGCCCTGGGCGATGCGGCGGACTCCGGATGGATGGGGTCGCCAAGGCGGTCGCCACACAGGAGTTCATGGCGATGTCCCCTCTCATTTCCGGCCTCGCATCGGTGGCGTCGATGATTTTCAATGCAGCCTCCAGCGGCGCGAGCAAGGCGTCTGCGCGGCGTGGGGGGGAGGCGGCGGCGCCCGAGCCCTCGGCTGTGGTCACGCTCAGCCCCGAGGCGCAGACGCTGGCGGGCATGGCGGGGCAGGGCGTGCTGGCCGCTCAAGGGGCGGCTGCGGGCACGGTGAACGCCGTGGGGCGTTCATCGGGCCAGACCACAGCGGCACTGCCCGGTGGCCGTGCAGCGGGTGCGGTGTCCAAGGACGATTTCCAGGCGCTGCTGACGCGGTTTGGCGCTACCGACGACCAGAAGCAGCAGATCACCGCAGGCTTTGATGCCGACAAGGACGGCGTCATCACCCACGATGAATTCCTCAAGGGTCTTGCGCGCACCAAGGGCCAACAGGCAGCTACCGACCCTTTTGCACAAGCCGTGCTGCAGGTGATGGACCGTGCAGGCAACGCCGATGGCACCGTGGGCAAGGACGAGTTTGCTGCCCTGTCGTCAGCGTTTGGCCTGGCCGAGCGGCGCACGCACACGGTTTGACCACCCCGTACTTGACACCCCTGTAGGGGCGCTGTGGACTGAAGGTTTCGGGTCACTCAGGTCACTTTGGGCAGCGGCAGCAACACCCAGAAGCTGCTGCCCTTGCCCGGCTCGCTCTCCACACCCAGGCTGCCGCCCATGCCCTCGACCAGGCGTTTGCACAGCGCCAACCCCAACCCGGCGCCCTCGAAGCTGCGGGTGGTCGATCCGTCCACCTGCTCGAACAGGGTGAAGATGCGATGCTGGTCGCCCGCCGCAATCCCGATGCCCTCGTCGGTGACGCGCAGACGCCATACGGTTGACTCCGGCGTGTCCTGCTCGGTGTCCAAGGCCAGGCGGATAGCGCCTGAGGGGCTGAACTTCACGGCGTTATCCAGCAGGTTCACCAGCACTTGCTGAATGCGGTCGGCATCGCCCACGTGGCGGGCCGTGCTGCCCTCGCCGTCGATGGTCATGAACATTTGCAGCCCTTTTTGGCGCGCCTGCGGTTCCAGCAGCTGCAACGCATCGGCCGCCAGCTCTGGCAGCGACAGGGGCGCGAACTGAAACGCCACCTGGCGTGTTTCCAGCGCGGCCAGGTCGATCAGGTCGTTGAGCATGCGCGTGAGTCCTGTGGCCGCGTCCATCACGTTGTTCAGGATGGGCTTCAGGCGTTCGTCCTGCGTGCGATTGCGCATCAGCTCGGTCATGCCCAGGATCAGCGTCATGGGCGTGCGCAACTCGTGCCCGATGTTCGCCAGAAAGATCCGCTTGGTGTTGAGCGCGGCCTCGGCCGCCTCTTTGGCGACGGACAGCGCCGCCGTTCGCTCCTTGACCCGGGCCTCCAGGTGCTCGCGCTCGGCCTGCAATGCCTGCTCCAGCTCCCGCCGGGCGGTCACGTCGCGCCCGATGCTGTGGTAACCGGCGGGCTGGCCCGAGGCGTCGCGGTACAGGCGGCTGGACATCTCGAACCAGCGCACACTGCCATTGGCACAGCGCATGGGCAGCGTCAGCAGTTGCTGCCGCTCGCGCACAGCCTGTCTCAGTGCTTCGGCACCCTCGGGCGTCAGGGCTTTGAAGATGGACCTTCCAATGACGTCGCGGGCGGGCACGCCGCGCGCCCGTTCGTCGGCGGGGCTTACATATGCCACCGTCATGTCGGGGTTGATCCGCCAGATGACTTCTGCGGCGCCCTCGGTCAGCAAGGTGTACTGCTGGTCCCGCTCGGACAGGTGCTGGTACAGGCGCAGCGCCTCACCGACGAACAGGTAAAAACACAGGCTGCTCAGCGACAGTGCCAGCGTGAAGATGATGAGCGCGTGCAGCGAATACGGCGCGCTTTGCATGCCGTTGCTGCCCAGCACGATGGCCAAGGTTGCGGCGGTGTAGCCCACACCCGCCGCGCGCCCCAGCAGCAGGTAGGCCGCACCCACGCCGATCAGGAACCACACGGCGCGCAGCTCGTGCCCCAGGGGCTGCCACAGGGCATAGGTAAAAAGTGCCATCCCGATCAGGGTCTGGATGAGTGCCACTGGAACATAGACCTGGGGCCAGCGGCGTAGGGCCCACCACAGCGCTGCCATGAATGCGGTACCAGCGCCCAGGGTGAAGCTCCACGACCCGGGGGTGGCGACCAGCCCGGCCGCACCCGCTGCCAGCAACAGCAGCTCAAAAGCCACATTGGCCAGCAGGATGCCCCGCAGCAGGCGGATTTGAAACTGCCGCATGTTGCCAATGGCGGAGGGGGAAAAGGGCATGGTGGGGGGGCGGCGATTCTTTGAATTTATCGTTTATATCAAATAAATGATTGAAATGCCAATATTATCAATTTGATTGTATTTTTGCTGCAAATTGATCATTTAGGCGTTTCTGGCCGAGGCCGGGTAGCCGCCCTACCGCGCGACCTCCCTGTGGAGCGGCCAAAACAAAGGGCCCTCGAAAGGGCCCTGTGTGTACATTTGAAAACTTCCCCTGGGCAGACGCTGTGTGGCCTGCACCGGGAGTTCAACTACCGGTCATATCCGTCCCATCAGCAGCAGGATCACCAGAATCAGCACCACCAGGCCAATCCCGCCGCTGGGCCCGTAGCCCCACGAGCGGCTGTGGCCCCAAGTGGGCAGCGCGCCGACCAAGATGAGGATCAGAACGATCAGAAGAATCAGCGAGAGTGACATGGCAGTTCCTTGTTGGAGTGGTTTGCGGTGAGTGCATTGTTGGGTGCACCCCGCGAACTGCCCGCAGGTGCCGCGCCCGCCGCGCGGTCAGGGATTTCCGACACCGGCTGTGGGATGCGCAGACTGCAGCGGTGCAGGGTCCCGCTGGCTCACTGCGCCGCCATGTCAAAAATGATAGCTGCCAGCGCATGATCCACTAGCGCTTGCGGCCGTTTTGGCCTGGAGTTTCCGCCACGAGGCCCCTGGCACGCGGCGGACGGGCTCAGTGCGCGCCCGCAGCGTCTGCCGCACCCGCGCCGCCGGTGCGTGCCGGGCGTTTGGTCAGCCAGATCAGCCCGATGAGAAGCAAGAACAAGCCTGCCGAGCCCAGGAAGATGTCGTTGGCCGCGCGGGTGAAGGCCTGCTGGTCGATCAGCCGGTTGATCTGGGCCAGTGCCTGCATTTGCGTGAGGCCAGAGGCCATCAAGCCATCCAGCGTCTGCGCAAACACGCCCTGGCCTTGCACCAGCCCTTCGGTCAGGTGCGCGTGGTGCATGGCGGCGCGGCTCTCCCACAGCGTGGTGGCAATCGACGTGCCCATGGCACCGGCGGTGATGCGCACGAAGTTCGACAAGCCTGCCGCCGCCGGGATGCGGTCCGGCGACACGCCAGCCAGCGTCAGCGTGGTCAGCGGGATGAAGAAGAATGCCATGGCCGCACCCTGCAGCAGCGTGGGGATCAGGATGTGGATGAAGTCCGTCTGCACCGTGAACTGCGAACGCATCCACAGCACCGTGCTGAACACGATGAACGCGCCGGTGGCCATGCGGCGCGGGTCCCACTGGCCGACCTTGCGGCCCACCAGCGGTGTGAGCAGGATGGCGAACACGCCCACCGGCGCCAGTGCCATGCCGGCCGAGGTCGCGGTGTAGCCCATCCACTGCTGCAGCCACAGCGGCAGCAGCACCACGTTGCCGAAGAACAGCGCGTAGGCCACCGACAGCGCCAGCGCGCCAAACGTGAAGTTGCGGCCCTTGAAGAGTTTCAGGTCCACCACCGGGTGCTTCTCGGTCAGCTCCCACACCAGGAACACGGCAAACGCCACCACGGCCACCACACACAGGGTGATGATCTCGCCCGAGGCAAACCAGTCCAGCTCCTTGCCCTTGTCGAGCATGAGCTGCAGCGCACCCACCCACAGCACCAGCAGGCTCAGGCCCACGGTGTCAATCGGCAGCTTGCGGATGGGCGTCTCGCGCTTGCGGTAGATGCCCCAGGTCAGCACCCCGGCCAGCAGGCCCACGGGCACGTTGATGTAGAAGATCCACGGCCACGAGATGTTGTCGGTGATCCATCCGCCCAAGAGTGGCCCCACCACCGGCGCGACCAGCGTGGTCACGCCCCACAGCGCCAGTGCCGTGCCTGCCAAGGCACGCGGGTAGCTGGCCAGCAGCAGCGTCTGCGACAGCGGAATCATCGGCCCGGCCACCAGGCCTTGCAGCACGCGGAAGAAGACCAGCATCTCCAGCGACGACGCAAAGCCGCACAGCCACGACGTGAGCACGAAAAGCAGCACGCTCATGGTGAACAGGCGCACCGCGCCAAAGCGCTGTGTGAGCCAGCCTGTGAGCGGCACCGAGATCGCATTGGCCACGCCAAAGCTGGTGATGACCCAGGTGCCCTGGCCGGGGCTCACGCCCAGGTCACCGGCAATGGCGGGGATGGAGACGTTGGCGATGGACGAGTCCAGCACGTTCATGAACGTGGCCAGCGACAGCGACAGCGTGCCCAGCAGCAGGGCGGTGCCCTGCAGTGGCGGATAGGCAGCGGGCGGGCCGGGTGGCGCCGCAGAGGGCGACACCGCAGCAGGCGCCGCCGGAGCGGGGGCCTGGCCTGCGGCGTCAGCAGTGGGTTTGGCGGCAGTCATGCTCGGTCAACCCCGCTCACTGCACCACGGGGGCTTGCACTGCGGGTTGCACGGGGGCTGATGCGTGCTTCTGGGCTTGCACGGCCTGCACAGCCTGCTGGCTACCCACCTTGGGCGATGCCACCGCCACGGCGGACTTGCCACTGCGGCCCAGGTTGGCGGCAATGATGTGCGCCACTTCGTCGTCGGCGGCCTTGAACTGCTCGTCAAACACGGCGGTGGCGGCCACGGGCGTGGTGCGTTGGGTGTCGGCCAAGGTCTTGCCGCTCTGGTCGGCGGTGTCCACCTTGACTTCCATCGACAGGCCCACGCGCAGCGGGTGCTCTGCCACTTCCTTGGGGTCGAGCGCAATGCGCACGGGCACGCGCTGCACCACCTTGATCCAGTTGCCGGTGGCGTTCTGTGCGGGCAGCAGTGCAAAGGCCGCGCCGGTGCCGGCGCCCAGGCCGGTCACGGTGCCGTGGTAGACCACCTTGGTGCCGTACACGTCGGCTTCCAGTTCGGCGGGCTGGCCGATGCGCAGGGTCTTGAGCTGGCTCTCCTTGAAGTTCGCGTCCACCCACAGGTCGTTCAGGGGCACCAGCGTCATCAGCGGGGCGCCCGCCTGCACGCGCTGGCCCACCTGCACGCCGCGCTTGGCCACATGGCCGTCCAGCGGGGCCACCAGTTGCGCGCGCTGCACGGCCAGGTAGGCCTCGCGCACGCGGGCCGAAGCGCGCTGCACGTTGGGGTGTTGTTCGATGGAGGTGCCTTCGGTCTGCGTCTGGCTGGCGGCCAGTTGTTCTTGCGCGGCCAGCACGGCCGACTGGGCGGCGGCCACGGAGCTCTTGGCGGCGGCTAACTGCGCGGTGGCGTGCTGGAACTCTTCCTTGCCCACGGCACCGCTGGCCATCAGCGGGGTGCGGCGGGCAGCATCGGCCTGGGCGCGGGCCAGGTCAGCGCTGCGCAGGCTGACCTGCGCCTTCAGCGTGGAGTTGTTGGCATACAGGGTGCGCACTTCGCGCACGGTCTGCGCCAGCTGGGCCTCGGCCTGCTCCAGCGCCACGCGGGCGTCAGCGGGGTCCAGCTTGACGAGCAACTGGCCGGCCTTCACAAAGTCGGTGTCGTCCGCGCCGATGGACACCACGGTGCCACCGATTTGCGGCGTGATCTGCACCACGTTGCCCGCCACGTAGGCGTTGTCGGTGGTCTCCACGTGGCGGCCGTTGGCCCAGTGCCAGCCGCCCCAGCCAATGGCCACCAGCGCGACGGCGGCGGCGATCAGGGTGAGGCCGCGGCGGCGGGCGGTGTTGGACTCGTTGGCGGTGAGGGGTTCGCTGTTGGCGGTCATGGCAATGGTCTTTCAGGAATGTGTTGTTATGTGTTTTTGAAGAGGGCGGTGTGGCGTTCTGGGCTGGTCAGTGCGCGGCTGCGGTGTGCAGCACGGCCGTGTCGTCCGTCCAGCCGCCCCCCAGGGCCTTCATCAGCACCAGGCGGGTGTCGAGCTGGCGCGCGCGCAGGTCCACGGCCAGGCGGCGCTGGGCCAGCACCTGGCTTTCGGTGGAGAGCACCACCAGGTAGTTGCCCAGGCCCGCGCGGTAGCGCTCCTGCGCAAAGCGGTAGGCCTTTTCAGCGCTGGCCACGGCTTCGTCCTGCAAGGCCTGCTGGCGGGTGAGCGACTGGATGGAGGCCACGGCGTCGCCGGCTTCCTTCACCGCATCGAGCACGGCGCCGTTGTACTGGGCGATGGCGGCATCCAGCTCGGCCGCGCGGCCGCCCAGCTGGGCGCGCAGGCGGCCCCCGTCAAAGATCGGCAGGCGCAGTGCGGGTGTCACGCCCATCTGGCGGGAGCTGCCGTTGAACAGCCGGTCCAGCCCCAGCGAGTTCAGGCCGATGAATGCGCCGATGTTGATGTTGGGATAGAACTCGCTGCGCGCGCTGTTCACGCCTTGCGTTGCCGCCTCCACGCGCCAACGGGCGGCCACCACATCGGGACGGCGGCCCAGCAGGTCGGCGCCCAGCACCTCGGGCACGGCGGTGGGTTGCAGGGCTGCAAGGCGGGGCGTGAGCTGGGGCAGGGCATCTGGCGCCTGGCCGGTCAGCACGGCCAGCTGACGGCGGCCCAGGGTGATCTGTTCGTCCAGCGCCTCGATTTGTGTGCGGGCGTCGGGCACGGCGGCCTGGGCCTGGGTCAGTTCGACCTGGCTGTCCAGGCCTGCGGCGGTGCGCTCTTGCGTGAGCTTGCGTTGTTCTTCACGCTGCTCCAGCGCACGTTGGGCCACGTCGCGCTGGGCCACCAGCCGGGCCAGGGCCACATAGCTGCGGCCCACCTGGGCGGCCAGGGTGTTGGCGGCGGCGGCTGCATCGGCCTGGGCGGCGCGGGCCTGGCCCAGGGCGGCCTGCAGCTCGGCGGCGTGCTGGCCGAAGAAGTCGGGCGACCAGCTCAGTGTGGCTTGCACGGTGCCGCTGTTGTAGGTGTTGCCGGCGATGGGGGCGGGCACCAGCCCGTTGGCGGTGTAGCGCTGGCGGGTGGCGTCCACGCCCAGGGTGGCTTGGGGGCCGTTTGCGGCCTCGCGCACCTGGCTCAGGGCCACGGCTTGCTCCAGGCGGGCACGGCTCACGGCCAGGCTGGGGTTGCCTTGCAGGGCGGTGTCGATCAGGGTGTTGAGCTGCTCGTCGCCCAGGGCTTTCCACCACTGGCTTGTGGCCACAACGTCGGTGGTGGCGGCGGTCAGACCAGCGGCGGCCGGGGGGGTTTGCGCGAGTGGCGTGTGTGCCGGGCCGGGGTTGGCGCAGCCCACCAGCAGCAGCGCGGCGGCCAGGGCAACGGCCGACACCGCCAGATGGGCGGCGAGGGCGGAGCGGGTGGATAGGGGGGGGTGGGCAGTGGCGGTCACGGAAATCTCCAGGGGGCAGGGCAACAGGGCGGGATCAACCGGCTGCGGGTTCGGTGGGTGAGGGGGTCTGCTGGCGCAGCGCTTCGCCGTTGGCCAGCATGCGGCGCAGCATGGACAGCAGCAGCTGCCACTCGTCGTGGCTGAAGTCGCTGAGGTGGCCGTTGAGCACGTCGGCCAGCACGGGCGGCACCAGGGCTGCAATGCGCTGGCCTTCGGCCGTGAGCTTGAGTTGCACGACGCGGCGGTCCACGGTGGAACGCTCCCGCACCACCAGGCCCTTGGCTTCCATGCGGTCGAGCGACCGGGTCATGGAGGCGGGGTCGGTCTCCAGGTCACGCGCCAGGCTGGCCACGGTGGCGGTCTCGCACAGGGACAACTTGAACAGTGGCAGCCACTGGGCATAGGTGAGTTCGTGCAACGCCAGCTGGGCATCGGCCTGCGTGCGGATGGACGACATCACCTTGCGCATCAGGTAGCCGACGCTGTTTTCGGGCACCAGCTTGCTGGGGTCGTAGTGCTCGGCGTTGTAGAACGCGGGGGCTTGGCTGGGTTCGGGAGGGGCTGACATGGGTGGGAAATTTAATTGACTAGACAATTATTGTCTTTGCATTGATTAAATTCCTGACACTAGAGAGGGGCCTTTGAGCGGCGTGGGAGCCCACGAACGGGGGGTAACGGACGGGGGTTCGCGGTGCTGAAAATGGCGCGAGTGGAGGGAGTGCGCCCCTGCAAGCAGCCTTGCAGAATGTCAATTTGCTACGTATTTGATAGCTAATAAGGCATGTTTGACTAGCGCATCAGCCCAAAAACCCTTGATTTTTGGTACGCAGGCCGCCACCGATATAGTGGGGCGCCCTGTTGCTTCACCTTCCTGTACCTTGCCCACCGGGACACCGCCATGACCGCTGCTGCTGATTCCTCTGTCTCCCTGCCCACTGCTTCGGACGTTTCCCCGCCCTTGCGTTTTGCCGTGATGGGCGCGGGTGCGGTGGGTTGCTACTTTGGTGCCTTGCTCGCCCGGGCGGGCCATGCCGTCACGCTCATCGGGCGGCCCGCCCACGTGCTGGCCGTGCGTGACAACGGTCTGCGGCTGCAGACGGCGGCGATGGATGTGCAGGTGCCCCTGGCGGCCAGCACCGAGGCCAGCGCCGTGCACGGCGCGGACGTGGTGCTGTTCTGCGTGAAGTCGTCCGACTCGGAAGATGCAGCGCAGCAGATTCGCCCCCACTTGGCGCCCGGGGCGCTGGTGTTGACCTTGCAGAACGGCGTGGACAACGACGAGCGCGTGCGCGCGGTGCTGGACGCCAGCACCCCCGTGGCCGCTGCCGTGGTGTATGTCGCCACCGCCATGGGCGGCCCAGGGCATGTGGTGCACCATGGCCGGGGCGAGCTGGTGATTGCACCTTCGCCACGCAGCGACGAGGTGGCCCGCCAGCTCACGGCAGCGGGCATCCCTACCCAGGTGTCAGACAACGTGCGCGGTGCACTCTGGGCCAAGCTGGTGCTCAACAGCGCCTACAACGCGCTGTCGGCCCTGTCGCAGCAGCCCTACGGCCCGCTGGTGCAGGTGCCCGGCGTGACGCAGGTGATTGCCGACATCGTGGCCGAATGCCTGGCGGTGGCTGCGGCCGATGGGGTGACGATTCCGGGCGATGTGCAGGCGGCGGTGCGTGGCATTGCCAGCACCATGCCCAGCCAGTATTCGTCCACCGCGCAGGACCTGGCGCGGGGCAAACCCACCGAGATCGACCACCTGAACGGGTATGTGGTCAAGCGCGGCTTCGCACTGGGGGTGCCGACCCCGCTGAACCACGCGCTGCAGGTGCTGGTCAAGTTGGCCGAGATGAAGCGCGCTGCAGGCTGATTTTCGGACGCGGTCAGGCCAGCGCCGCTTCTTTCAGCAACCGCTCACGCACGGCCTGCGCCGCCTGCACCATGTGGCGCAGCGCGGCCTCGGTCTCGGGCCAGCCTCGGGTCTTGAGGCCGCAGTCGGGGTTCACCCACAGGTGCTCCACGGGCACGACCTCGGCGGCTTTCTCTAGCAGCGCGGCCATCTCCTGCACGCCGGGCACGCGGGGCGAGTGGATGTCGTACACGCCGGGGCCGATCTCGTTGGGGTAGCGGAAATCACCAAACCCCTGCAGCAGCTCCATGTCCGAGCGGCTCGTTTCAATCGTGATCACATCGGCATCCATGGCCGCGATGGCGGGCAGGATGTCGTTGAACTCGCTGTAGCACATGTGGGTGTGGATCTGCGTGTCGTTGCGCACGCCGCTGGCACTGATGCGGAAGGCGCGGGTGGCGCGGTCGAGGTAGCTCTTCCACCCCGCGCGGCGCAGCGGCAGCCCCTCGCGGATGGCGGGCTCGTCGATCTGGATGATGGCGATGCCTGCGGCCTCCAGGTCGCACACCTCGTCGCGGATGGCCCAGGCGATCTGGTCGGCCGTGGTGGCGCGAGGCTGGTCGTCGCGCACAAAGCTCCATTGCAGGATGGTGATGGGGCCGGTGAGCATGCCCTTCATGGGCTTGGTGGTCAGGCTCTGCGCATATTGCGTCCAGGCCACCGTCATGGGCGTGGGGCGGGCCACATCGCCGTAGATGATGGGCGGTTTCACGCAGCGCGAGCCATAGCTTTGCACCCAGCCGTTGGCGGTGAAGGCAAAGCCGTCAAGCTGCTCGCCAAAGTATTCGACCATGTCGTTGCGCTCGGCTTCGCCGTGCACCAGCACATCAATGCCCAGCGCTTCCTGCTTGCGCACGGCCAGGGCGATTTCCGCTTCCATCTTCTGTTGGTAGTGCGCTGCGTCGAGCGCACCGCGCTTGAAGGCGGCGCGGGCCGCGCGGATCTCGGCCGTCTGCGGGAAGGAGCCGATGGTGGTGGTGGGCAGCAGCGGCAGCTTGAGCCGCGCACGCTGGGCCCTTTGCCGGGCGGGGAAGGCGCTGGCCCGCTGGTCGGCCCCGGGCGCCGCAGCCGCAATGCGGGCGGCGACGGTGGCGCGGTGCACACGCGGGCTGGCGCGGCGCGCGGCCAGGGCGGTGCGGGCGGCGTGCAGTTCGTCATCCACCGCCGCCTCGCCTTGCGACAAGGCGGTGGACAGCACGCGCAGTTCATCCAGCTTTTCCACCGCAAACGCCAGCCAGGATTTCACCTCGGCATCCAGCTGCGTCTCGGCCTGCAGGCTGAACGGCACATGCAGCAGCGAGCACGACGGCGCCAGCCACAGCTCGCCCTGGTGTTTGTCGGCTACGGGGCGCAGCTTTTGCAGCGCCGCATCCAGGTCGGTGCGCCAGATGTTGCGGCCGTCCACGATGCCCACCGACAGCACCTTGTGCGAGGGCAGCCAGTCAGCCACGCCCACCAGCTCGTCGGGCGCGCGCACGGCATCCACATGCAGGCCCGCCACAGGCAGCTGGCAGGCCAGGCGCAGGTTTTCGGCCAGGGGCGAGAAGTAGGTGGCCAGCAGCAGCTTGGGCGCGCTGCGGGCCAGTTGCCAGTAGCTGGGCTCAAACGCATGGCGCCAGGCGTCGGGCAGGTCCAGGCCCAGGATGGGTTCGTCGATCTGCACCCATTCCACGCCCTGGGCCTTCAGGCGTGCCAGCACGGCTTCGTACACCGGCAGCAGTGACTCCAGCAGGCTGAAGCGGTCAAAACCCGCCGTTTTGGATTTGCCCAGCCACAAAAAGCTCAGCGGCCCCAGCAGCACGGCCTTGACCCGGTGGCCCATCGCCTGGGCCTCGGCCACTTCGGCAAACAGGCGCTCGCTGGCCAGGTGGAACTGCGTGTGGGCGCTGAACTCGGGCACGAGGTAGTGGTAGTTGGTGTCAAACCACTTGGTCATCTCCAGCGCGGGCTGGCCGGTGGTGGGGTGTTTTGCCTGGCAACCGGCGCTGCAGCCTGCGTGGTCGGCGGCGGTGTGTGCCGACACGCCCCGCGCCATCGCAAAGTAGCGCGCCAGTTCGGGCGTGTGGGCATCAAAGCCAAAACGCGCAGGTTCGCAGCCCAGCAGCTGGATGTGGTTGGCCACATGGTCGTACAGCGCAAAGTCGCCCACCGTGACATAGCCCAGGCCCGCATCGGCCTGCGCCTGCCAGTGTTGCTGACGCAACTGGGCGGCGGTGGACTGCAGCTCGGCCCCGGTGCTGTCGCCGCGCCAGAAGGATTCGAGCGCGAATTTCAGCGCGCGCTGCGACCCCATGCGCGGAAAGCCCAGGGTGTGCGTGAGTACGGAGCGGTGGGTGGTGGCGGTTACGGAAACTGCGGCGAGCGACATGGTGATTTCCTTCTTCTGAATGGAGCAATGCAATGAAGGCACCGATGGTCGCGCGGGCTCGTTTATTATTCAAACGAAAGTTTTAGTCGATCAACTTGAAAATTAATAATGAATCAGTCGATTCTGGAAGTGCGCCACCTGCGCACGCTGGTCGCCCTGCGCGACAGCGGCAGCCTGGTGCGGGCCGCGCAGCTGCTCAACCTCACGCAGTCGGCGCTGTCGCACCAGATCAAGCTGCTGGAAGACCGCTACGGCCAGCCGCTGTTTGAGCGCAAATCGGTGCCGCCGCAATTCACCGCCGTGGGCGAACGCCTGCTGGAGCTGGCCGATGCGGTGCTGCCCCAGGTGGAAGGGGCCGAGCGCGACATTGCCCGCCTGGTGCTGGGGCAGGGCGGGCAGATGCGCATTGCGGTGGAATGCCACACCTGCTTTGACTGGCTGATGCCCGCCATGGACGCCTTCCGCACCCGCTGGCCTGAGGTGGAGCTGGACATCGTGAGTGGCTTCCACGCCGACCCCGTGGGCCTGCTGCACCAGGGCCGGGCCGATGTGGCCATCGTGTCGGAGGTGGATGCCGACGAAACGGGCGTGGACTACCACGCGCTGTTCGGCTTTGAGATCCGCGCGCTGCTGGCCAACACGCACCCGCTGGTGGCCAAACCGCACCTGGTGGCGCAGGACTTTGCCGACCAGACCATCATTACCTACCCCGTGCCCGACGAAATGCTGGACCTGATCCGCCAGGTGCTGGAGCCCGCCGGCGTGCGCCCCCCGCGCCGCACCACCGAGCTGACGGTGGCCATGCTGCAGCTGGTGGCCAGCGGGCGCGGCGTGGCGGCGCTGCCGCTGTGGGCGGTGCAGAGCTACCTGGACCGGGGGTATGTGACGGCGCGGCCGATCGGAGAAAAAGGTCTGCGCGGCGAGCTGCACGCCGCCTGCCTGCCCAGCCTGTCGGCCAAGCCGTACCTGCAGGATTTTGTGCAGGTGACGCGGGAGACGAGTTTTGTGACGCTCAAGGGCGTAGAACTTTTGTAGCCTAGTCCGGCGCGTACTTGTCGCCCACCTCTTCGCGCAGCGGGTGGGTGTCGTAGACGATGTTCATGTCGCGGATGCGCGTGCTGCCCGCGTCGAACGTGAACACGTCCACGCAGGTGAAGGTCACCTCGCGGCCATCGTTCAAGGTCCAGTCGTAGCGGAAGTAGGCCGCCACGCGCACCGATCCATCCTGGCTGGGCTGCGCGGAGGCAAACAGATCCAGCACCGTGATCACGCTGCCGCTGGAGGCCTGGGCCAGCTTTTTGAAAAAGTCGCTCGCGCGCATCGTGCCCAGGAAGGGCGAATGCACCACGCCATCGTCCTCAAAACAGGCAATCAGCCCGTCGGTATGGCTGGCGTGCAAGTGGGCGAGGTAGGTGCGGACGGTGTCGATGGGGGTAGGGCTCATACGCGGCATTGCAAAGGTCGTGGAGTGGAGTGCGTAGCTTCGCCAAGTCCGCGCCGCGCGACAAGAGACAATGGCGGCTTATACATAAAAGGTGTTTATGTATCTGCGCTACCTGCAATACCTCCATGCGATCGTCGAGCAAGGCTCGTTTGCCTTGGCGGCCAAAGCCTGCGGCGTGTCGCAGCCCGCGATCAGCCACGGCATGAAAGCACTGCAAGCCCACTTTGCACAGCCCTTGCTGGTGCGCGAAGGGCGTCGCCATGTGCCCACCGACCTGGCCCGGGCCGTGGCCGCGCAGGCGCTGCCGCTGGCACAAGGGGTGGAGGCGCTGCCCCGCGCTTCGGTGACTGCGCCAGACCGACATCGGCTGCGGGTGGGGCTCACGTCTTCAGCAGCGCTGGTCTGCGGCCCGCTGCTGTATGCCTGCTGGTGTTTGCCCAATGCCCGGCGCTCCCTGGAGATGGCGACGGCGGATGAGGGCAGCCTGCTGGAAGGCCTGCTGCAGCGGCGCTTTGATGCGGTCATCGCCCCCAAGCCGCGCAAGTTTGCGCACCCCGAAGTGGTGGAGCGGCCCCTGTACGAGCTGCATCCCCAGGTCTATGCGCGCAAAGGCCACTCTCTGGCCCGGGCCCAGTCGCTGGTGCAACTGCAGGGCGCTGCGTGGGCCTGTGTGGGGCCAAGCGTCAGCGGGCCGGTGGATGTGTTGACGGAAGCGCACCGCGTGCGCCGCATGCCCGCCCCCAAGATGTCCGTGCGCTGCCCCGACTTTGCCAGTCTGCTGCACCTGGTGGCGCAGTCCGACCTGCTGGCTGTTGTGCCGCACCCTGCGTTGTTGGGCGGTGCGTCTGCGCTGGTGGTGCCCCTGCGGCTGGCGGAATCGCTGCCGCTGTATGGCATGTGGCTGTTTGAACCCAGGGGCCGCAAGTCACGGCTGGGCTCCGAGGCGGTTGCGCCAGTGGGCTGAGGCTGACACTGCAGGCGCTGACTGAAAAATTGCAAGAAGGTTTGGTGTTTGAAATCGGCGTTGCAAGACTCCATAATGGCCTTCCTCATCCCTTCACCGAGCCTTTGCACCATGCACCACTCGCTGCACCGTCCGCAATCAGTCTCTTCTTTTGTCCGCCCCCTGATGGCCTCGCTGGCGCTGGCATTTGCCGCCGCCGTGGCCCAGGCGGCACCGGTGGCCGAGGTCCATGCGCTGGCCCAGAAGGAGCAGCAACCCTTGCTCGACACCCTGCGTGACCTGGTGCACATCGAGTCGGGCAGCAAGGACATCGAAGGCCTGAACCAGATCGCCGAGCGCATTGCCAGCCAGCTCAAGCAACTGGGCGGCACGGTGGATGTGCTGCAAACCAGCGACATCTACCGCCTCGACGACACCCCCGAGAAGGTGGGCCCTGCCGTGCAGGCCGTGTTCAAGGGCACGGGCAGCAAGAAGATCATGCTCATCGCGCACATGGACACGGTGTACCTCAAAGGCATGCTCAAAGGCCAGCCGTTCCGCATCGATGGCGACAAGGCCTATGGCCTGGGAATTTCGGACGATAAGCAGGGCATCGCGCTCATCATCCACACCGTGGCCCTGCTGCAAAAGCTCAATTTCAAGGACTACGGCACGCTCACCGTGCTGATCAACGGCGACGAGGAAATCAGCTCGCCCGGCTGGCGCAGCACCATCACCCGCGTGGCGGCTGAGCAAGACGTGGTGTTGTCGTTTGAAGGTGGCGGCACCGACGGCACGCTGCGCCTGGCCACCAGCGGCATTGGGGCGGCCTACCTTACGGTGCAGGGAAAGGCATCGCACGCCGGGGCCAAGCCCGAGGATGGCGTGAACGCGCTGTATGAGCTGTCGCACCAGCTGCTGCAAATGAAGGACTTGTCCAAGTCCGACGAGGGCCTCAAGCTGAACTGGACGGTGTCCAAGGCGGGCACCAACCGCAACGTGATTCCGGCCGAAGCCACGGCCCAGGCCGATGCGCGCGCGCTGCGTGTGGCGGACTTCGACGGGCTGGAGAAAGGCCTGCAAGAGAAGGTCAAGAGCAAGCTGCTGCCCGCATCCAAGGTGGATGTGAAGTTTGAAGTGCGCCGCCCGCCGCTGGAGGCCAGCGACGCATCCCGCCGCGTGGCGGGTTACGGCAAGGTCATCTACCAGGAGCTGGGCATGTCGCTCAACGTGGTGGAGAAAGCCACGGGCGGCGGCACCGATGCAGCGTTTGCCGCGCTCAAGACCAAGGGCGCGGTGGTGGAGGGCATGGGCCTGTCGGGCTACGGCGCGCACTCCAACGATGCGGAGTACGTGCAGATCAACACCATCGTGCCGCGCCTGTACCTGGCCACGCGCATGATCATGGACATCTCGCGCGACCGCGTGAAGTGACACGCTGAGCCGCTCCACACCCTCCCTGTGAGGGCAGCAGCGTTACGCAGGGCGCAGTGGCCGGCTCAGGCGCCCGGCGTGCCTGGCACCGGCGTCCGCACGGCGCCGGTTGCAAAGAAGGATTCCAGGTTCTCCAGTACCAGATCGGCCATGGCGCGCCGGGTTTCATGCGTGGCGCTGGCGGTGTGCGGGGTCAGCACCACGTTGTCCAGCGCCATCAGCGCGGCGGGCACGGTGGGTTCGTTCTCAAACACGTCCAGCCCGGCGCCGGCAATGCGGCGTTCGGTCAGTGCTTCGATCAACGCGGCCTCATCCACTACACTGCCTCGCGCCACATTGATGAGATAGCCGTGGGGGCCCAGGGCCTCGAGCACATTGCGGTTGACGAGGTGGCGCGTTGCAGCGCCGCCTGCCACGGTGAGCACGAGGTAGTCGGCCCACTGCGCCAGCGCGGTCACCGACTCGAAGTAGGGCAGTGCGCAACCCTGCGCCGGGCGGCGGTTGTGGTAGCCCACCTCCATGCGAAAGCCCGCCGCGCGCTCTGCCACGGCCTGGCCGATGCGGCCCATGCCCACGATGCCCAGGCGCTTGCCCGACACGCGGCTCCCCAATGCATACCGGGCCTTCGGCCATTCACCACGGCGCACAAAACCGTCGCTGGCGGCCACGTGGCGTGACACATCCAGCATCAGCGCAAACGCCATGTCGGCCACGCAATCGTTGAGCACGCCGGGCGTGTAGCCCACCTGCACGCCGCGCGCAGTGGCTGCATCAATGTCCAGTGCATCAAAACCCACGCCAAAGCTGCTGATGACCTGAAGGCGGGGCAGGGCTGCGATGACTTCGCCCTTCAGGCCAATGGCCGCAGTGGTTACCACTCCGGTGAACTCCGTACCGCGCGCCGCCAAATAGGCCGCCGGATCGGGCTGGTCTGCCAGGCAGGTGACGTCGTACCGGGCCGCCATTTCGGCCTCCAGTGCGGGAAGGGGCATGCGGCCGATTTGCAGGATGCGGTGGCGGGTGGCTGTGGTCATGGTTTTGTTGGGGCGGCGGTGTCAGAAATACGAAGGGCGGCACACGACCGCCCCAATGTGTTTACATCAAGCCGCGACGCGCACAGCCTGGCGGGCCAGCAGCTTCCACTGGCCGCCTTGCTGTTGCCAGACGCCCAGGATCTTGATCTGCACCTTGCCGGGCTTGCCCGAGTCGTTGGTGTCGGCCGTGAGGGTGTGGCGCACGATGGCGGTGTTGCCCACGACCTTGATGGTCTGGTCGGTGATGGCAATGGTCACGAAGTCGGACTTGCCGGCGATCAGGTCGCCGATGAAGCTGTCCTTGGTGTCCACGCGGCCGCCGGAGTGGCCGTAGCTCAGGTCGTCGGCCACCAAGGCCGTCAGCGCCGCAGGCGTGGGGTCAATCATGGCCACGCGCAGCTTTTCTGCGGCGGCAGCCACTGCCTGTTCGGTCGATGCCGAGGAGGCTGTGGCTGCCGCACCCGTGGCGCAACCTGCGAGCGCGGCAATGGTCACGGCAGTGGCCGCGGCGAGAACGATTTGCTTGAACATTTTGTCTGTCTCCGTTGTTGTGTTGGGGTTTGGGGAATGGGCGTGCCACGACTGCCTCCGGACCTGTGCACGGCCGGGCCCGGGGTGTAGGGGTGTCTGCAATGGGCGCAAAAAACGAGGGCCTGGTGAACCAGGCCCTGCGCCAGGCCGCGCTTACTGCGGCCCGAGCTTGTCAATCAGCGCCTTGAGCTCTTCCATCTCGCTGGGCTTCAAGTCCACCAGC
>ERZ778025.1104-NODE-1104-length-23530-cov-4.767625_pt1 | contig 23530 bp, 21 predicted proteins | sample MGYA00375755_ERZ778025 | MGnify/ENA primary metagenome ERZ778025 (study PRJEB29350, sample SAMN05389825) | bioreactor metagenome | isolation source: Thiocyanate bioreactor | place: South Africa: University of Cape Town | collected 2014-03-17 ... | reverse complement strand
GTTCCAGCGGCCCTTGGTGATGCCGATGGTGAACATGATGAAGAAGCTGTAGAGGCCCGTCTTCTCCACCACCACGCCGTGCTCTGCGAGGTACTTGGTCACGATGGACGCAGGGATGCCGGTCTTGTCGAACTTGCCGTCCAGGCTCAGGCCGGGCGTGACGATGGTGGACTTGATCGGGTCCAGCATGTTGAAGCCGTCGGCGAGCTGGCCGAAGCCGTGCCACTTGCTGCCCTTCTTGCTCTTGCTGTCGCTGCGGATGATCCAGTCTTCTGCGCGGCCTATGCCCTCGTCGGTGAGCTTTTCAGGGCCCCAGACCTTGAACCACCAGTCGTTCTTGCCGAACTCTTCCTCCACCTGGCGCATGGCGCGGCGGAAGTCCAGCGCTTCGAGAATGCTCTCTTCCACCAGTGCGGTGCCACCGGGCGGCTCCATCATGGCGGCGGCCACATCGCAGCTGGCAATGATGCTGTACTGAGGGCTGGTGCTGGTGTGCATCAGGTACGCCTCGTTGAACAGGTGGCGGTCAAGCTTGGTGGTCTGCGAATCCTGCACCAGCACATGGCTGGCCTGGCTGATGCCCGCCAGCAGCTTGTGGATGGACTGCGTGGCGTACGTCACCGAGTGCTTGGGGCGCGCACGCTTCTTGCCCATGGCATGGTAGCTGCCGTAAAAGGGATGGAAGGCAGCATGGGGCAGCCAGGCCTCATCGAAGTGCAGGTTGTCCACATAGCCATCGAGCATGCCCTTGATGGTCTCGGTGTTGTAGAGCACGCCGTCGTAGGTCGATTGCGTGAGGGTGAGCACGCGCGGTTTGACCTTCTTGGCGTCCACGCCCTTGAGCAGCGGGTTGGCCTTGATTTTGGCCTCGATGGCCTTGGGCTCGAATTCGCTTTGCGGAATCGGGCCGATGATGCCGAAGTGGTTGCGCGTGGGCTTCATGAACACGGGGATGGCCCCGGTCATGATGATGCTGTGCAGGATGGACTTGTGGCAGTTGCGGTCCACCACCACCACGTCGCCAGGGGCCACAGTGTGGTGCCACACCATCTTGTTGGACGTGGACGTACCGTTGGTCACGAAAAAGCAGTGGTCGGCATTGAAGATGCGCGCGGCATTGCGCTCCGATTCCCCGATCGCGCCGTTGTGGTCCAGCAGCTGACCCAGTTCTTCCACCGCATTGCACACGTCGGCGCGCAGCATGTTTTCGCCATAGAACTGGTGGTACATCTGGCCCACGGGGCTTTTCAAGAAGGCCACGCCGCCAGAATGGCCAGGGCAGTGCCAGCTGTACGAGCCGTCTTCCGCATAGTCCAGCAACGCCTTGAAGAACGGCGGCTGCACGCTTTCGAGGTAGCTCTTGGCTTCGCGAATGATGTGGCGCGCCACAAATTCAGGGGTGTCCTCGAACATGTGGATGAAGCCGTGCAGCTCGCGCAGGATGTCATTCGGCAGATGGCGGCTGGTTTTGGTCTCACCATGCACATAGATGGGCACATCGGCGTTCTTGCGGCGCACTTCGCCAATGAAGTTGCGCAGGCTCAGCACGATGGGGTCCAACCCCTCGCCCACCGTGAACTCTTCATCGTCGATGGACAGAATGAACGCACTCGCACGGCTTTGCTGCTGGGCAAACTGCGACAGATCGCCATAGCTGGTAACACCAACCACTTCGAAGCCCTCGGCCTCGATGGCCTGCGCGAGCGCACGAATGCCAAGCCCCGAGGTGTTCTCGGAACGGTAGTCTTCATCGATGATGATGATGGGAAAGCGAAACTTCATGCGCAGCCTCCAGGGAGCCGTGGCCTGCCCGGCCAAAAAACGAAATAGGCGCGAAGTGTAAGGAATAACGTTGACGCGCCTTTGAACTGCCATTCTTTTGACCCAGAATGTGGTGCAACAAACACAACCACACGAGGAGGTTCGACATGGAGGCATCCACCATCTGGTGGCTGGCAGCGGGGGCCGTGGTCGTGGCAGAGCTGCTGACCGGCACGTTCTATTTGCTGATGGTGGCCCTGGGCCTGGTAGCCGCCGCCCTGGCCGCCCATCTGGGCCTGGCATCCGCGCTGCAGATAGTGTCGGCCGCTATCGTGGGCGGCGGGGCTGTCGTGGCCTGCTACCTGGTGCGCAAAAAGCGACCTGGCGACCCGTCGGCACGCGCGGACCGCAGCGTGAACATGGATGTGGGCGAAACCATCCTCATCGAGAGCTGGAGCCCCGACGGCACCACCACCGTGAAGTACCGGGGCGCCCAATGGACGGCCATCCACCGCCCCGGGGTCACCCCCTCGACCGGCATGCACCGGGTCGCCGAATTGGTGGGCAACCGCCTGCTGGTGGACCCGCTGTAAGCACTGCAAATCCTTCACCGAACCGTCAAGAAAGGCTTCTCATGGAAATTGCCATCGTCCTCCTGATCATTGCCGTGATCTTCATCGCCCGCTCGGTCAAGGTCGTGCCCCAGCAAAACGCCTGGGTGAAAGAACGCCTGGGCAAATACGCGGGCACGCTGACCCCGGGCCTGAACTTTCTGATCCCCTTCGTGGACAAGGTCGCCTACAAGCACAGCCTGAAGGAAATCCCGCTCGACGTGCCCAGCCAGGTCTGCATCACGCGCGACAACACGCAGCTGCAGGTGGACGGCATCCTGTACTTTCAGGTCACCGACCCGATGCGCGCCAGCTACGGGTCGAGCAACTACATCATGGCCGTGACCCAGCTGGCGCAGACCTCGCTGCGCTCGGTCATCGGCAAGCTGGAGCTGGACAAAACCTTTGAGGAGCGCGACATCATCAACGCGCAGGTGGTGCAGGCCATCGACGAAGCCGCCTTGAACTGGGGTGTGAAGGTGCTGCGCTACGAAATCAAGGACCTCACCCCACCCAAGGAAATCCTGCACGCCATGCAGGCCCAGATCACAGCGGAGCGTGAAAAGCGCGCACTGATCGCGGCCTCCGAAGGCCGCCGCCAGGAACAGATCAACATCGCCACGGGCGAACGCGAGGCCTTCATCGCCCGCTCCGAGGGCGAAAAACAGGCGGTCATCAACAAGGCCCAGGGCGAGGCCGAATCCATCAAGGCCGTGGCTGAGGCCAACGCCCAGGCCATCGAACGCGTGGCTGCCGCCATCCGCCAGCCTGGCGGCGAACAGGCCGTGCAGCTCAAAGTGGCCGAAAGGGCCGTGGATGCTTATAGCCAGGTCGCGTCGGATGCCACCACCACCCTCATCGTGCCCAGCAACATGACCGAAGTGTCAGCGCTCATCGGCTCGGCCATGAAGATGGTGCAGACCTCCCAAAAGGCAGGCTGACGGCGCATCTGTCAGCGTAAATTTTCAGGCGATACCGACCTCTGACCGGAATGCCCCAATCCTGTGGCTATAATCGAGGGCTTCGGAGAGGTGGATGAGCGGTTTAAGTCGCACGCCTGGAAAGCGTGTGTGGGCTAATCCCCACCGCGGGTTCGAATCCCGCCCTCTCCGCCATTGATACAGTAAATACGGGCCCTCTGGGCCCGTTTTGCTTTCACACCCATCAATAGACCCCTCAGTTTAGGTGCGAACTCTTGAAGTGATGTGAAGCCATCATCCGCGCTGCAGCCCTAAAAAGCATCAGGTCGCTGGTTGGCACGGGTCATCTAAAAAAACCCCACCCTAAACACCCAGCATCGCGGGTGAATCGATTAATGGGCTAGACGATGGGTGCGGGCGTGTTATCTGACCTCTCCCATAGGAGAACTCGGCGGAGGCTGTCGAATCCATCTGAAGATTCTTAGCTTTGCGCCACAGAAGTTGCCAGCCTGCACGGCCAGTGCACATCAGCGCTGCGGCCTCCCGGTAAAAGACCCTCCAACCCGCTGGGATTTCACCGGGTTTGGCTTCTGAACTCCTAGCGGTGTCGGCTTTCGTAGCTGCCGTCTGAATTTTTCTTCAAACAGGCCCACGAAAAAGCCTGTCCGGGGTTTCGAGCATTGATGCTGTTGTATTCGGAGATAGCGGCGGTGCGACATGCATCGAGGGACGAGAAGTCCCCGGAGATGTTCCAACGCTCCTTGCCACCCTCACGCCAACCGACCTCGCTCGCGTAATTCCCCCCCAAGCCGCAGGCGGTCAACGAGCACATCGCCGCAAGAAGAAGCGCAGCCTTTCTCATCATGTCGAATTCCTTTCGAAGGTCGCTCTATGCAGGGCGATGGTCTTTGCCGCGTGGTATGCCCAGAAAGCCACGGGCAATCCAGCCTATGAGAGCGGTGAGAGCCCAGCCGAGCAGCAAACCGACAACGAGCACCTGAAACGACTCTTTCCAATGGCGAAGTCTCGCCTGCCAAAGTTGGCTAGCGGCAGTCTCTTGGCTTTGCCGCGTCAAACTGAAGCCATCGGCAACGCGTTGGGTGTAGACGGATACCTCGGTGCTGTAGGGCTCACCCATATTCCAATGAGTGCGCCAAAGCGGTTCCCAGCTGGGCCCAGATGTACCAGCCAAGCGAGAAATCTCGATACCGTTTGCCTTGAGTTTGGCTAGCAGCTCCGCCTGCGTTATGTCCAAGGGAACATTCTGCAGAATTCGTCCGTCCGGTAGCTCTACGCTCGTTACCCTTGCATACGGGATGAGCATTCGACCGTTGTCCGCCCGATGAGCGGCGAAGCAAAGCGTCACACTAATTGGCGTCCCGGGCTCAAATTCGCGAGAGATGTACTCCCTAGCATCGTCAGTGCCGCATTGCTCAGCGGGTTTGGGCTCCGAGCCCGGGGACTCAACTGAAAAGAACAGTGGTGCATAAGGCTTCTGCAGCACAGCGTAGGCCACACACCCAAGGGTCCAAGTAGCCCCAATTGCAAGCGCTATACGTCGAGCGCCTTCAAACAGATTTACTGCCACGGCCCCTCCGGCTTGCTACCTGTTCCGAGCCATAGTAAGCCCTCGACTCCCAGCCGCAAAGCCCCCCGAAAACGGGCCACTTACACCAGCACCAAACTCCCCCGTTTTTCCCGATAACTCCCCCGTTTTTCCGGGGGGCCCCGGACAACAGTCCCGTTTTTCCCTGGAAACAGTACCGAAAACGGGGCACTTGCAGGCCAGTCAATCACTCATACAAAGCGCGCAGCCTCGCGCACGCGCGCGGAACGTTCCAACCCCCACATGACCGGGACTGCAACCATCGCATCCTAAGTACGAAGCCACATTTCGTAGATGTGCCAGGTGAGATAGGAGACTCCACCCAGCACCAAACATCGGAACTGCCAGACCGCGGATATGGCCGCTCTGTCAGAGTGCTTGTCGATGATTTCTCGAAGAACATCGGAAGCAATACCGATAGCCTCCGCGTTCCGGCCCGCCATTGGGTGTTCCCCATCCTGGACCCTAAGAAGTGCGCCGTTTGCGTGGAGCGTGGCCTTTACGAAACTCAGAAGACGGCATACGAGATAGAAACTCAGCCCCCAAAGTAGGACGGCAACGCCCAGTGGAGCTTGCGAAAAAGAGAGCTTTGCGGTTTGCGTCTGATTAATGGTCAGCGCAATGGCGGCTCCTACAGCCGCAAGCAGAAAATAAGTGTATTTGTCGTTAGCGGCGCTGTGCTGCTTGTAGATTTCCAATTGCTCTGAGCTTGGCATCTCCGCTCCCGTCAGTCGCTCAGTTCAAGGACTCGCTCGACTGCTTGCTGGATAGAGTCTACGGGCACGAAGCGGATATCACCGTCCTCCGCCTCACGCTCAATCTCTTGTAGATTGGTGGCCAACTTCGACCGCTGTTTGGGTCCGAGCGTAAGGTCGTCAGCCTTAGGGACCGCCGTCACCAGTGCGGCAAACCGAGGGCGCCAAGTTCTGGCTGCAGGTCGTCACCGAATTGCGCAACCGGGGCGTGCAGGACATCTTCATTGCCTGTGTGGATGGGCTCAAAGATTTCCCGCAAGCCATCGAGGCGGTGTTCCCCAAGGCGGTGGTGCAGCTGTGCATCGTGCACATGGTGCGCCACAGCCTGAACTACGTGTCCTGGAAGCGAAGAAAGGAGGTGGCCGCCGACCTGCGCCGCATCTACACGGCCGCCACCGCCGAGGAGGCCGAGCTGATGCTCGGGGAATTCGAGGAGCGCTGGGATGCCGAGTACCTGCCCATTGGCCAGTCCTGGCGCAGGAACTGGAGCCGACTCATCCCGTTCTTTGACTACCCGCCGGAAATCCGCAAGGTCATCTACACCACCAACGCCATCGAGTCGGTGAACATGGGCCTGAGGAAGCTGACCAAGAACCGGGGCTCATTCCCCAGCGATGAGGCGCTGAGCAAGCTGTTCTACTTGGCCCTGCGCAACATCAGCCAGAAGTGGACCATGCCCATCCGGGATTGGAAGGCTGCGCTGACCCGCTTTACCATTCAGTTCGGAGACCGCATCTCCGTCAACTGAAGTCCGAACCGTTTACACAAAAATTCGGACACGCCCACTTGCTAGGTACGATTGAAAAGTAATTCATGAGGTTTGCGCGTGCTCGGCCTGTATTCGGCCACGTCACCACCCTTTCGCCAACATCTCCCGCATGCTCAACCCATTCAGCACCGTGGCGCAGGTTTCCCAGTCCGCATCCTCCACCTTGCTGTACTTCGCATCAAACGGATTGCGCGTGGCGGTGGTACGGTCGATCAGCTGATTGGCGGCTGCCTCGTCGTTCAAGGCAACCTGCACCCACACATCTTCCAGGGTATCGGGGATCTGCCCGAACAATCCATGGATCGCTTCCAGGCGGTCGGCCAGCACCTGGTGCACGCGGTCTTCCACCGAGTCGCGGTAGCGCAGGTTGGCAATCCAGATTTCACTACGGGCCTGGCCAATCCGCTGGATGCGGCCTTTGCGCTGTTCCAACCGGGTGGGGTTCCAGGGCAAGTCGATGTTGATCAGCGTGCCTAGCCGCTGCAGGTTCAGGCCCTCCGATGCTGCATCAGTGCCTAGCAGCAGCTTCAGGCCACCCTCGCGCACCCGCTTTTTGAGCACATTGCGGTCGCAGCGCTGAAACCGCCCATCGCGCCAAAAGCCCGAACGGTTGCTGCCCGCGTACAGGCCAATGTCCATGCCCGCGAACTCTGGGCGCTTGGCCATTTCATCGCCCGTCCAGCGCACCGTGTCGTAATACTGTGAGAACAGGATGCAGCCGCGCTCCAGCCAGCTCTCGGAAACGCCCGGGTGGGTGCCTAGCAAGTAGCCGATCAGCGCCTCCAGCTTGGGGTCGTTGTTGCCGCCTTGCTTGAGCAGGTTCAGGCAGCGTCGCAGCGAATCGATTTCTTTATCGGTGAAGTTTTTGAAATCGCTCGCCCCTTGCGGTGGCCGTCCGACCTGCACCGGTGCCTCATCGTCGGCGTCATCATCGTCTTCGTCGTCGGGGGCATCAGGCTCCTCGCCCAGCAGCTTGGCCACAGTGCGCCGCCCGGCTTCCATCGAACTGCCCAAGCGCCGCAGCAGCAGCGTTTTGAAAAACCCCGCACCTTTCACCCGTTGCGCCAGTAGCTGTGAAAACTCTTCCGCCTCCACATACGCTTCACGCAGGTAGCTGCCTAGAACCAACGCACCTTCGTGGTCTTCGCCAAACAGTTTCACCGTCACCTTGGGCAGAAAGTAGCTGCCCGTGGCGGTACTCAGGCAGCAGGCCGTTTTGCAGCTGCACGCGCTGAATCGCGGGGGAGAGCTGATTCAGACTCTCAGGAGGGAATTGCCAACGCGTGTCTTCGGCATCCAAGCTGCGGCGAATGCGGTCAAAGGCCGGGTTTTCAAACTTGGAGGGCAGCGGATCGCGCACAAACTCCCAGCCCTCACGCAGATCCGCTGTCGGCACCTCCACATCTCCAGTGGCGATATCTAGGCAACGGCTAGGCTGATACCAACGGCTGGAATGCGTCCAGCCACCCAGCACACCATCATTGCCCTGCGACAGGATGTGCAGCAAATCCCAAGCCTCCACCGGGTGCAGCTGCACCGGCGTGGCTGTGGCCAGCAACATGCTTTTGGTCTTGGGGCCTATCTCGCGCAAAAAGGCCATCAGCTTGTTAGGCTCGGCGCGCTCGTTCACTTCATCGGCATCGGCGTCCACCTTGGGCACCTTGCGGCGGCGGGCGCGGTGCGCTTCGTCCACGATGACGCAGGTGTAGCGGCGGCTCAGCAGCTGGCCCACCGCCTCCGGCAAGCCGCGCACCACCAGCCCTTGCGATACAAGCCCAATGCGGCGCGGGCACTTGCCCAGCGACTTGGCACCGTCGGACGGGTACTCCAGATCGTTTTCATCCACCCAGGCCTTGCCGGTCCAGCGGGCGGATGGCAGGTCCAGCAACTCCATCAGCTCGTCCTGCCACTGCTGCAGCAGTGGCTTGGGCGCCAGCACCAAAATCGGCCCGCCCTCGGGGTCGTCCAGCGCCATCAGCATGGCGGCCATAGCCAGTTGCACCGTTTTACCCAGCCCAACCTGGTCGGCCAGCACCAGGCGTGCACCGCCCAGGCGGTGTCGCTCCAGCGCTAGCTGGGCAAAGTATTTTTGGTGCGGCCACAGGCCCTGCTCGCGGCGGTACACCGGTGCCTCCACGGCCACAGCGGCTGCTACCTGCGTGGGGTCTGGCATTGCGGGCAGTTGCGCTGGCTCGATGACCGTGCGGGTGATGATGCGTTGCACATCCTGCACGATGAAGGGGCAGCAAGCCAGGTCCACCGCTCGCGGGTCGTTCCACAGCGCGTCAAACTCCGCCTGCACCCAGGCGATGGTTTCGGGATCGTTGTCTTCCCACAGCAGCTCGTAGTTCAGCTTCCAGGCCGACAGGCTCTCGTTCACGCTGCCCATGAAGGCGGTGGCCGTGCCATCGGCATAGCGCAGCACCCCGGCCTTGCCGTGGATCAGGCCAAACGCCGTGTCAGGCAGCACCCGCACTTCCAGCTTGTTACTGGTCAATGCGTCGTACAACGCCCGGTAGCGCGGCAAGGCAGCGGGCGGTGCATCTTCAGGCTTGCCCGCGCACCAGCTGCGGCGCAGCGCGGCTTGCGCGGCGGCGGCTGTTGCCAGGTCTTGCGGGTCCAGGTCAGAGTTGCAGATGATGCGCACTGGCCCGGCCACACTGGCCAGTGCCTCACCCGCCACCTCAAACAGGCTGGAACGAAAGTACCCCGCAATGCGGTCGTAACTGATGGCGCCACGCAGGCGCTGGGCCAACACCGATTTATCAAGGCGGTTCAGGCGGCTGGAGTGGCGCTGCAGCATGCGGTGCCTCTATCAAGCGTGGTCGTTGCGCAACCGCCCGGCCAGCATGCGGGCGGCGTCAGAGTCCGCCACCCACTCGCCCATACCTTCGGCGTTGCCCAGTGCGGCCAGCCATTCCAGCAGGTTCACAAAGCCTTCGCGCCGACCCCAGTAGCCCTGGCCAAAGGTGTCGCGCAGGTATTGGCGGCCAGGCTCGGGGCTGTTGTCGTTGGCAGCCGTTTCACGCACGGCAAACAGCAGGTGACGCAGGGGCGAAGCCGCAAACGGGTGCGGTCCCGCCGCAGCTGCGCGGCCCCGGCCCACATTGGTGCCAATTTGGCCTGTAGCGCCCGATCCGTCTGCGCCAACAGCTACCAAAACGCTAGCAGCCAAGGCACTGGCGCTGGCCACGCGGGTGCCGTTGGCCTTGTCGCTTTTGAGCAGGGGCTTGATGTCGGTCACGCCAAAGCCGCGGGCCAACTCCTCGTACATGCCCTTGCGGCGCTCGCCCCGGCTTTCAATGTCGAGCGAACGCAGGTAGTAGCGCTCCACCAGGCTCAGGTCTCGCCAGGCGTTTTCCAAACCGCGTGGGATGAGCGTGTCGCAGGCGATGCCCAGGGCGCGCTCAATCACAGCCTGGAAGTCGCTTTTCTCGCCCTTGGCGCGCACGGCAAACACCTCGTGCTCCACGTCTTTGCCGTCCAGGTTGCCGTATTGCGTCAGCACCTTCAGCGCGGCGGCGTAGGCGGCCAGTTGGTAATCGGCATCGTTGAAGTTGGGTTCGCCGCCTTCGTCCAGCGCCTGCATGCTGGCGATTTGGCGTTTCACCTCGTCTTCGACCAGCGGGTACACCTCGTCCAGAAAACCGGGCTCGTTGGCAGCGCGCTTGCGCAGCACCAGGCAGACGGTGCCTTGCACGTAGTTGCCCTTCTTGATGCCCACGGCATCGGTTTCGGTGCTGATGGTCCACGCCGCCGTGGCCTTGAGTCCTGCCGCCCAAAGAATCATGCCCAGGTCGGCCCAGACCGCCGGGTCTTGGTGCGTGAACATGACCATTTGCAAACCGTTGTCGGGCATGTGGCGGGCCAAGTTCTTGTAGATCTCGACCATGGAGCGGCGGAAGTCGTCGCCATCGCCCCGCACCGCCAGTTCGGCGCGGGCGTCGGGCGTCCATTCCGGGAATGCCTTGTTGAGCTGTTTGTCGTACCAAGCGAGGAAAAAGTCACCCAGCTCGTGGTAGTTCACCGCATCAGCATAGGGCGGGTCGGTGATCCACAGGTCGCAGGTTTCTCGGAGATCGCGGGCATCTATTTGAGCCAAACTCCCACCTACTTCAGAGTTGCCTTCACTGACGCCCGAAAGAATCGAAAAGGTGTCGCCGAGTTTGCTGAACGCCCTCGTTGCATAGTTAAAGTGACAGTTCAGGGCTTGGTTATAGAAGACTTGATTGCCCTTCTCATTGCCGGCATGAAACATCCAGGCGCTCAGGCGAGCGTTCCAATCTGCCATTCTTCCAAGCCCCAGCAAGCATCCAACAATGGCAGCCTTGGACCTCGCCAAAGAAAACGACTGTTCCGCCAACAACCCATGCGTGAGCAACTGCCGTGGCGTAAACAAATGGTGCCAATGCGTCCAGCCGCGCTCACGGTACAGGCGTGCGGTTTCGTCGCCGCTTTCCGGCACCGGCATGGAAGGAATGAACCCCTCGCGCTGCCAGTCGGCAAACCGTTCGCGCAGCAAGGCCAGCACCTGCGCCTCCCGCGCCAAGTCGGCAGCATCGGGCGCGGCATAGCGACGCACCTCTTTGGGCTTACCGTTGTGGATCACCGTTTTGACCCAGCGCACGCAATACAAGCGCTCCTGAAACACATCGCCCGCGCGGGGCACGATGTCCTCGTTAGTCCAGCGCCGTAAGCCCTCCGGGCCGCGCAAAGATTCGACCGACCATGATCGGTTGGCATCGAAGGGGTCGATCACGCGGCTGTCCACCACCGTCGCGCCCTGCTTGTCTTTGTAGAGCTTGAGATCAGCATCCGACACCACGGCAATGTCAGGCTGAAGCCGGTCTGAACCCGGCACGCGCTGCCAGCGGGCCACCACTTTGGATTTTTCGCCAATCAACCAGCTTGGGGCCAGTGGGATGAAATAGTCGCAACCTTCGGGCTTGACCTCCACGCAGTACAGGTAAGCATCAGCGCGTTCGCCTTGGTCGTTGTGCTCAATGCGCCAGGCGGTGACTTGCCGGTCAGTGGCCGCCAGCGCCTCCGCCTGAACTCGCATCACTTCTTCTTGCACGACTCGGCCGCCACCCAGCAGGTTCAAGCTGGCCCAGGTCAGCAGCCCCGCCACGGGGTTGAGGTCTGAGCCAAAGGCTTCGCAGCCGATGCGTGCCGCCTCAAACGGAATAGAGCCGCCACCACAAAAACTGTCGCCCACGCGGGGCGTGTGGCCAAAGCTGCGCTGGCCCAGTTGGTCAATCAGTTCTGACAGGCAGGTGGCCGTGGTGCCCAGGTGGGCGTTGATTTCAGTCCAAGCCGCAGCCGTGGGGCCGTCAATATTTTCCGGACGTTCGCAGCGTGTCAAACGCTCGGCATACGAAAGGCTTTGAAAAGCAAACACCTGCAACTCGGCCATCAGCGCCTGCCGCGCCTGCTCGGCCTCCAGGACCTCCCGGTCTGCCGCTTTCGCCGCAAGTTGGGCTGCGGTCTTGGCTTGGTCGTCACTTTTCGGTGACTGTTTTACAGCCGTCGAAAGCGCTTGTTGATTTTGCCGCGCCGCATCGAGACGGCGATCCAGCGCATCCCAGCGTTCCCGCTGCAATGGTGTGGCTACGGCCATCAATTCAGATGTTCCAAAGCGCTCCCCCAGCTTCCAGCGCTGTATGGCTCCCGCATCGTCCATCGTCAAGATTTTGAGAAAAATCTCGCGGTCTTTTTTGGCGTCGTGGCTGGCAGGCATCAGCATGCCCAGGATGGAGGCGCGCACCAGAATCAAGGGCTTGCGGCCCCACCATTTGCCCAGACGGGTCAGCGTTTGCCCATTGTTGGCCTTGCGCTCTTTGTAGGCCTCAGCCGAGAGGCGGGCAATAGGGAACTGGGTTTCGATGAAAGTGGGCATGGATTACTTCAAATTTGATAGCTGCTTGCAATGATGCAGCAAGCGCTAGAGGCCAATTGGGCCTCAAATTCAGGTGGCGGCGGCCCAGTTGTCCAGCTGCAGACCGGGCACTTTGGCAAATTCGCGGGTGTTGTTGGTGACCAGCATGGCCTGCTGGCTCAGGGCGTGGGCGGCAATCATGGTGTCGAGCGCGCCAATGGGGGTGCCACGGCGCTCCAGGTCGGCGCGCAGGTCGCCATAGGCCCACACGGCAGCATCGTCAAACGGCAAGATGGTGAGCGGGGCCAGAAACATCTCCAGCGCCTGGCGGTTGCGGGCCGAGCCACTCTTGGCCACGCCAAATGCCAGCTCAGCAGCCACCACGCTGCACAACCCCACATCGCCCATGCGGTATTGCTGAAAGCGCGCCAGCACGGCGGGGGGCTTGGCGTTGATGATGTAGATGCAGATGTTGGTATCGAGCAGGATCATGGATTGATCTCGTCCCGGTGCTGGGTGTCAGGCTGCTCGCGGGTGAGCACAAAGCCGGGCTCAAAAGCGGCCAGCCCGGCTTGCAGCGTTTGCCAGGGGTTGTCTGCGGGCAGCAGCAGTACACCGTTGCCAAAGTGCTTCACCACGACTTCAGTCCCGGTGAAGCGGTATTCCTTGGGCAGCCGCACGGCTTGGCTGCGGCCAGATTGAAAAAGGCGTGCGGTGTCCATGGCGGGCTCCTCAGTTGGTGGATATCAATGGTAGCTACCGCTTGTGATTCTGTCCAGCGCGGAATTGAAAGCGGAATATTTGCTATATTTTCAATAGCTGCTTGCGCTTTTCAAATAGGGGTTGGAGCCCAAATCGATAGCAAATCAGAGCGACAGCGACAGCTGCGAGTGCCCCAGCAGTTCGCGCCGCGCCTTGGGCGAGAGGCCTTCGCCTTTGACAAACGGGTTGTCGGCCAGCGCCGCACGCAGCGCCTTGCGCCAGCCTATGCCCTTTTGCATGGCCTGGCCGGTGGTGGCCACGGTCATGGTGTAGAGCCACCAGCGCTCTTCGGGGGCCAGCACTTCCCAGTTGTGCAGGGCGTTGGGGATGTCGTCTGGCGGGGCGTCTTCGACCGCCCAGCACAGAATGCACAGCTCTTTGCCCAGCGATGGGTGCACGGGCACGGGCTTGGCAGGCGCTTTGACAAACTTGGCCACCGGCAGACCGTTGGCGCGCAGGCGGCGGTTGGCTTCGTCCCAAAAGGCGGGGGCCAGCGCTAACCAGCGGGCGCGGTCAATGACGACGCGCAAGCCAGGAGCGTTGGGCTGGGGCGGCTGCGTGGCGCGTGCGCCCAGGCTGTCCAGGTCGTTGCCCCGGTGCTCAGTGATGCAGATCATGTCGCTGCTGGAGGTGCCTTTGGGCACGTCAATCAAAAAGCCGTGGCGGGCCTCTTCGGGCAAAAAACCCAGGCCCACGACCTTGCGGGTGGTGCTTGCAGAACTGCGGGCCATGGTTATTGGCGCACCTTGGCGGCATTGAAGGCTTGGTTGGTGGCTTTAAGCCAATCCAGCAGTGCCTGGCCGCTGGGGAATGCCAGGCTGCCAATTGCCATGCGCAGGCTGCCTTCGCTGACGATGTCTTGCAGTTTTTGCGCGATGGCTTTGACGGCAGGGGCGTCGTAGCCACCCTCCAGCGCGCCGGAATATTCGACATTCTGCTGGCCATCGGCGCTCTCGGCGGTGAGGCTGATGTCATGGGCCATAACAGAGCCCGCCTTCTCCAGCCGCCCAATGGTGTCCCACACGGCTGCGGCGTCGTCGAGCTTGGTTTGTTGCGTCCAGCGGGCTGGGGCGGTGAGGTCAATCGAGGGGCGTTCTACGCCCCCCTGCTGGGGGATGGTGATGCGGATGGTTTCAGAACTGAGGCCGTATTCGCTAGCGGTGGCCATGGCGCACACCACGCGGCAATTGGCGGGCACACGGAACGGGCCGTCGTAAGTGGCAGTGCCCACGCTGGTGGGCGATGAACCATCGGTGGTGTAGCGGATGCTGATGCTGTTGGCCTTGGGTAGCGCGAGCAGTTCCACCTCAAAGTGGTCGCCCCGGTTGTGCAACTGGTACTTGAGGCGCAGCTTGGCCGTCCAGTCCTTCACGGGGCTGGTGCGAGCCAGGTCCGCCGGGTCATGCGCCAAGAAGCGGTATCGCAGTGCGGTGGCTTCAAAACGCGTGGGCGTGGGCACGGGGGATGAGGCTGCAGTGGGCTCTGCGTCGCCCGTTTCAAACACCACGGCGGGGGCGTGCAGTGGCTCAATCTTCAGATAGGTGTAGCCAGGGCTTTCTTCTTGCACGGAGAGTTCACGCACCGACACTTCAGGCACGGGCGAACATGGTTGCCTTCTTCGCGCCAGTGGCCGCGCAGCAAACATGCGGCTTTGAGGTCGTCTAGCGCCGAGAGTTTGTGCAGCGGCCAATTGGTGTTGACGGCAGCGGCGCGCTTGAAGTCGGACCAAAGCACGACCTTGGTTTCCGCCGAGCCGAACAGGCGTGCCTCTGCACGGGTGCGGAAGCTGTCGTCGTCGATCTTGGTGGTGAACTTTTGTGCGCCTTCCAGGGTGTGGCGCAGGGTGGCTTCGCCGCTTTGGTTGCCCGCAAAGGCGAGGTCGGTGCCGGTGGCACGTAGTGCGCTATTGATGGAGGGATAAACGATCTGGTCGAAAGCCTCTTTCAGCGCGGCGGTGAACTGCAGGCCTACTCGGTCGCGCAGGGAGTCAAGGGCGCGCCACTGGGGGTCGTCAGACGGGGTGTTTTCAGAGCGCAATTCGTCTTCAATGCTCTGCAGGGCGCGGGTTTGGCGGGCGGAGTCGAGCACCTTTTGGAAGGTGTCGCGCGAACCGGTGAGGAAGAGCACACGGTTTTTGTACTGCTGCTGGGTCCACCAAGCTTGCCAGTCGGCAGAGATGGGCAGCTGGTTGGCCTGACCGCCGGGGCGCACGATGACCAAAGTGGTTTTTTCCAGTTCGATCTGCACTTCATCTGGTGGTGGCAGCACTTTGATGACCTGGTAACAGTCGCGCAGTGAGGGGGCGAAGTACGCCTCTAGGTGCTCACGCAACATGCGGTCCACCGTCTCAGGTTTTGCTGGTTCTTGAAGTACAGGCGGCCATCAGCCGAGTTGTGCAGATACCAGGCGCGGGTGGCCAGCTTATCGAGCACGTTGGCCTTGAAGGTAGACAAGTCCCGCCCTGGACGTTGCAGGCAATCGACCAACTGGTATTCGCGCAGGCCGTGGATGGCGCCCGGCGTGGTGGAGAGTGACGCCACAAGGATCAGCCGGGCTGCGTCCGACGCATCGGAGCTGCCGTTGGCCAGGTCGATTTGCTCTACCTCGGCATCGCCTGCGTGGGCGATGTCATGGGCAATGGCTTCGCTCAGCGATGGGTTGATGGTGCGAACTTCAGACGCAATTTCGTCCAGGTTCAAGTCCAGGTCGTAGGGGTGGATGAGGTCAATGTTATTGGCCTTGCCGGAATTCCACAGGTTGGACACCACCATCTGCATGAGCCGAATCACGCCGCGGGTCTGCTGGAAGCCTTCGTTTTCTTTGAACTTGCCGACAAGCTCACGCAGGTCCGGGTGGAAGGGGTACGCATCCAGCACACGGGTGAACAGCGTTTCGGGGGATGTGGTGGTCAGGCCCATTTGCACCGCTTCGCGCAGCGCTTCGCGGTAGGCCTCGGCCACCTTTTTGACTTCAGGCTCGGGGGCTACTTGCGCAAACAGGCGTTTGCGCAGGATGTGGTACAGCTCATCGCCGTTGGGGTTGACCGGCGTGATGGGCACGGCGATGCGGCGGGACTCAGAGGTGATGCCCTGCACGGCGCGGTTGAAGGCGTCTTCCAGCCGGGATTGGCCCACACTGAAGTTTGAGCCGGCCAAGTCGGACAGCACAAGGCAGACATTCGGCATGTCTGCTACAGCGACAAAAAGATTGGCCAGTGCGGCTGTGGTCACAACGCCCAGGTCTGCATTGCCCACCGGCACTGCCACTGCGTATTCGAGGTATGGCGGGAGCTCATCCAAGAAAAGCACCAATGGCTCACCGCCTAGCAGCTGTTTCCACGCTTCAGGGCCTGGGGCGCTCAGCAAGGGGGACACGTAACGGGCAAATTGATCCGCCTTGCCCAGTTGTTCTGCAATGGAACCCCAGATACCGCCCGCTGCATCTGTGCTGCGACCATTGAAGCCCACCACACGGCATGGCCCCAGGGCGGGCGCGGGGTTCTGGTCGCCGGTGAGCACTTTGTTGCGCAGGGCTGGATCGCGTGCCAACAAGCCCAGCGCAATCATGCTGTGCGTCTTACCGCCGCCCATGGCCTGCGAGAGCAGGAACACTGAAGATCCGGCCCCGGACCCACCCAGGTGCCGGAAGGCTCGATCCACCAGCGTGAGCATGCCGTGGGTGAAGTAGTTTTCTTCAAAGAAATCGGAACCGTTGACCTCGCCTTTGAGGAAGGTGTCAAGGTTCAACACGGTCGCGCGCCGATCTGCGGCGTGAACTGACGGACGGGGCTTGCACAGAGAGTGAATGCTCATTTATTGCTCAGTCGATGAGGTGCAGAAATTTGGAGATTGCTCGGCTTTTGCCGAAGAAAGACTTTGTCAGTTCGACAGAGCTTTATGCAAACAATTTTTTACGTACCAGTATGCCAGCCGAACTTGCTGGCCAATCGGTTGGATAGCTTCGTTTTCCCCGACCGATTTTCATCGGCGACAAAGCTGCCAAACAGCGTCACTGCGCACAGGGGGGCCGTGTTCTCAGCCCTTGTATGTCTCGGGTTACATAGGCGCGCCGACGCAAAACAACCAACATATTTTGTTACATTGGTTTGTCGCCGTGCTTTGAGACGGGGCACTCAAAGGGTGCAATTCAGGGAGGAGGCATAGATGCATCTACAACGAATCCGTGCGCAGAATTTCCGCGCCTTCGGCGACGGTAAAACTGCGCCAGAGCTCGACTGGACTCTGTCACCGGGATTGAATATTCTCATCGGCGAAAACGATGCAGGCAAGACCGCTGTCGTAGATGCTATTCGCCACGTCCTGTGGACCACGAGCTACGAGTTTGTGCGGCTATTCGAACAGGACTTTCACATTCATGGCGACACCCGCGCCCAGTCGATGTTTATCGAAGCTACCCTGGTGAACATGAGCGCGGAGCAAGAGGCTGCGGTACTTGAATGGCTCACTTACGAAGCCGACGGAAGCCGAAGCCTCGTTTTGCATATGCAGGCACGCTGGATACCCCCGAAAGACAACAAGCGTGGCCGCGTTGACGTCATTACACGGGCTTGCCGAGATGGCATAGGCCCGGAGATTGGGAACGCTGTGCGGGAGCTTGTGCGAGCTACATACCTGCGCCCACTGCGCGACGCTGAGGCCGAGCTAAAGCCCGCACGCCAATCCCGGCTGTCGCAAATTCTGGGTGCGCACAAGAGCATCACTGGCCAAGAGAAGAACGACTTCGACGAGGCAAACCCCGCCAAGATCCCCGAGAATCTTGTCGGCCTGATGGCGTTTACCCAGCACTATCTGGGGAAGCACCCGGTCATTAAGGGTGTACAGGACGACATCAATAGCAACTACCTCGGAAAATTCGCGTTCGCTGGCGACAAACTCGAATCGCGTATCCAGATTGCGCCCGACCTAGGACTTCAGCCCATCCTTGAAAAGTTTGAGCTGGGACTTCTACCGTCGATTGGCATCAATTCCGAGGAACGTTGCGTACGGGGCCTGGGCTACAACAACGCTCTCTTTATGGCCACCGAGCTGGTTCTGCTACGCGATGGTGATGAACTTGCCCTTCTTCTTATCGAGGAGCCTGAAGCCCACCTTCACCCACAGTTGCAGGAGCGAGTCCAGGAACTACTGGAACAGAGTGCCAATAGACCGCCAGAAGGCAAGCGCCCGGTTCAGGTTGTAATGACCACGCACAGCCCCTCCCTGGCTGCAGGCGCGGATATCGCATCAATGACCCTGGTGCATCGTGCGCATCTATATAGCCTTGCTCACGAAAAAACGCAGCTGAAGAAGAACGACTACGAATTTCTGCGCAGGTTCTTGGATGCCACCAAGGCGAATCTGTTCTTTGCAAGGGGCGTTGCCATCGTCGAAGGTCCAGCTGAGGCACTGCTACTCCCCGCGCTGGCCAAAGCCTGTGGCATGTCGTTCTCCAAGCACGGCGTGGCTGTGGTCGATGTTGGGGGCGTCGGCCTGTACCACTATGCACGAATCCTTCAGCGCGCCAAGGAAAACGAGGTCATCCCGATCCCGGTGGCATGCCTGACCGACCGCGACGTTGTGCCTGATGCGGCCAGTGGCTACATCGACAAGCCAAAGAACGGCAAAAAACGGTTCGACGCTGATTACACACCCGAAGAACTGGTGGCCTTGGTAAAAGCAAAGGTTGATCGCGCGGCTGGAGGGAAGACCATCGTCTGCGTATCAGACCGATGGACCTTCGAGTACGACTTGGCGCGCTACGGCTGTGGCGAGTTGATGTTCATGGCGATTCAGCTGGCTGTGAAAGCTGACGCAAAGGGCGAGCGGCTCGACGAGGCGGACGAGTTGCTGGCCATGGCTGCTGCGCATGACGAGTGGGAGACACTCATCAAGGCTGGGCACAACGATGATGCGCTCGCTGCGGTCATCTATAAGCCTTTGGCAACTGGCAAGGCTTCGAAAGCAGTGGCTGCGCAATATGCCGCCCACCTGATTGAGACGGGCAACTACGGCAAAGATGTCGCGCTCTTCGAGAAGTTGCCGCCATATCTGAAGAATGCGCTGAACTGGCTGACCGGGAAGGTTGGCGCGGCATGACCATCCCCTTGATTACGCCGGAAAGCCTGGCTGAGCTTCGGTTCCTCACTCCCGACCTGGACTTCACCGACGCCGAACGACAAGCCGTTTTGCTCGCGACCGGCTCCTGCGACGTCAACGCCGCGCCTGGCAGCGGCAAGACTACCGTTCTCGCCGCCAAGCTACTGCTCCTTGCGCACAAGTGGCCGCACAACACGCGCGGCATCTGCGTGCTGAGCCACACGAACGTTGCGCGGGAGGAGATTCAACAGCGGCTTGGAGCCACTGCGGTCGGCGCAAGGCTCCTGGCCTACCCGCACTTCATCGGGACCATTCACGGATTCGTAGATCGCTTTCTTGCGCTACCGGCACTGCGCAGCCTTGGGCTCACAGTCGATGTCATAGACGACGACATTTTTGCCAAGAAGGCCATCGCTCGGGCGATGAAGATGCCTTCCCTGTGGGGTTGGGCGCAGAACGACGAAGGGGTCAAGCCGTTGGTGGGCGGGCTGGTCTACAGAGGCGCAGACCTTGTGCTGGACAGCGAGGGAGGCACGCTCCCCAAGACCACAGCAAAGAGCTATCCGTTACTTAAGGAAATCAAGGACCAGCTGACAAGCGAGGGCATCTTTCGGTACGCGGACATGTTCGCATTTGCAGAAATGCTGCTCACAAACTTCCCCAACATCAAGGTGCAGCTCTCGCGTAGGTTCCCGCTAGTCTTCCTGGATGAGATGCAAGACACCTCTTGGGAACAAGAAGCCCTGCTGGCGCGGCTGTTCGACGAGTCGGTGGTTGTTCAGCGCTACGGCGACCTCAATCAACGCATCCTCGTTGGGAAAGGCGACTTTGCTCAGTTGAGCTTCCCCAGAGAGGGTGCCCTTCCAATAAGCACTAGCAAACGGTTTGGGCCTGCGATTGCCGCAGCCGTATCCTGTGCGCGCGTGGGCGGCAATGCCGTTGTAGGCACAGCGGCGGATGTTCATCCTCCTACATTGATGACGTACACGACTGATTTGGTAAGCGATGTGCTTGATCGTTTCGGCCATCTGGTACTAGACCGGTTCAACGACGACCAGCTTCGCCGCGGCTCTATCAAGGCGCTCTGCGCTCGTAAGCAGAGCGACGCCAAGCAGATACCCGGACGAATGCTGCTGGACTATTGGCCGGCCTATCTTGAGCAGTCCAAAGGTCAAGGCGGGCGTTCCGAGCGTCTGTGGTCGCTACTACGCCAGTCGGCGGAGCCGGGGGTGGGCGGCGTTTCAATGCACTCGCGCGCGGCCGATGCGAAGCGGGCCGTCGTGCTCGTCCTGCGTGAGGCTGATTCGCCCCACATCAAAGGGTTGCGAGACGGGTCTCAGCTTTTCAGGCGCTTGGTCGATGCCGACCAAGACGTCAAGGGCATTCGTCAGTTGTGCAGGGAGTTGGCACTCGCCCAAAACATGGGGGCTACCGAAGTCGGGCGCGCCAAGGCCATCGAGTTGTTCTTCCAATGCCTCCACCCGCTGCTGCCTGCTGGCATGTCTGCCGCGAAATTTCAGGCACTGGGCTGCTGCCGGTTCCGTTGACACCGACCTAAGCTTCTTGAGCTTTCTCGAACTGTACGGGACTGAGATAGCCGAGCGTCGAATGCCGGCGCGTCGGGTTGTAGAAGCACTCGATGTAGTCGAACACATCTGAACGGGCCTGCCCTCGTGTGCGGTACACCTTCCTGGCCGTGCGCTCGGTCTTGAGGGAGCTGAAGAAGCTCTCCATGGCCGAGTTGTCCCAGACCTCACCGGCCCGGCTCATGCTGCAAGTGATGCCTTGTTCATCCAGCAGCTTCTGGAAGTGCTCGCTGGTGTACTGGCTACCCTGGTCCGAGTGATGCAACAAGGCCACCGGCTTGCCTCGCCGCCACACGGCCATCATCAGCGCATCCACCACGAGCTGCGAGGTCATGCTCTCCTGCATCGACCAGCCCACGATGCGCCGCGAGTACAGGTCCAGCACCGCCGCCACGTACAGCCAGCCCTCGGCTGTCCAGATGTAGGTGAAGTCGGCTACCCACTTCTGGTTCGGGCCATCGGCCCGGAACTGGCGGTCCAGCACGTTATCGGCCACCGCGCTGCGCGTGCCCCGGTCCTTGGGCAGTCCACGTCGTCGGGGCCTGGCTCGTAGTGCCTGCTCTCGCATGAGTCGCTCGATGCGGTGCAGACCACAGGCTTGACCTTGCTCCAACACGTCGTGCCACACACGGCGCGCGCCGTAGGTGCGGTCGCTGCGCACGAAGCTCTGGTGGACCTGCGCGCCCAGCACTTCATCGCTGAGGCTGCGCTGGCTCCTGGGCCGTGTGAGCCACGCGTAGAAGCCACCCCGCGAGACACCGAGCGCCTCGCACATCAGATTGACCGGCCAGGCCCCTCGGTGTTTCGCCACGAAGCCGAACTTCACATCGACTCCTTCGCGAAGTAGGCCGCGGCTTTTTTCAGGATGTCGCGCTCCATCTTGAGCTTGGCAACCTCCTTGCGCAGTCGCGCTATCTCCGCGTCCTGGGCCTTTTGCTTGCCGTTGCCAGGGAACGCCTCCTGGGGCTCCTCTCGCAACTCACGAACCCACTTGCGCAGCACGTTCTCGTGAACGTCCAGGTCCTTGGCTGCCTGGGCCACAGCCACGCCACGCTCGGTGACCAGCCTGACCGCCTCGAGCTTGAACTCGCGGCTGAATGTCCTTCTTCTCTCCATGAACCACCTCCGGTTTCATCTTCCACCTTAACAAGGTGTCATCGAAACCGGCAGCAGCCCACACTGCCTGTGTTCCAAGCACCAGAAATGCAGCCTGAACAAGAAGCCAATCAGCGGGTGTGTCAAGTTAAGCGCGAAGACCGGTTGGTTGAAATCGAGATTGGCACCGTGGCGTCAATGAAGGGTGAAACGCACCTGGCTACCCTGGTTCTGGAGTCGCTCGGGCATCCCAGCCGCCGCTTCGATCTGGCGGAGGCTCTGCCGGTGCTGGCTGGCCTCAAGGTACGCGACCCCAAAATATCGGAGTCCGTCCTTTCGCAGTTCCGAAATCTCTACGTCAGCATGTCCAGACCGACGAGCTTTCTGTGCTTGGCGGTCAACCAAGCGCGGGTGTCGGCCGATTGCATCGCAGCGCTACAACGTAAAGGATGGCAGGTGGAGATTTTGGCGTAGCTCTCGCCTTCGGCGGAGAAGTGTGGATAGCAGTCGCAGGGCTATAGTATTTGTAACGAATTCGCTCACGCCGCCGATCCAACAGCCGCGTGTTGTTCGGCACATCACGGGTGGCGGATTTCGCCGCTGAATTTGCTGCAGTATTTTTTTGTGCAGCAGGTATGTCGTAAAGCTTTTACTAAGGAAAGAAAAATGGAAGTTTGGATTAAATCTCTGGAAGTGGAGATGCAAGTTAAGCAAAAAGGCATTGAGTTGGAGGTTCGCAGCAAAGATGGAACAGAGCAACTCGGTGATTGCTACGCAACCATGACAGGCCTCGTTTGGTGTCAAGGCCGGACAAAAAAGGAAAATGGTGTGAAAGTGAAGTGGGAAGAGTTCATCGCCATTTGCGCTTCAGACGAATCCCTGAAAGCTGCGGTGAAAGCCGCTAAGAAAGCCGATAAAGCGGTCTAATCTATTGCTCAAGCCGACGGGTCGGAGGCAGATCGGCGACCTCCGCCCCCCAGTAATGGTTTAACTCATTTGACCAGGAGCTTGAGCGTCTCCTTACGTTTGCCTGCATCCGCTTTTCCGTACAGAAGCAGCAATTCCGCGATCTCCTCATCCTCATCCGCAAAGAAGAAAGCCACAGGTACACCCAGCACCTTGGCCAATTTGCGCACGGTGAGCAAGTCAGGCCGATGAATGCCCAGCTCGTACCGATTGATCCGCGTGCTAGCTACGAAGGCATCAATTCCAGCTTCGATCCCCAGCATTTTTTGAGACAAGCCAGCGTTAAGCCTGGCTTGCTTGAGCCTGGCTCCCCACCGTTGATCCGCCTCTGACATCTCTCGTCCCATAGGACTACGAGAGTCGTAGTTATGCCGCCTTATTGATACTACGAGTTGCGTTGTACAGGCCGTACAACTGACGATGAACGCGGCCTGCACCTCTTCAGTGGCTCGCCAGGAAGTGCTGAGCACGATAGCGTGCTGAAAGCCCCGGGCTGTCACCCTGCCTCCCCCGATTTTCCCTCGAAGCTACGAATTGCGTAGCTATCACCAGCTACTTCCTGCCTTTCATGGCTGCCTATCTGAATATTCTTAATTGCTACGATTTACGTAGTTTTCAGGCGAAGGTCGAGATGGCCTGTAGCAGCAGGAGGAGCATCAATGACGGGGAGGCGTAAGCGTGGCCCCAAGGCCCTTCTTGTGAGGAGCGGAGGGTCAATGCAGGATA
>ERZ778025.1099-NODE-1099-length-23644-cov-6.240705_pt1 | contig 23644 bp, 24 predicted proteins | sample MGYA00375755_ERZ778025 | MGnify/ENA primary metagenome ERZ778025 (study PRJEB29350, sample SAMN05389825) | bioreactor metagenome | isolation source: Thiocyanate bioreactor | place: South Africa: University of Cape Town | collected 2014-03-17 ... | reverse complement strand
GCTGGCCTGCGTGCGCGAGATCGCCGACCTGACCAAGGCCGACATCAGCGAAGAAGTGGCCAGCGCCTATGCGGGCAAAGAGCTGACCTTCGGCCCTGACTACCTGATCCCCACGCCGTTCGACTCGCGCCTGATCCTCAAGATCGCGCCCGCCGTGGCCAAGGCCGCCGCCGAGTCCGGCGTGGCCACGCGCCCCATCGAAGACATGGAGGCCTACAAGGAAACGCTGTCGCGCTTTGTCTACCAGACGGGCATGCTGATGCGCCCCGTGATCAACGCGGCCAAGGCCCTGCCCGATGCGCAAAAGCGCGTGGCCTATGCCGACGGTGAAGACGAGCGCGCCCTGCGCGCCGCGCAGATGGCGATTGACGACAAGATCGCCACGCCCATCCTCATTGGCCGCCCCGCCGTGATTGCCGCCCGCATTGCCAAGGCCGGCCTGCGCATGCAGCTGGGCAAGGACGTGGAGGTGTGCAACCCTGAGGACGACCCGCGCTTCCGCCAGTACTGGGAGCACTACCACCAGCTCATGAAGCGCAACGGTGCCTCGCCCGAAGTGGCCAAGGCCGCCGTGCGCCGCTCCAACACCATCATCGCCTCGCTGATGGTCACGCTGGGCGATGCCGACGCCATGATCTGCGGCCTGGTGGGCACGTACGAGACGCACCTGGAGCGCATCCACAGCATCATCGGCCGCCAGGAAGGCGCCAACAACTACGCGGCCCTGAACGCGCTGATGACCAACCGGGGCACGCTGTTCATTGCCGACACCTATGTGAATGAAGACCCCACGGCCCAGCAGCTGGCCGACATCGCCTGGATGTCGGTGCAGGAAGTGCAGCGCTTTGGCATCCCGCCCAAGGTGGCCTTCCTGTCGCACTCCAGCTACGGCTCGTCCAAGCGCGCCTCGGCCCGCAAGATGCGCGAGGCGCGCGACCTGTTCGTGGCGGCGCACCCCGAGATCGAGTGCGACGGCGAACTGCATGGCGACGCCGCGCTGGAGCCGAACATCCGCAACGCCTACATGGCGGACTCGACGCTCACCGATTCGGCCAACCTGCTGATCTGCCCCAACCTGGATGCCGCCAACATCCTCTACAACGTGCTCAAGACCACCACCAGCGGCGGCGTCACCGTGGGCCCCATCCTGATGGGCGCCGCTGCCACGGCCTACATCCTGACCCCGGCCGCCACCGTGCGCCGCGTGCTCAACATGACGGCCCTGGCCGTGGCCAGCGCTGCCACCCGGCCACGCTGAAAGTGCCGTGCCGGCCTTGCGCTGGCCGGCCTGCACACCAAGTCAACGGGGCCCCTGGGCCCCGTTTTTTTTGTGCGTGCGACAACCCCTTGCACCGCACTCGCACCATTTCGGGAAACCCAGCATGCTGGCATGCACCACTTCGGTGAACAATGGGGCACGGCAAAACACCCGCATCCGCAAACCGGGCATCGTTTTTGCTGACTGCAGGTGCATGGCCCCTGGATGGGGCCAACACCTTCCCTCACCGCATTTCCCCTTGCCCGACAGGAGCCCCGAATGAAAAAAAGACTGTTCATGCAAACCGCCGCCGCCCTGGCCCTGATCGGCAGCGCATCGCTGGCCCAGGCGCAGGCCACCACGCCCATCAAGTTCCAGCTGGACTGGCGTTTTGAAGGCCCAGCCGCGCTGTTCCTGCAGCCCGTGGCCAAGGGCTACTTCAAGGCCGCAGGCCTGGACGTGACGGTGGATGCAGGCAACGGCTCTGGCGGTGCTGTGCAGCGCGTGGCATCGGGCACGTACGACATGGGTTTTGCCGACTTGGCCGCCGTGATGGAGTTCCACGCCAACAACCCCGACGCGCAGAACAAGCCTGTGGCGGTGATGGGGGTCTACAACAACACGCCCCCCTCGGGCATGGCGCTGAAAAAGAGCGGCATCACCAAGCCCGCCGACCTGGCCGGCAAGAAGCTGGGCGCCCCCGTGTTTGACGCAGGCCGCCGCGCGTTCCCCATCTTCCAGAAGGCCAACGGCATCGGCGCCGTGACCTGGACCGCCATGGACCCGCCACTGCGCGAAACCATGCTGGTGCGCGGTGACGTGGACGCCATCACCGGCTTCACCTTCACCTCGCTGCTCAACCTGGAAGCCCGTGGCGCCAAGGCTGCCGACGTGGTGGTGCTGCCCTATGCCGACTTTGGCGTGAAGCTGTACGGCAACGTGATCATCGCCAGCCCCAAGCTCATCAAGGAGAACCCGGGCGCCATCAAGGCGTTCCTGTCAGCGTTCACCAAGGGCGCCAAGGAAGTCATAGCCAACCCCGCTGCGTCCATCGAATACGTGAAGGCGCGCGACGGTATCGTGAACGTGCCGCTCGAAACCCGCCGCCTGCAGCTGGCCATCGACACCGTGATCAACAGCCCCGACGCGCGCGCCGAGGGCTTTGGCCAGCTCAAGCCCGGCCGCCTCTCGCTGATGGCGTCGCAGGTGTCCGATGCGTTCAACACCAAGACCCGTGTGAACGCCGACGATGTGTGGAACGCCAGCTTCTTGCCCAGCGCTGCCGAGCTGAACATCCTGCCCAAGAAGTAATTACTATTAATTTGATAGCTGCAAGCGCATGATTGACTAGCGCTTGCGGCCATTCTGAGCATAAAAACTTCCATGCAGGCTGCTGACAACTATTTTGTGGACTTCCGGGACGTCTGGCTCGCCTACAACGACGAGCTGCGCGCCAAGAACCAGTTTGCGGTCGAAGCCATCGACCTGCAGGTGCGGCGCGGCGAGTTCATCGCCATCGTCGGCCCCTCGGGCTGTGGCAAGTCCACCTTCATGAAGCTGGCCACGGGGCTGAAGATGCCGTCGATGGGCAAGATCCTCATCGACGGGCAGCCGGTGACAGGGCCGCTGAAGGTGTCGGGCATGGCCTTCCAGGCGCCTTCGCTGCTGCCCTGGCGCACCACGGTGGACAACGTGCTGCTGCCGCTCGAAATCGTTGAGCCCTACCGCAGCCACTTCAAGCAAAAGCGCAAGGAGTACGAAGAACGCGCCCGCAAGCTGCTGCAAAAGGTGGGCCTCGCAGGCTACGAAGACAAGTTCCCCTGGCAGCTCTCGGGCGGCATGCAGCAGCGCGCCAGCATCTGCCGCGCGCTGATCCACGAGCCCAAGATGCTGCTGCTGGACGAGCCGTTTGGCGCGCTGGATGCCTTCACGCGTGAAGAGCTGTGGTGCATCCTGCGCGACCTGTGGACCGAGCAGCAGTTCAACCTGCGCGAATCGGTGTTCCTGGCCGACACGGTGTACGTGATGAGCAAGAGCCCCGGCCGGTTTGTGGTGCGCAAAGAGATCGAGCTGCCCCGCCCGCGCGACCTGGAAGTGACCTACACCAAGGAGTTCACCGACATCGTGCACGAGCTGCGCGGCCACATCGGTGCACTGCGAAAAGCGGGCGCGCCCATCCAGCAATAAGAACAAAGAAAGCGCCTCATCCCCATGCACAAGAAAACCGTGGAGCGCTGGTCCCCCTGGATCCTGCTCGTCGCCACCATCCTGCTGTGGCAAATCATCTGCTCGGCCTTCAGCATCCCTGAGTACCTGTTCCCCAGCCCCTGGGCCATTGGCGTGCAGCTGGTGGAGTTCAGCGGCGTCATCGCAGGCCATGCCTGGCGCACCTTCTGGGTCACGATGGCGGGCTTCGGCATCGCCATCGTGGTGGGTGTGCTGCTGGGTTTTGTGATCGGCAGCTCGCGCATTGCCTATGCCGCCGTGTACCCGCTGATGACGGCCTTCAACGCGCTGCCCAAGGCCGCCTTTGTGCCCATCCTGGTGGTGTGGTTCGGCATCGGCGTGGGCCCGGCCATCCTCACGGCGTTCCTCATCAGCTTCTTCCCCATCATGGTCAACATCGCCACGGGCCTCGCCACGCTGGAGCCCGAGCTGGAAGACGTGCTGCGCGTGCTGGGCGCCAAGCGCTGGGACGTGCTGACCAAGGTGGGGCTGCCCCGCTCCATGCCGTACTTCTACGGCTCGCTCAAGGTGGCCATCACGCTGGCCTTTGTGGGCACCACCGTGTCGGAAATGACCGCGGCCAACGAAGGCATCGGCTACCTGCTGATCAGCGCAGGCTCGTCCATGCAGATGGGCTTGGCCTTTGCAGGCCTGATGGTGGTGGGCGCCATGGCCATGGTGATGTACGAGCTGTTCAGCTGGATCGAAAAACGCACCACGGGCTGGGCGCACCGGGGCTCCCAGGGTGAATAACACGTCCGTGTTGAGCGATGCACAGGCAGCCGCACTGCTGCGCCGCGCCAACGCTGTGGCCCAACGCGCCAAGGACACGGGCCGCCACCCTTTTGGCGCGCTGCTCGTTGCGCCCGATGGCGAAACCGTGCTGGCCGAGCAGGGCAACATCGACACGGTGAACCACGCCGAGAGCACGCTGGCGCGCACGGCGGCGGCCAACTACCCCGGCGCCTATCTGGCCCAGTGCACGCTGGTCACCACCTGAGAACGTGTTCACCATCTCCCAGGGGTCGCGTTGGAGCGCAATCGGGATGAGTGGATGCCCCGGTTGCTTGCATGGGCTCGTGCCCATGCAAGCAACCGGGGCGTTCAATCGCCCGATTTCGCTCCAACCCTTCGGGCAGTGGTCTTTGCGGGTGGCCTGCGGCGTTGCGGCGCTTGCCAATAGCCGAGCTATTGGCAGCGCACCGCGCCTTGCATCCCATCCCGCAAAGACCGCTGCGCGACCCCTGGGAGATGGTGAACACGTTCTTGGACCCCTGCGCCATGTGTGCTGGCACCATCTACTGGGCGGGCATCGGCCGTGTGCTGTATGGCGCCGAAGAAACCGCCCTGCTCGCCCTGACGGGCGACCACCCCGAGAACCCCACGCTGGCCCTGCCCTGCCGCACGGTGTTTGCGAGCGGCCAGCGCCCCACCGAGGTGCTGGGCCCGGTGCCAGCACTGCGGGACGAGATCACCGCCCTGCACCGCGACTTCTGGCAGTAGTGGGCTCTGGCGCTTGTACATCAAGCGCAAGCAGCTCCTCTTTCAGTAGCAAAAGACACCATCAACGGGTGCCGCGGCACCCTGCCGCTATACTGCCCGCCCCGTTTGGACGACAGCAGGATCACACCGCATGCGCTTGACCATTCTTTTGCGCCTTCTGGCCCTTGGGGCCACAGCAGGTCTGGCCGCATGCGGCGGCACCGCACCAACACAGCCAGCGGCGGGCGACGCCACACCGGTCGCAGCGACCCCATCCACCACGCCCCCTATCCGCATCGGCATCGCCCTGGGCGGCGGTGCGGCCAAAGGCTTGGCGCACATTGGCGTGATAAAGATGTTGGAGGCCACCGCCCTGGCACCCGCCGTGGTCTCGGGCACCAGCGCAGGCAGCGTGGTGGGCGCGCTGTATGCCAGTGGCATGAACGCCTTCGAGATGCAGGAAAAAGCCGTGGCGCTGGACGAAGCCAAGATCCGCGACCTGCAGTTGTCATCGGGCGGGCTGGTGCTGGGCCAGAAGCTTGAAGACTATGTGAACGAGCAGGTGCGCCGCAAGCCGCTGGAGCAGATGGTCAAGCCCTTTGTGGTCGTCGCCACGCGGCTGGAAGACGGCGAGCGCACCGTGTTTGCACGCGGCAACACCGGCCAGGCCGTGCGCGCATCGAGCAGCGTGCCGGGCGTGTTCCAGCCCGTCACCATCGGCAAGTACCACTTTGTGGATGGCGGCATCGTTAGCCCCGTGCCGGTGGATGCCGCACGCCAGCTGGGCGCGGACATCGTGATTGCGGTAGACATCTCCAACAAGGCCCGGGGCCAGACGCCGGGCAACATGCTGGGCGCGCTCAACCAATCGATTGCCATCATGGGCCAGAAGCTGGGCCAGGCCGAGCTGGCGCGGGCTGATGTGATCGTCCGCCCGCAGGTGCTGGACATTGGTGCCGCCGACTTCAGCCAGCGCGCCAATGCCATCGTGGAAGGCGAAAAGGCCGCACTGGCTGTGATGCCGCAGATCCGCGAACGTGTGGCCCAACTGCAGGCCGAACGCGCCAAGGCGGCGGCGCAGGCCCAGCAGAAAGCAGCCGAGGCGCAGTACCAGGCCTGCCTGGACAACCGCAGCCGGCTGCAAAAGCTGGCGGGCCTGGCCAAGCTGGACGACTCCTGCCCGGTGCCTAAGTAGAGCAGCCAACAAACCCTTCCGGCACAGCGCCCTTCGGGTAAAGTCCATTGCGCCCAACGCCTGCCCGCACCACCCGGCAACGCGTTCACGCTCCACACTGCCCGCCCCACCCATTCCATGTCTTCGCCGTTCTCCGCCGTCAAACCCAGCGCCAAGCTCTCCGACCAGGTGGCCAGTGCGCTGGAGGCCGAGATTCGCGCGGGCCGCATCCAGGCTGCGCAAAAGCTGCCTACCGAGGCCGTGCTGGCGCAGCAGTTCCAGGTCAGCCGCACGGTGGTGCGCGAGGCCATCTCGCGCCTCAAGTCTTTGGGGCTGGTGGACTCGCGGCAGGGCAGCGGCGTGTATGTGCTGGCGCCGGGCATCGAGCCGCTGCAGTTTGATGTGCCCCTTGCCGCATCGCGCGAGGCGGTGATGCAGATTGTGGAAGTGCGCCGTGCGCTGGAGGCCGAAGTGGCCGAACTGGCGGCCCTGCGTCGCACCGATGAAGACATTGCCGCCATCCGCGCCGCCATGCAGCACATTGCAGACGCCGTGCGCGCAGGCCGCGATGGGGTGGAAGAAGACGTGCTATTCCACCGCGCCATTGCCCAGGCGACGGGCAACCCGTTCATGATCAGCACGCTGGACTATCTGGCCCAGTTTCTCAAAGGCGCCACGCGTGTGACCCGCGCCAACGAGGCGCGGCGCACCGACTTTGCCGATGCGGTGACCCACGAGCACACCCACATCGTGCGCGCCATCGAGGCGGGCGACCCGGTGGCTGCGCGGGCGGCTGCAGCCCAGCACATGAAGAATGCACTCGCCCGCATCGAGCAGGCCGACCTGTCGTTCTGGGCCCAGGACGGCGCGCGGCTGGCCCAGCCGCTGGTGGCGGCATCCGCGCCAATGGTGTTCTGAGCTGCATCGCTGAGATGCCTGCGCAACGGGCTTGAACGCTTCGGCGCTAGCGGCATAGCGAGCATCCGTGTGAGGCCTGTGGCGTGGCGGCGGCGGGGCTTGCGCCCCGGCCACATTGTTGATTTGCTACTTATTTAGTAGCTACTCAGGCATATTGCACTAGCGCTTGAGCACTAAAACGCCTCAAAAGTGCGTCACCCGCCTTCTCCACGCACTGGCACACGCGGGTTAACCCGTAGGAGTACAGATCGCAATAATTTGTATGATAACCATATAAACACATCAAACCGGGTGCACCCAGCCTTCCTCAACAGGCCGTTTTCAGAGGCCTCCATCTGGGCCTGCCCCCCTTCCATACCGGAGATACCCCGTTCATGTCCACCCTCGCACTTCTCGGCATCGGCGCCGGCAGCATTGGCCTGCTCCTGTTGCTCATCATCCGCTGGCAGGTCCACGCTTTCGTGGCGATGATGCTGGTGAGCTTTCTGGTGGCGTTTGCCACCGGCATGCCCATTGGCGACATCATCAGCACGCTGATTGCAGGCATGGGCGGCACGCTGGGGTCGGTCGCCATCCTGGTGGCGCTCGGCTCCATGCTGGGGCGCATGATCGAGGTCTCAGGCGGCGCCGCCAGCCTGGCCAACCGCTTCACGCAACTGCTGGGGCCCACACGGGTGCCCATGGCGCTCACGGCCGCCGCGCTGGTGCTGGCCATCCCGGTGTTTTTTGACGTGGGCTTCATCATCCTGGTGCCCATCGTCTACGGCTTTTGCAAGGCGGCGGGCGTCAACCCCATCAAGTTCGGCCTGCCCGTAGCGGGCATCATGCTGGCCGCACACGTGGTAGTGCCACCGCACCCCGGCATCGTGGGCGGGGCGGCCATCGTCAAGGGCGACATTGGCTGGATCACCATCATTGGCCTAGCCATCTGCATCCCGCTGGCGGCGCTGTCGCAGGTGGTTTCGGGCTGGCTCAACCGCAAGGGCTACCCCATGCTGCCCACCACGGCCGAGCAGTTTGCAGCCTTTGGCAACAGCGAAGACAGTGCAGCGTCCAAGTCACGCAGCGCACCGGGCGTGGGCACCATCATGGCGTTGATCGTCATTCCCCTCGCCCTCATCATGGCGGGGACCACTGGCGCCACGCTGCTGCCCAAGGGCGACAACCTGCGCAATGTAATGGGCTTCATCGGCTCGCCCATCTTTGCGCTGATGGTGGCCGTGGGCCTGGCGATGTTTCTGCTGGGCCGCAACCAGGGCTGGAACCGCGAGCGCACCAACGCGATCATGGAATCCGCCCTGCCCCCTGCTGCCACCGTGATCCTGGTGACGGGCGCTGGCGGTGTGTTTGCCAAGGTGCTCACGGCCAGCGGCATTGGCACGGCGCTGTCGCAAAGCCTCACGGCCACCCATCTGCCCCTCATCCTGCTGGCGTTCATCATCTCTCTGGCGCTGCGCGCTGCACAGGGTTCGGCCACCGTGGCCATCATCACCACCTGCGGCCTGCTGGCCGACGCGATGGCCGGTGGCGGGTATTCCCCCTTGCAAGTGGCGCTGCTCACGGTTGCCATTGGCTTTGGCAGCCTGGGTCTGTCGCACGTCAACGATTCGGGCTTCTGGATTGTGACCCGCTACCTGGGCCTGAGCGTGGGCGATGGCCTGCGCACCTGGACGGTGCTGACCACGGTGCTGGGCATTGCAGGTTTTGCAATGACCGCTTTGCTCTGGGTGCTGGTGGCCTGAGTGCCCTCTTATTGAATTTCTTTGAAGGACTGACAACATGACCAAACCCACCGTCGGCATCATCGGCCTGGGCGCCATGGGCGCTGGCATTGCCAAGACTCTGCGCAACAACGGTTTCACCATCCACGTGTGCGACGTGCGCCCCGGCGTGGCCGATGCCTTTGTGGCCGAAGGTGGCACGGCCCACGCCACCACGGCTGCACTGGCAGCAGTGAGTGACGTGGTGGTGTCGGTGGTGGTCAATGCCGCGCAGACCGAGAGCGTGCTATTTGGCGACGATGGCCAAAGCGGCGCAGCCAGCACCATGCGCCCCGGCAGCACTTTTGTGATGTGCTCCACGGTGGACCCCAACTGGTCGGTGGCGCTGGAAGCGCGCCTGAACGCCCTGGGCCTGCACTATGTGGATGCGCCCATCTCCGGCGGCGCAGCCAAGGCCGCATCGGGCCAGATGACCATGATGACCTCGGCCAAGCCCGAGGCCTATGCCGCGGCCAACGCCGTGCTCGACGGCATGGCTGGCAAGGTGTACCGCCTGGGCGACAAGGCGGGCGCGGGCAGCAAGGTCAAGATCATCAACCAGCTGCTGGCCGGTGTGCACATTGCCGTGGCCGCCGAAGCCATGGCACTGGGCCTGCGCGAGGGCGTGGAAGCCAGCGCCTTGTATGAAGTGATCACGAACAGCGCGGGCAACAGCTGGATGTTTGAAAACCGCATGGCCCATGTGCTGGCGGGCGACTACACGCCGCTGTCGGCCGTCGATATTTTTGTGAAGGACCTGGGCCTGGTGCTGGACACCGCACGCGCCAGCAAATTCCCGCTGCCGCTGGCCGCCACCGCACACCAGATGTTTATGCAAGCCTCCACCGCAGGCTTTGCCAAGGAAGATGACAGTGCCGTGATCAAGATCTTCCCCGGCATCACCCTGCCCGAAGGCAAGGAGAAAAAGGCATGACACGCGCGTTGCTGGGCTGCATTGCCGACGACTTCACGGGCGCGACCGACTTGGCCAACAACCTCGTGCGCGCAGGCATGCGCGTGGTGCAGGCCATGGGCGTGCCCACGGCACCGTTGGACACCGAGGCCGATGCCATCGTGGTCGCGCTCAAGTCACGCACCATTCCCAAAGACGAGGCGATCGCCCAGTCGCTTGAGGCGCTGAAGTGGCTGCAGGCACAAGGCGTCGAGCAGATCTACTTCAAGTACTGCTCCACCTTTGACAGCACGGCCGAAGGCAACATCGGCCCCGTGACCGATGCGCTGATGCAGGCCCTTGGCACCGACTTCACCATCGCCACGCCCGCCTTCCCCGACAACAAGCGCACCGTGTTCAAGGGCTACCTGTTTGTGGGCGATGTGTTGCTGAACGAGAGCGGCATGCAGAACCACCCGCTCACGCCCATGACCGACCCCAACCTGGTGCGCGTGCTGCAGGCGCAAACACCCAGCCGCGTGGGCCTGATCGACCACAGCGTGGTCGCACAAGGCGAGGCCGCCATCCGCGCGCGCATCGACCAACTGAAGGCCGAAGGCGTGCGCATGGCCGTGGTGGATGCGGTGTCGAACGCAGACCTGCTGCGCCTGGGCCCGGCCCTCAAGGGCATGCCGCTGGTCACAGCAGGCTCGGGCGTGGCCATTGGCCTGCCGGGCAACTTTGGCGTGGCCCCCAGCAACGAGGCCGCCCGCCTGCCCGCAGCGCAAGGGCTGCAGGCCATCGTGTCGGGCAGCTGCTCGGTAGCCACCAACCAGCAGGTGATGGATTTCATCAAGGCAGGCAAGCCTGCTCTGGCCATCGACCCCCTGCGCATCGCTGCAGGCGTGGACGTAGCCGCCGAAGTGCTGGCTTGGGCCGAAGGCCTCATTGGCCAGGGCCCGGTGCTGGTGTATTCCACCGCCGAGCCCTCGGCCGTGCGCGCCATTCAGGGCAAGATCGGTTCGGAGAAAGCCGGTGCCATGGTGGAAGACACCATTGCCGCCATTGCCCGCGGCCTGGTGCAGCGCGGTGTGCGCCAGCTCATCGTGGCGGGTGGCGAAACCTCGGGTGCCTGTGTGCAGGCCCTGGGCATCACCCAAATGCGCATTGGCGCGCAGATCGACCCCGGTGTGCCGTGGTGCCATGCCGTGGCCCCCGACGCGAAGGACGGGCTGCACATCACGCTGAAGTCGGGCAATTTCGGCAGCACCGACTTTTTCACCAAGGCTTTTGCACAATTGCTGGCATGACCTCCACCCCCGCCTTCATGGATGAGCGCCAGGCCCGCGACGAGATCTGTCGCGTGGGCCGCAGCCTGTTTGAGCGGGGCTATGTACACGCCACCGCAGGCAACATCAGCGTGCGCCTGGCCGATGGCTACCTCATCACCCCCACCGATGCCTGCCTGGGCACGCTGCAGCCCGAGCGGCTGGCGCGCCTGGACGCCCAAGGCCAGCAGGTGGCAGGCGACCGGGCCAGCAAGACCATTGCGCTGCACCGGCAGATCTACGAGGCCTCGGCTTCGACTGCAGCCCCGGCACGCTGCGTGATCCATACGCACAGCACGCATCTGGTGGCTTGCTCATTGCAGGCCGACATGACGGCCAACGGTCCGCTGGGGCCTGACGCGCAATTGCTGCCTCCCATCACGCCCTACTTCGTCATGAAGGTGGGCCGCGTGCCGCACATCCCCTACCACCGCCCCGGTGATGCCGCAGCGGCCGCGCTGGTGGCGCAGACCATCACCCGCTATGCGGCGCAGCGCAGCCCTGTGCGCGCGGTGATGCTGGCGCGCCTGGGCCCCAACGTGTGGCACGACACGCCCGCCGCCGCCATGGCCGTGCTGGAGGAACTGGAAGAAACCGCGCGCCTGTGGATGCTGTGCCAGCCCCGCCCGACACCGCTGACCGAGCCCCAGATCGAGGAGCTGCGCCAGAGCTTTGGTGCCCACTGGTAACTGGTAACCGGCTGGCTGCGCACAAGGCGCGGGGACGAAAGAACACACACAAGGAGACAAACCATGACCCTTTCTTTCTGGCGCAAAGCCTTTGCCCCCGTGCTGCTGGGCGTGCTGGCCACAGGCGGTGCATCGGCTGCGGACTACCCCGCCCCCCAACACGGGGAATGGATCGTCAAGGACTTCCGCTTCCACACCGGCCAGACCTTGCCCGAACTCAAGCTGGCCTACTCCACTGTGGGCGAGCCCACCGGAGAGCCCGTGCTGGTGCTGCATGGCACCAATGGCTCGGCAGAGAGCATGCTCACGCCCGGCTTTGCAGGCACGCTGTTTGGCCCCGGCCAGCCGCTGGATGCGCGCAAGCACTTCATCATCCTGCCGGACGCCATCGGCACCGGCCGCTCCAGCAAGCCGTCGGACGGCCTGCGCGCCGCCTTTCCTGCCTACAACTACGACGACATGGTGCAGGCCCAGTACCGCCTGCTGACCGAGCACCTGGGCGTGCGCCATGTGCGCGCCATCATCGGCAACTCCATGGGCGGCATGCACCCCTGGGTGTGGGCCCAGCGCTACCCCGACTTCATGGACATTGCCGTGCCCATGGCTTCGCTGCCCGCTGCCATGTCGGGCCGCAACTGGATGATGCGCCGCCTGCTGGTCGAAGCCATCCGCAACGACCCCGAATGGCAAGGCGGCAACTACACCCGCCAGCCCCGCAGCCTGCAGTTTGCGTCGGTGTTCTTTGGCACCGGCACCAACGGCGGCAACCAGGGCCTGCAAAAGCTGGCCCCTACCCGCGCTGCGGCCGATGCGCTGGTGGAGCAGCGCCTCAAAGCCCCTTTCCGTGGCGATGCCAACGACCACATCTACCAGTGGGAAGCATCGCGCGACTACGACCCCGAGCCCGGGCTGGAACGCATCACCGCGCGCGTGCTGGCCATCAACTCGGCAGACGATGAGCGCAACCCGCCCGAGCTGGGCGTGCTGGACAAAGCCATCGCCCGCATCCCTCACGCCCAGGCCTACGTGATCCCCGCCAGCGCCGACACCCTCGGCCACAGCACGGTGGGCCTGGCGCGCTTTTACCAAGACCGGCTGGCGCAGGTGCTCACCAACGCGCCGCGCCGCTAATCCTTATTTTTCAGGAATCCTCTGTATGCCCCGCTTTGCCGCCAACCTGTCCATGCTCTACAACGACGTGGACTTTCTCGACCGCTTTGCCGCCGCTGCCCACGATGGCTTCAAGGCGGTGGAGTACCTCTTCCCTTACGCCTACCCGGCGCAAGAACTGGCCACACGCCTGCAAGCCAACGGCCTGCAGCAAGTGCTGTTCAACGCCCCGCCCGGCAACTGGGACGCAGGTGAGCGCGGGCTGGCCTGCCTGCCGGGGCGTGAGGCCGAATTCCGCGAAGGCATTGCCAAAGCGGTGGAATACGCCAAAGCCCTGCAATGCCCCCGCATCCACGTGATGGCCGGGCTGGTGCCCCAGGGTGCAGACGCGGCCACCGTGCGCGCCACCTACATCGCCAACGTGCGCTACGCCGCCGAGCAGGCCGCGCCCCATGGCATCCAGATCCTGCTGGAGCCCATCAACGGCCGCGACATGCCCGGCTTCTTCCTGAGCCGTCAAGACCAGGCCCACGCGCTGATCGCCGAGATCGGCGCCGCCAACGTCAAGGTGCAGATGGACCTGTACCACTGCCAGATCGTGGAAGGTGACCTGGCCATGAAGGTGCGCCAGTACCTGCCCACCGGCAACGTCGGCCACTTCCAGATTGCCGGTGTGCCCGAGCGCCACGAGCCCGATGTGGGCGAGATCAACTACACCTACCTGTTCAAGTTGCTGGACAGCCTGGGCTACGACGGCTGGATTGGCTGCGAATACCGCCCCGCGCGCGGCGCCGCCGCCCACGCCACCAGCGACGGGCTGGGCTGGCTCAAGCCCTGGCTGTAAAGACCTACCCCGCACCACAGTTGCCGTTGCACGCCAGACACTGGTGCAGCGCGCACCATGGTGTGGCGCGCGGGGGTGTTAGGGCATGGCCCGCACGATGGGATCGCATGGCACAGATCCTGCAAATACGCAGACGCCAAGAGTAGAAGCGTTCAGCGGCCACCGCCCGGAAATTGCTCTTGAAGCATGCAATGGACTGACGCCACCACGGGCGCGCAGGACTGTGCGTCTTCAGGAGGCCGGTGCCCCCACCTTGCAGCCCCAGCGCCCTGTCGGTTGATTGCATGCACCCCGTCCGGAGGGGTGTGAAGCCTGGCTTTTCACTCCCCCGTGGTTATCCGCCAACGACCAGGAGTGCTCCACGATGCAACGCCGTTCCCTCATCCGCGCCACTGGCGCCGCCGCCCTGCTGTCTGCCGCACCGTTTGTGCGCGCCCAGGGCAATCTGCAAAAGTTCAAGTTCAACCTGGGCTGGAAGGTTGAGGCCTCGGGCGCGGGCTTTTTGCTGGCGCAGCAGCGCGGCTACTACAAGGATGCGGGCCTGGACGTCACCATCGACACCGGCAACGGGTCTGCATCGGCCATCAGCCTGGTGGCGGGCGGTGCGTATGACGTGGCGTCGGCCGACCTCTCGACCATGATCGAGTTCAACACCGCCAACCCACAATCCAAACTGGCGGCGGTCGCCATCCAGTACGACCTGAACCCCAACTCGGTCATGGTGCGCAAGGACGGCGCCATCAAGAAGCCCGCCGACCTGGCGGGCAAGACCATTTTGGGCCAGCCCTTCAATGCCTCGCGCAAGCTCTTTCCTGCCTTTGCCAAGGCACAGGGCTTTGATGGCAGCGGCGTGAAATGGGAGAACGTGGCGCCCGACATTGGCGACACGCGCTTTGTGAAAGGTGACTTTGACGCAGCAGCGTACTTCTTCTTCACCGGTCTGCTCAACCTGAAGGCGCGGGGCCTGACGCCGGATCAGATCACGGTGTTCCGCTTCTCGGACTATGGCCTCAAGTCCTACGGCAACGGGCTGATCGCCAACGCCAAGAGCATGCAGGACAACCCGGACGCCATGAAGGCTTTCGTCAAAGCCACCACACGCGGCTGGGTCGATGCGATTGCCGACCCGCGCGCCGGCGCTGCCGCCATCAAGGCCCGCGAGCCCCTGGCCCATGAGGAGATCGAGTTCGAACGCCTGCAGCTCATCGTGGACGGCACCATGAAGACCGCCGAGACACGCACCAACGGCTGGGGCGCTGCCACCCCTGCGCGCCTGCAGGCCACCATCGATGAGACCGTGGCCGCCTTCGGCCTCAAGAGCAGCCTGGCGGTGGCCGACATCTGGACTGACCGCTTCCTGCCCGCAGCCGCCGACCGCAAGCTCAAGGCGTGAATAGGGGAAAGCCATGGGCATCCCCCTCATCGACCTCAGCGGCGCCCTGCAGGCAGGCGCGCCGCTCAGCCCTGCCGTGATGGCCGTGGCCGCCCATCTGCGCCAGGCCTGCATGGGCGCAGGGTTCTTCTACGTGCGCCACCACGGCGTGCCGCAGGACGTCATTGCGCGCCAGTTTGCCTTGGCGCAGCAGTTCTTCGACCTGCCGCTGGCATCCAAAGAAGCCATCTCGCTGCACCACTCACCCGCCATGCGGGGCTACGAAAGCCTGGGCGGGCAGACCCTGGACGCAAATGCGCGCCCGGACCTGAAGGAAAGCTTTTACTGCGGGCTGGATTACGCGGCAGACCACCCGTACGTGCAGCGCGGCTACCACTCCTACGGAAGCAACCAGTGGCCGGAGGCGTTGCCCGAGCTGGCCGCCCAGAGCCGCACTTACATCGCCGCCATGCGGGAACTGGCCCAGCGGCTGATGCAGCTGCTGGCACTCTCGCTCGACCTGCCCGAGGACTACTTCGACCACACCCACCAGAGCCCCATGCTCACGCTGCGGCTGCTGCGCTACCCGCCGCATCCTGAAAGCGCCGATGCACTCACCTTTGGCGCGGGCGAGCACACGGACTGGGGTGCCATCACCCTGCTGGCCCAGGACCACCATGGCGGGCTGGAGGTGAAGCTGCCCACCGGCGAATGGGTGGCCGCCACACCCATCGAGGGCGCGCTGGTCGTGAACCTGGGCGACATGATTCCGCGCTGGACCAACGGGCTGTACCGGTCCAACCCGCATCGCGTGCGCAACGTGCACAGCGGGGGCGCACCGCGCCACTCCATTCCGTTTTTCTACACGCCCGACTACGAGGCCCAGGTGGTCCCCGTCCCCACCTGTGTGCCTTCCGGCGAGTCGCCGCGCTTTGCACCCTGCACCGTGGGCGAGCACCTGCAGGCCATGTACCGCAAGACCTATGGCCTGGGTCAGACCGCTACATCCACTACCCAGGCCAGCGCGGCGGTGATGGCATGAGGCTCTGGTTCAACCTGCTGTGCCAGGACATCGAGGCACAACTGCAGTTCTATCAAGCCCTGCTGCAGTTGCCCGAGGCGCCGGGGACGCGCTCGGCCATCTACCGGGCGTTGGAGACCGAGCATTTCCAGCTCGGCTTCAACGCGCCCGAGGCCTATGCCCTGCTGGGCCTCGCCGACCGGCAGCCTGGCGCAGCCTTGCAGTCACCCCGCGGCGTAACAGGCTATGCCACCTTCATGCTGGACACACCGGACGCGGTGGAGGCTGCCACCGAAAAGGCCAAAGCTCTGGGCGGACAGGTCATCAAATCACCCTACGCCACCTATTACGGCCAATGGCAGGCGGTGCTGGCGGACCCGGAAGACAACGTGTTCCGGATAAGCGCCGTGGGTGTACCGCGCCACGTCGCTTGAGCTAGCCCCTGCCCGGCCGCGCCATCGACGGCAGCCGCCCACCCAGGCATCGGCGGGGCGGACAAGCGTCCACCCCTGCCTCCCAAGTCACGCGTCAATGAGCCTTGAAGTTGGCCGCCACCCGCTGGTTCAGGTATTCGCCCGCGGCAATCGCCGGGTACTTTTTGCCGGGCCCTTCGATGATGGCATCGCGGTTGGCCTGGGCAAAGAAGGCGATGCTGTAACGCGGCCCCATGTACTCGCCGGGCAGCGGGTTCTTCACGCGGTGGAAGTTGCTGGGCAACTGGTCGTCGCTCCAGCGCATCAGCATGTCGCCGATGTTGCAGGTGATGGCCTGCTCGTCGGGCTCCACGGACGTCCAGGCCTGGGTGTCCATCTCCTTGCCCGGGCACACCTGTAGGCCGCCCTGGCCCTGGCGCTGAAAGAGCAGGGTCAGGCAATCGAAGTCGGTATGCGCCCCAGCGCGCCACAGGCCCAAGTGGGCTTGCTGCTCGGGCGGGGTCGCAAAGTAGTGCAGCAGGCGCAAGGTGCTTTGGTAGCTGGCCTGCGCAGGGTCGTGCGCGCGGGCAAAGAAGGCCTCGTCAAACCCCAGCTTCCACGCAAAGCACGACAGCACCTGCATGGCCACCTGCCAGCACTGGCCTTCGAAGGCGAGCATGGTGGACTGAAAGCCCGCCAGCTCCTCGTCGGTGGGCCACAGGCCCGCCATGTGCGGGCGGGTGATCTGGTACGACTCCTTCTGGTCCGGTGTGCCGGTGGAGGGGCGCACCTGCGCGCGGCTTTCCCAGCCCACGTTCAGCGCCTTCTTGAGCGGGTACTGCGCCTTCACGGCGTCGGGTAGCGCAAAGAAGCGCTCGGTCATTGCAAAGGCGTTGTGCACCTCCGCCAGGTCAATGCCGTGGTTCACGATCTGGAAAAAGCCGACATCGACAGCTGCGTCCCACAGTTGGTCGGCAATCTCGGTCTTGCGCTGCGCAAAGTGGCTGAGGTCGACGCGGCGGATCTCGCGGCTCGCGGTTTCCGAGCCCATCGCGCCCATGCGTGTTTCTTTTTTCAGCTCGGCGAGGTCGTAGGTGGCAGTGGTGGTCATGCAGTTCTCCTGAAGACAAGTGGAAGGAAGAAAGGCCCTCCCGCTGGGTGCTTCAAGAGTGGGTGGCACCGCCGACGGCGGCCGTCCTTTCAACCCTTGAAGCCACGGTGTGCCAACGCACACCGCTGTGCGCACAGCGGGCTTCAAGAGCAATTTCCGACTGGCATCGCCCCGTGCAGGATGGCACAGGGGGCAACGCAGTGAACGCTTCTACTCTTGCCAAAAGCGATGCAAAAAGAATGCCCACGGCGCCTTGCTTGTGTATCCACGCAGGTTGAGCGCACTTGTGCACAGCGGATCAAAAGCCATGCATACATGTCACTGATTGTGATTGGCATGCCAAATGCATAGCGCCCTGCACCACAACGGCGGGCGTGCAGACAGTCCGGCGTTGCACAACGACAGCCACCCACCCACCATCGACGGAGACACCCACACCATGCACGCGCTCATGTCTGCACCCCCAGCCAGCTTTGACGCCCCCACCCCCATCAACGACACCGACGGCACCTACCTGCGCCAGGCCATCGCGTGGTCGTGCACGGCCCGCGCGCGCGGCAACCGCCCGTTTGGTGCGGTGGTCATCAGTGCCGAAGGGCGCCTGCTGGCCGAGGCTTACTGCAACACCACCGAGACCGGCGACTGCACCGGCCACGCCGAGACCAATGCCGTGCGCCAGCTCAGCCCACGCGTGGGGCGCGATGCCCTGGCCAAGGCCACGCTGTATTCGTCGGCCGAGCCCTGCGTGATGTGTGCGGGCGCCATCTTCTGGTCCGGCATCGGGCGCGTGGTGTTTGGCATTGACGCCGAGCGCCTGCGCGTGTTCCGGGGCGAGCGGGCCGAGCAGCGCGATGCCGAGCTGTCGTGCCGCGACGTGTTTGCCGCATCGCCCCACGCTATCGAATGCATCGGCCCGGCGCTGGTCGAAGAAGCCAGCGCGCCGCATATCGGGTTCTGGAAAGTCTGACCCATTCCCGCGCGGGCAGAATCTGCAGCGCACACTCTGCCATCCCCCGTCCCCCATGTCTCGCACCAAAGCCATGACCGAATCCGAAGCCGAAGCTGCCTCCGGCGCGCTGCTCAGCCGTGCCAAGCAGGGCCGTGAACGCATCCTGGGCGCCATCCGCGAGGCGGCCATTGCCGAGTTCAGCCGCCACGGGTTCAAAGGGGCATCCACCAAGGCCATTGCCGAGCGCGCGGGCCTGACCAAGCCCCAGCTGCACTACTACATCAGCAGCAAGGAAGAGCTGTATGAAGAGCTGCTGTACTCGGTGCTCAACGGCTGGTCGGGCGCCTTCATTTTTGACAGCAACAGCGACGATCCCAAGAAGGTGTTGAGCAGCTACGTGCGCAAGAAGCTCGACTACGCGCTGGATAACCCGGGCCTGTCGCGCATCTTCACTACCGAGGTGCTGGGCGGTGGGCGCAACCTGGGCAAATACTGGCCCGTGGCCGTCAAGTCCACCCAGCAGAAGGTGGACCTCATCAACCGCTGGATCGCCGAAGGTCGCATGCGCGCCGTCAACCCCACATTGCTGCTCATGCAGATCTGGGGCATGACGCAGCACTACGCCGACTACGGCGTGCAGGTGCACATCATGCTGGGGCTGGCGCCCGACGAACCCATCGACCGCGAGCCCATCGTGCGCGAACTCACCAGCTTTGTGCTGCTGGGCTGCGGCCTCGCACCAGACTAAAGCCCCATGCCCATTTCTGGGCATGGTCTGCGCGCCAGAGGGCTAGCGGGGCGTGATGCGCACCAGCAAGCGGCGCAAATCCGTCGCGATAAGGCCACGTTGATCCACCACAAAGACGTTTGACGGCTTTTTGTGGCTGGCACAGCCTTTGCAATAGTTTGACCAATCGATCAAATCACATGGTCAAACAATGCAGACAGCCCCTGACACCGCCAGCGCCACCCGCACAGAACACACGTTCGAGCTGATCCTGCAGCGCAGCCAGATGCGCTTGCCCGTTGGCCCCGGCGAGAGCATGGCCGACGTGCTGCAGCTCGCCGGCGTGCCGCTGGAAACCCTGTGCGAACAGGGCGTGTGCGGCACCTGCGTGACCCGCTGGCTGGACGGCGAGCCCGACCACCGCGACAGCTGCCTGAGCGCCGATGAACAAGCCACGCACGTCGCCGTGTGCTGCGCACGCAGCCACAGCGCCACGCTCACCCTGGACCTCTAGGACCCAACTGCCACCCACCCGAAGGACACCCGCCATGCGCATCCTTGTGATCTATTGCCACCCGGTAGAGACCAGCTACAACGCAGCCCTGCACACCGAGGTGGTGCAGCAGTTGCGCGGCGCGGGCCACGAGGTAGACGACTGCGACCTGTACGCCGAGGGCTTCAACCCCGTGATGACACGCGAAGAGCGCCTGGGCTACCACGAGGTGCCCAGCAACCAGTTGCCCGTGCAGGGCTATGTGGACCGCTTGCTCTGGGCCGAGGCGGTGGTGTTCTGCTTTCCCACCTGGTGTTTTGGCATGCCGGCGATGCTCAAAGGATTCTTCGACCGCGTGCTCATGCCCGGCGTGGCCTTTGACATCAGCGACCCGCACAACGTCAAGCCCTCGCTCACGCACATCAAGCGCATCTCCGCTGTGGTCACCTATGGTCGCCCCCGCTGGACGGCCCTGTTCATGGGCGACCCGCCGCGCAAGTCCATCACCCGCTACATGCGCCTGCTCACTGGTGGCAAGGCGCGGGTGGACTACCACGCCTACTACCACATGAACGTGGCCACCCCGCCCCGGCTGGCGGCCTTCAAGGCCCGCGTGGGCCAGGCCATGGCGCGCTTTGCATAAGACCAATTTCTAAGGGCCACGGCATGCACGCATCCAGCACTCCCGACCACATCCTGCGCGCAAGGTTGCCACGCTGGCTGCTGCCCACCGCGTGGCCGCAGCAGGGCCACCACCCCGCACTGGCCGACCTGCACCTGGCCCAAGGCCGCATCTTGGAGGTGCAGCCCCATGGCACCCAGCCAGCGCCCCACGGCACGGTGTGGGACGTAGCAGGCGCGCTGGTGCTACCCGGCCTGGTGGATGCGCACACCCACCTGGACAAGGCCTTCACCCTGCCCCGCATGGGCGTGGTCAAGCCCGGCCTGCTGGGCGCCATCGAGGCCATGATGGTGGACCGCCAGGGCTGGACCGAAGCAGACATCCACGCCCGCGCCAGCCGCGCGCTTCAATGGGCCTACGACGCGGGCACCGTGCACCTGCGCACCCACTGCGACTGGTGGGAGCCCGACGCACAGCCACTGGCGTGGAACGTGCTGCGCTCACTGGCCCATGACTGGGCCGACCGCATCACGCTGGAGCGCGTGAGCCTGATCCCCTTGCACCTGTATACGGACCGCAGCGCCGCCATGCAGCTTGCGGCCACCGTGGCCGCCAGCGGCCCTGGCGCCTTGCTGGGCGGTTTTGTGCATTCCACCAACTGGGACCCACAAGCGCTGCGCCACCTGTTCGAAGCCGCACAACACCACGGCCTGAACGTGGACCTGCATGTGGACGAAGAACTGCACCCCGGCGCCCAGGGCTTGGCGACCACCGCCGCACTGCTCAAGGAGCTGCGCTTTGAAGGCCATGTGGTCTGCGGCCACACCTGCGCGCTGGCGGCACAGGACGAGGCCACGGCCCTCGCCACGCTCGACGCGGTGGCGCAAAGCCCCATCACCCTGGTCACGCTGCCCATCACCAATTTACTGCTGCAGGACGCCACCACCGGCCGCACACCGCGCCAGCGTGGCCTGACGCTGGTGAAGGAAGCCCGTGCACGCGGCATACCGGTGCTGGTGGCCAGCGACAACGTGCAAGACCCGTTCTGCCCCGTGGGCAGCTTTGACCCACTGGAGGCACTGGCCACGGGCGTGCTGGCGGCGCAGCTGGATGCACCGTTTGACCAATGGAGCGAGTCGCTGTGCCGCGCCGACTGGCTGCGCACCGGCCGCACTGGTATCACCGCGCTGCCGCTGCAGCCCGGTGCGACGGCGGACCTGCTGGTTTTCACGCAGGCCGACCACTGGGGCTTTCCATCCCGCACACAAGGCACGCAGGGCCGCGTGGTGCTGCGCCAGGGCCGCGTCGCCTGCGGCCATGCACCGGCTGCCTGGCATGTGCCCACCACCCAAACCGCAAGGAGCCTCGCATGAGCACCGCATCTGCCTCCGCACCTGCACCGGGCATCGCCCAGCCCCTGGCCCGCTACGCCGCATGGCGCCGCGCAGGCGACTTCATCTACCTCAGCGGGATCATCGCCGTAGACCCTGCCGCCAGCCGGATCGTGCGCGGCTATTCCGACATCCCCGACGAGGCCGCCACGCTGATTGGCCGCACGGGCGAGTTCAGCAGCGACATCAAAGAGGGCCCCATCATCGCGCAGAGCTGGTATGTGCTCGACCGCATCCGCCAGACCATCGAGGCCGCAGGCGGCCAGATGTCCGACGTGTTCAAGCTGGTGCAGTACTTCAAGAACCTGGACCACTTCCCGCAGTACAGCCGCGTGCGCAAGCTGTTCTTCCCCGGCGAGCCACCGGCATCCACCGTGGTGGAAGTGAGCGGCATGTTGCCCACGCCCGACATCCTGATCGAGGTCGAAGCAACGGCCTATCTGCCACAGCGCTGATCCATCCCCAACACCCTCACGAAAGTCTTTCATGCTGCACGGCTACAACCCGCCCCACCGCTACCTGCCCTACCTGAGCTGGACCGAGATCGCCGACCTGCCGGACAAGGAAAACACCGTCATCGTGCTGCCCACAGGCGCGACCGAGCAGCACGGCCCGCACCTGCCGTGTGCGGTGGACACCGTCATCAGCGCCGGTGTGGTGGGTCATGCGCTGGCGCGCCTGCCGGCTGATGTGCCCGCGTTTGCGATGGCCCCCATCACCTACGGAAAGTCGGAAGAGCACCTGCACTTCCCGGGTACCGTCACCCTGAGCGGCGAGACCCTGCTCGCCACCATGAACGAGGTGGGCGAGTCGGTATACCGCGCGGGTTTTCGCAAGCTGCTGTTCGTCAACGGCCACGGCGGCCAGCCGCAGGTGATGGAGATGTGCGCCCGCGAGCTGCGGCTGCGCCATGGCGACTTCATCGTGGTGCCCAGCTTCACCTGGCGGGTGCCGCATGTGGCGGGCCAGTTCCTCTCCGACAAGGAAAAACGCCTGGCCATGCATGCGGGCCACGGCGAAACCGCACTCATGCTGGCCCTGGCCCCTGACACCGTGCACATGGAGCGCGCGGTGGTCAACTACCCGCCCGTTTTTGATTCGCCACTGCTCTCGCCCGACGGCCGCCCCGCCTGCGCCTGGAGCGCACGCGACTTTGGCCCCAGCGGAATCATTGGCGACCCGCTGCCCGCCACGGCCGAACAGGGGCACGCCATCCTCGACTCGCTGGCCGTGAGCTGGGCCGCCGCCATTACCGAGCTGCATCGACTGCATTGGGCACCGCGCACTGAGCCCACCTGGGGCCGCGCCAATCACACCGGCCACGTGGAGCACTCCAGCGCACTGGCCTGAAACCTGCGAACGCCACCGCAAAACCTTTTCGCCTTTCCCTTCGTTGTCCCTTCGTTCCACCTCCACCCCCTACCGGAGTACCACCATGATGAAGACCGCCTCCCGCCTTTCCAAAATTGGTGCAGCCGCGCTGCTCGCTGTTGGTGCCGTCGGCACCATGTCGGGCACTGCCCACGCGCAGGAAAAGTTCACCTACATGACCAACTGGTACGCGCAGGCCGAGCATGGCGGCTTCTACCAGGCGGTGGCCACGGGCTTGTACAAGAAGTACGGGCTGGACGTGACCATCAAGATGGGCGGCCCGCAGGTCAACATCGTGCAGATGATGGCCGCAGGCCAGGCCGAATGCGTGATGGGATCGAGCGACCTGCAGATGATCCAGATGCGTGAAGGCGGCGTGCCTGTGGTCAACGTGGCGGCGGTGTTCCAGAAGGACCCGCAGGTACTCATCGCGCACGAGGACGTGAAGAAGTTCGAAGACCTCAAGGGCAAGACCATCCTGATCGCCTCGTCG